>Ga0114939_10001742_pt1 | contig 16891 bp, 10 predicted proteins | sample AshMeaCrysSpring_FD_87196 | JGI IMG/M metagenome (GOLD analysis project Ga0114939, IMG submission 87196) | Groundwater microbial communities from Big Spring, Nevada to study Microbial Dark Matter (Phase II) - Ash Meadows Crystal Spring | ecosystem: Environmental > Aquatic > Deep subsurface >... | reverse complement strand
GGGGCGGTCAGCGACACCCACCAGATCGGCGCGAAGTAGGCCGCCACCATGGCCACCAGGGCGACCATGGCGAGGGCGGCAATCAGGCCGTGCTGACGGCGGCGGGGTTCCATGCTGGCAGTCTCTCCTACTTCTTCGCGGTCTTGGCGGCCGGCTTCGCGCCCGGCTTGCACATGGCACCGGGCATCGCCAGACTGGACTGGTACGCCGAGATGGCCACGAGCTGGTCGTTGGTGTAGGGCTTGATGACCTTGACCATGTCGGGGTTGGCATTGCGGCGATGACCGTCGCGGATCTCGGTCATCTGGCGCAGCAAGTACTTGTAGTGCTGGCCGGCGATCACCGGATAGAACTTGTCCTTGTTGCCTTCGCCGTTCTTGCCGTGGCACTCCAGGCACTGCTTCTCGTACAGCTCCTTGCCGGCAGCGATCTGCTTGGCGGCGTCCGGGCCTTCGTACTTGCCGTGGTCGGCGGGGATGCACAGGCTCTGGATGAAGGCCGAGGTGTCGGCCAGATCCTGCGGGTCGGTCATCTCCTTGGCGAAGGGGTACATCGTCGGGTTGTCGCGCAGGCCCATGCGGATGTCGGCCATCTGCTTGATCAGCACGGTGGAGTGCTGGCCGGCCAGCTGCGGGAAGGTGCCGTCCGGACGTCCGGCGCCACTGGGCAGGTGGCATGCGCCGCAGATCTCGTAGGTATCCGATCCACGCTTGGCGTCGCCCTTCTTGGCGAGGGCCTCCTTGAATTCGCCTTCCATCTTGGCCCACTCGTAGCCTTTGGACTCGATGCCGGCCGCCTTGGGCGCCTGGCGTGGGTCGGCGGCCGTGGCGAGCGTGGAGGCGAATGCGGTGGCGAGTGCGATAGCGATGACGTGCTTCATGGTGGGTTCCTCAGGGCTTGAGCTTGGAGAGGTACTCGGCGAGCACCTTGATTTCGGCGTCGGAGACGAGGTGCATCACGCCCTTCATCGCCGCGCTGTTGCCGTTGCTGCGCGCGCCGCTCTTGATGTCGAGCATCTGGCGTTCGGCGTACTTCGCGCTCTGGCCGGCGATCCTGGGATAGTCCGGCGTCAAAGGCTTGGTGCCGTCCTTGCCGTGGCAGGCCACGCAGGTCTTCTCGGCGTAGAGCTTGGCGCCGTCGGCGCTCTGCGCGGCGGCCGCGCCGTGCAAGGCCAGCGCCGCCGCGAGGATGAAAAACATTCGTTGCGTCATGGATTTGCCCTTCCAAATGACCGGGGGGTCGTTGAATCGACCCCCCGGTTGTAGCGATCGCTCTTTCGAGCGTCCTTGTCCTACTTCACCTTCTTCGCGCCGTTCTGCTCGAGGAAGGTCTTGGCGCGCAGGCCGAGGTCGGCCGTCTTGACCTGGTACTGCCACACCTGCTCAGCCCAGAGGTTGGCCTGCTCCCAGTCCTTCTTCGCCGCAGCGGCTTCGTGCTTGGCCTTGGCGTCCTTGGTCCTGTTGAGCTGGTCGAAGGCGTCGTCGACCATGGCCACCACCTCTGGGAAGTCCTTGTAGTTGACCGAAGTGATGTAGGCCACCACCTGGTCGATCACCGCCTGCGTATCGACGATCTTCTTGAGCGTGGCCTTGTAGTCGGTCTCGGTGTACGCCTGCGCCGCCAGCGATGTCTTCGTCGGCTTCCAGCCCTTGGGCTTGACCAGCAGGTAGCCCTGCATCTCGAGGTGCAGCGCGCTGCAGAACTCGGTGCAGTAGTACGGATACACGCCTTCCTTGTCGGCCTTGAACTTCACGCTCACCGTCTTGCCCGGCTCGACCGACGCGTGCGTGTTGTAGGTGCTGACCGTGAAGCCGTGGGTCTCGTCCTGCGCGCGCTCGAGGTTGGTCAGGTGGATCGTCACGTCGTCGCCCACGTCGACCTCGATCGTCTCGGGTGTGATGTGCGAGCGGATCAGCGTCGCGTACACGTCGACCTTGTTGCCCTTCTTGACGATCTTCTCCTCGCCGGCCTTGACGGCACCCGGATGCGGTTCATCGGTACGGCTGTCGGTACCGACCTTGTAGCGCACCGCGGGCTTCAACTTCTTGGCGTCGATCCCCACCGCATAGTGCGGCTCGCCCAGCGGCAGCGGCATGTCGTACAGCAACTGCATCTTGTCGTTGCTGATGTCGATGAGCTGGTGGTTCTGCGGGTGCAGCGGGCCCACCGGCACGAAGCGGTCGATCGCCAGCTTGTTCAGCGCCACCAGGTACTTGCCGCCGGGCTTGGTCGAGTCGCCCTCCATCGTCATCAGGTGGCCGATGTTGTAGTGAACGCTGATCTTGTCGACGACCTTGCCTTCGCAGTAGTTCCACTTCGCGACCTGCGAGTCGACGTACAGCGAGGTGTAGGCCAGGCAGGCCTTGCTGTCGTACTGCGTGTGCAGCGGGCCCAGGCCCAGCGACACCTGCGTGTGCAGCGCGTCCTTCATCGCGATCACCGGGATGCCGTACGGGTCCTTGCTCTCGAACTTGCCGGCCTTGATCGCGGCCTGGATCTTCTCGAAGCTGTAGACCGACACGTGCGTGTCGAGCTTGCCGGCGACGACCATGTACTTCCCGTCGGGGGTCACGTCCACGCCGTGCGGGCTCTTCGGCTCCGGAATCAGGAAGAGCACGCCTTCCTTGACGGCGGTGTCCATCATCAGCACGTTGTGGCCGTTGATCTGCTTGGCCTTGCCGGCGGCCACCAGCTCGGCGGCCTTCTTCCAGTTGACGACGTGCAGGTAGTCGGTGTCCTTGGCCGAGCAGCCGGCTTCGTACGGTGGGCGGCCCTTCTCGATGCCGCCGACATAGCGCTCGGAGCAGAAGCTGTTGGTGAAGCTCCAGCCGTCCGACGGACCCTTGCCGAAGTCGGACAGATCCTGCGAGTACGGCGGCAACTCCAGCGAGAACGAGGCCTTGGTGTCGATGCGACCAGCCTTGCGGTCGAACTTCCAGTAGGTGACGCCGCCGCGGTACTTCTCGTTGAACTCCTCGAGCGGGAAGAACTTGCGGTTCTCGAGCGGCGTCGCGTACTGGGCAGCCTCGATGATGTACTCGGTGTTCGGGCTGACGAAGGCACCGCCGTGTTCGCTCTTGAAGATCGGGTTGACGACGATCTGCTTGGTTTCGAAGTCGCGCAGGTCGATCACTGCCAGGCGCGGGTTGGCCTTGTCGTTGATGAACAGGAACTGGCCGTCGTATTCGCCATTGGTCTCGCTGATCGCCGGGTGGTGCGTGTCGCCCCAGGTGATGTCCTTGCCGTCGATGCGGCCCTGGCGCAGCACGGCCCTGGAGTTGTCGTCGAAGCCATAACCCTGCCACGGCTCGGGCGTGAACACGCCGATGTATTTCAGAATGCGCATCGAGGGCACGCCGTAGACGATGACCTGCCCCGATTGGCCGCCGGAGCTGAAGACGACGAACTCGTCCCGCTTGCCGGTGGGCACGTAGGTCTTGGCGGCGGCCAGCAGGTCCTGCTGGGACAGGCCGCGGTTCTTCATCACGTCCTGAAGGCTCTCGGCGGACCTGGCTTCGCCGGCCAGACCGATGCCCGCAGCAACGGTGGCCGCGGCCACGAGTGCCGTGATGCCGCGCAGGGCAGGTACCCTGGGGGCCGCGGCCCGCAGGAATGCGGGTCGCCGGGGGGAGCTGTTGCTTGCTTGCATGGCTTTACTTCCTTTGGGTGGAATCAGCTGAGCGGAGGGCCACGCACCGGGGGGCTCAATCCGCGGTGCGTGGAGAGAACGGAGTCGAATCCCGGCAGGGCCAGGGCAAAGCCGTATGAGGTGTCCGCCACGGTGGCCTGGGCGGCAGGCGGAGCGCCGTGAAGCGGCAGGCACAGCGCACAGGCCATGCCGTCGTGGGAGGTGTCGCCGAGGCTGCCCGACGCGCCGCCACGCAGCGGCTCCGACGTGCTGCACAACGGCCCGAGCGGGCGATCCTGCAGCCATGGCGCAGCGATCGTGACGGCCAAGACCAGGACATACGCTGCGAGCACGCTCCAGCGCAGTCGGTCATTGTTTCGCCACAATTTCATGGTGGATGGCGCTCGATGCCTGGCTTGCAGGCCTCCGGCATCGTCGGTGCCAATCCCGTGCGCCGCCTTGAAGTGGTTCAAGGATTGCTGCGCTGCGGCTGATGCAATCCGCTGGTCGCGCTGCAGGAGCTGCCGCAGGCAGGTAGAAGCGAACAGGGCCGACGGTTGTCGGCCCTGCATGTGGCGGTGAGGGCAGGAACGTGCCGGGACGTTCCTGGAAGGAGAGAAGCCTACTTGTTGGCGGTGACGTCGCCCTTCGCGTCGATGCCCAGCGTATAGCCCAGCGACACGTGGTGGAAACGCCCGGCCGCGTGGTCGTCGTGGATGGCGAAGCCGAAGTTGTAGGTCTTGCCGCTGGCCAGGGCGATGTCGCCGTCTCCGCCGGCGAGCTTGCGCGTGAAGACGACGACCCACTCGTCGCCCTTCTTCTCGCCCTTCGCTTCGACCAGCGCCTTGCCGCCGTCCATCACGCGCTTGTCGGCCACGTAGCCGTCGGACTTGCCGCCCTTGCTGGTCCACTGCAGCAGGTCGTAGTACTTGCCGCTGGCCAAGGCACCTTCCTTGACGTACTTGGTCTTCTTGTCGTCCTTGGCGTCAGGCATGGTGCGCGCGTCGCTGTGGCAGGTTTCCCAGCAGCCCGACAAGTTGGCGCCCGGAACCTTGTTGTCCTCGAGCATGAACGCCAGCTTGACCTGGTTGTCCTTGTCCATCTTCGGTTCGGCGCCGCCCGGGGGTTGCTTCCAGGCAAAGCGCAGGTACAGGTTGGCGCCGTCGTTGGCGGCTTGCACGGAAACCGGAATGGAGCCCACCTTGCCCTTGATCGGCGAAGGTTCGATCTTCTGTCCGGTGGCCATCTTCTTGCCCATGTCGGCCGCTTCGTCGTGGTGGCACGAGGCGCAGCTCTCACCCTTCTTCAGCGCGCGGGCACCGCCGTGGTCGCTGCCCTTGGTGATCCACTCGACAGGCGACACGCCTGGGTAGAAGACGGTGATCTTGGTGGCGGGCACCTTGCCCCAGTCGGGCGATGCAGCCAGCGACGCCGACGATGCGGCCGCCAGCACGGCGGCCGCAGCCACCAGCGAAATACGGGTCTTGTCCATGCTCAGTCCTTCCTCGAGGCGTCAGCGATAGGGTACGTGAACGCGGCAGCGCGGTTACGCGCCGACATCATTCGTCTTCTTCCTTCATGCCCTGGGGCCTGTGGTGCGCGATGCCCTTGTGGCAATCGATGCAGGTCTCGTCGTTCTTGGCCGCCAGTTCGTGCGACTTCCTGGCCCGTGGCTTCTGCCGCTCCGGGTCCATGCTCTGCAGCGTGTGGCAGTTGCGGCATTCCAGGGAGTCGTTGGCCTTCATGCGCGCCCACTCGCGCTCGGCAAGCTGCAGGCGCTTGGCCTCGAACTTCTCGCGCGTGTCGATCGTGCCCGTGACCTTGCCGTACAGCTCGCGCGAGGCCTGGATCTTGCGCAGCATCTTCGCGCCCCATTCCTTGGGCACGTGGCAGTCGGCGCACACGGCACGCACACCGGTGCGGTTGGTGTAGTGGATGGTGTTTTCCGAGTATTCCTTGTAGACGTTGTCGCGCATCTCGTGGCAGCCGATGCAGAAAGCCTCCTTGTTGGTGGCCTCGACCACCGTGTTGAAGCCGCCCCAGGCGACCACACCGCTGATGAAGCCGAACACCAGCAGCGACAGAACCGAGAAGGTCTTGGCGGGCTGGCGAAGGCGCGCGAACCATCCTTTGGGACGGGGGTCTTGTTGTTGTGGCACGGCTCTCTCCATGCTGTCGACGTTGCCGCTCCGACGCGGTGCCGGCGGGCTGCCGGCGCGACGGCAGCCGCGCCGGCCCCTGCGACATCAATAGATGTCGTGCTGCGTGTTGTGAACGTTGAACTTGCCGGTCGGGGTGATCATGTTCGGATCCGTGATCACCTTCTTCAGCTTCAGCGTCTTGTCGTCGTAGATGACGATGGCCGAGCGGTCCGTCTTGCCGCCCCACAGCGACAGCCACACCTCGTCACCCGCCTTGTTGTACTCGGGGTGGGTGACCCGGCGCAGGGCCTTGGTCTCGGGCAGCCCCGAATCCTTGGCCACGTCGAGCTTCTTCGGCGCCTTGGACAGGTCGTCCATATCGAACACATAGACGGACTCCGTGTTCTCGCGCTCGGGGTTCATCGGCAGGTCGGCCCACAGGTGCTTGCTCTTCGGGTGCGTCTTGACGAAGAGATTACCGGCGCCCGGCATCTTCAGTTCCTCGACGACCTTCCAGTTGTACGGCTTGAACTTGGCGTGCTCCTTCTTTTCCGAGGGCGTCGAGATCAGCGTGACAACGGGGTCACCGAGGTGGCCGGTGGCCCACACCGGACCGTACTTCGGATGGAAGAAGTTCGCGCCGCGGCCCGGGTGCGGAATCTTCTTGGTGTCCACCAGAGCCGCGAGCTTGCCGGTCTTGGTATCGACCGCGGCAATCTTGTGACTGGCGTTGGCCGCCACCAGGAAGTAGCGCTTGCTGGCGTCCCAGCCGCCATCGTGCAGGAACTTGGCCGACTCGATCGTGGTGGTCTTGAGGTTCTTGATGTCGCTGTAGTCGACCAGCATGATCTGGCCGGTTTCCTTGACGTTGACCACCCATTCGGGCTTGATCTGCGACGACACGATGGACGCCACGCGTGGCTCGGGGTGATACTCACCGTCGACCGTATTGCCGCGCGTCGAGACGATCTTGATCGGCTTGAGCGTCTCGCCGTCCATGATCGAGTACTGGGGCGGCCAGTAGGTACCGCCGATGAGGTACTTGTCCTCGAAGCCCTTGAACTTGCTGGTGTCCACCGACCGCGCGTCGGAGCCGAGCTTGACGCTGGCGACGGTGGTGGGCTTCTCGAACCACAGGTCGATCAGCGTCACCAGGCCATCGCGGCCGACGGTATAGACATAACGGCCCGAGGCCGACAGGCGCGAGATGTGCACCGCGTAGCCGGTGTCGAGGATCTGCCAGATCTCCTTGGTATCGCCGTCGATCAGGGCCAGCTTGCCGGTGTCACGCAAGGTCACCGCAAACAGGTTCGACAGGTTGATCTTGCTCATCTGGCGTTTCGGCCGCTGGTCCAGCGGCACGAGCAGCTTCCACGACGCTTCCATGTCCTTGAGGCTGAACTCGGGCGGCACATCCGGCGTGCGCTGGATGTAGCGCGACATGATGTTGATCTCTTCCTTGGTCAGGATGTCGTCGTAGTTGACCATCCCGCCTTCGGTGCCCAGCGAGATGATCTTCTCCAGCCGCGCGGTGCCCAGCTTCAGCGTGCCGCCTTCCTGGGTGCTGCCGTCGGCGGCCTTCTTGCTCCAGTGCGGCTCCAGGTTCTTGCCGGTGGCACCCTTGCGCAGCACACCGTGACAGCCGGCGCAACGCTCGAAGTAGATCTTCTTGCCGGTCTCGATCTCGGCCGGGGTCATCTCGGGGGCCGCAGGCGTCTGCTGGGCGTGCGCGCCTACCGCCAGCATGGCTGCCAGCGCAGCCACGAGCCGGGACAGTCTTGGGGTCGTCATTGCTTGAACTCCGTCATGCGGGCCGCAATGCCTGTGCGACCCTCGCAGCACGAACGCCATCGTGCACCTTGCGTCTGATGGGCCCGGCGGGGGGCTGCGGTTCCTCGCCTCGAGCGACGCAATCGTCGGCCGCCACTGGCACAGCGTCCTTGAACTGGTTCAAGGAAGCCGCCGGGCAGCGTTGCCGACAATGCCCCGCACCCGAGATCGCCTGTGGAGCCTGCGTGAGCGTCATCGACGAACCCCTGCGATTCGACCTGCGTGGTCTGCCGAACACGGGCGCGCCGGCCAAGGTGACCTTGGTAGGCGCCGGCCCGGGCGACCCCGACCTGCTGACCGTGGCGGCGGCGCGTGCGCTGCGCCGCGCCAGCCTGGTGCTGTACGACCATCTGGTCTCGCGCGACGTGCTGGACCTGGTGCCGCACGACGCCGACCGGATCTACGTCGGCAAGGAGAGCGCCCGCCACACGCTGCCGCAGGACGACATCACCGCCCTGATGATCCGCATGGCGCGCAGCGGCAAGCCGGTGCTGCGGCTCAAGGGCGGCGACCCCTACGTCTTCGGTCGTGGCGGCGAAGAGGCCCAGGCGCTGGCCGAAGCCGGCGTCCCGTTCGAGGTGATCCCGGGCATCAGCGCCGCCCAGGGCGCGGCCGCCTGTGCCGGCATGCCGCTGACGCACCGCGACCACGCGGCCAGCGTCGTCTTCGCTACCGGTCACCTGAGGGCCGACGGGCGCGGCACGGGCCTGGACCTCGACTGGGACACGCTGGCCAGGCCCCGACAGACCGTGGTGATCTACATGGGCGTCGGCACCCTGCCCAGGCTGTGCGCGCAACTCATGATGCATGGGCTGGCCCCGCACACGCCGGCAGCCATCGTCGAGAGGGCCACCTGCGCAGACCAGCGCACGCTGGTGGGCACGGTGCAGACCCTGCCGGCGTTGGCCGATGCGCACGGCGTCAAGCCGCCGGCGTTGATCATCATCGGCACGGTGGTTTCGCTGCACGGGTCGCTGTCGCAGCACGACAAGGCTCGCACCGTGGCCGCCGGGCGCGGTTGCGTCTTGTGACACTTGCGGCCGCCGTCTCCGCGCGTTCCTGACCCGCGTCAAGCGCTCGTCATTTTGCCCGCGCCTGGTCTTGCGGACGCTACCGCTAGTGGCTAGGCTGGCCGCCCCGCACTAAATGTAGTGTCGTTGCCGCTTGCAAGGCCGCAGGCCCTGCCGGCATCGACGCCGGGAGGGTGACGCGGTATCGCGCCGTCGCGGAAAGTGCTGAAATGGCTTTCTCGCGCACCGGCGGGTGACGGGTCTGTGGGTGCGATGGCCCGCAGGTCGACGTCCTTTCGGCTGCGTCGGCGTACGGCGCCGCGCACCGCAGGCCTGGTGCTGCACACAGAAGGACTGGAAGACTCATGACCGAGACATTGCGACCCGAACAGCCTGCCGCGCATGGCGGCGCGGCCCGCGCGCCGTTGACCGCGCAGCCCATCAGCGCGGAAGTGCTGAAGGAGAAATACGCCAAGGGTGAAGAGCGCAGCATCGACGACGTGCGCGCCCGCGTGGCGCGTGCTTTGGCCGCCGTCGAGGCGCCCGAACAGCGCGTGCATTGGGAGGCCCGCTTCCTCGAAGCGCAGCGCCGCGGCTTCGTCGCCGCGGGCCGCGTCAATTCCGCCGCGGGCACCGACCTGACGGCCACGCTCATCAACTGCTTCGTGCAGCCGGTGGGCGATTCCATCTCGCAGCTCGAGGATGGCCACCCCGGCATCTACACCGCGCTGACCGAGGCGGCCGAGACCATGCGTCGCGGCGGCGGCGTGGGCTACGACTTCTCGCGCATCCGCCCGCGCGGCGCCTGGGTGGGCAGCACGCAAAGCAGTGCCAGCGGGCCGGTGAGCTACATGCGCGTGTTCGACCGCAGCTGCGAGACGGTGGAGAGCGCCGGCGCGCGCCGTGGCGCCCAGATGGGCGTGCTGCGCTGCGATCACCCCGACATCGAGGAATTCATCCACGCCAAGGACAGCGGCGACCTGCGCAACTTCAACATCTCCGTCGGCGTCACCGATGCCTTCATGCGCGCCGTCGAGGACGACGTCGAGGTCGACCTCGTGCACCGCGCCGAGCCGGGCGCCAAGCAGAAGGCCGCCGGCGCCCACCAGCGCGCCGACGGGCTGTGGGTGTACCGCCGCGTCGCCGCACGCGACCTGTGGGACCAGGTCATGCGCTGCACCTACGACCACGCCGAGCCGGGCGTGCTGTTCCTCGATCACATCAACCGCGACAACAACCTGGGCTACTGCGAGTCGATCGCGGCGACCAACCCGTGCGTCACCGCGGATACCTGGGTTCACACCGGCGACGGACCGCGTCGCGTCGCCGACCTGATCGGCAGGCGCTTTGGTGCCCTGGTCAACGGTCGCGTGCATCGGGTCTTGTCCGAGGGTTTCTTCCTGACCGGGTGCAAGCCCGTCCTGCGCCTGAGCACTCGCGAGGGGTACTCGCTGAAGCTTACCGGCAACCATCGCGTGCGGCGGGTCTCGCGTCGCACGCGCTACCTGCTCGAAACCGAATGGGCACCTGCCGAGGCACTGCGTCCGGGCGATGAGATCGTGCTTCACGACCACCGGGCTCTGGCCGGCTGGGAAGGTCAAGGCACCGAGGGCGAGGGGTACCTGCTCGGCCTGCTCGTGGGCGACGGGACCTTGAAGCACGACCAGGCGGTGCTGTCGGTGTGGGCGCCGCAATTGAGGCGCGTCGCCAACGGCCCGGGCGAATCGTGCGAAGTCGCGTTCGAGTTGGCCGGCGGCGTCCAGGCGGTCATGGCCGCGGCCGAATCGGCGGCTCGCGATCTCGGCCACCGCTCGGACTTCAACGGCTGGCAACGCCCCGTGGCTGGCCGCGGGGAGCGGCGACTGGCCTCGGCGGCGTTGCGAGACCTGGCCTATGCCTATGGCCTGCGGCCAGGCGCCAAGACCGTGACCGATCAGGTTGAACAATCGTCTTCGGATTTCCACGCCGGATTCCTGCGCGGCCTGTTCGATGCCGATGGTTCCGTGCAGGGCTCGCAGGCGAAAGGCGTCACTGTCCGATTGACGCAAGCCGACGATCAGGTGCTGCTGCGTGTGCAGCGCATGTTGCTGCGGCTGGGTATCGCGTCCGCGATTTATCGCGGGCGCAAGGTGGCCGCGGTCAGAGAATTGCCGGACGGCCGCGGCGGACGTGCTCCCTATGCGACGCGCGGCGTGCATGAGCTGGTCATTTCGGGTGACAACCTGGTCGCGTTCGCCGATCGCGTGGGATTCCAGGACGGCGACAAGGCCTCGCGGCTGGACGGCTTGCTCGGCGCGTACCGTCGTCGCCTGAACCGGGAGCCCTTCGTGGCCACTGTCGAGGCGGTGTCGGCGTCGGGCCACGAAGAGGTCTTCGATGTCACCGTGGACGACGCGCACGCCTTCGATGCGAACGGGCTGTACGTCCACAACTGTGGTGAACAGCCGCTGCCCCCCTATGGCTGCTGCTGCCTGGGCAGCGTCGACCTGACGCGTTTCGTGCGCGATGCGTTCGAGGCCGGCGCCCGCTTCGACGACGCGGCCTTTGCCGACGTGGTCAAGGTGGCCGTGCGCATGCTCGACAACGTGCTCGACGTCACCGTGTGGCCGCTGCCGCAGCAGCATGAAGAGGCGCGCAACAAGCGCCGCATCGGGCTGGGGTTCACCGGCCTGGGCGACGCGCTGGTGATGCTGGGCCTGCGCTACGACACGGCTGCCGCGCGGACGATGGCGGCGCGCATCGCCGAGGTGATGCGCGATGCGGCCTACCATGCCTCGGTCGACCTGGCCGAGGAGCGTGGCGCATTTCCGCTCTTCAACGCCGACCTGTACCTCACCGGCGGGCGCTTCGCCTCGCGGCTGCCGCAGGCACTGCGCGAGCGCATCCGCGCGCACGGCATCCGCAACTCGCACCTGTTGTCGATCGCGCCCACGGGCACCATCAGCCTGGCCTTCGCCGACAACGCCAGCAACGGCATCGAGCCGGCGTTCAGCTGGACCTACACGCGCAAGAAGCGCGAGCCCGACGGCACGTTCAAGGAGTACGCCGTCGAGGATCACGCCTGGCGCCTGTATCGCCACCTCAGGGGCGCACAGCCCGGCGAGGCGGTCGAACTGACCGACGCGTTCGTGACCGCGCTGGAGATGAGCGCACAGGCTCATGCGGAGATGGTCGCCGCGGTGGCGCCGCTGATCGACACCGCGATCAGCAAGACCGTCAACGTGCCGGCCGACTATCCGTACGACGACTTCAAGGACCTTTATCGCCAGGCTTGGCAAAGCGGGCTCAAGGGTCTGGCCACGTACCGGCCCAATGCCGTGCTGGGATCGGTGCTGTCGGTGGAGCCGCATGCCGTACCCGAGCCGCTGCGCGCGCCCGACGCGAACCGCCGTCTGTCGCTCGAGCGCCTGCCGGCGCCGGTGCTGGCCAGCCTGCGCTGGCCGGGCCGCCCCGAGCTGCTCGGCGGCAACCCCGCGTGGACCTACATGATCCAGCATCCGCACGGCGACTTCGCGCTGTTCGTCGGCGAACTGCAGGACGCGGCCGACGACGGCGCTGCGGCGCGCTCGCGGCCGTTCGAAGTGTGGGTCAACGGTGCCGAGCAGCCGCGCGGCCTGGGCGCGCTGGCCAAGACGCTGTCGATGGACCTGCGCACCAACGATGCCGCCTGGCTCAAGCTCAAGCTCGACGCGCTGGCCACCGTGGCCGAGGAGCGTTCGTTCGAGATGCCGTTCCCGCCGCACGGCGAGCGACGGCTGTTCCCGGGCGTGGTGGCGGCCACGGCGGCGGTGATCCGCTGGCGCTGCGAGCAGCTCGGCGCCCTGGCCGCCGGCGAACCGACCCCGGTGCTCGACGCCATGTTCAGCCGCGACGAGCCGCGCACCGGCACCTCGGGCACCCTGGCCTGGGCGGTGGATGTCGACAACCCGGCCGCCGGCGAGTCGTTCACCGTCACCCTCAAAGAAGTGACGCTGCCGCCGTCCGAAGGCGGCGGCACGCCGGTGACGCGGCCGTGTGCGATCGGCTTCTCGGGCAACTACCCGCGCGCGCTCGACGGGCTGGCGCGACTGCTGTCGCTGGACATGCGCGTGCTCGACCCGGCCTGGATCGGCATGAAGCTGCGCAAGCTGCTCAACGTCGGCGAGCCGCTGGGACAGTTCCTGGCGCCGGTGCCGGGCGAGCGCCGCCAGCAGCTGTGGCCGAGCACGGTGGCCTACGTGGCGCGGCTGGTCATCCACCGCTACGCCATGCTCGGCGTGCTCGACGAGAACGGCTTCCCGCTGCGCGAGATGGGCATCCTGGAGTCCCCGGCACCCCGCGCCGAAGGAGCGGTCGCGCGGCCTGCGCCGATGGCCGGCAAGCCTTGCCCGGAATGCGGCAACGCGACCCTGATCCACAAGGACGGTTGCGACTTCTGCACCGCCTGCGGCTACGTCGGGCAGTGCGGCTGAGCACGCCCGTTGACCCGGGGCGACCGCTGCGTCAGCCCCCCGTCAACTTCACGCTCGAACCTTCGCCCCGCGCATCGGCGCTGCGGCGCCGTTCTTGGTTATCGCCGTCCGCGCGTCACCGCGCATCCAACCCGGAGACATGGCCATGAGCACGACTCAGCCCACCATCATCTACACTCTCACCGACGAGGCGCCGCTGCTGGCGACCTGCGCCTTCCTGCCGGTGGTGCGCACCTTCACGGCGCCGGCGGGCATCCGGGTGGACAAGAGCGACATCTCGGTGGCCGCGCGCGTGCTGGCGCAGTTCCCCGAGTCCCTGAAGCCTGAGCAGCGCGTGCCCGACACGCTGGCCGAGCTGGGCCGCAAGACGCTCGAGCCCGACGCCAACATCATCAAGCTGCCCAACATCAGTGCGTCGGTGGCGCAGCTGATCGCCTGCGTGCGCGAACTGCAGGCCAAGGGCTATGCGATCCCCGACTACCCCGAAGACCCGAAGACGGACGAGGAGAAGGCGGTTCGCGCCAGGTACCAGAAGTGCATCGGCTCGGCGGTCAACCCGGTGCTGCGCGAAGGCAATTCCGACCGCCGCGCGCCGCGCGCGGTCAAGGAGTACGCGCGCAAGAACCCGCACAGCATGGGCGAATGGGCACAGGCCTCGCGCACCCATGTCTCGCACATGCACAGCGGCGACTTCTACCATGGCGAGAAGTCGATGACGCTGGATCGCGCGCGCGACGTGAAGATGGAGCTGCTCGCCAAGAGCGGCAGGACCCTCGTGCTCAAGCCCAGCGTGTCGCTGCAGGACAAGGAGGTCATCGACTCCATGTTCATGAGCAAGAAGGCGCTGTGCGCCTTCTACGAGCGCGAGATCGAGGACGCGCGCAAGTACGGCGTGATGTTCTCGCTGCACGTCAAGGCGACGATGATGAAGGTGTCGCACCCCATCGTCTTCGGCCACTGCGTCAAGATCTTCTACAAGGAGGCCTTCGCCAAGCACGGCCAGCTGTTCGACGAGCTGGGCGTGAACGTCAACAACGGCATGGTCAACCTGTTCGACAAGATCGCCAAGCTGCCGCAGAGCCAGCGCGACGAGATCATGCGCGACCTGCACGCCTGCCACGAGCACCGCCCCGAGCTGGCGATGGTGGATTCGTCCAAGGGCATCACCAACTTCCACTCGCCCAACGACGTGATCGTCGACGCGTCGATGCCCGCGATGATCCGCAACGGCGGCAAGATGTACGGTGCCGACGGCCGCCTGAAGGATGTGAAGGCCGTGATGCCCGAGAGCACGTTCGCGCGCATCTACCAGGAGATGATCAACTTCTGCAAGTGGCACGGCGCCTTCGACCCGAAGACGATGGGCACGGTGCCCAACGTGGGCCTGATGGCGCAGCAGGCCGAGGAGTACGGCAGCCACGACAAGACCTTCGAGATCCCCGAGGACGGCGTGGCCAACATCACCGACCTGGCCACCGGCGAGGTGCTGATGACGCAGAACGTCGAAGAAGGCGACATCTGGCGCATGTGCCAGGTCAAGGACGCGCCGGTGCGCGACTGGGTGAAGCTGGCGGTGAATCGCGCGCGCCAGTCGAATACGCCGGTGGTGTTCTGGCTCGACCCGTATCGCCCGCACGAGAACGAGCTGATCAAGAAGGTCAAGCTCTACCTGCAGGACCACGACACCACGGGTCTGGACATCCAGATCATGAGCCAGGTGCGCGCGATGCGCTACACGCTCGAGCGCGTCGTGCGCGGGCTCGACACCATCAGCGCCACCGGCAACATCCTGCGCGACTACCTCACCGACCTGTTCCCGATCATGGAGCTGGGCACGAGCGCGAAGATGCTGTCCATCGTGCCGCTGATGGCCGGCGGCGGCATGTACGAGACGGGCGCGGGCGGCTCCGCTCCCAAGCACGTGCAGCAGCTGGTGGAAGAGAACCACCTGCGCTGGGACTCGCTGGGCGAGTTCCTCGCGCTGGCGGTGAGCCTGGAAGACCTGGGGCTCAAGACCGGCAACGCCAAGGCCAAGATCCTGGCCACCACGCTCGACGCCGCCACCGGCAAGCTGCTGGACAACCGCAAGTCACCCAGCGCCAAGACCGGCGAACTCGACAACCGGGGCAGTCAGTTCTACCTGGCCCTGTACTGGGCGCAGGCGCTGGCCGCGCAGACTGATGACCCGGCCCTGGCCCGGGACTTCGCCCCGCTGGCCCGCACGCTCGCCGACCACGAAGCCCAGATCGTGGCCGAGTTCGCCGCCGTGCAGGGCAAGCCGGCGGACATCGGCGGCTACTACAAGGCCGACGATGCGAAGGTCAAGGCCGTGATGCGGCCAAGCGCGACGTTCAACGCGGCGCTGGCAGGGGCAGGTTCGTGACGCTCAACGGGGATGACGCCCGAGGCCCTGGCGGACTCAAAGCCTCACCAGCCGCGGGTTGCCCACACCGAGCCTGACCACGCCGGACGAGCTGGACTCGAAGTTGAGGCTCAGCAGGAGCTGGGTCTGGCCGGCGTTGAATGACGAGCCGCTTGCCGGCAGCCGGATCGGCAGGAACACCACCCGCCCTCTCAGCGGCGAGATCGGCGTTGCAGCCGGTACAGGCCTTTGCGAGTACGCGGCGCGGTGCTCGATGTCGTGCCCGGCGCCGACGAGCGTTTGTCGTGCATGGATGTTCGCGTAGCCAGGCGCCGAGCCGGACTGGACGTCGCACAAGAGCTCGAACTCGCAGCCGATGACATCGTTGGTCGCCAATCCGGCAAGGCTGAAGGGCAGCTGCATGGTGGCCTGAGAGGCTCCCGCCGGAACGCTGCAGCGTACGGTGAAGTAGGACACGCCATCGACCGACTCGACCTGCGGGTCGGTGACGGTCACGTCGTTCCCGCCGCTGGCAAAGCCGGGCGGTGTGCCCGGCGTGCCGGGCGCAGGCAGACTGACCGTGTTCAGGTTCGAACCCGGGTAGGCGGTGCCGGTGCCAATGCCGAACCAGTCGGTGAGCACCTGTGCCTCCAATCGCGCCAGCGCCAGCCCACCAGCCAGGCTGAGGTGAACGCCGTCGGCGGTCATGCCGGACACGTACCTGCCCGACCCGTCGTGCAACGTGCCCAGCGGAGAAACAAAGCGGACGTTGCCGCCAAAGTCGCTGGCCATTGCGGCCAAGGCCTGGTTGACCTGCAGCAGAGCAGAGCGAATGACAGACGGCGTGCCGGCATAGTTACTGCCCCACAGCGACTCGTCATAGCCGAAGATGCCGCAGTCGAGCACCTTGCGCCCCCCGCTGACCATGCGCTGCAGGATCTCGCGGTGGTTGGCCACGCAGTTCTCCACGGTCGCATCGACGTTCGATGCATCGACGTTGGCCAGATCGTTGATGGAACCGCCGCGCAGCACGACCAAGTCCGGGGCGGCATCGATCAGCGTCTGAATGGACATGGACCGACCGGCATCAAAACGGTTCGGGTCCAGCATTGCCGCCGTGTTGTGGCCGTCGATTCCGAAATGCCCAATCAGCTGAGCCATCGGGAAATGGAACGGCAGGGACCACACGGCAGAGTCGCTGATGCCGACCACGTCCGTGCCGCTTGCCAGAACGGCTTCGATCGGCACCGCCGTGCTTGCATGAATCCGGCCCGCATTGGCCGTTGAATCCCCGAACAGTGCGACGCGCAAACGCTGCGTCAGCGCGGGCGGAGGAGGAGGCGGCGGCGGTGGCGGCGGCGGCGGCGGTGGCGGCAGCGCAAGCAGCTGCTGGCGACGGCGGATGGCGACGACATCACGACAAAGCTCGTGCTGGGCAGGTATCCGGCGGCGGCGGCGGCGGCGGCGGC
>Ga0114939_10001741_pt1 | contig 16898 bp, 11 predicted proteins | sample AshMeaCrysSpring_FD_87196 | JGI IMG/M metagenome (GOLD analysis project Ga0114939, IMG submission 87196) | Groundwater microbial communities from Big Spring, Nevada to study Microbial Dark Matter (Phase II) - Ash Meadows Crystal Spring | ecosystem: Environmental > Aquatic > Deep subsurface >... | reverse complement strand
TTGCCGGTCCGCACATCCAGCGCCAGCGAGTCGCGCAGGCTCGCCGGGGTCTGCAGCAGCAGCCGGTCCCGGTCCTTGATGACCTCCCCGACGTGGTACGGCAGCCCACAGTTGGCGAAGGAGACGTGATGGGCACGCTCCAGCACCACGATCTCGGCGAACTCGTCGAGTCGCCGCGCTCGTGCCGCACACGACATCCCCGCCGCCACCCCACCGATGACCACCAGCTTCATAGACCTCACCTGCCTCGACTCAGCCGACTGCTCCACCCTAGGCAGGGCGAAACGCTGCCCGCCGCCGGTTCGCGAGGACTGAGTCTCAGCTGCTCGGGACACGGCGCGGGGCCCGCCCCCGAAGGGACGGGCCCCGCGCCGTGCGGTGAGGTGCCGATCAGATGTTGCCCTCGACGAAGTCCACCGGGGTGTAGTTGTTGGTGTCGTCGTACTGGTAGATGCCGATGAACGCGGCCGTCGGGTCGCCGTTGTCGGCCCACTCGACCGGGCCGGAGACACCGTCGTAGTCGATGTCCTCGCCGTCGGCGATCAGCTGCTTGCACTCGGCGAAGGTGGTGCACTTGGTGCCCTCCGTCGAGACGCTCTGCAGGTTGTCCCGGATGGCCTCACCCGAGTCGTCGCCGGCCTGCTCGGCCGCCAGGCCGATGAGGATGGCGGCGTCGTAGGACTCGGCGGCGTAGGCGAACACGGTGAGCTCCTCGCCGTAGGCCTCCGAGAGCCGCGCCTTGAACTCGTCGTTGGTGTCCGCACCGGGCAGCGTGCCCTTGACGCCGGTCAGGGTGCCGGGGTCGAAGTCGCCGCTGTAGTCGGCCAGGTTGCCGTCCACGAAGTAGTACGGGACCTGGGCCGGGCCGAAGTTGCGGGACAGGGCCTGCGGGACGATCGTCTTGGTCTCGTCGAAGCCGATGAGGATCACCGCGTCAGGGCTGGCGCTCTTGGCCGAGTCGATGACGGCGGTGAAGTCGGTGGCCTTGGGGTCGTAGAACTCCTGGAACACGACCGTGCCGCCGCCGTCCTCGATGGCCTTGGTGGCCTCCTCGGCGAGCGTCTCGCCGTAGGCGTCCTGCAGCGCGAGGATCGCGACGTTGGCGAAGCCGTCGGCCAGCACCTGGTCGCCGAGCACCCGGCCCTGCAGCACGTCGGACGGCGCGGTGCGGAAGTAGAAACCACCGTCGTCGTAGTCGCTCAGCGCGGTCGAGGTGTTGGCCGGGCTGACCTGCACCACGCAGGCACCGGTGATCTTGTCGATGACCGACAGGGTCACCGACGACGAGGCAGCCCCGATGATCGCGTCGACGTCCTGGCTGAGCAGGGTGTCCACGGACTGCTGGGCGATGTTCGTCGAGGTGTCGCCGGAGTCGGAGTCGATCTGGACGACGTCCGCGTCGAGCACGCCACCGGCCTCGTTCATCTCCTGGACGCCCAGGGTGACACCGGCGAACTCGGGGGGCCCGAGGAAGGCCAGCGAGCCGGTCTCGGGGAGCAGGGTGCCGATCGTGAGAGTGCCGTCACCCTCGGAGCACTCGCCGCCGGCAGCGGCAGTCTCCTCGGGGGCGGTGGTGGTCTCGGCGCCGGTGTCGTCCGAGCCGCCGCAGGCGGTCAGGACGAGGGCGAGCGAGCCACCGATGGCGAGCGATCGCCACAGGGTGCTGCGAGCCATTCGGTCTCCTCTGGTGGGTTCAGCGCCCGGGGCCCGGGCGGGACTCGATCGGCAGAGGGTAGCCAACGACCAGGACGTCACCCAATCCTGAGGCGCCCAACGCCCCATTTGTGACTGCTTTGTGACCCGGGCGTCACTGGCCGGGCAGGGCCCACTGCCCGGCCCGCAGGGTGAGGATCCCCGGCAGCAGACCCAGCCGGCCACCGAACTCGTCGAGCACCACGGCACCGGTCAGGCCCGCCCACTGCGTCGCGGCCACCTCGGCGCGGCAGGCCGACCGGGTCGGGCCGGTGCCGGCAGTGGGATCGGGCAGGCACCGGGTGAGCGCGTCCACGAGCAGCCGGCCGGCGTCGTAGGCCGCCGGGCCGTACCCGCCGCCGGACGTCGCTGAGCCGGAGGCCTGCAGCCGGGCGTCGAGCTCGGCCGAGCCGCGTCGAGGGTCCAACCCCGCGTCCGGCGTGACCGCGCCCTCCAGCGCCTGCGCCTGCTCGGGGGTGAGGCTGTCGGCCCGGGTCGTGAGCGCCACCGCCGCCGGGGTGGTGGCGGCGACGGCGGCCGCCAGGTCGGCCGGGCCGTCCACGACCACCGCGGCTGTCGCCCCGAGGGCAGCGACCGCAGCGGTCACCTCCGGCGTCGGCACGGCGCCGGAGCCGGCGAGCACGGTGACCGGGACGGAGCCGCGCTCGGCGACCTCGGTGGCCAGCTCGGTGGCGCGGGACGCCGCGTCGGCGGACCCGTCGGTCACCACGACGATGCTCGTCGCGCCGACGGCCCGCACCAGGTGGTCAGCCAGGGCGCTTCGCTCCGGGGTGGGGTCGACCGCGATGCTGGCGTAGCCGGTCCAGGGCCGCAGCGGGGCCGCCGGGTCCGCACCGCGCAGGTGCCGCGGGTCGCTGTCGGCCGGGGAGACGATGGCCAGCCCTGCCTCGTCGAGTACCGGGACGGTGCTGCGCACGTCGGCCGCGGCGAACCCGGTGACGACAGCGACGAGGGAGTCGGAGTCGTCCATCTCTTCGAGCAGGTCGGGCAGGTCCGGCGAGGTCAGGTCCACCGCCTCGACCTGCACCTGCCAGCCGGGGACGCCGCCGCTGTCGGCCACCGCCTGCTCGACGGCCGCCACGACACCCTCGCCGACCCGGGTGTCACCACCGGTCAGCGGCGCGAGCACGGCGATCGAGGCGACCGCGGGCTGCTGGTCGGCGTCACCGCGCACCCGCTGCAGGACTGTGTCCGCTGCGCCGCAGCCGGACAGGGCCGGAACGCAGCCGGCCAGGGTGATGGCGGCCACCAGCGGCAGCAGGCGACGCATCCTGGACGGCCTCTCCACGGACGGGCGGGGGACGGACCTCTCACGGTAGGCGCGAGCAGGCACCGCACCGGTGCGACAGGCCGGGAGGGCTCAGACCAGCCGCCGCGCCGCGGCCCAGCGGGTGAGCTCGTTGCGGTTGGACAGCTGCAGCTTGTGCAGCACGTTGGACACGTGCGTCTCGATCGTCTTGACCGACAGCACCAGCTCGCGAGCCACCTCCCGGTAGGTGTAGCCGCGGGCGATCAGCCGCAGCACCTCCCGTTCCCGGGGGCTCAGCCGGTCGAGGCCGGGGTCGCCACTGGTGGGCATCGCCGACGGGGTGGCCGCGAAGGCGTCCAGCACGAAGCCCGCCAGCCGGGGCGAGAACACCGCGTCGCCGCCGGCGACCCGCCCGATCGCCTCCACGAGCTCGGGGCCGGTCACCGTCTTGGTCACATACCCGCGGGCGCCGGCCCGGATGACGCCGACGACGTCCTCGGCGGCGTCGGACACCGACAACGCCAGGAACCGCGTCTCGGGCCGGTCGAGCAGCACCCGGTGCAGTACTTCCACCCCGCCCCCGCCGGGCAGGTGCACGTCGAGCAGGACCACGTCGGGACGGCGCTGCTCGATGACGGCCACGGCCGAGGCCACGTCGGCCGCCTCGCCCACCACGTCGACGTAGCCGGCAAGCTCGGCCTTGACCCCGGTGCGGAAGACCGCGTGGTCGTCCACCACCACCACGCTCGTGCGGCGGGGCAGGCCGCGGGTGTCGGTGCCGGTCGTCACGGCCGCCCCAGCGGCCCGACCAGGTGCACCTCGGTGCCGTCGCCGGGGGCGCTGGTCACGGTGGCCCGGCCGCCGTTGCGCTCCATGCGCTCGACGATAGAGCCCTTCACCCCCTGCCGGTCCGCCGCGACCCGGGCCGGGTCGAACCCGGTGCCGCGATCACGGACGAACACCTCGACCTGCTCGCCGCTCACCTCGGCGAACAGGTCGATCCGGCCCGCACCTGAGTGCTTGGCCGCGTTCGTCAGCGCCTCACGCGTGGCCGCCACCACGGCGTCGGCCACTCCCCCGGCTGCCCACGGGGCATCCCCGACCACGACCACCTCGACGGGAGTCGCGTAGGCGTCCTCGACCTCGGCCGCGACGGCCTCCAGCGCCGTCCGGACCCCGGTGGGTGCCGGCGACTCCTCGCCGTAGAGCCACCGGCGCAGGTCGCGTTCCTGCGCCCGGGCGAGCCGGTTGACCTCGTCGGGGTCGTGGGCCTGGCGCTGGATCACCGCCAGCGTCTGCAGCACCGAGTCGTGCAGGTGGGCGGCCAGGTCGGCCCGCTCTTGGCTGCGCACCCGCTCGGCCCGCTCGGCCTGCAGGTCGCGCACCAGCCGCAGCAGCCACGGCCCGGTCACCACCGCGATCCCGGCCAGCACCACGAGGACGGCGGCCAGCGCGTCGAGCAGCACCCCCAGCTCGCCCTGCCCGGCCAGGAACAGGGCGAGCCCGAGGGCCACCACGGCGACCCCCGCGACCACCCGGGCGGTCACCGCCGCCCGCGAGGCCTCCCGGGCCTCGGCCTGCCGCCACACGACGGCGGCGCCGACGGCGACGACCGCCAGCGGCCAGAAGGCGCCCGCCGGAGCGGCGACCGCCCGGTCGACGAGCATGACGGCGCCGACGCCGAGCAGCGCGAGGGCCACGAGCAGGCCCGGGTCGGAGCGCACGACCGCAGCCGTGTCGACATCCGGACCCGCCGGGCGCCGACCGTGCCGGGCCGCCGCGTCGAGCCCTGGCGCTCGGGACGGCTCCGGCGTGCCGGCGGGCACGGCGAGCCAGAGCCCGGCGTAGAGCAGGGCGCCGAAGCCGCCCAGCAGGCTCAGCAGCACGAACGCCACCCGCACCGTGCCGACGCCGACGAGCAGGTGCTCGGACAGCCCGGCGCACACGCCCGCGACGACCCGGCCGGCGTCGGGACGGCGCAGCACGGGCAGCGGCTCGGTCACAACGTGATCGTCACACGTCTGCGCGCCGACCACGAGGGGGACTCCCCCCAGCCGTCCCGGAGCGCCGCTGGCACCGAGGCCGCCGACCTGGGGGACGGGTCAGGGTGCCTCCCTGATGTGCCCGTCGCCGGGGCGCAGGACGGTGAGGGCATGACCGAGACCCCTGCGCCACCCCCGGCGGCCCCTCCCCCGCTGCCGCCGGCGGCACCGCCCCTTCCGCCACCCATCCCGCCTCCCCCGTTGCAGCGGTCCAGCGAGCGTGCGGTGGTCGCCGGTGTCTGCGCCGGCGTCGCCCGCCGCTGGGGCGTCGACCCCACGCTCGTGCGGGTCCTCACCGTGGTGCTGGCGCTGTTCGCCGGGGTGGGCATCGTGCTGTACGCCCTCGGCTGGCTGCTCCTGCCCGAAGACACCAGCGGCCGGTCGCTCGGCGACCGGGCGCTGCGCGGCGGAGGCCCGGACGGCACCGCCACCGTGCTGCTCGCCCTCGGGCTCGTGCTGGTGGTCGTCGTGGTCGGCCTCGGCCTGCTGCGGGACGCGTGGTTCCCCGTCGCGGTCCTGGCGGTGGTGGTGCTGCTGGCCGCCGCGGTGCTGTCCCGGCGGCCGGCTCGTCCCGGGTCGGCCGTCCCCGCGTCGCCCCCGGCCTACCCCTACGGCGCCGGCACGGGCTGGGGTGGCTCTGCGGTCACGCCACCGTCCGCACCGGGGGCACCGTGGTCGACCCCGTCCGCCACGGCGCCGGTCGTCGGGCCGGAGGCGTCCGGCTACGTACCGACCGACGACCCGGCGTTCCCGAGCGGCTACCGACCCGCCGAGGCCTGGGAGCCCACCGGGTACGGCCCGCCGGCCCCGACGCCCGCCGTCGCACCGCCTGCCCGTCCCCGGTCGGTGCTCGGCCTGCTGACAGTCTCCGCGGCCGTGCTGGCCACCGGCGTCCTCGCCCTGGTCGACGTCGCCGGGGCCGACGTGCCCGCAGCGGGCTACCTGGCGCTGCCGCTGCTGGTGGTCGGGCTCGGGCTCGTGCTGGGCGCCTGGCGCGGCCGGGCCCGAGGCCTGGTCGGCCTCGGCGTGCTGCTCGCGCTGCTGCTCCCGCTGGTGGCGGTGGCGGAGCGGGTTGCCTCCAGCGACCGGTGGGACGAGGCCTTCATCGAGCGCACCGTCGCTCCGGTCAGTGCGGCCGGCCTCGACGGCCGGGTCGTCGAGCAGGCCGCCGGTGACCTCACCTACGACCTGTCGGCCGTCGACTTCCCCTCCGGGAGCACCGACCTGGCCCTGCGGGTCGGAGCCGGCTCGCTCACGGTGGTCGTCCCCGACGGCGTCACCGTCGTGCTGGACGCCGAGGTCGGCGCCGGAGAGCTCAGCGCCTTCGGCTCGAGCACCGAGGGCGCCGGGCTGTCCCGGTCGCAGCGCGACCCCGGGCAGCCGGGCGCCGGCACCCTGAACCTGGACGTGGAGATGGGCCTGGGAACCGTGGAGGTGAACCGTGCAGGCGCATGAGACCGACGTGACGTCGCTGGTGTTCGGACTGGTCTTCGTGGGCGTGGCCGCCGTGTGGGTGCTGGTGCAGAACGGCGTGCTCACCGCCGCGGTGCTGCCGGTGGCCGTCCCGGCGCTGCTGGTCGGCGTCGGGCTGGTGGGGGTGCTCGCCGCCCTGGCCCGGGGCCGGCGCACGCCGGAGGACGGCCCACGACGACCCTGACCCAGACCCTGACCGCGGCACCACCCGCACCGTCCCGAACCGACGAAGGAGATCCTCATGACCACCCCGAACCCCGAGTCCGGTCAACCCGAGGCTGTCCAGCCCGACATCGGTCTCACCCCCGCGGGCGAGACCGGCATGCCCCAGGCCGCGGCGGAGCAGCCGATGCCCGCCTCGGTGGCACCGACGCAGCCGGTCCCCCCCCTTGCTCCCGGCGCGGCGGTGCCGGGTGCACCGACAGCGGCCACGGGCGACGGCGGCTGGGGCGGCGGCCCGTCCGGCTACCCGCCCAGCCCCTACCCGGCGGCTGCCGCGCCGTACCCGCCCGGCTACGGGCCGACGCCGCCGCGCACCGACGACAAGGCCGTCTGGTCGCTGGTGAGCGCGATCGCCGGGTTCGTCCTGTGTCCGCTCGTCCTGCACGTCGTCGGCCTCGTGCTGGCCAACCAGTCCCTGCGTGACATCCGCTCCTCGGGCGGACGGCTGGGCGGGGAGGGCCTGGCGAGCACGGCCCGCATCCTGTCGATCGTCGGGCTCGTGCTGTACGGCGCCGCCCTCGTGCTCGGGCTGCTGTTCCTGCTCATCGCCGTGCCGCTCGGCCTGATCACGTTCGGCACGGTTGCCGGGCAGGTGCAGACCGAGCAGCTGACCGTCGCGCCCACCAGCATCAGCGAGATCGACGGCCAGCGGTTCCAGCACGACGCCGGCGACATCACCTACGACCTGTCCGACCTCGACTTCACCGACCGCACGGTCCAGACCAGCATCGACGTCGGGGCCGGCTCGCTGCTGGTCGAGGTGCCCGAGGACGTCACGGTCGTGCTCGACGCCCAGCTCGGCGGCGGCGAGCTGACGGTGTTCGGCGACCAGACCGACGGGGTCGGCATCGACCGTGACCAGACCTTCTCCGGTACGCCCAGCGGTGGCACCCTCGAGCTCGAGGTCGACATGGGCGTGGGCGAGGTGACCGTGGACCGCGCCGGCTGAACGCACCGGAGGACGGGCCGCCGGCGGGCCTCAGGGCGCCGGCGGCCCGTCCTCGGCGACCTCGGCCAGCACCAGCTCGGCGACGGCCCTCATGGTCGTTCGCTTGTCCATCGCGGTGCGCTGCAGCCAACGGAACGCGTCCGGCTCGGCCAGCCCGAACCGCTGCTGCAGCCGAGCCTTCGCCTGCTCGACCACCTTGCGGGTCTCGAGCCGGTCGGTCAGGTCGGCCACCTCGTGCTCGAGCTGGGTCAGCTCGCTGAACCTGGACCGGGCGATCTCGATGGCCGGGACCAGGTCGGCGGCGGTGAAGGGCTTGACGACGTAGGCCATTGCGCCGGCCTCGCGGGCCCGCTCCACCTGATCGCGCTGGGAGTAGGCGGTGACCATGACGACCGCGGCGAGGCGGCCCCCGGCGATGCGCTCGGCCGCGGAGATGCCGTCCAGCACGGGCATCCGCACGTCGAGGACGGCCAGGTCGGGACGTAGCCGCTGGACCAGGCCGACGGCGGTCTCGCCGTCAGCGGCCTCCCCGACGACGAGGTAGCCCTCCTCCTCGAGCATCTCCTTCAGGTCGAGCCGGATCAGCGCCTCGTCCTCGGCGATGACCACGGTGGGCCCGGTGGACGCCACCGCGGCGCGACGGTCGGGGTCGGGCACGGCTCGCCTCCTCCTCGGCGCGCCCGGGCGCACCGTTACCCTGATCGCGCGCCGGGTTGATGGAACAGGCAGACATGGCGGTCTCAAAAACCGCTGCCCGCGAGGGCGTGCGGGTTCGAGTCCCGCACCCGGCACCGCCCAGCCTAGTCGTCGTGCCCTGCCGGGGCGGTCGGGATGACGCCCTCGACCGGGTCACCGATCCGGTGCAGCAGCATCGTGTTCGTCGTCCCCGCGTGACCGGGCGGGGTGCCGTAGACGATCACGATGAGATCCCCGTGCTGGGCCAGTCGCTGCTCGGCCAGGGCCCGGTCCACCTGCTCCACCGCCTGGTCGGTCCGGTCGGTGACGTCGACCACGAACGCCTGCACCCCCCACACCAGCGCGAGCTGGCGGCGGGTGGCTTCCAGCGGCGTGAACGCCACCATGGGGATGGCCGAACGCAGTCTCGACAGTCGCCGGGCCGAGTCCCCGCTGCGGGTGAACGCGGCCAGGTACTGGGCTCCCATCAGGATGCCGGTGTCGGCCGCGGCGAGCGTGATGGCCCCACCCGGGGTGCGCGGCCGGGTCGTGAGCCGGGGGATCCGGTCCAGGCCGTCCTGCTCGGTGGCCTCGACGATGTGGGCCATCGTCTCGACCGCCTGCACCGGGAAGGCGCCGACGCTGGTCTCGCCTGACAGCATCACCGCGTCCGCCCCGTCCAGGACCGCGTTGGCCACGTCCGAGGCCTCGGCCCGGGTCGGCCGAGAGTTGGTGATCATGGACTCCAGCATCTGGGTGGCCACGATCACCGGTTTGGCCCGCCGCCGGGCCAGCTCGACAGCTCGCTTCTGCACGAGCGGGACCTCCCACAGCGGGAGCTCCACGCCGAGGTCGCCCCGGGCGACCATGATGCCGTCGAAGGCGTCGACGATCTGCTGGAGGTTGTCGATGGCCTGCGGCTTCTCCAGCTTCGCGATCACCGGGAGCCGGTGGCCGTGCTCGTCCATGATCCGGTGCACCGACTCGATGTCGGCGGCGTCGCGGACGAACGACAGTGCCACCAGGTCGACGCCGGTGCGCAACGCCCAGCGCAGGTCGTCTTCGTCCTTCGGGCTCAGAGCAGGGACGTTGACCGCCGCGCCCGGCAGGTTGATGCCTTTGCGGCTGGAGATCGGCCCGCCCTCGACCACGGTGGTCGTCACGTCCGGGCCGTCCACCTGCTCCACCCGCAGGACGATCTTGCCGTCGTCGATCAGCAGCACGTCGCCGGCCTTCGCGTCCTGCGGCAGGCCGGCGTAGGTCGTGGAGCAGGACGAGCGGTCCCCGGCGACGTCCCGGGTCGTGATGGTGAAGGTGTCGCCCGGCGCGAGCTCGACCGGCCCGTCGGCCATCGTCCCCAGCCTGATCTTGGGGCCCTGCAGGTCGGCCAGCACCGCGATCGGCCGCACGACCTCGGCGTCCAGCTCGCGGATGAGGGCGAAGCGGCGGTCGTGGTCGGCGTGGGTGCCGTGGCTCATGTTGAACCTGGCCACATCCATCCCGGCGGCGATCAGCCCACGCACGACCTCAGGGCTGTCGGTGGCTGGGCCGAGGGTGCAGACGATCTTCGCGCGGCGCACGGGGCCGACCGTAGTGCGTCCCCAGGGCACCGGCGCGACCATTCACCCACTGTTCCCCCGGGCAGCCCGACGTCCGGCCGCGGCGGCACCGGCGGGTGCGGGTACCGCCTCCGGCTACACCATCAGCGGCCGGTCGGTGGGTGCGACCGGGGACGGCAGCTCGGTGCTGCCCATCAGGTAGGTGTCGACGGCGGACGCGCACGAACGGCCCTCGGCGATCGCCCAGACGATGAGGGACTGGCCCCGGCCGGCGTCGCCGGCCACGAACACGCCGGGGACGGTCGAGGCGTAGCCGGCGTTGCGGGCCACGTTGCCGCGCTCGTCGAGCGCCACGCCGAGCTGGTCGAGCAGCGGGGAACGCTCCGGGCCGACGAAGCCCATCGCGAGCAGCACCAGGTCGGCGCGGATCTCCCGCTCCGTGCCCTCGACCGGCTCGAAGCCGCGCCCAGCGGGCCGGACCTCGACCAGCCGCAGCGCCTGCACCCGGCCCTGGTCATCGGCGAGGAACTGCTGCGTGCTCACCGAGAACACCCGCTCGCCGCCCTCCTCGTGCGCCGGGGACGTCCGCAGCACCAGCGGCCAGGTCGGCCACGGGGTGCTGTCGGGGCGGTCGAGGCCGGGTCGGGCCAGGATCTCCAGCTGGGTCACCGACGCGGCCCCCTGGCGGTGCGCGGTGCCGACGCAGTCGGCGCCGGTGTCACCGCCGCCGATGACCACCACGTGCTTGCCCTGCGCGGTCACCTGGTGCTCCACCCGCTCACCGACAGCGACCCGGTTGGCCGGGGGCAGGTACTCCATCGCCTGGACGACGCCGTCGAGGTCACGGCCCGGGATGGGCAGGTCCCGCCACGCCGTGGCCCCCACGGCCAGCACCACCGCGTCGTAGCGGCGGCGCAGCTCGTCCCCGGTGATGTCGGCCCCCACGTCGACGCCGGAGCGGAAGACCGTTCCCTCCCGGCGCATCTGGTCCAGCCGGCGGTCGAGGTGCCGCTTCTCCATCTTGAACTCGGGGATGCCGTAGCGCAGCAGCCCGCCCGGGGAGTCGGCCCGCTCGTAGACCGCCACGGTGTGGCCGGCGCGGGTGAGCTGCTGGGCCACGGCCAGGCCGGCCGGGCCGGAGCCGACCACGGCCACGGTCTTGTCGGTGAGCCGGTCCGGCGGCTGCGGCTGCACCCAACCGGCGTCCCAGGCCCGGTCGATGATCGAGACCTCGACGTTCTTGATGGTCACCGGCGGCTGGTTGATGCCCAGGACGCAGGCGGCCTCGCACGGCGCCGGGCACAGCCGGCCGGTGAACTCCGGGAAGTTGTTGGTGGCGTGCAGCCGCTCGATCGCACCGCGCCAGTCGTCGCGCCAAACCAGGTCGTTCCACTCCGGGATGAGGTTGCCCAGCGGGCAGCCGGAGTGGCAGAACGGGATGCCGCAGTCCATGCAGCGACCTGCCTGCTCGGTGACGATCGGCAGCAGGACGCGGCCCGGGGCGTCGGGGTAGAGCTCCCTCCAGTCGCCCACCCGCTCCTGCACCGGCCGGTAGGCGGCGGTGGCGCGGTCGTAGCGCAGGAACCCGCGGGGGTCAGCCATGAGCGGCCTCCATGATCGCTGCGAGCACGTCGCGGCCCTCGGCCCTGGCCGTGGCCTCGGCCTCCAGCACGCGCTTGTAGTCCAACGGCATGACCTTGGTGAACCGGGCGGGCACGTCGTGGTCGTCCCAGCCGTCGAGCAGCCGGCGGGCCACGTCCGAGTCCGTCTCCTGCGCGTGCCGGCCCACCAGCGCCTGGACGAGCGTGACGTCGTCGTCGGTGAGCGGCTCCAGCGCCACCATCTCGCGGTTGACGTCGCTGGGGTCGAGGTCGAGCACGTAGGCGATCCCGCCGGACATGCCCGCCGCCAGGTTGCGCCCGGTCGGGCCCAGGATCAGCACCCGGCCGCCGGTCATGTACTCGCAGGCGTGGTCGCCCACCCCCTCGACGACCGCGGTGGCACCGGAGTTGCGCACGCAGAAGCGCTCGCCGACCACGCCGCGGACGAAGATCTCCCCGCCGGTGGCGCCGTAGGCGATCACGTTGCCGGCGACCACGTTGTGCTCCGCCGGGAACGGTGCGGACCGGTCGGGCCGCACCACCAGCCGGCCGCCGGACAGGCCCTTGCCCAGGTAGTCGTTGGCGTCGCCCTCCAGCCGCAGGGTGATGCCGGCCGGGACGAACGCGCCGAAGGACTGCCCGGCCGAGCCGGTGAACGTCACGTCGATGGTCCCGTCCGGCAGCCCCTGCGGGTACCTCGTGGTGACCTCGTGCCCGAGCATGGTGCCCACGGTGCGGTTCACGTTGCGGATCGGCAACCGGGCCCGGACCGGTTCGCCGCCGGACAGCGCGTCCTGGCACAGCTCGATGAGCTGGTTGTCCAGCGCCTTCTGCAGCCCGTGGTCCTGGCTGGTCACCTGGTGCAGCGGCGTGCCGGGCTCGAGGTCCACCGGGTGCAGGATCGGGGTCAGGTCGAGCCCGGCGGCCTTCCAGTGCGCGACCGCCGCGGTGGTGTCGAGCATCTCGACGTGGCCGATCGCCTCGTCCAGGCTGCGGAAGCCCAGCTGGGCCAGGTACTCGCGCACCTCCTGCGCGACGAAGCGGAAGAAGCGCTCGACGAACTCCGGCTTGCCGGTGAAGCGCTTGCGCAGCTCGGGGTTCTGGGTCGCCACCCCCACCGGGCAGGTGTCGAGGTGGCAGACCCGCATCATGATGCAGCCCGACACCACCAGCGGGGCGGTGGAGAAGCCGAACTCCTCCGCGCCGAGCAGGGCCGCGACCATCACGTCCCGGCCGGTCTTGAGCTGGCCGTCGGTCTGCACCACGATCCGGTCGCGCAGCCCGTTGAGCAGCAGCGTCTGCTGGGTCTCGGCCAGGCCGAGCTCCCACGGGCCGCCCGCGTGCTTGAGCGAGGTGAGCGGCGATGCGCCCGTCCCGCCGTCGTGCCCGGAGATGAGCACCACGTCGGCGTGTGCCTTGCTCACCCCGGCCGCGACCGTGCCGACCCCCACCTGGGCCACGAGCTTGACGTGGATGCGGGCGCTCGGGTTGGCGTTCTTCAGGTCGTGGATGAGCTGGGCGAGGTCCTCGATCGAGTAGATGTCGTGGTGCGGGGGCGGCGAGATCAGCCCGACGCCCGGGGTGGAGTAGCGGGTCTTGGCGATCCACGGCCACACCTTGGGCCCGGGCAGCTGCCCACCCTCCCCGGGCTTGGCGCCCTGAGCCATCTTGATCTGGATGTCGTCGGAGTTGGTCAGGTACTCCGAGGTGACCCCGAACCGCCCGGAGGCGACCTGCTTGACGGCGCTGCGGCGGGCCGGGTCGTGCAGCCGCTCCGGGTCCTCCCCGCCCTCGCCGGTGTTGGACTTCGCCCCCAGCCGGTTCATCGCGATCGCGAGCGTCTCGTGCGCCTCCCCGGAGATGGAGCCGTACGACATGGCTCCGGTGGAGAACCGGCGCACGATCGCCTCGACCGGCTCCACCTCGTCGATCGGGACGGGCTCGCGCAGCCCGCAGGCGAACCGGAACAGCCCACGCAGCGTCATGAGCCGCTCGGACTGCTCGTCCACCCGGGAGGTGTAGGAGGTGAACACCTCGTACTGCCCGGCCCGGGTGGCGTGCTGCAGCCGGAACACCGTCTCGGGGTCGAACAAGTGCGGGGGGCCTTCGCGGCGCCACTGGTACTCCCCGCCCACCTCCAGCGTCCGGTGCCGCTGCGGGATGCCGCTGGGCGGGTAGGCCACGTCGTGGCGCTGGCGCACCTCGTCGGCGATCACGTCCAGCCCGATGCCACCGAGCCGTGAGGTGGTGCCGGTGAAGTGCTCGTCGACCAGGCCCTGGTCCAAGCCGATGGCCTCGAAGATCTGGGCGCCGGTGTAGGAGGCCACCGTCGACACGCCCATCTTGCTCATCACCTTCAGCACGCCCTTGCCCAGCGCCTTGACCAGGTTGGCGACAGCGGTCTCGGGATCCACGCCGGGCAGGTAGACGCCCTCCCTGGCCATCAGCTCGACGGTCTCCATCGCGAGGTAGGGGTTGACCGCCGAGGCGCCGTACCCGATGAGCAGGGCGACGTGGTGCACCTCGCGCACGTCGCCGGCCTCGACCAGCAGGCCGACCTGGGTGCGCTGCCTGGTGCGGACGAGGTGGTGGTGCACGGCCGAGCAGAGCAGCAGCGACGGGATCGGGGCGAGGTTCACGTCGCTGTCCCGGTCGGACAGGATGATGAACCTCTTGCCGGCCGCCACCAGCGCGTCGACCTCGTCGAAGACCTCGTGCAGGCGCCGCTGGAGGCCCTGGCTCCCGTCGTCCACCCGGTACAGGCCGCGCACCCGCGCGGCGGCGAACCCGGGCAGGTCGCCGTCGGCGTTGATGTGCCGGATCTTGGCCAGGTCGTCGTTGGTGATCACGGGGAACGGCAGCCGGACCTGCCGACACTGCGCCGGGTAGGTACCGAGCAGGTTGCCCTCGGGGCCGGTCGTGGACGACAGGGAGGTGACCAGCTGCTCCCGGATGGCGTCCAGCGGCGGGTTGGTCACCTGGGCGAACAGCTGGGTGAAGTAGTCGAACAGCAGCCGGGGCCGGGCCGAGAGCACCGCGATCGGGGTGTCGGTGCCCATCGAGCCGATCGGCTCCATGGCGGCCCGGGCCATCGGCGCGAGCAGCACCCGCAGCTCTTCCTGGGTGTAGCCGAAGGTCTGCTGCCGCCGGGTGACGCTGGCGTGGCCGTGCACGACGTGCTCGCGCTCGGGCAGGTCGTCCAAGCTGACCACGCCGGCCGCGAGCCAGTCGGCGTACGGGTTCTGCGCAGCCAGACCCGCCTTGATCTCGTCGTCCTCCACGATGCGGTGCTCGTCGAGGTCGACCAGGAACATCCGGCCCGGCTGCAGCCGGCCCTTGCGCACCACCCGAGCCGGGTCGATGTCGAGCACCCCCACCTCGGAGGCCATCACGACCAGGCCGTCGTCGGTCACCCAGAACCGGGACGGGCGCAGGCCGGTGCGGTCGAGGACCGCGCCGACCTTCGTCCCATCGGTGAACACGACCGACGCAGGGCCGTCCCACGGCTCCATCAGCGAGGAGTGGAAGGCGTAGAAGGCCCGCCGGGCCGGGTCCATCTGCTCGTGGTTCTCCCACGCCTCCGGGATCATCATGAGCACGGCGTGTGGCAGCGAGCGCCCGCCGAGGTGCAGCAGCTCGAGCACCTCGTCGAAGGTGGCCGAGTCGCTGGCCCCGGGGGTGCAGATCGGGTAGACGCGCGACAGGTCGCCGGGGATGAGCTCGGTCGCGAGCTGGGCCTCGCGGGCCCGCATCCAGTTGCGGTTGCCCATGACCGTGTTGATCTCGCCGTTGTGGGCGACGAACCGGAACGGGTGGGCCAGCGGCCAGGACGGGAACGTGTTGGTGCTGAACCGGGAGTGCACCAGCGCGAGCGCGCTGGCCATCCTGCGGTCGGACAGGTCGGGGAAGAACGGCTCGAGCTGCCCGGTGGTCAGCATGCCCTTGTAGACCAGCGTCCGGCTGGACAGGCTCGGCAGGTAGATGCCCGCGCCCGCCTCCGCGGTCTCATGCTCCACCCGCTTGCGCAGGCAGAAGGTCCGCCGGTCGAGGTCGATCCCGGCCACGTCGGGGTCGGGCGAGCCGTCGGCGTGCGCCGGGACCACGAAGACGTGCCGGAACCGCGGCATCGTCGAGCGCGAGGTGCGCCCGAGCAGGGACGGCGTGACGGGCACGTCGCGCCAGCCCAGCACGGCCAGACCCTCCTCGCCGGCGACCCGCACGATCGTGTCCCGGGCGGCCCGCTCCGCCGCGTCGTCGTCGGGGACGAACACCATCCCGACCGCGTAGTGCCCCGCCGGCGGAAGGGCGAACGGGACGACCTCACGCAGGAACGTGTCAGGGACCTGCAGCAGGATGCCGGCGCCGTCCCCCGACTCCGGCTCGCTGCCGACCGCGCCCCGGTGCTCGAGGTTGCGCAGCGCCGTGAGGGCGTCCGCCACGACCCGGTGGCTGGGGACGCCGGTGAGAGTGGCCACGAAGGCCACGCCACACGCGTCGTGCTCGAACGACCGGTCGTACAGGCCCTGGGCGGGCGGGAAGGCGTCAGGCACGTATCACCTCTGCTCTGGGGACTGCGGGACCCCGCCGCGCTGGCGGAGGCTGGGGCAAGTCGTCGCCGAGCGAGGGACAGCACTGGCCCTGCTGGCCACGCAGCGTACCGCCCGGGCCGCTCGACCGCTCCCGGCGGCTGCGGGTGGGCTCAGCCGGCGCTCGCGGCCTGCTCGACGAGGTCGACGAGCTCCTCCGGGGTGGCAGGCAGGTCGGTGACCTCCTCGCCGTTGAGGAACAGCGTGGGCGTGCGGATCTGCGGCAGCTCCTGCTGGCCGTTCAACGCGACGTTGTTCACCCAGGCGGCGAAGCCGCCGTCGTTGACGCAGGCGTCGAAGTCGGGTGAGTCGATGCCGACCTGCCGGCCCAGCTCGATGAGCTCGCTGTCGGTGACGCTCTGCGACTCCGGCGGCTGGTTGGCGAACAGGGCGTCGTAGTACTGCGACGTCTGGCCCTCGTCCACGGCGCAACCGAACGCGTTCGCGGCGGACTTCGACCCCTCGTTGATGAACGACAGCGGGTGGTAGACGACCCGCAGGTCGCCGGAGTCGGCCAGGTCCTGGATCGTCGGGCCGAGCGCCTGGGCGAAGGCGGCGCAGGCGGGACAGGAGAAGTCGATCCACTCGTCGAGCACGACCGGGGCGTCGTCGTCGCCGACCGGGGCCCCTCCCGAGGGTGCCTGCACCCCGGTCGGGACGGCCGCCTGCTGGTCGATCTCGGTGGCGTCGGTGGACCCCTGCTGGCTGATCACGACGGCCGCGACCACCACGGCCACGGCCGCGAGCACCGCCAGCGCGACGAGCAGCCGGGTGCGCCGCTCGCTGGCGCGGGCCGCAGCCTCTCGCTCGGCTTTCATCTGCTCGGCCC
>Ga0114939_10001740_pt1 | contig 16907 bp, 13 predicted proteins | sample AshMeaCrysSpring_FD_87196 | JGI IMG/M metagenome (GOLD analysis project Ga0114939, IMG submission 87196) | Groundwater microbial communities from Big Spring, Nevada to study Microbial Dark Matter (Phase II) - Ash Meadows Crystal Spring | ecosystem: Environmental > Aquatic > Deep subsurface >... | reverse complement strand
CTAATTCAATAGAAACTCCCCAAGTAATAGTAAAGCTTAGCAAACCTACTCAAGAGCGTATCGAGCAAGTTGTAGCTCAGGTAAGTAAAGCATCTAGAAATAGCAATAATCAGGTGATTGTGCAAAGCATCGGTGCAGCATATGCTGTGAATAATTGTCAGCCTTTAGAGCGGGAAGCACGTAAGATAGCGCTAGGTGATGCTCGCAATCAAATTAACAGTTTTGCTCAGGATTTGGGTGTGAAATTAGGTGATGTTTTGTCAGTGACTGTGTTTCCTAGCACTGGTTCTCCTAGTGCTTCTGGTTGTGGTACAAAAGTAGGTGTCCCGGTGTCACCTTTCGCTCTTTCTAGCGAAACTGTACCACCTTATGACCCTTCTGTTCCGCCACAGGTAGAGGTGAGGAGTCAGGTGAGTGTCACTTATGGGATTCAGGAATGATACTCTAGCAGTCCTCAATTACTCAACCAATTAAAAAAAGTTGAGTATATGAATATCAAGAATTAATCGTGTTACCTGAAATAAAAAATACATAAAAATTATTGTAATTAATGCCAAGGGAGGAATACTAATGTTATAGTATTTTTAACATAGCAGCTTGGATTATTAGAGTCATCCTTCAGATTCAATTCCACTCTTATACCCTCCACGACAATCCAAAACCTCCGCTAAGATCAAAGACTGCCACAACACACAGTTAATCACAAGATGACAAGGAACGGTATTGGCATTCGCACAGCGCAGGTACGTCCGCAACGTCTCACGGGTCAAATTCATGTCTATGATGGTGTAGGGAAAGGGAAGTCCCAAGCCGCACTGGGGGTAGTTTTGCGCTCCATTGGCTTGGGTATCAATACCCCCACAGATAACCTCCACCGGGTCTTGCTGTTGCGGTTTTTAAAGGGACCAGAGCGGGCTTATGATGAAGATGGGGCTATTGCTGCCTTGCAGCGAGGGTTCCCTCATTTAATTGACCAGGTTCGCACTGGGAGGGCAGAATACTTTGGTGCATCGGAAATTACACCCTTTGACATAGCAGAGGCACAAAGGGGTTGGGATGTGGCAAAGGGGGCGATCGCATCCGGTTTGTATTCGGTAGTCGTCTTGGATGAAATTAACCCCGTCTTAGATTTGGGCTTGTTACCAGTGGATGAGGTAGTAAAAACACTGAAAAATAAGCCTTATGATTTAGAAATTATTACCACGGGACGAGCAGCACCGACTGCACTCCTGGAGATTGCAGATTTGCACTCGGAAATGAAACCTCACCACCATCCCACAGCAGCATCTGTGGGGATTAAAGGCATTGAAATTTACACGGGTGCGGGGAAAGGTAAGTCTACTAGTGCTTTAGGTAAGGCTTTGCAAGCTATTGGTAGGGGAATTAACCATCCCGGTTCCACCCGTGTGTTAATTATGCAGTGGCTTAAGGGTGGTTCTGGCTACACGGAAGATGCGGCAATTGCGGCTTTGCAAAAATCTTACCCGGAAGTGGTGGATCATCAACGTTGCGGTCGCGATGCTATTGTTTGGCGGAATTCTCGCACGGAATTAGATTACCAGGAAGCCGAAAGGGGTTGGGAAATTGCTAAGAGTGCGATCGCCTCTGGGTTGTATAAAACTATCATTCTCGATGAACTTAATCCTACCGTTGATTTAGAATTACTCCCCGTGGAACCAATTGTGGAAGCTTTGCTGCGTAAACCTCACGATACAGAGGTAATTATCACCGGACGTTGCCAAAATCAACCAGCATACTTTGATTTGGCTAGCATTCACTCAGAGGTGTACTGTCACAAGCACTATGCTAACAATGGGGTGGAACTCAAGCGCGGGGTAGACTTTTAACAGTCCACCAGTCTGTAGGGGTGGGGAGACCCCACCCTGAGTTGTGAAATTGAAATAATTGTTTAAAAAACGAAATGATAGAAAACACAAATATACTTGACTTGGTGACGGTGGGAGTTGCGCTGGCTGTTCTTTTGGGTGGATTTTTGATGATGTTCACCAATGTGTTTACGACTAAGAAGTAGGGGACACAGGGGGAAGTAGAAACGTTACATATAACGTCTTTACATCCCAGTGTGATCGCCTAATCTTGTAGGATGGGCTTGGCTGAGAAATCTAGGTATAGTAAAACATACCAAGCAAAGCCCACCCTACACCAGTGCTTATGACTCAGGATAGGGAAACCTCGCCCCTATTTATAACTTAAAAAAGCCAGCAGTCGGATTTGAACCGACGACCTTCCGATTACAAGTCGGATGCACTACCACTGTGCTATGCTGGCATGATTTTTGGGTTATTTACTCACCGATTTAACATTCTACCGTAAGTAAGCCTTTTCGTACACCATAGAGTAGTCTGTCGATGAGAATATGTTCTTCTTCGCTGAGGGTGGTTGACAGCAGGAGCTTTTTGAGTTGGCTGCGGTTTATGTCCGTCACCTTGCGGCAGACAAAAATATCTTGAACTAATTCTTCAATACTGCCAGGTAAAGAAAACATAAGACCCTACACCCACCGACTAAAACATGCTTGATTATTTAAATATCAAGGATTTTGCCAGCACAGGTGGTGATTTGAGGGTGGTGGAAATGGTGATACTATCACTAAAATAGTGTGATTTGAATCACTGACTAAAATTGTAAAGGTAATATTTATCTCTAGTACATCCCCAGGCGATCGCCATCTGTCCAAGGTCTGCACTCAAGGGTGCCCCAAATATAGGGAAAACCCCGACTGGGCTAGAAGAAATATATCTGATAGGGTGAAAAACAGTATATTTTTTGACGTGCCTTGGTAAACAAACCGGGTAAAACCAATTGTCCTCTAAACAGATATCAGAAGCATGGCAGCGATGTTAGGTAGAGATTTATTAAGTCTGGCGGACCTCAGTAGCGTCGAGATTCACGAACAACTGCAATTAGCAGCCCAACTGAAATCTGGTAAGCTGCAATTGCGGTGCCCTAAAGTTTTGGGACTGTTGTTTTCCAAGGCTTCTACTCGTACCAGGGTAAGTTTTACCGTAGCGATGTACCAACTGGGTGGACAAGTAATCGATCTCCACCCCAACGTCACCCAAGTTAGTCGCGGTGAACCTGTACAAGATACGGCGCGAGTGCTAGATAGATATTTAGATATCTTGGCAATTCGCACCTTTGCACAACAGGAGTTAGAAACCTTTGCTAACTATGCGAAAATTCCTGTGATTAATGCTCTCACCGATTTAGAGCATCCCTGTCAGGTATTGGCGGATTTATTAACAATTCAAGAATGCTTTGGCAATCTTTCTGGGTTAACCTTAACCTATGTCGGTGATGGTAATAATGTCGCTAATTCCCTCATGCTTGGCTGTGCTTTAGTAGGAATGAATGTGAGAATTGCCTTCCCGACAGGATATGAACCAGACTCAGCAATTACAGAAAAAGCCAGAGCAATTGCAGGTGATAAATCGGAAGTTATCCTGACTAATGACCCCGCATTAGCTGCAAAGGGTACTCATGCACTTTACACCGATGTTTGGGCAAGTATGGGTCAAGAATCAGAAGCAGACAGTCGTACCCCCATCTTCCAACCCTATCAAATTAACGAGCAACTATTAAGCCTTGCTGACCCAGAAGCAATTGTTTTACACTGCTTACCAGCTCATCGCGGTGAAGAAATTACTGATGAAGCTATGGAAGGTTCTCACTCTCGCATTTGGGAGCAAGCTGAAAATCGGATGCACGCTCAAAAAGCTTTGCTAGCAAGTATTTTGGGAGCAACGGAATTTTAGATTTTAGATTTTAGATTTTGGATTATGCAGCTAATTTCAATCCAAAATCTAAAATCTCTCATCCAAAATTACACTCAAGGGAGGTTTTTTGTAGTACTAATGTTCTAGAGGGATTTGTTTTACCTCCCGATAAATTTATGGAACCTTTAACTCACCCCCAACGAGAATTATATGAATGGCTGGTGGAATATATTCGCACACAAGGGCATTCACCTTCCATTCGTCAAATGATGGAAGCGATGAATTTAAAATCGCCAGCACCAGTGCAAAGTCGTTTGGATCATCTCCGCACTAAAGGCTATATCGAATGGAATGAAGGTAAGGCGCGAACAATTAGAATTTTGCGTCCTACACCACAAGGTATACCAGTTTTCGGTACTATTGCGGCAGGTGGTTTGTTAGAACCGTTCACCGATGCAGTGGAACATTTAGATTTTTCTGACTTGCGCTTACCACCCGAAACTTTCGCCTTGCGGGTCACTGGTGACAGCATGATTGAAGATTTAATTACCGATGGTGACTTGGTACTCATGCGTCCGGTTCGCGAACCAGATACTCTCAAAAATGGTACCATCGTCGCTGCACGAGTTGATGGACATGGTACCACTTTGAAACGGTTTTATAGGCGTGGCGATCGCGTCACTCTCAAACCAGCAAATCCAAAATACAACCCCATCGAAGTCAGTGCTAAAAGCGTCCAAGTCCAAGGGGCACTCATCGGAGTTTGGCGTCATTATAATTGATGATTTCCCGATCAATTAGCTACACAAACGTCAGGTGTTGCACTTTCAACCGATAATTTCGCGCAAAATCCCAAAGACGCAGTTGTAAAACTTTGCGTTCTTTGCGCCTTTGCGCGAAACTATATAACTATCTGGACTGGAACTCTATGTATTTCACGGCGAAGCAACAAACAGACTTAGCGCCAGTATTTCACCTCAAAGCCAAATTATCAATCGCTGGCGAAAATAAGGGAAATTATCAAACTCATCGTCAACCTCTTCCTGGATGTCCCCGCATCCCCCCATCTATTCAATTACGACCCTATCAACTCCAAGCTACCAAAAGTTGGTTTACCAATAACGGTAGAGGTACGCTAAAAATGGCGACTGGTAGCGGGAAAACAATCACCGCACTTGCTATTACCACCGAACTCTACCGTCAAATTGGTTTACAAGTCTTATTAGTTGTTTGTCCCTACCGCCATCTTGTCACCCAATGGGCTAGAGAATGTGAAAAATTTAACTTAAAACCCATCTTAGCTTTTGAGAGCGTACATACTTGGCAAAGTCAACTTTCCACCCAGCTTTATAACTTGCGTTCCGGTACGCAACCCTTTGTGAGCATCATCACTACCAATTCCACTTTAATCGGTGATGGCTTTCAGTCTCAACTCAAGTATTTTCCCGAAAAAACATTGATTGTGGGTGACGAAGCGCATAACTTAGGGGCACCCAGGTTAGAAGAAAGTTTACCCCGTCGCGTTGGGTTACGCCTTGCTTTATCTGCAACGCCAGAAAGATACTTTGATGAGCATGGTACCCAATCTTTGATTGATTATTTTGGTCTGGTTTTACAACCAGAGTTTACCTTAAGGGATGCTATCAACCAGGGTGCATTGGTGCATTATCTTTATCATCCCATTCTGGTAGAATTAACTGACACCGAAGCTCGTACTTACTCGAAGTTAACCCAAAAGATTGGACGAGCTTTACTATGGCGTCAAAGAGAAGATGGGGAATTAGGCGACTTTGAAGATAATGAAGATTTAAAGCCATTATTGATGCAAAGGGCGCGGTTAATCGGTGCTGCAGAAAACAAATTACACGCTCTGCGCGAGTTAATGACGAGTCGTCGCGAAACTACTCATACTCTATTTTATTGCAGTGATGGTTCTCAAGAAACCGGATATCAGTCCTCACTCCGTCAACTCAAAGCAGTCGCTCACGTTTTGGGTGTGGAACTGGGTTATAAAATTAGTACCTACACGGCTGAAACACCTTTACAAGAACGGGAAATTTTACGCCGTCAATTTGAAAGCGGACAGTTGCAGGGTTTAGTCGCAATCCGCTGTTTGGATGAAGGTGTTGATATTCCAGCTATTCAAACGGCGGTAATTTTAGCAAGTTCCACAAATCCCCGTCAATTTATTCAAAGAAGGGGACGTGTTTTACGCCCCCATCCTGGAAAGGAACGTGCCTCTATATTTGACATGATTGTACTACCACCTGAGTTGGATAGAAACACTTTAGAAGTCGAGCGGAATTTATTACGTAAAGAATTGCGTCGATTTGTGGAGTTTGCTGATTTAGCTGATAATGCTGGCGAAGCGAGAATGAAGTTATTTAATTTACAAAAACGCTACGATTTATTGGATATATAAACCGCCAAGATGTTCTTGAAACGCGAATATTCGCGTTTCAACTATAAAAATAATATGTATTTTTTTATGCATTATATACGGAAAAATTTTTATATTAAAAATCTACTATTCCTGCAGGCACTTTCGTGCTATCATTTAGATAATCGGGATATTGGTCAATTTTTTTTAAAGTCAAAAATTACAATTATAAAGTAAATCATCTATCTACCCTAATAATATCAGAACTCCCCCTCAAAATACAGCCCTTTTTGGAAAATTATTTGGGAAATTATTACTGAAATTAGAATTTCTATTTTCGGGTTATTGAAGTTTCCTGCTCTTGAGCCAAGGCGCTAACAAAAACGTACGAGTCTAGATAACTGCAATGCGATACAAGTTAATTATCTTTAATTATCCGCTTCATCCGCTACCCATCCGTTGCCACTAATGTGTTGATTTTTACTTAAAAAAGGAGATAAAAAATAGTTATAGATTAAAGCGATTCGACTGGGGCTGTTTGGGGTATTATTTATATAATGGGGTATAGGCTTGTTTAAAAAAATTGCTTACATCCGATTATGATATAAGTATCTAGGTAAATTAAATAATATCAAAACTCTTCAAAAAAATATAGCGGTTTTTTGTAAAGAATTATTGAAAAATTTTTCAGCGGATATTGAGAAAATAAAAACATATAAAAAATTATACTATCGGGAAGAAAAAATATTAAATGCAGCGAAAGTAACACGGTGATTACGGATAGCACTTCCAGAAAACTGGCGGTTAAAATAAAGCAAATTGTAAATTGCAAGTGACATGACTGAGGAAGTGAATATAGATGATGTACAGGAGCCAATTTTAAACGCTCCTGGGGAAGTAAGGCAGATTATTGAGAGGGTATGGCAGTTAGAAAAAAGCAGACTGGATAGGAAAATTAACAGCCATATTAATGATGATATTTTGAGGATTGTCAAAGAAGCAGTGAAATGAAACTGACATCCATTAAGTTGTGTAATTTTCGTTCATTTTATAGCAAGACACCGGAAATAATCTTGGCAATCGGAAACGAAAGCAATACTACGATTATTCACGGGAATAATGGGACGGGAAAAACAAGCCTGTTGAATGCGTTTACTTGGGTGCTGTATGAGAAATTTAGTGCAGCTTTTGCATCGACTGAGCAATTGGTGAACAAACGTGCGATCGCAGAAGCAGAAATTGGTGAAGCGGTGGAATGTTGGGTAGAAGTAGCTTGGGAACATGACGGTAAAAGATACCGAGTAAAACGTCAATGTCGGGTATATAAAAATCAAACTGATATTGAAGCGGGGAAAACTCAGTTATTCATGTGGGTAGGGAGAGATGACGGGACATGGTATTACCCACAACAGCAACCAGAGGAGATAATTAATCAAATTTTACCTGGAAGTTTGCACCAGTATTTCTTCTTTGATGGTGAGAGAATAGAACATATAGTACGTTCGGATAAAAAAGCGGAAATTGCAGAAGCAACAAAGATGCTGTTGGGTGTCGAGGTAATTAACCGTTCTATCAAGCATCTAGGAGAAGCGAAGAAAAGTTTAGAAAACGAGTTGAAAGTAATTGGGAATGCGGGAACGAAACAGCTTTTAAAACAGCAACAAAAAATCGATCAGGAGATTGAGAGGATAAACAAGCGTCAAGGGGAGATTAAACAAGAGTTATCATATCAACAGACTTTTAAGCAAGAAACGAGTCACCATTTAAGAGAATTGAGTGCAGCTAAGAAATTGCAAGAAAAACGACAGGAATTAGAAAGCCAAAAAGCAGCTAATCAAGAAGAATTAAGGAAAACAAGAGAGACGCTTAAAAAAGCAATTTCTACCCAGGGTTATACGGTATTGCTGTCAAAATCTACGGCAAAGTTTCGGGTAATAATTGAAGATTTGAAGCAGAAAGGAGAGTTAACAGCGGGAATTTCGCGGGAGTTTGTGTATGATTTACTTAACTCAAAGCGGTGCATTTGTGGCGCCGATTTACAGGAGGGAAGTCACTCCCATACTCATGTCAAAAACTTGTTAAATCGTGCTGGTTCTTCAGCGGTGGAGGAAACTGCTATCCGTATGGGTGTCCAAGTGGATGAAATTGATAAACAAACTGTGCTGTTTTGGGAAGATGTTGATAGAGAGCAAGGGAGAATTAACAAATTAAGAGAAAATATTTCCCAAGTAGAATCGGAGTTGGATAATATTCAAGAAAGATTAAGAAAAGACCCAAGTGAAGAAATTCGCAGTTTGCAAAAGCGGTTGGATGAGATAGAAAGTAAAATTACTGATTTAACTTTAGAACAGGGTGCGAACAATCAGCAAATTACTAATCTCAAAAATGAGATTTCTGGGTTGGAGAAACAAATTAATCGACAGAAATTTAATGAGGAAAAGCAAGCCTTGACACAGCGGCGAATTGCTGCTGCTCAAGATGCAATTGAGCGATTAACTCAAGTGAAAATTTTGCAAGAAACGCATTTTCGTTTGCAATTACAAAAGCGAGTCCAAGAAATATTTGGCGAAATTTCTGTTACACCTTATATTCCTCAAATCAACGATAAATACGAACTGACGCTGGTAGAAAATACTTCGGGAATCGAAATGCCAGTTGCTGCTTCGACGGGAGAGAATCAAATCCTTAGTTTATCATTTATCGGTGCAATTATCGATAGGGTAAGGGAGTGGAGTCAAAAGAAAAAAATATTAATGATGCCTGATAGTAGCACGTTTCCGATTGTCATGGATTCGCCGTTTGGAAGTTTGGATCAGATTAATCGTCGGGAAATTGCGAAGATAATTCCCCAGTTAGCTAATCAGTTAATTGTGTTGGTTTCTAAGACGCAATGGAGGGGTGAAGTTGAGGAGGAAATGGGTTCAAGAATTGGTAGGGAATATGTGCTGACTTACTATTCTTCTAAGCCTGATTGTGAGGAAGATTATATTGAATTGAGTGGGGAAAGGTATGCTTTAGTTAGGCAAAGTCCTAATGAGTTTGAGTATACGGAGATTGTTGAGGTTGTTCGTGGGGATTAGGGATTAAAAAGTTTCACGCAAAGTCGCAAAGGACGCAAAGGGTTTTAGGGTGCATTTACCAAGTACACTCTAAAATGGTTTTTGGTAATGAAGTTACTGCGATATGTTTTTCTGGTGTTAATGATTTTGATAGTTTTTTTGCAGTCTCCTAGTTTTTCTACGGTTGGATTTGCGGAATGGGAGATGTCTACTCCTGGTGGAAATAAAGTTGGGAATAATGATAATGTCGGTGCGAATGGGAGAGCTATTTATAATCAGGAATATCAAGTATATCTCGATAATATAGGTGATTTCGGATTTGCTGATGGTTTTATTATTGGGGAATCAAGAAAGAGGAAGGATAAGGGATTTTTCTTGTTTAATGAGCAAACTAAGAAAATAACTTATTTTGCAAATAAACAACAGCTTTGCTCACAGTTAAGAAAGCAGAGTTTGTTGGTGAGGCTGATTCCTTTTTATAATTATTATGTGCTGAAATACTTGCTTTGGTTTTTACCTGGGTTAGGAATTTTATCAATTTGTTTTTATTTGCAGTTGAGATTACCTTTTAATGAGGCTGTTGATGTAATTACTATTAAGGTATCTTTTTTGAGTGGAATTTATGTGTTAACTGTGGTTTGTAATATCGCTTCATCTTGGGAAAGATTAGATACTATTTTTTCTTTTTTTAACTTTTTAATTCGTAATTCGGTAGTAATGGTTTTCTTTCCAGCTTACTTAGGGTTTATTCGATATAAGTTAAAGCAATACAGTCAATTCAGTCCTAATATTCAAGGGGAAAGTTATTTTCCAGGGAATGTAGGTTTACCTTGGGTGAAGTTGTTGATATTTATGATAATGTTGCTGGCTGGTTTTGTGGCAACGATTCTTATCCCAACTTCTACTTTTGGGTATTTTTCATGTTAAGCTGATGAACCGCCAAGATGCCAAGAGCGCTAAGGGAAGAGAGAGTTAATTAGCTAAAGTTTAGGTTTGAGTCAGGTTGATGATTATCAGGGGATGAATAATATGGCTGAAACTGGGAGAATCAGGGTTGCTAAGGATAAAGCAGAATTGGTGAAGGCTATAACGTCAGGGGATGGAGGAACAGGTCCTTTTGGAACGTTTGCAGATGCGATCGCTTTTGCTGCTGCTTTAGGTGCTAAACATAATAAACGGGTTCCGTTGGGGGAGATTTCTAAACGGGAACCAAGTCCGATTAGACTAGAATATTTTGCGACAATGGGTCATGAATGGATAATTAAATTATTGGGAGTTAATGAAACTGAAGATATCAAAATCCTCTCCTTGATGGAAGAAGAATATGAAAAACAACGCAACGAGATTTTTGAAGAGTATGCGAATGGTGGTTTAGAAATATTGCAAATCGAGTTGCGTGGTGCGGTTGATTATACAGAGAGAATTTTATTATTGCTGAGCGCTGAAAGATATCAACATGAAGAAAAACCAGAGGAATTTGATTTGAGTAAATTCCTCTCTTGACTTGAATATACTTCTAGCAAAAGTAAATTCTATCGGGGTTCATCTGCGGTTAATTCTTCTTACAATATAGGTGGTAATCCCAGTTTCTTTGGTTCCACAAACTTACCCTCAAAACCTACAGTTCGATTCTCAAAAGTTCGCGTATCTGCAAGATTTTTGCGAAGTTCTGCGCGTTCCATCTGGTCTTGAATACCACCTAAAATATATACCAGTAACTTCGTTGCTAAATCCTTTCCTGCTACCTGTACCCGCTTTTTATTGGGGTCGTACAAAACGCCATACCAGAGAGATTGCGGATACTCCATGTTACTAAAACCGCCTTGACTGTCAAACTTCCGCAACTTCTGAAAAATATCTTCCAGGGAGAACCCTTTCTTAAATACTAAAATACCCACAGCGTGAACTACCGCAACTTGACCCACTGGACGGAACAAGATATTACCTTCACCACCATCTTTCTCAAAGCTGAAGCGACGCAACCCAGGGGTATCCTCATCTTCTAAAATTCTATAACTGGGAAGGCTGGCGAGATAATCAAACAACTCTCGAAAATCCTCAATCCCCTCCTGGAGTTCCTCATCCTCTGGACGCATGGGAATTAAACCTTTCTCCAAGGGTTTCCAGTGGGGGTACTTACACCCCAAATAGCGCTCAGACATGTCTTGAAGAGCTTGGAGAGTCGTCAAAACCGTTGACTTGCTTGCAACTGTCGCACTATCCCAGTTGACACGAGGTTTTCTTCCCTCCTGCTGTTCAAAAAGTGGATGGGTAACGGCGATTTTTCTCGCAGCTATCGAAAAACCATCATCCTCATTTAGCTGTGCTAACTGACCTTTAGTCAAGGGTGCAGCCATCAAGTTAACATGAACAAATATAGACCTCACCCTTCGTCTTGCTTGTTCGCGGGTTTCTCCAACTGCAACTGCACTGATAAATTCGATACCAATTTTTTCTTTCGGTAAACTTTGCAGATAAGCAGGCTGAACTTGATATTTCTCTATCAAATCAGCCATTTTTATCACACTATTGTCGGGAGTTTTATCCTTCTTGTAACGCTGGAGTGTCCCAGTTTTCATCAACTCCATCAGACCCTGTACCCCCATCAGACGGTGTTGTCCATCCAATGCATATATGGTCACATCCTCATCGGAAACATTCAGCAAACCGACCTTACCGTCTTTATCGAGTGCTGTAAAATCTATACTGGACTTTCTAGCTCGTCCTTGCTCATCCCACTCCCCACCTTGAGGATTATCCACCCACGCTTGGTTAATTACTACCAGTACTGGGGGAAATTTATGGTTTTTTCGCACTGTTAAGTACTGCGTTAGGGGTAGTTGACGCGACCAATCAAGGGGACGCTGCTGAATTTCATCAATGGTATCAGCGTCTACAACAACATTATCATTATCTTGATTGTAATTGGCTTGTAGCAGCGGTAAAGCTGACGCAAAGCGTACCCGACCAGCAAACCATTCCAAGGTAACTGAACCTACATAAGCGCTACTACCACCCATCTCGGTTTTTTGCACGAGAATCTGGTCTTTTTTGTCAAGAAACTTTTCCAATAGTAATGCGAGTACCTGTTGGTCTTGCTGTTCTCGTTGCAGATATTCACTTGTGATATCAGGGTTTGAGTTAGATGGGTTGTCTGTCATAACGGTTTTTGAAACTTAGCACCACATAATAGTTTAATTGTCTAAAAAAACTAACTCAAGTATTAATTTTTTTAAAAACTCTTATTATATGGTATAATGTTAAATTAAATTAATAGTAAAAAACCTAAATTAAAAGCTTAATAAAGTCCGCACCTGCGGACTTTGTTAGTAAAGAAGGTAAGTTTTTAAGTTAAGTAGGGAAGGGAGAAATGGCAACAGCACAAAAGCCAGAAAATAAAAGTCAACAAACCCGTACGGTTGCAGAGTTTGTGGAAGATATGCAAGCTCTGACTACGGAAATCCAAGAGTTATATTGCTTAGACGAAATACCTTGGTGTTTAGGTTACAGTGGAGGCAAAGATAGCAGTGCGACTTTACAACTAGTATGGAATGCGATCGCAGCGCTTCCACCAGAAAAACGCACTAAAACAATACATGTTATCACCACAGATACGCTGGTAGAAAATCCCTATGTTTCTGCTTGGGTACGCAAATCTTTGCAGCAAATAAAAGTGGCTGCAACAGAGCAAAAAATGCCCATAGAACCTCATTTACTCCAACCAGAAGTGAAAGATACATTCTGGGTAGGATTAATTGGTAAAGGCTACCCAGCCCCCCGTGGTAAATTCCGTTGGTGTACAAATCGCCTCAAAATTAGTCCCTCTAACCGCTTTATTCGTGATGTGATTAGAACCAATGGAGAAGCTATCCTCATCTTAGGAATTCGCAAAGCAGAAAGTACACAACGTGCTGCCAGAATGAAAGAATGGGAAGCATATAGAATCCGGGAACGTCTCAGTCCTAACATGAACCTCCCCAATTCTTTAGTATATAGCCCCATTGAAGATTGGCGAAATGATGAAGTTTGGCTCTATCTTATGCAGTGGGAAAATCCTTGGGGATATAGCAACAAAGATTTATTCTCCATGTATCGCGGTGCTACTGCTGATAATGAATGTCCATTAGTTGTTGATACATCAACTCCTAGTTGCGGTAGTTCTCGTTTTGGTTGTTGGGTTTGCACCTTGGTAAGTCAGGATAAATCTCTGACAGCGATGATTCAAAATGACGAAGAAAAAGAATGGTTACAACCGCTGCTCGATTTTCGCTGTGAATTAGATGTAGAAGAAAACCGCAACCGTCGAGATTTTCGCCGCAGAAATGGTGATGTTCAACTCTATGAGCGCAATTTAGATGGGGAAATATCTATGGAACCTATTCCTGGTCCCTATCTCAAAGAAGCACGGGAAGATTGGTTGAGAAAACTCCTAACTGTGCAAAAACAACTCCGTGCTACAGCACCACCAGAAATGCGCGATATTACTATGATTAGTACGGAAGAAATGAGCGAAATTCGTCGCATCTGGCTGGAAGAAAGACATGAATTTGATGATAGTTTACCCCGGATTTATCAAGAAGTGACTGGTGAAGAATTCATTGACCCCCGACCTGGTGCTGGTAATAGTTTACTGGGAAGTGATGAATGGACTGTCCTAGAAGAAATTTGTGAAGGTGACGCCATGCACTTAGAATTGATGGCGAAGCTATTAGATACCGAACGTCAATTTCGCAAAATGGCTCGACGTGTGGGAATCTACGATGCGCTCTTAAATTGTTTTAAAACCAGTTCCCGTTCCCCAGAGGAAGCGATTAAGAATGCTCATCGGTCGCGAGATTTGAAGGAAGCGGTTGATAAGGGTGATGTGGAAAAAGTCAAGCAACTAACCTTGGGGGATGTGGTGGCACCGGATGCGGCACCGGATGATGTAACGGATGTAACGGATGAGTTATCGGTGGGAGAAGCAGACAACCCATCCGCTTCATCCGTTAGCGAAGCATCCGCTGCCACTTGGGCTGGTATGAAATTCAAGAAGCGGAAATAAATACCGTAGTTATGGGCACAACAGTCTTGTGCCCCTACTCAGGTAAATCACCCAGGTACAGCCGGATGAACTCTTCCGCTGCTGCTGGATTTATTTTATACAGTGCATCCCGAATTTCCAGCAGTGTCTCAGCTACTGGATCTGTCATCTCATTAATCCAGCGGTGAACATTGGGACGTCCAGTTCCCATCGTCACAGCTAACTTGTTTTGAGTAATTCCATAGGTTTCTAACACCTGTTTTAGCGCTTTTCCTGCTTTTCCCATGCCCTTGATTTTGTCAAAGGCTTGTAACCACGTAAATGTTCTGTTTTTGTAACAAAGGGTGTATGATAATCATGGCGTTACATATAAGTAACGCTACAATCCTGAATAAAATAGGTGAAGTCGAATGACTAAGAGCTTTGTAGCAAACACCTTGCAAGCATCTACCCCGTCTGATACCTGGACATCTAGCACAGAACCAAGTAGAGAACCTATCAGAGTCGTTATTTTTGGTTCCAGAAAAGGCGTTACCAGCTATATCCTTACCCTATACAGCCTCGGTTTTGCTCAAGTTCATGAGTGGAGTCCCCTATTACCGAGCCACAATCCAGGGGAATTCATGAGTATTTTGACGCGATATCTCCTGACTAACTAAAGATGAAAAATTATGGTAGGGTGAGCATGAATCACCCTACTATTCAATTAACAATTAGCCATTAACCAAAAGTGATTTTTCTCGAACTGGTACTGCAAAATTTTGGTCCCTACGCAGGGAAGCAAGTAATTAATTTAAACCCCAAAACCGAGTCAGATTCGCGTCCAATTATCCTTTTAGGTGGGATGAATGGTGGCGGAAAAACAACGCTCATGGATGCGATTCGGCTGGCTCTTTATGGACATCGTGCTGAATGTTCGACCCGTGGTAATCTTAGCTATGCAGATTTTCTGAGTCAGTGCGTTAATAGCCAAACTCCACCACAGGAAAAAACTCGTGTTGAATTGGTTTTTGAACATATTGAAAATGACAGACCAGTTCAATACCGTATTGTCCGGACTTGGGATAGAAATCCGAAAGATGGTAAAGACCATTTAGGGATTTTAGATGCTCATGAATGGTTAGATACAGCCTTAGTTAATACCTGGGATGAGTATATAGAAAATCTGCTGCCAGTGGGAATTTCTAACTTATTTCTCTTTGATGGGGAACAAGTTAAAGAACTTGCAGAACAAGAAACACCACCGGCGATTGTAGTTGATGCGATTCGCGGACTTTTAGGGTTAGAATTGGCTGAACGTTTAGCAGTTGATATCGAGATTTTAGTTAACCGTAAACGTAAGGAAATAGCAGATAGTAAAGAACTGGCGACGCTAGAGGAAATTGAACAAAAACTCAAACAGCAACAAAAAAAATATAATCTAGAAACCAGAAATTTTGCATCTGGTGAACAGGAATTAACAGAATTAGAAAAAAAGCAGCAAGAAGCTTTTGATAAATTCATTTCCGAAGGTGGTAAAATTGCCGCCGAACGGAGTAGTTTAGAACGAGAACGTGATACAAAAGCAGGGGAAGCTGAACAATCACGCCAGACCATGTGTGAATTAGCTGCTCATGTTTTACCTCTAGCTTTGATTGAACCTTTACTAACTGATGCTCAAAACCAAGGTGAAACAGAAATTCGCCTTCAGCAGCTACAAATCGCACGGGATATATTAATTGAACATGATGAACGTCTGCTGAATTGGATTAATCAGGAGGGTATCTCGGCAGAAGAAGGGGAGAAAATTAAAGCATTTCTCAACCAAGATGTAGAAACATTATATGCAACTTCTTTACTAGCAGAAGAACCTTGGTTGTTAGCTGATGGGTCAGCATTGAGTAAATTAGCTAATTCTCTTTATCAATTGCAAGTAGCAAAAAATTCCGCTAAACAACAACTAACAATTCTCTATCAAACAGAAGAAGAAATTGTCAGCTTGGAAAGACAAATCCAAACAGCAGCATCACCGGAAGCATATAATCAGCTAGTTAATGCACTGAAAAAAGCGCAAACCGAAGTGGCGAAAGCCAAAAATAATTGCGAAACAACCAGACGAAAAGTAGCAGAATTAGACGAGGAAATTAAACAGACAAAGAAAGATTTACAAGAATATACTAACCAAAATATCAACCGGCAAAATCAAGAGCATATTATCTTTGCATCAGCAAAAGTTCAAGAGACTCTCAAGCTTTTCCGCGAGAAATTAACCCTGAGAAAACTAAATAAATTAGAGATGGAAGTCACTGAATGCTTCCGCTATCTTCTCCACAAATCAGACTTAGTACATCGCATCGCTATTGATACCCAAAGCTTCAGCCTTTCCTTATATGATTTACAAGGGAAACCAGTACCCAAACATCGGCTTTCCGCAGGTGAAAAACAACTCCTCGCTATCGCTTTCTTGTGGGGACTAGCGCGAGTTTCCGGACGGAGATTACCCGTAGCAATTGACACACCTTTGGGTAGACTAGATTCATCTCATAGAACTAACCTAGTTGAGCGTTACTTCCCCTCCGCTAGCCATCAAGTAATTTTACTATCAACTGACACGGAAATAGGAGAAAAAGAAGTGAATACCCTCAGAGAAAACTGTGCGATCGCTCGCGAATATCTCCTACAATACAACTCGTCCCAACGCCAAACTACCATAGTTCCTAGCTATTTTT
>Ga0114939_10001739_pt1 | contig 16908 bp, 7 predicted proteins | sample AshMeaCrysSpring_FD_87196 | JGI IMG/M metagenome (GOLD analysis project Ga0114939, IMG submission 87196) | Groundwater microbial communities from Big Spring, Nevada to study Microbial Dark Matter (Phase II) - Ash Meadows Crystal Spring | ecosystem: Environmental > Aquatic > Deep subsurface >... | reverse complement strand
GCCCTTCCGTAAAGGAGAGCACCCCTTCTTCCCTGCGGAACGGCGAATTCATTCGCCGCATTTTTTTTTCCGTGGGCGTGTGCGAATGCCAAAAGACGGGCGAATGAATTCGCCCTTCCGTAAGAGGGATCCCACCCCGCCCTTCCCTGCGGAACGGACGGCGAATTCATTCGCCGCATTTTTTTTCTGTGGGCGCGTGCGAATGCCAAAAGACGGGCGAATGAATTCGCCCCTCCGTAAGAGGGAGCCCACCCCGCCTTCCCTGCGGAACGGCGAATTCATTCGCCGCACTTTTTTGCCGTGGGCGCGTGCGAATGCCAAAAGACGGGCGAATGAATTCGCCCCTCCGGAGAATTGAACTCTTTCAAAATATTTTCTATTGCGTGGCCGGTTTTTTTTGGTGAAGTTGCTGGCGTCAACGAAAACACCACATCCCCATCTCACCCCAATCATCAAATCCATGAAACTCAAACTCACCCTCCTCCTCGGCGCAGTCCTCTCTGCGGTGCTACCCTCCGCCAACGCCGCATTGCTCTTTTTCGAAGATTTCTCCGGATCCAACTTCGTTGTTGGTAGTTCCGTTCAGGGCGTCACTTCGAATTCCGTGGGTGCCGTCGGCCAGAATGGAACTTGGCACGACCGTGACTTAACGAACTACAGCAACGCAATTCGCAGTGAGACCCTTAGCTATACTGGAGGCTCCATCAACATGACCGGCAGCGGCAAGGTCCTCGAAATCACCGCGAGTGCTGCTCAAACCGGCACCTTCGCTGTCGGTGTGGATCTTGGCACTGCCATCACCCCGGTAGCCGTCGGCTCAGGCAACACGCTCTACATGAGCACCCTGGTGCGCTATACTGGCAACATCGCCAATGACAACAACACCTTTGGCTCGCTCACCGGCACAATCACCGGTGCCTCCACAACCGGCCCCAAGGCCGGGTTCGCCAGCACCAATGCCCAGTTTGCCCTCGCTCCGACAAACCTAGCCACGAATCTCACCGCCAGCGGCACCAACTCTGCCGCAGACACCACCTACCTCTACATCTGGGGGCTGCAATCCGACGGCACCAACTGGACAAACATCTCCTCTTGGGTCAACCCCACCACCAGCACACCCGGAACTCCGCTCCAATCCTACGCAATCACCGCCACAAACTCCTCTCTCGTGTCCGTAGCCTTCACTGCCGCGACCCTTGATGGTGGGGAAACCATCCGCTGGGGTGACACCCGTATTAGCACCTCATGGGCCGACGTCACCGCCGTCCCCGAGCCCACAACCTGGGCGCTTCTCGCCGGCAGCCTCACCGCCCTGATGGTCTTCCGCCGCCGCCGGGGCTGAGGGCTCCGCTTCCGTTTCATTATTTTGGGGGTGAAACGCCCGCTGTGGCCGGAGAGGTCCAGCGGGCGTTTTTTTATTCCATTCCGAAGGGCGAATGCATTCGCCCAATTTCCGGCGAATGCATTCGCCGCTCCGTAGGTTTTCCAGCGCCCGGCGCGTCAGGCCCATCTCCCTCCTCCTCCGTCCCTCTTCTCATAATCTCGGAGGCGCAAGCTCTCAAGAGCCGCCCTAATTTGAACTCATTCAAAATTCTCTGACTTGTTTCCGAAAACGCCCCGGCTAAATTCTGTTTTGATGCACCCCCTCCCCCCCGTGAAAAGCTCCCTCTTCTGCTTGGTGCGGCTCCAGGAATTCATTTTCTCTGTGGCCTGCGCGGTGACCCTGTTTTCCGGGGTGGCCGGATCAAATCTCCGTGCCTCCGAGCCCGCCGACCCCCGCGCCCACTACGTGGGCATGAACCTGTGGTTTCTCAACGACTGGGACGGCTCGAACGCCTTTGCGGACCTCATGGTCCACGCCCGCGAATGGCGCCTGCCCAACTGGAGCCAGACCCGGCCCGCCATCGACTCCGACGGCTGGCCCATGGCCGATGCCTCCACCATCATGTTTGGCAAGGACAACCAGATCGGCACCTACAAACTCCGCTTCGAAGGGCAGGCCAACGTCGCTCTCATGTGGACGTCCGGCTCCATCACCAACAAGGTTTACGACACGGCCACCAACATCACCACCGCCGACGTCGCCATTACCAACACCACTCAGGGCGGCTTGAACTTCACATCGACCCGGCGCACCTCCACCTCCGCTCCCGGCACCGGCGTCCGCAATGTCCGCCTCTACCGTCCCGGCCACGCCTCGGACGGTTCCGAACTGTTCGACCAGCGTTTTCTTGCGCTCATGGCCCCCTTTCATGTGGTGCGTTACATGGACTGGGTCGATACCAACAACAACGGCGAAATCTCATGGTCCCAACGCCGGCGTCACGGCATGGCCAAACGCCCCGAATTCACCGCCGCCGGCCGCTCCGGCGTGCGCGACGGCATCCCCCTCGAATACATGATCGCCCTGAGCAACCGGCTTGGCGCCGACATGTGGCTCAACATTCCCACCCTCGCGGACGACGACTACCTCCTCAAAACCGCCCTCGCCATCAAATACGGCACCGACGGCACCAACCCCTACACCGAACCCCAGGCCAACCCCGTCTGGCCACCCCTCAATCCCAACCTCAAGGTTTATCTCGAATACTCCAACGAAATCTGGAACAGCGCCTCCGGCTTTAACGCCTTCTATTGGATCCGCGACATTGCCGACGCGATCCGCCTCGGCACCGACCCGCACCCCACCAAATACAACCCCGCCACCGGCACCTACACCGAGACCAACCGCGAGACCGTCATGGCCCGCTACGCCGCCTGGCGCGGCGTCGCCATCTCCGACGCCTTCCGCTCCGTTTTCGGCGATGCCGCGATGCACACCCGCGTGCGACCCATCCTCCCCGGCCAGATCGGCGGCAACTGGACCAACCCCCGCCAGCTCCCTTGGTTGGAAGGTTTTTACGGCACCACCCGCCCCGGCACGGACCCCTTCCCCAACGCCACCGCCCGCCCCGTCAACCACTTCTTCTGGGCCGGCGGCGGCACCACCTACCACGAGGTCATCACCCACTCCACCGACCCCGACGTCTTCTTCGCCCCCGACAACTACCCCCAGCCGGACTGGCTCACCCGCCAAGCCAGCGAGTCCATCCTCGTCCGCAACTACGGCCTCAAGCGCGTCGCCTACGAGGGCGGCATCCAGACCTTCCGCTTCGGTCTCTCCGGCAACCCCACCGCCACCGAAGCCGAAAAGCTCGCCCTCCAGGCCGACCCCCGCATGCGGACCGTCGTGGAGACCCACCACGATGCCTACGTCGCCAGCGGCGGCGAACTCCTCGTTTACTACGTCAACACCTCCGCCCTTGACTGGCAGTTCACGCCCAACGTCTGGAACCTCGACTCCCCGAAACTCGACGCCGCCCGCTCCATCATCAACACCCGCCAGCGCGTCCCGGTGACCGTCGGCCAGGAAATCCCCGGCACCCTTGTCGCGGTAAGCCAGCGCGACGCCAGCATCGCCGACTCCTCCGGCACCTTTTTTAACACCACCGTCGGCACCACCAACGTCATCGGCGGCGTCAATGCCGGCGAATTTCTCGCCTTCGGCACCAATACCCGCAACCCCGGCCGCTACCGCATCCGCGTCAACGCCACCGCCGATAGCGGCGTCAGCGCCAACATCCGCCTCCACGTCAACGGTGCCATCGCCGGCCAGGTCTCCCTCGCGGGAGCCGGCATCTCCACCCTCCGCGACTCTTCTCCCCTTGATGTCAACATGCCCGAGGAGTTCAACGTCGTCCGCGTCACCTCCCTCAATGAAGCCAACATCCGCCTCAACACCCTCGTCTTCGACTACCTCGGCCCGGTGATCACCACCTCCTCGCCCCTCTCGACCGGCCAGCAAAGCCTTCCCTACTCGCTCACCCTCGGCGTATCGGGCGGCCTCGCCCCCTACACTTGGTCCGTCATCTCCGGCACCATCCCCCCCGGCCTATCCCTCCACCCGGCCACCGGCGCCCTCTCCGGCACCCCGACCACCGCCGGCACCTACGCCTTCAACCTGCGCGTGACCGACTCCGACAACCCCGCCGGCACCTTCATCAAATCCTACACCCTTGAAATCATTCCGCCCCCCGCGATTACCTCCCCTCCCACCTTCCCGACCGCCACCAGTGGCGAGATCTACCAGCGCGCCCTTGCCGCCACCGGAGCCAAACAACCCTACACATGGACCATAATCTCCGGCTCCCTCCCTCCCGGACTTGCCCTGAATCCCGCTACCGGCGTCATCTCCGGTATCCCCTCCACCGCCGGCTCCTTCGCCTTCACCGCCAAACTTTCCGACGCCAGCAATCCGCCGGTAACCCTTACCCAAGACTTCACCCTCCTCGTCACCCCCTCCGCGCCCACCGCAGCCCTGCTCCACTGGGGCGGCGGATCCACCGACCTCTCCTCCGCATCGGTCAACACCCGCCATACCGACCCCGCCCTCATGACCGGCGCCTGGAACACCTCCACCCGCAACTGGAACCCCGCCCCCGACTCCATCTCCGGCTACCAAACTTGGACCTCCGGCGCGCACGCATGGCTCAAACTCGGCGCCGCCACCAACAACCAATCTCCCGACCTCGCCCTCGAGGCCGACACCGACGCGGACACCCTCACCGCCGAGTTCACGACGACCGCGTCGGGCCAGGCCTTCGACCTCCTCTCGTCCTCCGCCGCCGGCCGGACCCTCACGCTGTCGCCCTCCGCCGTTCTCTCCGTGATTCCCGCCACCGCATCCACCACCTCCACCCTCAACTTCGCCCGCGCCGGCCACGTCTCCGGCCTGGGCGGTGTCACCCTCTCGGGCACCGACCTCGAAATCGTTTCCGCCACCGCCAGCGGATCGGTCGCCCGCAACGGCATCGTCGCCATCGCATCGGGCGCCCTCGACGGTGCCGTCGCGGTCCAGTCCGGCGTGCTCGCCATCGGCCACACCTCTGCCGGTGCCTCCGGTCTTCCCTCCGCTGCCTCCCTTGAGGCCCGCTCCCCTTACTCCACCCTGAGCGTCCGCTACGCGTCCGCTACCGACGACCGCCTCGGCGACTCCACCCCCATCCGTCTCGTCAACAGCCAGCTCAACCTCCAAACCAACGCCAACACCGTCGCCCCCGCCGAGACCATCGGCTCCCTCGTCCTCGAGGGTTCGGGTCTCGTCACTGCCCACCTCAACCGCTCCACCAGCACCGCCACCGGCGTGCTTCATCTCTCTGCCGGCCTCTCCCGGGGCCCGAATGGCAAGGGCGTGCTCGTCACCGATAACATCAACACCTATGGCGGCCTCGGGGTCACCGCGGGCGGAGGCCTCCGCCTCACCGGCCACGGTCTCGGCACCGATGTTTTCCTGCCATGGGGCTTTAACTTCGGTCGTGCCAGGCTTGTCTCCGGCGGCGAAACCACCGAAACCTCCGCCGGCTTCCTCGCAACCAACAGCTCCGGCGAACTCCTCGTCCGCGCCTCTGGCGCGGGCAATCCCGCCCTCTCCGACGCCTCTTGGCAGGCGCTTGCCTCCACCAGCGACGTCACCCTCGATAACGCCACCCTCACCGGAGCCTTCGTCGGCGATGTCACCGCGCGCTCCCTCGCCATCGGCTCCTCGACCGCCTCCACCCTCGCCCTCGGCGGCCGCACCCTGCGGGTCGGCGCGCTTGGCTTCGGCACCAACGCCGCCGTGAGCCTCACCCTCGGCACCGCCGACGCCTCCCGCGGGTTCCTCACCGCCCCCGCCGACTTCTCCGAACTCTACCTCTTCCACCGCCGCCAAAACCCCACTTCCGGCTCCACCGTTGTCATCAACGCCGCCCTCACAGGCGCCCAGGACGTCATCTTCGCCGGCCCGAATGGTCAGTTCCAGCTCACCACCGCCAATACCCACACCGGCAAAACCTACCTCCACGCCGCCCGCCTCTCGCTCAATTCCGGCGGCACGCTCGACGGCACCCCCGAGTTGGTCCTCGCCCCCGCATCCACCTTCGCCCCCACCGGCGCCAACTTCACCCTCGGCGGCGGCGCCATCGCCCAAAAAATCTCCGGCGGCGGCGGTTCGCCCGCGGGCCTCGCCAACATCGAGTCCACCACCCGCACGTTCACCATGGGCGCCAACGCCACCCTCGCCCCGGGCTACGGCACCCGCCGCGCCACCTTCACGTTTTCCTTCACCACCGGCAAACTCGCCTTCGCCGCCGGCTCCCGCCTGGCCCTCACGCTCGACACCCCGTCCACCAGCGACCGGATCGCCTTTGTCGGACCCGCCGGAGATTTCCTCGCCACCACCGGCCAGCCCCGGCTTGCCCTCACGCTCGGCGTCGGCTTCGACGCCTCCAAGACCTACATCCTCATCGACAACGTCACCACCGCCGGCTTCGGTTTCTCCTCCGTCACCGGCCTGCCCCCCGGCCTCACCCCCATCATCGGCAAGGTGGGCAACGCCTATGTCATCTCCTTTGATGGCGAACTCGCCGCCCCCGCCCCCATCTACGTCACCTACGCCTCGGTCGGAGCCGACTACGGTGCCGTCCCCATCGACCACACCCCTTACGCCTATGGCGCCGCACTCACCGTCCCGGGCAACATCGGCGGCCTCACCAAATCCGGCTACATCTTCACCGGCTGGAACACCGCCCCCGACGGCTCCGGCGCCACCCTCGCGCCTGGCGACACCCTCATCCTCGGCACCACCAACCTCGCCCTATACGCCCTCTGGCAAGAGGCCGCCTCGCCCTACGACGCATGGCTTGCTGTCTGGCCCGACCTGCTTTCCCTCCCCGTCCAGGATCAGGCCATCACTGCCGACCCCGATGGCGACGGGTTGATCAACCTCATCGAATACGCCCTCGGCGGCGATCCCCTCGCTCCCGCCACCTCCGCCACGCCGGCTCTGGAAACCATCACCCTCGACGAAACCACCCACCTCGCAATCCGCTTCGAGCGGCTCCGCCCCGACCTCTCCTACGAAGTCGAGGCCGGCAGCGACCTGCAATCCTGGGAGATAATCGCCTACAACCCCGGCGACCTCGGCGAAACCATCGTGGTGGTGGACCCCACTCCCTCCGATACCCTAAACCCCCGCCGCTTTCTCCGCCTGCGGATCACCATGCCCTAGGCAACTTGCGCGATGAACACACTCCACGCCATCCGAACACGACGCCCGGTCCGAACGCGCCCGCCGGGAATCCCGAACCTAATACCCAACCTTCCCTAACAATGAAACGCCGCGAATTCTTCTCCGCCTCGTTGGTTGCGGGCGCAAGCCTTGGTGTTCCCGTCCGCGCGTTTTGCCAAACAAATGACTCCACTTCTCAAAATATGAAAAAACATCCGACAACACGTCCGAATGTTGTCATTGTCGTGGCGGACGACACGACGCCCGGCTACCATGGATGCTACGGCGGGCCGACGCCCACCCCGCAAATTGATGCGCTCGCATCTCATGGGTTGCAAATGACGCGGGGTTACTGTTGCTCCTCGCTCTGTTCACCGAGCCGTTACAATATTTTTACCGGCAAATACACCCAGCGCAGTGCCGCAAACCTGAGCAAGAGCCCCGCCAGCGACCCTGCCCTTGTCTCGCAAACGGGAACCCTTGAAGACGGTCAAACAACCCTGGCCACCGTCCTGCGCGAGCAAGGCTATTTCACCGGACATTTCGGCAAATGGCACACGCGTTTTGAGACGGAATCCCTTGGGTTTCCACAACCCAACGACTTGACAGGCGACCCGGATGATCCCTCGGTGGACGCCCGTTTGCGCCTCCAACAAAAGCAGGCACAAGAAGTGGTGAGACGCTGTGCCGGATTCGAAGTGGACGACCGGATTTTTTGGGGCAATGTTGATGCCAAGAAAGATCTCGATCCCCGGCTATACGCTCACAACCCCGCGTGGATCACCGACGGCGCGCTCGACTTCCTCGACCGCGCGTCCACCGAAGGGCGCCCGTTTTATTTGCACATTGCAAACACCGTCCCCCACACGCCGGATTGCCACTTGAGCCTCTGCAAGGACCACCGCTACACCTGGGGCGGCAAACTCGAGCAAGCACCCCGTTCCCATCCGGATGATCGCACCGTTTTTGACAGGCTTCGTGCCGCCAACCTGCCCGCCGAAGGACCCTTTGCCGGTGTCAATGCGGGACAAATTATGATCGACGATCAGGTTGCCGCCGTGGTTGCCAAACTCAAGGCGATCGGGCAGTTCGAGAATACGATTTTTGTCTATACCGCCGATCACGGGCTCCCCGGCAAGGGCTCCTGTCATTACATTGGACAGCACCTTCCTCTCATCATCCATTGGCCCGGCGGAGGTCTCGCCGGTGGCCGGGTTGTGGCCGAGCCCTTTTCCTGGGTCCACCTTGCGCCAACCCTTGCCGAAGCCTGCGGAGCCGCCTTCCCGGAGGACGCCCGCCCGGACGGCGTCAGTCTTCTCAGCGCGCTGAAAAACGGCGGCCCATGGCCCTCCGAAGCCCGTGTGGCGTATCATGAGATGGGCTGGTCGCGTTCGATCATCAAAGGCCGTTACCACTATATCGCCACCCGCTACCCCGCCGAAGCCATCGCAGAACTCGAAACGGGCGACAGCAGTGTCGCCGGCATCGGGCTGCCCCCTTTCGACCGTCTCAACGGTCTCTTTTTTCCCGATTACTTCGAGCCGGAACAACTCTACGACCTCGAACTCGATTCCCTCGTAATCAATAACCTCATCCACGACCGCACCCGCTCCGCCGTCCTGGCCGACCTCCGCGCCGAACTTGCGCGCATCTGCTCCACCCTGCCGCGTCCGTTTCCATCCGAGCCGCATCCCTTTCAACTCTCAGAGGCTTATCGCCAGCGCGTCGCGAAGCGGAAAATGGAATTGGCGAAAGTCCGGCATTATCCAACCAAAGCGCAACACGTTCCCACCACCGTCCACGGGAACTACGACGATCCCGACCTGAGCTGATGAACATCCTCTACCTCCACGCCCACGATGCCGGGCGCATTGTCCAGCCCTACGGCTACCCCGTGCCCACGCCGAATTTGCAGCGCTTTGCCGAAGAAAGCGTGCTTTTCCGCAAGGCCTTCTGCGTCGCTCCCACCTGCGGGCCCAGCCGCGCCGCCCTCACCACCGGACAATACCCCCACCAGGCCGGCATGTTCGGTCTGCCCAATGCCTACCAGTGGGCTTTCGATGACTACAGCAAGCACGTCGTGCGGCAATTCAAAGACCTCGGCTACCTCACCGTGCTGGCGGGCGTGCACCATGAATGCGAGAAATCCGACACGCCCATTCTCGGCTACGAGCGCCTGCTCGATAGCGAGGCTCCGGCCCGCGAGGTGCCCGGCCATTGGTATCCGGAAACCATCGAAAAAACCGAAGCCTTCCTCGCCACCTACCGCCAGACCTACGGCGACCGCCCCTTCTTTCTTTCCGTCGGCATTGACGAACCTCACCGCGACAACCTGCCGCGGCCGGAACTCAATCTCCACGGGCGGAGCGACCGCTTTTCCAAAACCCGCTACTACGATCCCGCCAAACTCGACAGCCGCTACACCGCCCCGCCGCCCGGCCTCCCCGACCTGCCCGGCCTGCGGCAGGACATGGCCAGCTACCAGAGGGGAGCCCGCATCATGGACGACTACATGGGCCGAGTTTTTGAAGCCCTCGAACACACCGGGCTCGACCAGGACACGCTCGTCATCGTCACCTCCGACCACGGGATCGAATTCCCCGGCGCCAAAAAAACGCTCGGCGACCAGGGCATCCAAGTCATGCTGATGCTGCGCGGCCCCAAGGGCGGCGACACGCCTTTCTGCGGTGGTCGTGTCATGGAGCCCATGGTCACCCATCTCGATCTTTACCCCACGCTGGTCGAACTCTGCGGGCTTCGTCCACCCCAGACACTCGAAGGCAAATCCCTCCTCCCCCTCGTGCGCGGCGAGGTGGCGACGCTGCACGAGATGATCTTCTGCGAGCAGACCTACCACGGCCCCGAGGAAGCCATCCGCTGTGCCCGCAGCGAGCGCTACAAATTCGTGCGCCGCCTGCACCCGACGGCCCATCGCATGCGGCACGATGGGCCGGCCACGCCCCTCGTGGAGCCCCTCGGTTGGTATGACCGACCGACCGGCACCGAGGAACTCTACGATCTCTATCTCGATCCCTTCGAAGCCCACAACCGCATCCACGACCCAGCCCTCGCCGGCGTGCGCGCCGAACACGCCGCCGCCCTCGAGGACTGGATGGCCCGCACCGGCGATCCCTTCCCCGGCGGAAAATTCCCCGCCCCGGGCAGCCTCGTCGATGTCAAAAAAATCCAAGCCGAAGCCCATGCTCAAACCCGTTGATAATCCTTTCCGCCACACCCAGTGCCTCGATGGCATCTGGGAGTTCGCGCACCAATCCGCTTCCCACGAGGATCCTGCTTGGATCCACGGCTTTGCTCCCACCCACCGCCTCGCCGTGCCCGGCAGTTGGAACGAACAGGTCGGGGAGCTTTACCATGCCTTTGGCTTCGGCTGGTATCAGCGCCGCCTTTACCTGCCTCGCCTCACCGGGGGGGAACGCCTCTTTCTCCGCATCGGAGCGGTCAATCAAGACGCCACCATCTGGTTGGATGGCCACTGCCTCGGCCAGCACATCGGGGGACACCTCCCGATCGATCTCGAACTCACCCCGCAGGTGCGGCCCGGCACCGCTCAGCTTTTGGTCATCCGGGTCGATGCCCGTCTGCGCCAGCGCACCCTGCCCTCCGGCCAAGCCTGCCGTGAGGAAGACCGCCTGGGATTTAGAAATACAAAACCCGATGTCCCCTTCGACTTTTTCCCGTTCGCCGGCATCCACCGCTCCGTCACGCTCTACACCTGCCCCGCTTCCCGCATAAGCCGTGCCCGCGTCCAGGCCACCTATGACGGCTCCGAGGGACGCTTTGCTATCCGCGTCCATGCCGATGGGCTCACCCCCGGCATGCGCCTGCGCTCCCGAATCGAGGACCAGACGGCCGAAGCCTGCTTCTCAGGCGGACAAGCCTCCCTCCATCTCTCCGTGCCCGCCGTGCGCCTCTGGGATCTCGGCCAGCCAGAACTCTACGAGGTGCAGCTCGAGATTCTCTCCGCAGATGGCACCACCGTGGATGCCTACGCCCTGACCACCGGAGTGCGCAAAGTGCACTGCGATGAAAAGGGTTTTTACTTAAATGACCGTGCGGTGTGGCTGACCGGGTTCGGCAAGCACGAAGATTTTCCGGCTCTCGGGCGAGGCCACAGCGATGCGGTGCTCGTGCGCGACTTCGACCTCCTGCGCTGGATCCAAGGCAACAGCTTCCGCACCAGCCACTATCCCTACGACGAAGCCTGGTATGAATACGCCGACCGCACCGGCCTGCTTATCATTGGCGAAACCCCGTTCGTTTCGCTAAACGAGCACCTTTTTGATGAGGAACTGGAAAGCCGCGCCTGCGGTGTCATTGCCGAAATGATTGAGCGCGATGCCAACCATCCCTCCGTCGTTCTTTGGAGCGTGGCCAACGAACCCAACCTTCGCAGCGACCGCGGCACGGCCTTTTTCCGGGCTATGGCCGAAGCCGCCCGCGCCGCCGACCCCACCCGTCCGGTCGGCTATGTCGCCCACGAAACCGCCGAACTCAATGCCGCCGCCGCCCACTTCGATTGGCTCGGCGTGAATAAATATTTTGGTTGGTATCAAGGCACCGGCGAAATCGATCATACCCTCGACGCCCTCACCGAGTGTCTGCAGGCCTTTCACGAGACCTATGGCCTCCCGATTTTACTCAGCGAATTCGGTGCCGATGCCATCGCGGGTTGCCGCAGTCAAGTGCCGCTGATTTTTACCGAAAACTTCCAGTGTGAAATGGTGGAAAAGCAGTATCGCGCTGCGGCGGCCCTGCCCTTTGTGTTCGGATGCCATGTGTGGAATTTCGCCGAATTCGCAACGGGGCAGCAACTCAACCGTGCCTTTGGCAACCGCAAGGGTGCCTTCACCCGCGACCGGCAACCCAAAATGCTCGCATTCAAGCTCCGCGAGCTTTTTGCCATGCCCCGCGCCGAGTTGCTTGCCTCCACACCTCCGGCCCCACAACTCGGCGAAAGCTTCTCTTGAACCTGATAAAGCCCAAAACTTCCCCATCTCCACTACCCTAACCATCCATGAAAACAAACTTCCTCTCAGCATTTCTTGTCCTCCTTGCGGGGATCGTTCTCCCCTGTGCACGGGCCCTTGACACTTTCAGCGGCTCCGGCATCGACTCGGAATACACCATCCCGATCGAGGTCAGCGCCGTCTCGGAATCCCCCGCCTCGATCACGTTCAAGCTCTGGCGAGCCGGCCAATACGACATCTACCGCAAGGCCCCCGGTTCCACCTCCTGGGGCACCCGCTATGCCCAGACCGCTTCGCTCGCCACCTCCTGGACCGACGCCGGCGTCACTCTTGGCACCGAATACGAATACCGTTTTCAACTCATCACGCCCGACCCGCCTGCCGCCACCGACGGCACTCCCTCGGGCGACCTCTACAACTACCTCCGCGCCGGTGTCAAAATCGACCGCACCGGTGCCCGCGGCCGCATCGTTCTTTTGGTCGCCCAGGATGTCGTCGCCAACCTGCCCGCCGAACTCGCCCGCTACGAGCAGGACCTCGTCGGCGATGGCTGGATCGTCCACCGCATCGAGACCGTTCGCGGCGATACCACGAAGGGCTCCACCGACCCTTTCGTGGACACCACCCAGTTCCAGAACCGCACGCACGACGCCATCCGCAACCAGATCAAGACCCTCCACTCCACCTACCCCGGCGAGGTGAAACACGTCATGATGCTCGGCCGCGTGCCCGCCCCACGCTCCGGCCTCAACACCTTCGGTCCCGACGGACACGGCAGCAAAGGTGCTGTCGGCACCGACGGCTATTACGCCGAGATGAATAACGACTCGTCCTGGACCGACACCGGCTCCAATTCCGGCTATACCGGAGCCAAGGTCAACGCCCCGAACGACGGCAAATTCGACATCGAACGCACTCCCAGTACCAACCTCTCCTTCTATGATCTCGGCTTCTCGCGCATGGACCTCGGCATGATGCGCGAGGAATTCGCCGGCCTGCGCAACTGGCTCAATAAGGTTCACCGCTATCGCCACGCCCACCCCGACATGCAGCCCGGTCGCCGCACCTTCTACCGTGATGGGTATGACAATGTCGGCGAAACCTTTTGGCACGTCGCACCCGCCCTCACCGGACTGGCCAATGCCAGTTTCGTCAACGCACTCCCGCCCGCCACGGGCATCGACACCGATTCCGCCTACACGGCCGCCACCGGCCCCTACCTGTTTTATTTCAAAGGCGGCAACCCTCCGGAAAACGACACCGGTGGCCGCGCCCTCATGTGGACCGGAATGCAATCCCACTACGGCTATTGGTTCGACAACAGCACCATGGCCGCCCGTCTGGGCGAAGACGGACTGACCCTCTCCTGGACTTGGAGCATCTGGGGCCTGCGCTACTTCTACCACCCGCTGGGCACCGGCGACGTCATGGGCGAGGTGACGCGCATCTCCGCAAATAACCGCGGCATCAATACGACCAACGGACTCTACCGCTACGACACCGACTACGACGGCAACGGCGATGCCACCGGCCTTAACTTCATGAACCACATGGGCGATGTGGCGCTGCGCCTCTTCCACTTCCCGCCTGCTTCCCACCTGGTTGTCAACCCCACCGTCTCCGGTGCCCAGCTCTCGTGGACCGCGTCCCCCGAGCCCGGCCTCCTCGGCTACCATATCTACCGATCCGCGTCCCCCTCCGGCCCCTTCACCAAACTCACCACCAACCCCGTGGCCGCCACCACCTACACCGACGCGGCCACCACCTCCGGCACCGCCACCTACATGGTCCGCGCCGTGAAACTCGAAACCACCGGCTCCGGCACCTTCCTCAACCCCGCCCAAGGCATTTTCCAGACGGTCACATGGGATGCCCCCGCCACCCTCGCCATCGGCACCACCACCCTCGCCGACGCGAACATCCGCACCGCCTACACCGCCACGCTGGCGGCGACCGGCGGCGTGCAGCCCTGCACATGGACCATCAGCTCCGGCACCCTGCCCGCCGGACTCGCTCTCGATGCCAAAACCGGCATCATTTCCGGCACGCCCCCGGCCTCCGGCACCGCGAATTTTAGCGTCACCGCCACCGATGCCAAAGGCGCGACCGCCACCCGGTCCCTCGCCATCACCGTCCAAAACTCCGCCGCCTACCAAATCCCCATCCTCGCCGATGCCATTACCGCCACAAACGACAACCACGACGGGTTTTCGCCGACCCACAAATTTACCACCCCGACCAACCTTGGCTATTATCTGAAATACAATCTGTCCTCGCTCCCGCCGGGCACGATCACCAAAGCCACTCTGCGCGTGGTCCTCTGCGATCCCTCCGTTTCCAGCGGGACGCTGAGTTTTAATCTCACGGCCGACTCGAACGATGTCTGGGCCGAGTCCACCGAATCGGGCACCAGCACCAGCACCGCACCCGATGCTTTCCTGACCCGCAACAACCGCCCGCCCATCAATTCCCTGCCCGGCACCGCCTCCCGCACCGGCAGCTTCCCGAACGGCCAACCCATCGAAATTGATGTCACCGCCCTCGTCCAACACGACTTCGCCAACGACCCGGCCAAAATCCTCGGCCTCACCGCCACGCTGGCCTCGGGTGCCAACGCATACATCGTCACCAAGGAGAACGCCAGTGGGGCCAGCCTCGCCCCACAACTTGTCGTCTATGTCCAAGGCGTCCCGCCCGTGATCGCCCTTGATTCCCCCGCCTCGGGCACGGCGCTCCTCGGTGTCGGCCGTTCACTGGCCCTCGCCGCCTCTGTCACCGACGACGGGCTCCCCGGCACCGGAGTCAGCTTCGCATGGAGCAAAGTCTCCGGCCCCGGCAATGCCACGTTCAGCGCCGCCACCAGCGAGGACAGCCTCGTCACCTTCGATGCCCCCGGTTCCTATGTCATCCGCCTCACCGCCAACGATGGCGCGATGAGCACCACCCGCGATGTCACCGTCACCGTGAACGATGCCCCTCTGCCCGCCGGCCCGATCCCCGACCTCGCCTGGTTCAACTTCGAGGAAACCACCGGCACCACCGTCGCCAACAGCGTCCCCGGCCAACCCAATGGCACCCTCGTCAACGCCACCGCCGCCGCATGGACGGCCGACGGACGCACCGGACGCGGCCTCGACCTGCGCCAGGAATCGGGCATCGCCCATGTCATCGCCGCCAACGACGGCGTCTATCCCATCCGTCCGAACCAGGCATGGACGATCGCCTTCTGGATGCGCAAACCCGATGGCAATGCCGGACAATATCCGGTGTCCAAATACATGAACCCCGGCACCGCGGTCTCGGAGATCTCTTTGAACGAAGACAACGCCAACAACCGCATGAACGGAGTGGTCGGCAACAGCTCCACTGCCCTCGGCAACGGTTCCCCCATCAAGGACACCAACTGGCACCTCGTCGTCCTCCGCAGCACCGGCAGCACATTTCAGGTCTTTGTCAACCGGGCCGAGGTCTTCGTCTCCCAGACCTCCGGCTCCGCCACCAACACCGCCGATCTCCTGCTCGGAGCCCGTCGCAACACAACCAACACCAGCATCCAGAACGACTGGGATGGCATCATGGACGACTTCCGCATCTACGGACGCGCCCTCTCCGATTCCGAAATCTACGAGATCCACAACAATTCCTCCGGCTACCTGAACACAGCGCCGGCCGTCGCCATCGCCACTCCCGGCGCGGCTCTGGAAAATGTCCCGCTCGCCCTCGACGGCTCCGCCACCGACGATGGCCGGCCTGCCGGCTCGGCCCTCACCTCTCAATGGACCCAGATCTCCGGCCCCGGCACCGCCACCTTCTCCGCCCCGACCGCCACCGACACCAATGTCACCGTCAACCAAAGCGGCAGCTACACCTTCCGGCTTCTTGCCAGCGATGGAGAACTCACCGGTGCCAAAGACATCACTGTTTTCTTCGACTCGGCCACCTACACCGTCACCTTCGACGCCAACGGCGGCACCACCCCCAGCCCCGCCTCCAAGACCGTGACAGCCGGCGCGACCTACGGCACCCTCGCCACCACCACCCGCGACGGCCACACCTTCCTCGGCTGGTTCACTGCGGCCACCGGCGGCACCGAGGTCACCGCCGCCTCCACCGTCGCCATCTCCGCCAACCAGACTCTCTATGCGCAGTGGGAAGCCGTCCCGCCCTACGAATCCTGGCTTGCCTCGCAGCCGGCCTACGACGGCCTCGCCCCCGCGCAACTCGCCCCCGATGCCGACCCATTCGGCACCGGCGTGAAAAATCTCCTCGTTTACGCGCTGAACACCAACCCCACCGCCCCCGCGCTCCCCGAGGCCGACACGACGACGGTGGAAGGCCACACCCACCTCACCCTGACCTTCCTCCGCGCCCGTTCCGAACTCACCTACGAGATCCTCGCCAGCAGCGACCTCGCCGAGTGGTCCGTCATCGCCACCAATCCCGGAACCGTATCCCTCACCGAGCCCGTCACCGTCACCGACTCCGCCGACCTCGGGTCCACCACCCCCCGCCGCTTCCTGCGCCTGCGTGTGACGCAAGAGTGATTTCCGCATACAGCCGGACCACGCGCCGCAGCCATTCCGTTTTCTTTGCGGCCAACCAAGCCATCTCCGAAGTTGCTGCGGGCGGGATCGTTCGCAAGATTTCGGGTGATGGCCCGCAAGGGGTCACGCAAGGGGTCAGTCCCGCGTATTATCACTTTTTCCCCTGTAACGCCTCAGTGCCCCCCCACAGGGTTTGGGGCGCGCCCGCATTCAGCTTGTCGGCTATCCAGGCCACCGTCATCGTTGTTCGCTTTCGGAGTTCCGCAGCCAATCCGGTCTTCAATTTGTC
>Ga0114939_10001738_pt1 | contig 16912 bp, 14 predicted proteins | sample AshMeaCrysSpring_FD_87196 | JGI IMG/M metagenome (GOLD analysis project Ga0114939, IMG submission 87196) | Groundwater microbial communities from Big Spring, Nevada to study Microbial Dark Matter (Phase II) - Ash Meadows Crystal Spring | ecosystem: Environmental > Aquatic > Deep subsurface >... | reverse complement strand
TAACTGGTTCCCGCTGCTGCTGCTGATCGGCGTGTGGATCTTCTTCATGCGCCAGATGCAGGGTGGTGTCGGCGGACGCGGTGCCATGAGTTTCGGCAAGAGCCGCGCGCGCATGCTCACCGAGGAGCAGAACAAGGTCACCTTCGCCGATGTCGCGGGCGTGGAAGAGGCGAAAGAGGAAGTCGGCGAGCTGGTCGAGTTCCTGAAGGACCCGTCCAAGTTCCAGAAGCTCGGCGGGCGCATCCCCAAGGGCGTGCTGATGGTCGGGTCGCCGGGCACCGGCAAGACGCTGCTCGCGCGCGCCATCGCCGGCGAGGCGAAGGTGCCGTTCTTCTCGATCTCGGGCTCCGATTTCGTGGAGATGTTCGTCGGCGTGGGCGCGGCGCGCGTCCGCGACATGTTCGACCAGGCGAAGAAGCACGCACCGTGCATCGTGTTCATCGACGAGATCGACGCGGTGGGCCGCCAGCGCGGCGCGGGCCTCGGCGGCGGCAACGACGAGCGCGAGCAGACGCTCAACCAGCTTCTGGTCGAGATGGACGGCTTCGAGGGCACGACCGGCGTCATCGTCATCGCCGCGACCAACCGTCCGGACGTGCTCGATCCGGCGCTGCTCCGTCCGGGCCGGTTCGACCGTCAGGTCGTCGTCCCGCTGCCCGACATCCGCGGCCGCGAGGAGATCATAAAGGTCCACATGCGCAAGGTTCCGGTGGCGCCCGACGTCCGGCCGGACGTCATCGCGCGCGGCACGCCGGGCTTCTCCGGCGCGGACCTCGCCAATCTCGTCAACGAAGCGGCGCTGTTCGCGGCGCGCAGCAACAAGCGCCTCGTCGATATGGACGACTTCGAGCGCGCGAAAGACAAGATCATGATGGGCGCCGAGCGCCGGTCGATGGTCATGGGCGAGGAGGAGCGCCGCAACACGGCCTACCACGAGTCCGGCCACGCGATCGTCGCCAAGCTCCTGCCCAAGTCCGACCCGGTGCACAAGGTCACCATCATCCCGCGCGGCCGTGCGCTCGGCGTGACCATGCAACTGCCCGAGCAGGACCGTTACGCCTACGACCGCGAGTACCTCCTGAATCGCGTCGCCGTGCTCTTCGGCGGTCGCATCGCCGAGGAGGTGTTCATGAACCAGATGACCACCGGCGCCTCGAACGACTTCGAGCGTGCGACGCAGATGGCGCGCGACATGGTCACGCGTTACGGCATGTCCGACGCGCTCGGCCCGATGGTCTACGGAGAGAACGAGGGCGAGGTCTTCCTCGGCCGCTCGATCACGACGCACAAGAACGTCTCCGAAGCGACCATGCAGAAGGTCGACTCCGAGATCCGTCGCATCATCGACGAGCAGTACGCGCTGGCACGGCGTCTGCTCGAGGAGAACCGCGACAAGGTCGAGGCGATGACGAAGGCGCTGCTGGAGTGGGAGACGCTCGACGCCGACCAGATCGACGACATCATGGCCGGCTTGCCGCCGCGGCCGCCGAAGCCCTCGGCGACGCCGCCGCGCGTCGACCCGCCCAAAACCGACGCGCCCGGTGCCGCCGCGCCTGCGGCTGCCTGACGGGACGATCCACGACCCCGGTGCCCGCCGCGCGGCGGGCACTGTCGTTTGGACTCCCGAGTCGTGCGCGTCCTTCCAGGGAGCGGTCCGCTGGCCGCCGAGGGCTCCGGTTCGCCATGACGCCGATGCGCACCCCCGCCTCGGTGGCTCGTGAAGCGAACCCCCAGGGTTCCGCACCGTTCGTCCGCTGCGGCGCGTACCGGCTCGACCTCGCGCGGCCCCGGATCATGGGCATCGTCAACGTCACGCCGGACTCGTTCTCCGACGGCGGCGCGTTCCTCGATCCGGCGCGTGCGGAGGCGCAAGGCGTCCGCCTGCTGGAAGAGGGCGCCGACATCCTCGACATCGGGGGCGAGTCGACGCGGCCGGGGGCGACGCCGGTGTCCGTCGACGACGAGCTCGCGCGCGTCCTGCCCGCACTGGAACGGCTGGTGCGCCTCGGCGCACCGGTATCGGTCGACACCATGAAGCCGGAAGTGATGCGCGCGGCGATCGGGCACGGCGCGGCGATGATCAACGACGTACAGGCGCTGCAGGCGCCGGGAGCGCTCGCGGCGGTGGCAGCCAGCGATGCCGGCGTCTGCCTCATGCACATGCGCGGCGACCCGCGTACCATGCAGGCGCAAGCCGAGTATGACGACGTCGTCGCCAAGGTCCGCGCCTTCCTCGGAGAGCGCGCCGCGGCGTGCAAGGCCGCGGGCATCGCGCACGAGCGCCTGGTGATCGATCCCGGCTTCGGCTTCGCGAAGCGGGCGCATCACAACGTCGCGCTGCTCGCACGCCTCGGCGAGATTGCCGCGCTCGGCGTGCCCGTGCTCGTCGGACTCTCGCGCAAGTCGTCGCTCGGCGAGCTCACGCAGCGGCCCGTCGGCGAGCGGATGCCTGCGAGCGTCGCCGCGGCCCTGCTCGCGGTCGAGCGCGGCGCCGCCATCGTGCGCGTGCACGACGTGGCAGCGACCCGCGACGCGCTCGCCGTCCTGCAGGCAGTGCGAGCGGCCGAGGAACTGTGAACGAGCTCGGCGCGAGCACGCTGGCCCAGCTCGGCGCGCTACCTGCGACACCGCGGCGCGCTTGCGCAGTCGCGCGCTCCGCTCGTGACACCGGAACCGCGCCGCAAGCATTGCGGAGTCTCGCCATCGCCCGCGCGATGGCTGCGCTTCGCGCCGTGTTCGGCACCTATGGGACCGCCCGCTTGGCCGTGTGGGTCATTCACGGCTGCCGGCAGAGCTTCCTTTCGTCCCTTCCGCTACAGTGTTTGACGTCGCGGCCGTCCTCGGGAAAGGAGCGTCGGCCTAGACTTTCGGCGGTCGGACGCGTCGGCGCCGAGGGGCGTCAATCGCAGCGCCGTGGCTTCCGACCGGTGAGTCGCAAGGGCCCGTCCCTCGCGGCAGAGCGCTTCGTGCGCGAGCACGGATGCGTGCGGCGACCACCCGCCGCCAGCGAGATCGCGATCGAGACCCACATCAGGGGGCGTTAGATGACAAGAACATACTTCGGCACGGACGGCGTGCGGGGGCGCGTGGGCGAGACGCCCATCACCCCGGATTTCGTCCTCAGGCTCGGTTTCGCGGCAGGCGAGGTCCTCGCCCGCGGCAGGGGCGGACACGAACGCCCGGCCGTGCTCATCGGCAAGGACACGCGCATCTCGGGCTACATGCTCGAGGCGGCGTTGCAGGCCGGGTTCGCGGCGGCAGGCGTCGACGTCATGCTGTCCGGGCCGATGCCGACCCCGGCGATCGCCTACCTCACCCGCGCGCTGCGCCTGTCCGCCGGCATCGTGATCAGTGCGTCGCACAACCCGTACGACGACAACGGCATCAAGTTCTTCTCGGCGCAGGGAGGCAAGCTGCCCGATGCCGTGGAGGCGGAGATCGAGGCGGCGCTCGAGCGCCCGCTCGCCTGCCGGCCGTCCGCGGAGCTGGGCAAGGCGAAGCGCCTCGAGGACGCTGCCGGGCGCTACATCGAGTTCTGCAAGAGCACGTTCCCCAGCTCGCTCGACCTGCGCGGCCTGCGCATCGTGGTCGACTGCGCGCACGGCGCCGCCTATCACGTCGCGCCGCCCGTGTTCCACGAGCTGGGCGCGGAAGTGATCCCGATCGGCGTGACGCCCGACGGCCGCAACATCAACGAGCGCGTTGGCGCCACGCACCCGAAGACGCTCGCGGCGGCGGTGCTGCAGCACCGCGCCGACCTCGGCGTCGCGCTCGACGGCGACGGCGATCGCCTGCTCATGGTGGACAGCGAGGGCCGCACGTACGACGGCGACCAGCTCCTCTACGTCATGGCGCGGCACCGCGCCGCGCGCGGCGGGTTGCCGGGCGTGGTGGGTACGGTGATGACCAACCTCGCGCTCGAGCGCGCGCTCGGGACCCTCGGCGCGCCGCTCGCGCGCGCCAAGGTCGGTGACCGTTACGTGCTCGAGCTGATGCAGGAGAAGGGCTGGCAGCTCGGCGGCGAGAACTCGGGCCACATCATCTGCCTCGACAAGCACACCACGGGCGACGCGATCGTCGCGGCGCTGCAGGTGCTGACGGTCCTGCGCACGGACGGCACGACGCTGGAACGCGCCGCCGGCGCCTTGCGCCTCTATCCGCAAGTGCTCAAGAACGTGCCCCTCGAGCGCGGCTTCGAGTGGCAGAAGAGCGAGCTCATCGCCCGCGCGCGGGCGGATGCCGAGCGCCGCCTCGGCAATCGAGGCCGGCTGCTGCTGCGACCCTCCGGGACCGAACCGCTGCTGCGGGTGATGGTCGAGGGCGAGAACGCGGTGGAGGTCGAGGCGGTGGCTGCCGACCTCGCGGACGCGGTCGAGCGCAGCTGTTCCGCCGTGGCGAAGGCCGCGTAAAGCGAACCCGGGCACGGCGCACGCCGGGAGGGTTCAGCGCCCAGCGAGCGGCTGCATGCTGCAGCGCGGTGTTGCGCGCGTCTCCGCTGCGCGTGCGGCGCACGCGGGCGATGCCGGAAATCGGCCCTCCGGCAGGACGGCATCGGCCACTCTCCCATGCCGGGCTTGACCGCACTCGCGCTCGCGCGCCTTCGCGATACCGCGGTGCGCGGCCCTCCACCCTGCGTCGTGGCGCCGCTCCGACTTCTGCTTGCCTGTAACGCTACTTTCACACGGGCTCCCTATCCTCCGGTTTTCCGACGCATTCCCACCCACACCGAAGACCACGGAGCCTCCTCTCATGCTGGCTTTCAAGCGCGCTTTCGCAGTTACCGCGGTAGGTGTCGGCACCGCCCTCGCCGCCGGGACTTCCCCCGCCGCCGAGATCACGGGCGCGGGCGCCACCTTCCCGGCACCTCTCTATGCCAAGTGGGCTGACGCCTACCAGAAGGCGACCGGAACGAAGATCAACTACCAGTCCATCGGCTCTTCCGGCGGAATACGCCAGATCAAGGCCAAGACGGTCGACTTCGGCGCGTCCGATGCGCCGCTGAAGGCAGACGAGCTCGAAAAGGAAGGTCTGGTGCAGTTTCCGACCGTGTTCGGCGGCGTTGTGCCGGTCTTCAACGTTCCCGGCGTGCAGCCCGGGCAGTTGAAGCTGACCGGCCCGGTACTGGCCGACATCTACCTGGGCAAGATCACCAAATGGAACGACAAGGCGATCGCCGACCTCAACCCCGGCGTGAACCTGCCGTCGTCCGATATCGGCGTCGTACGTCGTGCTGACGGTTCGGGCACCACGGCAATCTTCACCAACTATCTGGCCAAGGTAAGCCCCGAGTGGAAGGAGAAGGTGGGCGAGGGCACGACCGTGCAGTGGCCCGTCGGCCTGGGCGGCAAGGGCAACGAAGGCGTGTCCGCGTTCGTGCAGCGCCTGCCCGGCTCGATCGGCTACGTGGAGTACTCCTACGCCCGCACCAGCAAGATGCCGTACGCATCCATGCGGAATGCCGCGGGGAACTACGTCCTCCCCGACGACGCCACCATCGCTGCTGCCGCCACGGGCTGGGGCGCGAAGGGCGGCACCTATGAACACCCGACCAACCAGACGGGGAAGGACGCTTGGCCGATCACGGGCGCGACATACATCCTCATGCACAAGGATTCCGGCAAGCCGGCGCAGGCGGCGGAAGTGCTCAAGTTCTTCGATTGGGCCTACAAGCAGGGCGACGCCATGGCGACCGAGCTCGACTACGTGCCCATACCCGACGGCATCGTCAAGGAAGTCGAAACGGCGACCTGGACCAGCATCAAGAAATAGGTGTCGTCGGGTCCTCTGTCGGAGGACCCCGCTTCATTTGAGCACGGGCGGCCGCGACGGCTGCCCCTCGCAACGCAAGGCGTGTGAGTCAGGTAGCACGCCGCGACCGGGGAGCAACAACTACGTATGGAAGCCGCGCGCGACACCCTCAGCTTGAGCCGACCCGGCTCGGCCGCCACCGCATCGCTCATGCATACGACGAACGGACGGCGAAACCGTCGCAATGACTGGCTATTCTTCAACGTCACGCGGTTCTTCGCGCTTCTCACTCTGATCATCCTTGCCGGCATCATCATCTCGCTGATCGTCGCCTCGTGGCCCAGCATCCAAAAGTTCGGGTTGCCCTTCCTCTGGACCAGCGAATGGAATGCGCCGGCCGAGCAATTCGGCGCACTGATTCCCATCTACGGCACGCTCGTCACCTCCTTCATCGCTCTCCTGATCGCGGTGCCTGTGAGCTTTGGCATTGCGCTCTTCCTCACCGAACTCTCCCCAAAGTGGCTGAAGCGGCCCCTTGGAACGGCGATCGAGTTGCTGGCCGCGATCCCCAGTATCGTCTACGGCATGTGGGGCCTTCTGGTGTTCGCACCGCTGTTCGCCAAGACCGCCCAGCCGTGGATCGGCGCGACCCTGGGCAAGCTGCCCGTGATCGGCGCGCTCTTCAGCGGCCCACCGCTCGGCATCGGCCTGCTCGCCGCGGGGATCATCCTCGCGATCATGATCATCCCGTTCATCGCCGCAGTCATGCGCGACGTGTTCGAGGTGACGCCCGCCATCCTCAAGGAGTCGGCCTACGGTGTCGGCGCCACCACGTGGGAGGTGGTGTGGAACGTCGTGCTGCCGTACACCAAAGTCGGCGTCGTCGGCGGCGTAATGCTCGGCCTCGGTCGCGCCCTTGGCGAGACGATGGCGGTCACGTTCGTCATCGGCAACACCAACCTGCTCGACAACATCTCGCTGTTCTCGCCCGGCAACAGCATCACCTCGGCACTCGCCAACGAGTTTCAGGAGGCGGACGCGGGCCTGCACACGGCGGCCCTGATGGAGCTCGGCCTCATCCTCTTCATCCTCACGTTCCTGGTACTGGCCGCGTCGAAGGTGCTGCTCGCGCGGCTGAAGATCCACGAAGGTACGCGCGCGTAGCGGAGCCGGGTCATGGACATCACTGCGCGCCGCAAGCTCACCAACCGCGTCGCCCTCGCGCTATCGCTCGGCGCGATGGCGTTCGGCGTCTTCTGGCTGGCCTGGATCCTCTGGGACGTCCTCCGCCTGGGTGTCGGCGGCATGTCGCTGCAGCTCTTCACGGTCGACACGCCTCCGCCGAACTCTGCGGTCGGCGGACTTCGGAACGCGATCGTCGGAAGTCTGATCCTGGTTGGTCTTTCAACCGCAGTGGGGACCCCCATGGGCGTGCTCGCGGGGATTTACCTCGCCGAGTACGGCCAGACCAGCTGGCTCGCGAAGGCGACCCGGTTCATCAACGACATCCTGCTGTCAGCGCCATCCATCGTGATGGGCCTGTTCGTCTACGCGATCGTCGTGAGCAGGATGGGCAATTTCTCCGGGCTTGCGGGAGTGATCGCACTCGCGCTCATCGTCGTCCCCATCGTCGTGCGCACCACCGAGAACATGCTGATCCTCGTGCCGAACAGCCTGCGCGAAGCGGCCTACGGCGTCGGCGCCCCGAAGTGGCAGGTCATCAAGTCGGTGACGCTGCGCTCGGCGCGCGCGGGCGTCACCACCGGCATCCTGCTCGCGGTCGCGCGCATCGCCGGGGAGACCGCGCCGCTGCTATTCACCGCACTGTCCAATCAGTTCTTCTCGGTCGGTCTCCTGGAGCCCATGGCCAACCTTCCGGTGACCATCTTCAAGTTTGCGATGAGCCCGTTCGCCGACTGGCAGAGGCTCGCTTGGGCTGCCGTGTTCCTGATCACCCTGGGCGTGCTCGCGATCAACATCATCGCGCGCACCTACTTCCACGAGGAAATCAAGCGATGAAGGAGGGCCTGGCGTCCGTCCTTGCCGAGCGCGAGGAGCGCGGCACACAGCAGGACAAGAAGGTGCTCATCTCGGCACGGAACTTCAACTTCTACTACGGCAAGTTCCATGCGCTGAAGAACATCAACATGGACATCTATCGCAACCACGTGACCGCGTTCATCGGTCCGTCGGGTTGCGGCAAGTCCACGCTGCTCCGCTGCTTCAACCGCATGTTCGAGCTCTATCCGGAGCAAAAGGCCGACGGCGAGCTCGCGCTGGACGGCCAGAACATCCTCGCCAAAGGCGTCGACGCCACCGACCTTCGCGCCAAGGTCGGAATGGTGTTCCAGAAGCCGACACCGTTCCCGATGTCCATCTACGAGAACATCGCCTTCGGCGTCGGGCTGCACGAAAGCCTTACCAAGTCGCAGATGGACGAGCGCGTCGAGTGGGCGCTGCGCAAGTGCGCGCTCTGGGACGAGGTGAAGGACAAGCTGGGGCAGAGCGGCATGAGCCTCTCCGGCGGCCAGCAGCAGCGGCTCTGCCTGGCACGAGGCATCGCCGTAAAGCCGCAGGTGGTGTTGTTCGACGAGCCCACCTCGGCCCTCGATCCGATCTCCACGGCGAAGATCGAGGAGCTGGTGAGCGACCTGCGCACCGAGTTCACCATCCTCATCGTCACGCACAACATGCAACAGGCGGCGCGCGTCTCCGACTACACCGCCTACATGTACCTTGGCGAGCTGATCGAGTACGAGGAGACCGACACGCTGTTCATCAAACCAAAGCAGAAAGCAACCGAGGACTACATCACCGGCCGCTTCGGTTGAGCACCGCTCGGGCTCCGCTCCCGGTTCCGCCGCGGTGCCGCCGGGAACAGCCGGACGGCCGGGCAACGCTCGGCACCGGTGAAGGCCGGCGACTGTGCCGGAAGTACTCCATCGACACCAGGATGCGACGGAGACCGCCGGCGCTGCGGCGGCGTCGCGATGCTCGGCGCCCGCTTTGTCTTCCGATGCGCATGTCCGCTGGTGAGGCGTTCGGAGGTAAGGCGCGAGCTCTCTCGGCCGCGTCGATCGACTGACGTTTCAACGCGCCGGCTGAGCGCTGCGGCGCTTGGCTCAGTTGCTCTGTGAATCAACGACTTGTCGGCTCACGCGAAGCCGGTCGTGGCGATGTAATCTCGCTGTAACAGACGCCGCCTAGTCTTCGAGGTCCGTCAAAAGCGTAGCTCTCAAACCCATGGAGACTTCCCGAATGAAGGGTACTTCGATTTCACTGGTGACCGGTGCTCTCGTCAGCCTAGCCGCCAGCACGCCGGTTGCGGCGCAACAAATCGTCAAGATCGACGGTTCGAGCACCGTGTTCCCGGTCACAGAGGCGGTCGCCGAGGAGTTTCAGAAGTCGAAGAAGCAGCAGATCAAGGTGACCGTGGGCATCTCGGGCACCGGTGGTGGCTTCAAGAAATTCTGCCGCGGCGAGACGGATATCTCCAACGCATCGCGCCCGATCCTGACCAAGGAAATGGAGGAGTGCAAGGCGGCGGGGATCGAGTATTACGAACTTCCGGTGGCCTTCGACGCACTCACCGTGGTGATCAATCCCAAGAACTCGTTCATCACCCAACTGACGGTAGATGATCTCAAGAAGATGTGGGAACCCGCCGCGCAGGGCAAGGTTACGCGCTGGAATGAGATCAACCCCGCGTGGCCCGACGCGCCGATGAAGCTCTTCGGCGCCGGCTCGGACTCTGGAACCTTCGACTACTTCACCGAGGCCGTAGTCGGGAAGGCGAAATCCAGCCGGGGCGACTACACTGCTTCCGAGGACGACAATGTCCTGGTCCAGGGAGTCTCGCGAGATGTCAATGCGCTCGGTTATTTCGGGTACTCTTACTACGCGGAAAACAAGGATAAGCTCAAGGCCGTTCCCATCGTAAACAAGCAGGGGCAGGCTGTGGCGCCGTCGATGGACTCGGTGCTCAACGGGAGTTATCAGCCTCTGTCGCGGCCGATCTTCATCTACGTGAATGCGAAGAGTCTCGACAAGCCCGAGGTGAAGGAGTTCGTCGAGTTCTACATGAAGAACGGGGCGAAGCTGACGCAGGAGGTCAAGTACGTGCCCCTGCCGAGCTCCGCTTACTCGACGGCGCTCAAACACTTGTCCGAAGGGAAGAAGGGCACTGTCTTCGGCGGTACCGCCGAGGTCGGCGTGACGATCGAGGAGTTGCTCAAGCGCGAAGCGAAGCTGTGAAGACGGCGATGGGCGGGACGGACTGACACCGGCCTCGCCCACCTCGGCTTAGGCGATCGACTAGGGGGGCGCGAGGAATGAGCACATTGGCGCCGCGAAGCGTTTCCAGCGGAGCGCTCGGCGTGGAAGGCCTTACGAACGCAAGGCTTGCCCATCGCAGAAGTCGGATCTGGAAGGAACGCCTGATCGAGCTGCTGCTGTTCGCGGCCGCGCTGCTGTCCGTCTTCGTGACCGTGGGGATTGTCTACGTGCTCGTGAGCGAGTCGGTTCAGTTCTTCGAACACGTCCCGCTCAGCAGCTTCCTGTTCGATCGGCAATGGACGCCGCTGTTCGACGACGCGCATTTCGGCATTGGCGTGCTTCTCTCCGGTACGATCACAAGCTCGGCCGTCGCGCTCTCAATCGCAATCCCGCTCGGCACGATCATCGCCATCTATCTCTCCGAGTTCGCAGCGTTCAAACTTCGCGAGGTCGCCAAGCCGTTTCTCGAGCTGCTCGGCGGCATTCCGACGATCATCTACGGTTACTTCGCACTTCTCTTCGTCACGCCCCTCCTACAGCGCGTTTGGCCCGAGCTTCCAGGCTTCAACCTGCTCTCAGCCGGCATCGTGATGGGCATCATGATCATTCCGTACGTGGCTTCGCTCAGCGAGGACGCGATGCGGGCGGTGCCGATGAGCCTGCGCGAAGGCTCCTACGCCATGGGGGCGACGCGGTTCCAGACTGCGACACGCGTCGTGGTGCCGGCGGCGTTCTCGGGGATCGCGTCGGCCTATATCCTCGGCATCTCTCGCGCTGTCGGCGAAACCATGATCCTAGCGGTCGCCGCGGGCATGCAGCCCAACTTTACGTTCAATCCCGCGGAGCCGGCGGCAACGATCACTTCATACATTGTCCAGGTGGCGCTGGGAGACCTGCCGCACGGCTCGATCGGGTACCAAACAATCTTCGTGGCCGGACTCTCGCTCATGCTGCTGACGCTCGGATTCAACATCGGGGGCCACGTGCTCCGCAAGAAGTACCGAGAGGCGTACTGAGATGACTGGTGGTACCGCTGTACGCCCGCGGAGGACGGAGGCGGAGGCCCAGGACCTCCTCGAGATCCGGCGCCTGATAGCCAGCCACAAGCGTTGGGACGCCGTTTTCGGCGTCGTCGGCGTCATCGCGCTGATGATCGGGGTCCTCACCTTCGTCGCGCTGTTCGTGGACATGGCGATCAATGGAGTGCCGCGGCTCGACTGGGACTTCTTCACGTCGTTTCCCTCCCGCCGAGCGGGCCAGGCCGGGATCCTTTCCGCGTGGGTCGGATCCACCCTGGTGATGCTGGTTACCGCGTTCGTGGCCGTCCCACTTGGCGTCGCGGCGGGCGTGTACCTGGAGGAGTACGCGCGCAAGAACTGGTTGACAGACCTCATCGAGATCAACATCACCAATCTTGCGGGCGTGCCATCGATCGTCTACGGCCTGCTCGCCCTGGGGCTGTTCGTCTACGCCTTCGGGTTCGGGCAGAGTATCCTGTCCGCGGGCCTCACGCTTGGGCTGCTCATCCTGCCGATCGTGATCGTGGCGACGCGGGAGGCGATTCGGGGCATCCCTCAGAGCGTCCGCGAGGGCTCGTACGCGCTCGGCGCCACGCAATGGCAGACCGTGCGCGACCACATCTTGCCGTACTCCTCAGCGGGCATTCTCACTGGCATCATCATCGGCATGGCGCGCGCGATCGGTGAGACCGCGCCGATCATCACCATCGGCGCGCTCACCTTCATCGCCTTTCTGCCGCCCTCTCCTCTGGAAGGGAACCCGTTCGCGTGGCTGTTCTCGCCGTTTACCGTGATGCCGATCCAAATGTTCAACTGGACCTCGCGCCCCGAGGCGACCTTCCAGGTGAACGCCGCCGCGGCCGGCTTCGTGCTGGTCCTCATGACGCTGGCGATGAACGGCCTCGCAATATGGCTGCGATACCGGCTGCGCAAGAACATCAAGTGGTAGGCCTCTACGCCTGAAAGGGATCATGGAACCTGGAATCTCGGCAGACGTTTTTCTGGCGAAGAGCGGCCGGGTGGGAAGCGCCCCGAGTGCCCTCGTCTCGAAGTCCGATGTCCGCAACCTGAACTTCTTCTACGGCAACGGCTTCCAGGCCCTGAAGCATCTCGACATGTCGGTGTACGAGAAGCGGGTGACTGCGCTGATCGGACCTTCAGGCTGCGGCAAGTCCACTTTTCTTCGCTGCTTCAATCGGATGCACGATCTCTACCCGGGCAACCGCTACGATGGGGAGATCATGCTTCATCCGGACAACACCAACCTGCTCGGGAAATCGGTCGATCCGATAGAGGTACGAATGCGGGTGAGCATGGTCTTCCAGAAGCCGAATCCGTTCCCCAAGTCGATCTACGAGAACGTCGCCTACGGACTTCGGGTACGAGGCGAGTCGAGAAGGCGGACGGTGGATGAGAAGGTCGAGCAGGCTCTGCGCGGCGCGGCCCTTTGGGACGAGGTTAAGGATCGACTGGATAGCTTGGCATTCAATCTGTCCGGCGGGCAGCAGCAGCGGCTCTGCATAGCGCGTGCCCTCGCAACCGACCCCGAGATCCTGCTCTTCGACGAACCGACCTCGGCCCTAGACCCGATCGCCACCGCCAGCATCGAGGAATTGATCAGCGACCTGCGCCACCGTGTGACGATACTCATCGTTACGCATAACATGCAGCAGGCCGCGCGGATATCTGACTATACCGCGTACATGTACCTGGGCGAGATCATCGAGTTCGGCGAAACCGACGAGGTCTTTATCAAGCCGAAGAACAAAGCGACCGAGGACTACATCACCGGCCGCTTCGGCTGAGAGCGTGAGAGTTTTTCTCCGAGCCAGCTGCTGGCACGCAACTGGCGGGTGCTTGGGCATGAGCGTCCCGGCTGCTGCAGCCCAACCGCAAGCAGATCGAACTGTGCGCGTCGGACCTGGAGTCGCTGCTGGGACTGGATCACCGCGCGCGGCTGGTAACGGCAGTCGGAGCTGTTTGATCGAGTCCAACGTCCGGGACAGCAACGCCGGGCGTGCGGCGATCCACCCGTATACATCCTGTTTGCGCTATGCACGGACGCCGAGGCGCGGGTGAAAAAGATGGGCGACGGCGGGTTGAGGCCGACCTACGACGTGCGGCTGGCCAGCACCCGCGCCCAACAGGTCATCGTCAGTGTGGACGTGAGCAACGTGAGCAGCGACGTGGCGCAGATGGCGCCGATGGTCGAGCAGGTCCTCGCAAAAGCACCGGCGGCACACCGCAGGAGCAGTGGCTGGTCGCGACGGCGCGTTCCCCGCGCACGAGCAGATTGACGCGGTACACGAATACACCCTGGGCGAGACAGGGGTCATCGCACCGGAGCCCGAGCCCAGGCGCAAGCCTCGCAATTCTGAGCTGCCCCCCGACAAGCACCAGCGCAGGGACGGCGACTCCGAAGCGGTGGCGAAGTGGCGTGCAGCAGCACAAGCAACGCGGGGCCACGGCCGAATGCGTCAACGCTGCCCGGACCAGTGCGCCTCACCGCCGGCCGCTAACTGCGCCGGCAACGATCAATTCCTTTCACAGGCTCCGACCCCTCGCTCCCACCGCCGCGCCGCCCCGCGTCCACGGCCGATGAAGCAGGTTTGACGCTCCGCGTCACGCACGCTTAGACTCCCCGGATCCGCTCGACAAGAACAGGAGCCGCCCCTGACGGCCGACCCCGGTGCAGCGGCGAGGCTGTTAGCGCTCCACCGCACGATGCTGCTCATCCGCGCGTTCGAGGACGCCGCGGAAGCGGCGAGCCGCGGCGGCGTGGCGGTGCTCGGGGCGAAGCTCGCGGCCGACGCCTGGGTGCGGGGTCCGCTCCACCTTTCCACCGGGCAGGAGGCGGTCGCGGCCGGCGTGTGCGCCAACCTGCGTCGCGACGACCTGCTCACGTCCACGCACCGCGGCCACGGCCACACTCTCGCGAAGGGCGGCGATCCGGCGCGCATGATGTGCGAGCTCTTCGGGCGCGCCGAGGGCTACAACGGCGGCCGCGGCGGCTCGATGCACCTGGCGGATTTCTCCGTCGGCATGCTGGGCGCGAACGGTGTGGTCGCCGCGGGAATCCCGATCGCGTGCGGCGCGGCGCACGCCATCAGGCTGCGCGGCGGCACGCAGCTCGTCGCCTGCTTCTTCGGCGACGGCGCCATCAACCGCGGGCCGTTCCTCGAGGGTCTCAACTGGGCGCGAGTGTTCGCGCTTCCGGTGCTGTTCGTCTGCGAAGACAACCGCTACTCGGCAACTACCGCCACGGCGTCCGTCACGGCGGGCGAGGGCGCGGCGAAGCGCGCTGAGGCGCTCGGCATCGCGGCGACGACGGTCGACGGCAACGATGTGGAAGCGGTGCATGGCGTAACGGCGAAGCTCATCGCGGACATGCGCGAGAGCGGCGGGCCACGCTTCCTGCACGCGATCACCTACCGGGTGAAAGGCCACGTGTCCGTCGATCCCGCGCGCTATCGCGCGCAGGGCGAGCTCGACGTGGCCCTCGAGGGCGACCCGCTCGCACGCGCCGAGGCGCGCCTCCTCGCACTCGGCGTCGGCAGGGCGGAGATCGAACGGGCACGCAGCGAAGCGCTCGAAGTCATCCAGGAGGCGGTGGCGCGGGCAAAGGCCGCCCCGTCTCCCGCAGGCGCGGACGCCTATCGCGAGGTCCAGGACACCGGAGCCGGCGCATGGTCGTGAAGACCTACGCGCAGGTGGCGCGCGACGCGCTGGCATGCGCGATGCGCGCGGACTCCCGGGTCGTGGCGCTCGGCGAGGATCTCGGCCGCGGCGGCATCTTCGGCCAGTACGCCGGCCTCGCCGGCGAGTTCGGCGCGATGCGCGTCATCGACACGCCCATCTCCGAATCGACCATCATGGGTGCAGCGGTGGGGATGGCGCTCGCCGGGCTGCGGCCGGTGGTGGAGATGCGAGTCGCCGACTTCGCGCTCTGCGCGATGGACGAGCTCGTCAACCAGGCCGCGAAGGCGCGCTACATGTTCGGCGGTCAGGGGCGGGTGGCGCTGGTGGCGCGGATGCCGATCGGCATCTGGACCGCGTCCGCGGCGCAGCACTCGCAGTCCTTCGAGAGCTGGTTCGCGCACGTGCCCGGCCTCGTCGTCGCCGCGCCGGCGACGCCCGCCGACAACGCCGGCCTGCTCGCCGCGGCGATCGCCTGCGGCGACCCGGTCGTGTACATGGAGCACAAGGAGCTGTGGGCGAGCGAGGGCGAGGTGCGAGACGACGAGCGGGTGCCGCTCGGCCGCGCCCGCGTCGCGCGCGCCGGGAGCGACCTGACGCTTGTCACCTGGTCGCGTGCGCTCCTGTGGTCGCTCGAGGCGGCTGAGGTTGCCGCGAAGCGGGGTGTTTCGGTCGAGGTGGTGGACCTGCGCACGATCTGGCCGTGGGACCGGGAGCTGGTCCTTGCGTCCTGTGCCCGTACCGGGCGGCTGCTCGTGGTGCACGAGTCCGTACAGGCGGCGGGCTTCGGGGCGGAGGTCGCGGCGACGGTCGCCGAGGCACTGGGGATCCCGGTGGCACGCCTCGCTGGGCCGCGCATACCCGTCGGCTATGCGGCGTCGCTCGAGGCCGAAGCGCGGCTTGCGCCGGAGCCGATCCTGGCGCGGCTCCTCGCGTTCGTGGAGGCGCCGGAGCGGCGGCGTTCCGCGGCATGATCCTCGCGCGTAGCGGGCGCCCGCGCACGAACAGGTTCGACAGCAAGAGCGCGAGCGGGCGTCTCCGCGCGGCTCGCAATACGAGGGAGAAGTCGATGAAGCGTTTCCTGATCACCGCGGTCGCCGTCGGACTGGCGACTGCCGGCCCCGCCTTCGCGCAGACCAAGTACGCGCCGGAGTACCGCCTCTCGACCGTGGTGGGCACTGCGTTTCCGTGGGGCAAGGGGGGCGAGATCTGGGCGAGCAAGGTGCGCCAGTGCAGCAGCGGACGCATCAACATCAAGATGTACCCCGGCGCGGCACTCGTCGCCGGTGACCAGACGCGCGAGCTCAGTGCCATCCGCCAGGGCGTCATCGACCTCGCGATCGGCTCGACCATCAACTGGTCGCCGCAGGTGAAGGAGCTGAACCTCTTCTCGCTGCCGTTCCTGATGCCGGACTACGCCGCCATCGATGCGCTCACACAGGGCGAGGTCGGCCGGGACGTGTTCCAGGTGCTAGAGAAGCAGGGCGTGGTGCCCCTCGCGTGGGGCGAGAACGGGTTCCGCGAAGTCACGAACTCGAAGCGTCCCATCCGTGCTCCGGCGGACATGAAGGGCCTCAAGCTCCGCGTCGTCGGCTCGCCGCTCTTCAACGACACCTTCACCGCGCTCGGCGCCAACCCCACCCAGATGAGCTGGGCGGACGCACAGCCGGCGCTCGCCTCGGGTGCAGTGGACGGCCAGGAGAACCCGCTCACGATCTTCACCGCCGCGAAGCTGCACACCATCGGGCAGAGGAACGTCACGCTGTGGGGCTACGTCGCCGATCCGCTCATCTACGTCGTGAACCGCGACGTGTGGAGCTCGTGGACGCCCGAGGACCAGAAGTGCGTGCGCGACGCGGCAGTCGCCGCCGGCAAGGAGAACATCCGGCTGGCGCGCGCCGGCCTGATTCCGCCGGACGACAGCACCGTGAAGACCGTCGAGGGCTTCGGCGTGAACGTCGTACGGCTCACGCCCGACGAGCGCAAGGCGTTCGTCGCGGCGACGCGCCCGGTCTACGAGAAGTGGACCAAGACGGTCGGGCCCGACCTGGTGAAGAAGGCGGAGACCGCGGTCGCGAACCGCAAGCCCTGACGCTCGTTCCGTCGCCGTCCAGGCCCCGGGGGAGGAGACGCCTGCGCCTCGCGCGCGGCGCAGGCGCCCGCCCGTGGAACCG
>Ga0114939_10001737_pt1 | contig 16914 bp, 14 predicted proteins | sample AshMeaCrysSpring_FD_87196 | JGI IMG/M metagenome (GOLD analysis project Ga0114939, IMG submission 87196) | Groundwater microbial communities from Big Spring, Nevada to study Microbial Dark Matter (Phase II) - Ash Meadows Crystal Spring | ecosystem: Environmental > Aquatic > Deep subsurface >... | reverse complement strand
TACCTGGGCGATGCCACGGTGGGCGCGCGCGTCAACTACGGCGCCGGCAGCATCACCGCCAACTACGACGGCGCCAACAAGCACCGCACCGTCATCGGCGACGACGTGCACGTGGGCTCCAACTGCGTGCTGGTCGCGCCGGTGACGCTGGGCGACGGCGCCACCGTGGGCGGCGGCTCCACGGTGTCGAAGGACGTGCCCGCCGGCAAGCTGGTGGTGGCGCGCGCGCGCCAGGTGACGATCGACGGCTGGCAGCGCCCGCGCAAGACCAGGAAGGCCTGAAGCGCCGGCGCTCAGCCGGCGCCGGCCGACGCGGCCTCGGCCGTCCGTGCCGCCAGGCACAGGTCGTCCCAGGCGCGCGACTTGTCCGCCAGGTTGCGCAGCAGATAGGCAGGGTGGTAGGTCACCACCAGCGGCACGCCCTGGTAGCGGTGCACGCGGCCGCGCAGCTTGCCGATGGGTTCACTGCTGCGCAGCAGGGCCTGCACCGCGAAGCGTCCCATCGCCAGGATCAGGCGCGGGCGGATCAGCTCGATCTGGCGCACCAGGAAGGGTTCGCAGCAGGCCAGCTCCTGCGCCTCGGGATTGCGGTTGCGCGGCGGGCGGCACTTGAGCGTGTTGGCGATGTAGACCTGCCGCTGCGGCGGCGCGTCGTCGCGCGTCAGCTGTAGCGCGCGCAGCATGTTGTCCAGCAGATGGCCGGCGGCACCGACGAAGGGCTCGCCGCTCAGGTCCTCCTGCTCGCCCGGCGCCTCGCCGACGATCATCCAGTGCGCCCGCGGGTGGCCGACGCCGAACACCGTCTGCCGCCGGCTGCGGCACAGCTCGCACGCCGTGCAGGCGGCCACGGCCTCGCGCAGTTCCGTCCAGGGCATGGCCGCGATCGCCTGCGCGCGGGCGTCCGCGGGGGCGGCACCGACCGGCGCGACGGCGGGTGCGGCCGCGTCGGTGTCGACCGGCGTGGGCAGCAGCGCCGTTCCCGGCGCCCCGGCCGACGAGGCTGGCGGGGCCACGGGCATCGCCGGCATCGCCGCGGGTGTCGCGGCGTCTGCGGGTGCGCCGGATGGCGACGAGACCGGCGCCCACAGCCGGATGCCCATCTCCTGCAGCATGCGACGCTGGCGTTCGCTCCAGCCCATTCAGGCCCCCTGCACGGACAGGCTCATGACGATCGCGTCCTCGCGCTGCCCCTTGCCGGCGGGGTAGTAGCCGCGCCGCAGCCCGACCTCGGCGAAGCCGCGCGCCGCGTACACCCGACGCGCGCGCGCGTTGCTGGCGCGCACCTCGAGCCACAACTTCGGCACCAGGCGCTCGCGGCACTGCCCTTCGAGCGCGTCGAGCAGCGTGCGTGCATGCCCGCAATGCTGGCGCGCAGGCGCCACCGTCAGGTTCAGCAGGTGCATCTCGTCCACGCCCTGCATGGCCAGGTAGTAGCCGACGAGCGCGTCGCGCGGGTCCAGCAGCATCTCGGCAAGGTAGCCTGCCGCCAGCGAATCGACGAAGTTGCCGCGCGTCCAGGGAAAGCTGTAGGCGCTACGCTCGATCTCGAGCACCCGGTCGAGGTCGCCGTACCCCATGGCGCGCAGCCGGGTGGCGGCTTGGGGCAAGGCGCTCATCGGGCGACCCTCCGCGCCCTGCGTCCCGGGGTTCGCGCCTGGGAGCGGCCCGGCACGCTGACTGGAAAACTCCGCGCTGCGCGCTCCGGGATGAGCGCTTGGGAGCGGCCCGGCACGCTCATTCCGCGACCCTGGCCGCCTCGCGCTCGGCGATGGTCAGGGCCACCTTGTCGCGCAGATACAGGGGCAGCGCCAGCGCCGGGTCGATGCCGCCGGCGTCGCGCCAGTTCATCCGGGCCAGGCGCATCAGCGCGGCGGCACGGTCGGGGTGCGGATCGAGCCGCACGGCATGGCCGGTGCGCAGCCGGTCGCCGAAGGCCGGCAGCGCCGACCCGGTCACCACGCAAGGCGGCTCGGCCGCCCAGAGCCGGTGCAGCGCATCCAGGCCGGCCAGCACCGGGGGCTGCAGCACCTGCCAGCGCGCGCCGGTCCAGCGGTAGCGGCCCGCATAGACCTCGCCCATGCGCGCGTCCACGACCACGTCGACCGGCTGCGCAGGGTCGTGGAGCAGGCCCCGCACACCTTCGGCGACGATGAGCAGGCTGTCCACCGGCACCACCGGCAACGATGACCCGAAGGCCAGCCCCTGCGCCACGGCGCAGGCCGTGCGCAACCCGGTGAAGGCGCCGGGACCGGCACCGAAGGCGATGGCCTGCAATTCACCCAGCCCGATGCCGGCCTGCTCCAGCAGCCCGCGGATGCGCGGCAGCAGGCGTGCCGACGCCGCGGCACCACCCTCGCCGTTCCAGGTGTTCAGGCCGGCCGGCGTGTGCAGCGCGACGGCCATCGCCTCGGTCGAGGTGTCGAATGCGAGCAGGCGCCCACTCACCGTTCGAACTCCTGCGGCAGGCGCAGACGGCACCGCGGGCCGAGTCGTCCGCGGGTCTCGAGCGGGCCATCGGACGACTCGCGCCCGGCCCTGGGGAGTGCCGCGTCGGGCGCACCGGGAAACATGCGCGCAGTGTAGCCGTGCGATCATCGCCGGCATGAGGCAATGGGCGGCATGGCGGCAGGCCCGGCGGTGCGGTCAAGGTGCCGCGGTGCTCGTGTGCGCACTGCTCGCGGCCGGCGCCTGCCGGGCGCTGCCCCCCGAGGTCGAGGCCGCGCTGCAGCGCGCCCGCGTGCCGCCGCAGGCGCTGTCGGTGCTGCTGCAGGAAGCCGGCAGCGGACGCACCGTGCTTGCGCACCAGGCGAGCGTGCCGCTCAACCCGGCCTCGCTGGCCAAGCTGACGACCACGCTGGCCGCGCTGGACCAGCTCGGACCGGCCTGGACCTGGTCGACGCCGGTCTGGCTGCAGGGCAGCGTCGACGACGGCGTGCTCGACGGCGCGCTGGTCATCAAGGGCAGCGGCGACCCGAAGCTGGTGGTCGAACGCGTCTGGCTGCTGCTGCGCAAGGTGCAGCAGATGGGCGTGCGCGAGATCCGCGGCGACATCGTGCTCGACCGCAGCGCCTTCGCGCCGAATGGCGGCGATTCGGCCGATTTCGACGGCGACCCCACGCGCCCCTACAACGTCCAGCCGGACGCGCTGCTGCTGAACTTCAAGTCGGTGACCTACACCTTCGTGCCGGACGCGCCGCGCGGCGTGGCGCGGGTGCTGGTCGACCCCACGCTGGCCGGCACGCAGGTCGAGCGCAGCGTGCGCCTGTCCGCCGGCCCCTGCGAAGACTGGCGCTCGGCGCTCAAGGCCAGCTTCTCGGACCCCTCGCGCGTGCGCTTCGCCGGCAGCTACCCGGCGGCCTGCGGCGAGCTGAGCTGGTCCGTGGCCGATGCCGACCCGGCCAGCTTCAACGCGCGCCTGATCGAGGCGCTTTGGCGCGACATGGGCGGCAAGCTGTCGGGGCGCGTGGTCGACGGCAGCGCACCGGCGGCGCTCAAGCCGGCTTTCGAGCTGAAGTCGCCGACGCTGGCCGAGGTGGTGCGCGACATCAACAAGTACAGCAACAACGTCATGGCGCAGCAGCTGTTCCTCACCCTGGCGCTGCAGCAGCAGCCGGGTCAGCCGGCCACGCCGGAGGCGGCGCGGGCCGTGCTGCGCGACTGGCTGGTGGCGCGCACCGGCGAACTGCCTCCGGGCGTGCAGCTGGACAACGGCTCGGGGCTGTCGCGCGAGGCGCGGCTCAGCGCGGCGCTGCTCGGCCGTCTGCTGCAGCAGGCCTGGAGCAGCCCGGCGATGCCGGAGCTGCTGAGCTCGTTGCCGATCAACGGGCTGGACGGCACGATGCGCCGCTCGCGTGCGACGCCCGGCCGCGCGCACCTGAAGACCGGCTCGCTGCGCGACGTGTCCGGGCTGGCCGGCTACGTGCTTTCGGACAGCGGCCGCCGCTACGTGCTGGTGGCCATCGTCAACCACCCCAACGCCAACGCCGCGCGTCCCGCGCTGGACGCGCTGGTGCAATGGAGCCTGCGCGACGCGCCGTCGCGCTGACCGCACATGGACCCTGCGCTGATTCCGAACGACTGGCTCGGCTACCTCGCCGCGTCGCTGACCACCCTGTCCTTCGTGCCCCAGGCGCTGCTGACGCTGCGCACGCGCGACGTACATGGCATCTCGGCCGGCATGTACGGCGTGTTCACGCTGGGCGTGGCCCTTTGGCTGGCCTACGGCTGGCGCCTGGGCGACTGGCCGATCATCGTCGCCAACACGGTCACGCTGCTGCTGGCGGCAACGATCCTGCTGACCAAGCTGGTCGTCGAGCGGCGGATGCGTCCGCCAGCCGCGGGCGGCTGAGACGGGCCACCGCTACGCGCTTCGCGCGCCCCTCGATGTGGGAGGGCCGGACGAAGCAGTCGTCGTTCTTCTTGGCTCCCGCGCGGGCCGAGGACGGCGGGTGCGAATCCGCCAGCCCGCAAAGAACAATGCGCGCGACTGCAATGCGCGGCGGCAGGCACACGCAGCCATGTCGTCGATCGCCAATCCGCATCAGACCGCTGCCGAGGCGCAGCCCGCGAAGCCTCAACCGCAGCCGAAAGGGTTGCCTTTGGCGCGGTCGCGTGCGAAGTTGCCCAGGTTCAGGTGCGCCTTCCAACCTATCCAGAGATCGCTGGCCCACAGCCAGGTGTTGGCATTGCCGTTCGGGACCAGCGTGTTGGTGGTGCAGTCCGCCGTGCCCCAGGTGGTGGAGACGCACACCGCATCGCGGACGTTGTTCAGGCCATAGGTGTCGGGGTTGTTGAAGCCCGCATTCAGCAGCGCGTCCAGCTCCACCAGGCCCCAGCGCGTGCCGTCGTTCGGGATATTGGTGCGCAGCGAGTCGTTGAAGGCCGTGCTGAAGCGGTTGAGCACGTTCGACACGTTGGCGTTGGGGTAGGCCGAAGCCATCTGCCGCGCATAGGGCGTGAGGTTCATCAACGGGATCGTGGAGACGACGAAGTTCGGCCCGTTGCCGGCGGTGAGGTCGGTGATCGCCTGGCCCAGACGCCTGGCGCGCGCCGTCAGTTCGTCGGCGACCGCATTCGCCGTGGCCTGCGTGGGCGAGGCGAGGTAGACGTTCTCGAACAGGTCGAGCACGTCGTTGGCGCCGAGCAGCACCGACATCAGGTCGCGGCAGCCGAAGGCGCCCTGCGACAGGCGCGCCGCGGCCACCTGGTCGATGAAATCGTCCACCTTGGCGCCGGGCGCGGCAAAGATGAAGCCCTTCACTCCGTCGTTGTTCGGGTTGCACTCGGCAAAGCGGAAGCGGAACGCCGAGGCCAACACCTGCACCCAGATGCGCGAGGGCTGGCTCGAGGTGTCGATCGAACAGTCGGGCACGCCGTTGCTGTCCAGCGCGTTGACGGTGTACTTGCGTCCGTCGGCGGTCAGGTAGCTCATCTCGTCGCCGAACACGATGTAGCGCGTCGGATCGAACGGTGTGATCTGCTCGGTACCGCCTCCGCAGGAGGCCAGCGCCAGCAGCGCCAGGCCCTTGCTCAGGCCCTGCAGGGCGCGGCGCGCCCGGTTGCCCATCGAATTCATCATCGCTCCAGGAACCCTTGTGTCTCGTGGCGCCGCCGTTCAGACGGCGGCGGCACGCGTGAGCCGATCGTGGACGCCTTCCCATGCGGCATCGTCGGGCGGCTGTTCCACCCAGACCAGCTGCACGCCCTGCGCGTCGAAGGCACGCAGCACCGCGAACAGCTCGCGCGCGGCGGCCGACGGGTCGTCGGGCATGCGCCGCAAGACGATGCCACGCCCCGGGCGCAGCGCGGTGCGCGAATATACCCCCAGCTTCAGCCGGCCCGCCTGCGGCCCCAGCACCTCGAGCGCATCGCGCAGCTGCTGCGCGGTCATGAGGCGCAGGCGGGCCGCCGGCGCGTAGTGCGAGCGCAGCGTGCCGCTGGCGCGCGGCGACTGCGCATCGCGCTCGCGCAGCGCCACGCCCAGCACCGACTCGATGCGCGCGCGCTGCAGCAGCCCGGGACGCAGCAGCGCCGGCACGCTGCCGGAGCAGTCGACGATGGCCGATTCGATGCCTCCGGGGCAGGCACCGCCGTCCAGCACCCGCAGCGTGTCGCCGAACTCCTCGGCGACATGCGCCGCGGTGGTGGCGCTGACGCGTCCGAAGCGGTTGGCGCTGGGCGCGGCGATGCCCGGCACGCCCAGGCGCAGGGCCTCGCGCAGCAGCTGCTGCGCCACCGGATGCGCCGGCACGCGCAGGCCGATGCTGCCCTGCCCGCCCGATGCGGCCTGCGCCAGGCCAGGCTCGCGCGGCACGATCAAGGTCAGCGGGCCGGGCCAGAAAGCCTCTGCCAGGGCCTGCGCCTGCTGCGGCCACGGCGCCGCGAAGCGCCGCGCCTGCTCGACGTCGGCGACGTGCACGATCAGCGGGTGCGTCGCCGGACGGCCCTTGGCGTCGTAGATGCGCCGCACGGCGGCATCGTCGTCGGCGCGCGCCCCCAGGCCGTACACGGTCTCGGTCGGGAAGGCCAGCAGCTCGCCCGCCGCCACCGCGGCGGCAGCGCTGCGCACGGCGGCCGCATCGGTGGCGTCGAGCAAGGGCATCGCGGCGACCCGGCGAGCAAGGCTCAGAAGTCCGGCAGGCCGAGCAGCGCCGCGGCCTGCAGCGCAACGCGACGCGCATCGGACAGTTCGGCGGCGGTGAGCGTCAGGTGGCCCATCTTGCGGCCACGACGGGCTTCGACCTTGCCGTAGAGGTGCAGGTGCGCGCCGGGCAGCGCCAGCACCCGGTCCCAGGGCGGCGTCGTGGCCGCGGCCGCTTCAGGCGCAAACCACAGGTCGCCCAGCAGGTTCAGCATCACCGCCGCCGAGTGCAGGCGCGGCGTCGGCAGCGGCAGCCCTGCCATGCAGCGCACCTGCAGTTCGAACTGCGACACGTCGCAGGCATCGATGCTGTAGTGCCCGGAGTTGTGCGGCCGCGGCGCCATCTCGTTGGCCACCAGCGAGCCGTCGGCAAGCACGAAGAACTCCACGCAGAGCACGCCGACATAGTCCATCGACGCGGCAAGCCGCTCCGCCCAGGCCAGGGCCTGCGCCGCCTGCGACGGCGTGACGTCCGGCGCCGGCACCTGGGTCACGGCGAGGATGCCGTCGCGGTGCAGGTTCTGCTGCAGCGGCAGATGCGCCGCCCGGCCGTCGGCCGTGCGTGCGACGATGGCGCTGATTTCGCGCTGCAGGGGCAGCCGCTTCTCCAGCACGCAGGGCACGCGCTGCAGCTCCTCCCAGGCGGCCCGCAGCGCCTGCGGCGCGGACACGCCGCGCTGCCCCTTGCCGTCGTAGCCGAGCTGCGCGGTCTTGAGGATTGCGGGGAACAGCGCCGGTGCCGCGGCCTCGACATCGGCGTCGCTGCCGATCACCGCATGCGGCGCGCACGGCACGCCGCACCGCAGGAACTGCGCCTTCTCCAGGTCGCGCTGCTGGCAGATGGCCACCGCCGCGGCGCGCGGCGCCACCGGCCGGTGGGCCGCCAGCCAGTCCAGCGACGGCGCCGGCACGTTCTCGAACTCGGTGCTGACGGCCGCGCAGGCCGCGGCCAGCCGCGCCAGGCCGGCCGCGTCGTCGTAGGCCGTGCGCAGGTGCAGGTGCGACACCCGGCCGGCCGGACTGTCGGGATCGGGGTCCAGCACCGCCGTGCGGTAGCCCATGGCCTGCGCCGCATGCACGAACATGCGTGCCAGCTGGCCGCCACCCATCACGCCGAGCATGGCCGGCGCGCCGTCGGGCCCGGGCGCGCCGGGCAGGCAGGCCGGCATCAGGCCGCCCCGCGGCCGAGCTGGCTGGTCATGGCACGCGCCGCCTCGGTCTGGCGTGCGCGCCAGGCCTGCAGCCGCTCGCGCAAGTCCGCATCTCGAAGCGCCAGCATGGCCACCGCAAACAGCGCGGCGTTGGCTGCGCCGGCCGCGCCGATGGCGAAGGTGGCCACCGGCACGCCCTTGGGCATCTGCACGATCGCGTGCAGCGAATCGACGCCCTGCAGGTGCCGGCTGGCCACCGGCACGCCGAGCACCGGCACGCAGGTCTTGGCCGCCAGCATGCCGGGCAGGTGCGCCGCACCGCCGGCCCCGGCGATGATGGCCTGCAGTCCGCGGCCGGCCGCGGCCTCGGCATAGGCGAACATGTCGTCGGGCATGCGGTGCGCGCTGACCACGCGGGCCTCGTGCGGCACGCCGAACTCGGCGAGGATCTGCGTCGCGTGCTGCAGCGTCTCCCAATCGCTGGACGACCCCATCAGCACACCGACCACAGGGGCTGCGCTTGTCACGGGCGGCTCCGGGATACGGGAAGGCGCCGATTGTAGGAGGGCGCCGTCCGACGGCTGCGTACCGGGACACCCGGGCACTATGATGGCCGCGCCCCGGCATCGCGCCGGATCTCCGGCCTTGCGGCCACCCCGACGGACCCGCCATGTCCTGCAGACTGCTCGTCTTCCCCGACGACACCGCCCGGTGCCTGATCGACGCGCTGCACGAGGCGAAGCAGTGGATCAACATCCGCATGTTCCTGTTCACCGACCCGGCGATGCTGGCGGCGGTGCAGGCCGCGCAGCAGCGCGGCGTCAAGGTGCGCGTGATGCTGAACCCGCAGCGCCGCGACGGCAGCTCCGACAACGAGGAGACGCGGCAGACGCTGCAGGCGGCGGGCATCGAGGTGCGCGACAGCAGCCCGGCCTTCGCGGTGACGCACCAGAAGTCGATGGCCATCGACGGCAAGACCGGCTACATCGAATCGCTGAACTGGGAGACGCGCGACCTGACGCAGACCCGCGACTACGCGGTGGTCACCGACGACCCGCTGGAAGTGTCGGAGATGCTGCGCTGCTTCGAGGCCGACTGGACGCAGACGCCGTTCAAGCCGGACCCGAAGTCGCGGCTGATCTGGTGCCCGGACAACGGCCGCGCGCGCATCGCCGCCTTCATCGACTCGGCGCGCCACACGCTGTGGCTGCAGAACGAGCGCTACCAGGACACGGTGATCATCGAGCGGCTGGTGCGCGCCATGGCGCGCGGCGTCAAGGTCTACATCATGGCGCGGCCGCCGCACAACCTGAAGAAGGACAAGCTGATCGAAGGCGTGGGCGGGCTGCGCATCATGCGCGACGTCGGCGCCAAGATCCACCGGCTGAAGCAACTGAAGCTGCACGGCAAGATGCTGATGGCCGACGAGGCGCGGGCGGTGATCGGCTCGATCAACCTGGCTCCGGGCAGCTTTGACCAGCGCCGCGAGCTGGCCATCGAGACCGACGCGCCCGAGGTCGTCGCGCGGCTGCGCGAGGTGACGCGCCGCGACTGGCAGAACTCGGAGATGCTCGACTTGAGCGACGAGGGCGTTCTGGCCGACCTGGCCAAGCGCCACCAGGACCGCGCCGGCAAGAAGCGGCTGGCACTGAAAGGCGGCAGGAAGACATAGCCTAGCGGGCCGCGGCCCGCGACCTGCCCTTGCCGGCTGCAGTGCGGCAACAGGCCACCTTGTGCAGCAGTTCGAGCAGCATCAGCCGCTCGGCCATCGTCAGCGTCGACTGGGCCTGCGACTCGGCCTCGCGGATGCGTTCGGTCGCCTGGCTCACCAACTTGCTGCCTGCCTCCGTCGCGCGGATGTGCAGCGCACGGCGATCGCGCACATGCTCCTCGCGTGCGACGAAGCCGCGCTGCACCAGCCGGTCGATCCACATCGCCATGTTCGGTGCCGTCACCGCCAGCGCCGAGGCCAGCTCTGCCGCGGTCACGCCCTCGTTCTCGTGGACCAGCGCGAGCACCGTGTATTCGACCGGCCGCAACTTGTGCACCGACGCCACGTGGGCCACGAAGACCCTCGTCGCGACGATCGACGCCTGCGCCAGCTGATAGCCGAGCACGCCGTGCAACGGCCCTTCGCTCAGCTGTCCGGCGGGAGTCTGCTGCGTCACGGCGCTTGAGCTTGCTTGGGTCTGCATCGCGCCATTGTGCCGCCCCGGCACGACCCGAGGCCGGCTGGGTTGCCTGGATCTATAAGGGAAGTCCCTTAACTATATGGTTAGTCATTTTTATACATTGGCGTCGCGCAAATCAGTTCATTGCCTTAACCACTTGGCCGGTTCGCGCGCCCCGGCCATCCACCCGGGAAGGACACGCCCATGCCCTCGAAACGCAAGACTGGAAGAACCTTGGCCTCGGTCGGGGCCGCGCTGGTGGCAACCCTGGCCGGTTGCGGCGACGACGACGACATCCTGCCGCAGTTGCAGGCGGCGCAGGCGGCGGGCCTGATCGGCACCTGCGACCTGCTGCCCGCGAAGCTGGCCGCCCTGCCCGACACCACCATTGCGGCGGTGACCACGGTCCCCGCCGGGCCCGTCAACAACGTCCAGGCGCCCGAACATTGCCTGGTGACCGGCGAGATGTTCCGCCGCACCAGCGCGGTGGACGGCAAGTCGTACGCGATCGGCTTCGAGATGCGGTTGCCGAAGGCCTGGAACGGCCGCTACTACTATCAGGCCAACGGCGGCATCGACGGCTCGGTGAGTGCCGCTGCCGGCGCCCTCGGCGGCGGACCGATCACCGGCGCGCTCGCACAGGGCTTCGCGGTGCTGAGTTCGGACGCCGGCCACAACAACGCGGCAGTCGGCGGCCCGGCCTTCGGCATCGACCCGCAAGCGCGGCTGGACTACGGCTACCAGGCCGAAGCCAAGCTGTTGCCCACGGCCAAGGAAGTCATCCGCCAGGCCTACGGCAAGGGGCCCGACCGCAGCTACTACGGCGGCTGTTCGAACGGCGGTCGCCATGCGCTGGTGGCTGCCGCGCGCTACGGCGACCAGTACGACGGCTTCCTGGCCGGCGCACCCGGCTACAACCTGCCGAAGGCGGCGGTGGCCAACATCGCCGGTGCGCAGCGCTACCGCACGATCTCCAACGACCCGACCAGCATCACCGGCGCGAACCTCGCCACCGCCTGGACCGCGGCCGAACGTGCGCTGGTGTCGAAGGCGGTGGTCGACAAGTGCGATGCCCTCGACGGCCTGGCCGACGGCATCGTGCAGGACACCGCGGCCTGCCAGAGCCGTTTCAACCTGCAGACCGACGTGCCCACCTGCACCGGCGCCCGCGACGGCAGCTGCCTGACGACTGCGCAGAAGTCGGTGATCGCCGAGATCTTCGCCGGCCCGAAGACCAGCGCCGGCGCCATGGTCTACGCCAGCTTTCCGTTCGACAGCGGCCATGGCACCGCCGGCGTCGCCAACTGGGAGTTCAATGCGCCGGTCGCGCTCGACTCGGGTGCGGTCGGCCTGATCTTCAAGGTGCCGCCGCTGGCCGGCAACAGCAGCCCCGATCAGCTGGCCACCTGGGCTTTGAACACGTCGATCGACTCGATGGTGCTGGAGATCAACGCCACCGACGCCACCTACACCGAATCGGCGATGAGCTTCATGACCCCGCCCAACCCGAAGATGCTGGGCACCGTGAAGAACCGTGGCGGCAAGATCATGGTCTATCACGGGGTCAGCGACGCGATCTTCTCGATCGACGACACCAAGGCCTGGTACGACGGGCTGAGCGCGAACCATGGCGGTGACGCGTCGAACTTCGCGCGCTTCTTCGCCGTGCCGGGCATGGGCCATTGCTCCGGTGGGCCGGCGACCGACCAGTTCGACATGCTGAGCCAGCTCGTCGCCTGGGTCGAGCAGGGGCAGGCGCCGAAGATGGTGGTCGCCAAGGCGCGCGGCGCCGGCAGCGGTGGCGCCGTCAACACCGATGTGCCCGCCGGCTGGTCGGCCAGCCGCAGCCGGCCGCTGTGCCCCTATCCGCAGGTGGCCCGCTACAAGGGAACGGGCGACGTCGAAAGCGCCGACAGCTTCCGCTGCGAGTGACGCGGCGCCGCGAGGCGCCTTGACCGGGAGGGAGCGGGAGGACCCGCTCCCTGTCGCGTCAGACCACCGTCTGCGCCAGCTTGCCGCTGCGGTAGGCGGCTGCCACCTCGGGCAGCGCCATCGGCTTGATCTTGCCGGCCTGGCCCTCGCAGCCGAATTCCTGGTAGCGCTGCTTGCACACCTTGTAGGCGGCCTCGCGCGCCGGCTTGAGCCATTCGCGGGCGTCGAACTTGTCGGGGTTCTCGGCCAGGAACTTGCGCACCGCGCCCGTCATCGCCAGCCGGATGTCGGTGTCGATGTTGATCTTGCGCACGCCGTGCTTGATGGCTTCCTGGATCTCCTCGACCGGCACGCCGAAGGTCTCCTTCATCCTGCCGCCGTACTGGTTGATGACCGCCAGCAACTCGGGCGGCACGCTGGAGCTGCCGTGCATCACCAGGTGGGTGTTGGGGATGCGCCGGTGGATCTCCTTCACGCGCCCGATGGCCAGGATGTCGCCGGTGGGCTTGCGGCTGAACTTGTAGGCGCCGTGGCTGGTGCCGATGGCGATGGCCAGCGCGTCGAGCTGGGTGCGCTTGACGAAGTCGGCGGCTTCCTCGGGGTCGGTCAGCATCTGGCTGTGGCTGAGCTTGCCTTCGGCGCCGATGCCGTCTTCCTCGCCGGCGTCGCCGGTCTCCAGGTTGCCCAGACAGCCGAGTTCGCCCTCCACCGTGACGCCCACCGCATGCGCCATGTCGACCACCTTGCGCGTGACCTCGACGTTGTAGTCGAAGCTGGCCGGCGTCTTGCCGTCTTCCATCAGCGAGCCGTCCATCATCACCGAGCCGAAGCCCAGGTCGATGGCGCCCTGGCAGATCTTCGGGCTGCTGCCGTGGTCCTGGTGCATGACCAGCGGGATCTGCGGCCAGGCCTCGGTGGCGGCCTGGATCAGGTGCTTGATGAAGGGCTCGCCGGCGTACTTGCGCGCGCCGGCGCTGGCCTGCAGGATCACCGGCGCGCCGACCTCGGCCGCGGCGGTCATGACCGCCTGCACCTGCTCGAGGTTGTTGACGTTGAAGGCCGGGATGCCGTAACCGTTCTCGGCGGCATGGTCGAGCAGTTGGCGCATGGAAACGAGCGGCATGGCTTACCTCGGCGTAGGGGAGTTGGGGCGCGATTTTAGCGGCGCGCCTCCCGGCGGACCCGTGCCAGATCAAGCAAACACCGCAGAAGCGGCTTTGCCGGGCGGCTGGTGTTGCCCCCCCTCGAGGCGGGCCGGCCGACGGCTGGCACGGGGGTGGGTCAAGCCACCCGGCACACCTTGAGCATGTTGGTGCCGCCCGGGTAGCCCATCGGCTCGCCGCAGGTGATGGCGTAGGTGTCGCCGGGCATCAGCACGCCGCGCGCCACCAGCAGCCGCTCGGCGTCGGCCAGCGCCTCGTCGCGGTCGGAGTGCGCCTCCATCAGGATCGGCCGCACGTTGCGGTACAGCGCCATGCGCCGCTCGGACTGGGTCGAGGAGGTCACGCCGAAGATCGGCACGTGGATGTGGTGGCGGCTCATCCACAGCGCGGTGGAGCCGCTCTCGGTGAGCGCGACGATGGCCTTGCAGCCCAGGTGGTGGGCGGTGAACAGCGCGCCCATCGCGATGCTCTGGTCGATGCGGCCGAAGCGGCCGACGGTGAAGTCGGCGGCGAGGTGCACCTCCTCGACGCGCTCGGCCTCCTGCGCGATCAGCGCCATCTGCTCCACCGTCTCCACGGGGTACCGGCCCGCCGCGGTCTCCGCGCTCAGCATCACCGCATCGGTGCCGTCGAGCACGGCGTTGGCCACGTCGCTGACCTCGGCGCGCGTGGGCACCGGGTTGTGCACCATGCTTTCCATCATCTGCGTGGCCGTGATGGTGACGCGGTCCATCGCCCGGGCCATGCGGATCATCTTCTTCTGCAGGGCCGGCACCGCCGCCGCGCCGACCTCCACCGCCAGGTCGCCGCGCGCCACCATGATGCCGTCGCTCGCCCTGAGGATGCCCTCGAGCTGTGGGATGGCCTCGCTGCGCTCGATCTTGGCGATCAGCGCCGGCTTGTGCCGGTGCGGCTCGCCCGCCACGTTGGCCAGCTGGCGCGCCATCTCCATGTCGGTGGCGTTCTTCGGGAAGCTCACCGCCAGGTACTCGCACTGGAAGCTCATCGCCGTCCTGATGTCTTCCATGTCCTTGGCGGTCAGCGCCGGCGCCGTCAGCCCGCCGCCCTGCTTGTTGATGCCCTTGTTGTTGGACAGCACGCCGCCCTGCGTCACCGTGGTGTGCACCTGCTCGCCGCGCACCGCCTGCACGGTGAGCACGATCAGTCCGTCGTTCAGCAGCAGCCGGTCGCCCGGCCGCACGTCGCGCGGCAGCTCCTTGTAGTCCAGGCCGACGGCGCCGAGGTCGCCGGGAGCCTCGCGGGTCGCGTCGAGCACGAAAGCGGCGCCGTTGACCAGCGTGACGCTGCCGTCGACGAACTTGCCCACGCGGATCTTCGGCCCCTGCAGGTCGGCCATCAGCGCCACCGGCTTGCCCACGCGCAGCGCCGTCTCGCGCACCAGCGCGGCGCGGTCGCGATGGTCCTGCGCCGTGCCGTGGCTGAAGTTCAGGCGCACCACGTCGACGCCGGCGCGCAGCAGGCGCTCGAGCACGGCGGGTTCGCTGGACGCGGGGCCGAGCGTGGCGACGATCTTGGTGGCGCGGGACATGGATGGGTTCTTCCTTGGGCGCTCGGCGGCGCGGGGCGTGGGATTATGGATCGCAGGTGCGCGTGCGCGCGCCGCGGTCACCTCTTGGCGTCGGCCGCCGCTTCGGCCGCGCCGGCTGCGGCCAGCGCGGTCATGTTGACGATGCGCCGCACCGTGACGGACGGCTGCAGGATGTGGGCCGGCAGCGCCGCGCCGAGCAGCATCGGGCCGACGGTGACGCCGTGGCCGCCCGTCATCTTCAGCACGTTGAACAGGATGTTGGCGGCATCGATGTTGGGCAGCACCAGCAGGTTGGCCGCGCCGCCGAGCGTGCTGTCCGGCAGGTAGCTGCGGCGCACGCTTTCCGACAGCGCGGCGTCGCCGTGCATCTCGCCGTCGCATTCGACGCCGGGGCAGCGCTGCGCGAACAGGTCGCGCGCCGCGCGCATGCGCCTGGCCGAGGCGCGCTGCGACGAGCCGAACACCGAATGCGACAGGAACGCCACCTTCGGCGGGATGCCGAAGCGGCGCACCTCGGCGGCCGCCATCTCGGCGATGTCGGCCAGCTCCTCGGCGCTGGGCTCCTCGTTGACGAAGGTGTCGGCGATGAACAGCGTGTGCGACTCCAGCATCAGCGCGTTCAGCGCCGCCATCGTGCGCATGCCCGGCCTGCAGCCGATCACCGAGCGCACGTGTTCCAGGTGGCTGTCGTAGCGGCCGACCAGGCCGCAGAGCATGCCGTCGGCCTCGCCGCGCTTGAGCATCAGCGCGCAGATCAGCGTGTTCGAGCGCCTGACGGCCGCCTTGGCCGCCTCGGGCGTGACGCCTTCGCGTCCCATCAGCCGCGCGTAGGCCTCCCAGTAGGCGCGGAAGCGCGGGTCGTCTTCCGGGTCCACGTTCTCGAAGTCCCGCCCCGGCACCAGGCGCAGCCCGGCACGTTCGATGCGCATGCGGATCACCTCGGGCCGGCCCACCAGGATCGGCCGCGCCAGGCCTTCGTCCAGCACCACCTGCACCGCGCGCAGCACGCGCTCGTCCTCGCCCTCGGCATAGGCGATGCGCGCACCGCCGCCGGCGCGGGCCGTCTTCGCCGCCACGAACACCGGCCGCATGAACATGCCCGTCTGGTAGACGAAGCGGCTCAAGCCCTGCCGGTAGGCCTCCAGGTCGGCGATCGGCCTCGTCGCCACGCCGGAGTGCATCGCCGCCTCGGCCACCGCCGGCGCGATGCGCAGGATCAGCCGCACGTCAAAGGGCGTGGGGATCAGGTAGTCGGGGCCGAACTTCAGCTCGCGGCCCGGGTAGGCCGCCGCCACCTCGTCGCTGGTCTCGGCCTTGGCCAGCGCGGCGATCTCGCGCACGCAGGCCAGTTTCATGGCCTCGTTGATCTTCGTCGCGCCGCAGTCCAGCGCGCCACGGAAGATGTACGGGAAGCACAGCACGTTGTTGACCTGGTTCGGATAGTCCGAGCGGCCGGTGGCGATGATGCAGTCGGGCCGGGCTTGCTTGGCCAGTTCGGGGCGGATCTCCGGTTCGGGGTTGGCCAGCGCCAGGATGATCGGTCGGTCGGCCATGCTGCTCACCATCTCGGCCGTGAGCACGCCGGCCGCCGAGCAGCCGAGGAACACGTCGGCGCCGGCCACCACGTCGGCCAGCGTGCGCGCCTCGGTCCTCTGGCAGTAGCGCTGCTTCGATTCGTCCAGCCTGTCGCCGCGGCCCTCGCGCACCACGCCCTTGCTGTCGCAGACGAAGACGTGGGCCGGCTTCACGCCCAGCCCGACCATCACGTCCAGGCAGGCGATGGCCGCGGCGCCGGCGCCGGACACCGCCAGCTTGATGTCGCCGATGTCCTTGCCCACCAGCTCCAGGCCGTTCAGCAGCGCCGCGGCGGAGATGATCGCCGTGCCGTGCTGGTCGTCGTGGAACACCGGGATGTTGAGCCGCTCGCGCAGCTTGCGCTCGATGGCGAAGCATTCGGGCGCCTTGATGTCCTCGAGGTTGATGCCGCCCAGCGTCGGCTCCAGCGCCGCGATGATCTCCACCAGCTTGTCCGGGTCGCGTTCGGCCAGTTCGATGTCGAAGACGTCGATGCCGGCGAACTTCTTGAACAGGCAGCCCTTGCCTTCCATCACCGGCTTGCCGGCCAGCGGGCCGATGTCGCCCAGGCCCAGCACCGCGGTGCCGTTGGTGATGACGCCCACCAGGTTGGCGCGCGAGGTGTACTCGGCGGCCCGCGACGGGTCCTCCTCGATGGCCAGGCAGGCGTAGGCCACCCCCGGCGAATACGCCAGGGACAGGTCGCGCTGGTTGGACAGCGGCTTGGTCGGCG
>Ga0114939_10001736_pt1 | contig 16920 bp, 19 predicted proteins | sample AshMeaCrysSpring_FD_87196 | JGI IMG/M metagenome (GOLD analysis project Ga0114939, IMG submission 87196) | Groundwater microbial communities from Big Spring, Nevada to study Microbial Dark Matter (Phase II) - Ash Meadows Crystal Spring | ecosystem: Environmental > Aquatic > Deep subsurface >... | reverse complement strand
ATCATTTAGCAACGCGAATTTATAGCCAAAATCGCGAGGCCGCAATCTTGGAATATCTTACCTTGAGTAGCTATTATTATTGGGGTTCTTACGATATTACAGCGCAAAATTCCTCGACAAATGTTACCAAGAGTGTGCATTATCCAAATGAATTGGAATCCCCAGCAAAAGTATTTACCGCCGCGAATTATCCCTATTTCGTTAATCATCTGCTGGGTTTGCCCTCACCGACGGAATTATTCGTGCGTAATTTCGGACCACGACTGCATCATTTAGCCATCGCCGTTGCCGATGGCGAAATCAACGGCAAAATAAATATTGATTATGTCGTTGATTCATTGCGCAACTGTGGACAAGATTTTCTCCTCGACGTAATTGGCTCAAAAGAAGAGGGAATTAAACAAATTTTCTCCAGTGCTTCCGAGTATTCGAGTTTAATTATCGAGTATGTGCAACGCTTCGGCAATTTCTCCGGATTTTTCACTAAAGAAAACGTTGCGGAATTAACGCGCGCCGCCGGATTCGGACAAGAAATATCTCCGGCAATAAATCCCTAGCGGAAATAGCTTGTGCTGATATGCTTGATTTATTAAATGTAGATGAAATCCGCGCCGCGCTAGATAGCGAAATGAATTTAACGGTACTACGCGAAATAGACTCCACGAATCGCTATTTAGGAGATCGCGCCCGGCAGGGAGTAAATGGGCCGGAGGGATGCCTTGCTGAATATCAAACCGCCGGGCGCGGGCGGCATGGTAAAAATTGGTTTTCACCCTTTGCTTCGGGATTATGTATATCGTTCCTGTGGACAACGCACAATCCGCTTCAGAAATGGAACGGATTGACTCTGGCATTAGGAACGGCGATTGCGGATATTATCGAACAACGCGGTGTCCAGGGATTAGGATTGAAATGGCCGAACGATTTATATTGGACGCAACGAAAACTCGCTGGTCTGTTAATTGAATCAATCGCACGTCCTGATGGTATGATTCATTTAATTATCGGACTGGGAATTAATATTCATATTCCGCCCGGAACTTTAGATATGCTCGATCAACCTTGGACAGATTTAACTCAAGCAGGATGGAATCCGTGTTCGCGAAATCAATTAGCCGCGAATTTATTAACCGGATTAGCAAAAACCCTCCGTAATTTTGAGACTAATGGTCTGGCGCCTTTTTTGGAATTATGGCGAGCGCGGGACATCTTAAATGGAAAAAATCTAAGTATCCAAATATCCGCAGGGCAAAATATTAGCGGCATCGGCGCCGGAATCGATGATCAGGGCGCACTTCAAATATATCATGGCGCAACAATTCGGAGTTTTTCAAGCGGAGAAGTGTCTTTGAGATTTAATTAGTTGCTATTCTTAGGAGATGTTATGGAAATTAGCGTAAATGGTAAAATCCATACGTTGCATAATAATCTTACCCTTGCGGAGTTAATTGCACAGTTGAATATCTCCGGACAGAGATTCGCGGTTGAAATCAATCAAACTGTAATTCCGCGCAGTTCTTATAAGGATCAGCGTCTAGTTACCGGTGACCGCGTCGAAATAATCCACGCAATTGGCGGCGGATGATTTGTTATTGATAGAGGTAAAAATGAACGACCAAGAATATACAGCAAGTGCTGATCCGTTAATTATCGCGGGCAAAAGCTATTCTTCTCGCCTGCTCACTGGAACGGGTAAATATCGGGATTTGGAACAGACTCGTTTGGCAACCGCAGCCGCTGGTGCAGAAATAATTACGGTCGCATTACGCCGAACTAATTTAGGCCAAGACCCATCGCAACCCAATTTATTAGATGTCTTATCACCGGCGCATTACACTATTTTACCAAATACCGCCGGTTGTTATACCGCCGAAGATGCAATTCGCACCTGTCGTCTCGCACGGGAATTACTGGATGGACAATCTTTAGTAAAATTAGAAGTACTCGGCGACCCCAAAACGCTATATCCTGATTTGATCGAAACGCTCAAGGCCGCCGAAATATTAATTAAAGAAGACTTCGCGGTAATGGTCTATACCACCGACGATGTGCTAATGGCGCAACGCTTTGAAAAAATGGGGTGCGTCGCGGTAATGCCGCTGGCAGCGCCAATTGGCTCCGGATTGGGAATTCGTAATCCATTTAATCTCCGGCAGATTATTGAAAATGCCCATGTCCCAATAATTGTCGATGCTGGAGTTGGAACCGCCTCAGATGCGGCAATTGCAATGGAATTAGGTTGTGACGGCGTGCTAATGAATACCGGAATTGCCGGCGCGCGTCAACCAATATTAATGGCATCGGCAATGAAAAACGCAATTATTGCCGGCCGCGCCGCCTATTTAGCCGGGCGCATTCCGCGCAAGGCCTACGCCGCAGCATCCTCACCAATTGATGGATTATTTTTCTAAATGTCGGAAATAATTTTGCGTCCAATTCGCAGTTTTGTCCTCCGAAGTGGACGCATTACAACCGCGCAACAACGCAATTTAGATTCGCTCTGGAGTTATTACGGGGTCGAAATATCGACTGCGATATTAAATTGGGACGTAATCTTTGGGCGAAATGCGCCCCTGTGGGTCGAAATTGGTTTTGGCAATGGCGATTTCTTGGTACACTTGGCGCAACAACACCCCGAAGTGAATTTACTGGGAATTGAAGTCCATCGTCCAGGAATTGGTAATTTATTAGGAAAGGTGCAAAACTCCGGAATTACCAATGTGCGGGTGTGTTGCGCTGATGCAATTGAGGTAGTGCGTAATTGTCTCGCGCCACGAATTGTCCAACGGGCATATATTTTATTCCCCGATCCATGGCCGAAAAAGCGACACCAGAAACGCCGACTTATTCAGCACCCGTTTATTTCGGAATTGGGCGAGAGATTCGCGCCCGGGGGACAATTGCATTTAGCAACCGATTGGGAAGATTACGCTCGACAAATTAGCGCGGTTATTTCCACCACGCCCGGGTGGCGTAATCTAAATGAGGCCGATAAAATTTCCCACCCGACTCGCGCCCTTGTGACTCGTTTTGAGGACCGCGGAAAAAATTTAGGCCATCGTATTTGGAATTTTTCTTTTCTACGCGAGTAGCTTTTTTTATGCGGGAGTACGGATTTATCTATAACTGAAAAGGAAAACAGGGAGCGTATTGGAGCGAGATTGGTGTCTCAGCATCGACTTATTAATATGACTAAACTTCCAGCAATACTTGGCGGCACGCGGGTTCGCCACCTTCCATTTCCGCCGCGTCGCACTATGGGTGATGCCGAGCGCGCCGCGGTTTTAGCCGTTTTGGATTCCGATTGTTTATCGGGATTTATCGGGGCGAGTGGAGCAGGATTTTTCGGTGGTCCTAAAGTCCGGGAATTTGAATTATCCTGGGCAAATCAATATCAATTCCGTCATGCAATTAGCGTCAATTCCTGGACTTCGGGATTAATTATTTCTTTAGGGGCAGTCGGAATTGGTCCCGGCGACGAGGTGATTTGTTCACCATTTACGATGTCGGCATCGGCGACGTGTGCGCTTTTTTGGGGGGCAATCCCGGTATTTGCCGATATTGACCCAAATACATTTAGTCTTGATCCAAAATCAGTCGCCGAACGAATTACGCCCCGCACCCGAGCAATTGTCGTTGTCCATTTATTTGGGCATCCTGCGGCCATGGACGAATTATTGGCTATTTCCCGTCACCGTGGGATTGCTATAATTGAGGATGCCGCGCAATCCCCCGGGGCGTTTTATCACGGAAAGCCAGTCGGTGCGCTCGGTGATTGCGGCGGTTTTAGTCTCAATTATCACAAGCATATCCACACCGGCGAGGGCGGGATTATCGTTACCAATGACGATTTATTAGCGCAGCGCTGTCAATTAATTCGCAATCACGGCGAAAATGTCCCGGAGTATTTTCCGGGTCCAGATTTTAATGTGTTTGGGGGAAATTATCGCCTCACTGAATTACAAGCAGCCATTGGGATTACGCAATTACAGCGGCTGGAGAATTTACTTTTACAGCGGCGTCAACTCGCTGAATATTTAACTGCCCGTCTTGCGTCTTTTCCGGGAATTACGCCGCCGGTAGTAGCGGAGAACTGCACTCATTCCTGGTACGTCTATCCGATTCGTTATTCAGCCACAGCGGTTGGTTTGACCAGGGATTTATTTGTGCGGGCTGTAAATGCCGAATTGCCAGCTTCAGCCAATTTTGAGGATACGGCATTAATTTCCGGATATGTCAAGCCGCTTTATTTCAATCGCATTTACCAAGAGCGCCGGGCATTTGCCCATAGTCAATTCCCTTTTAACCTGGCGCCTCAAGTAAATTACGAACCCGGAATTTGTCCAGTCGCCGAGCGGATGCACCAAGAGGAATTGTTGTTATGCCCGTTGGTACGCGAGCCATTGACTACTGCTGATTTGGATGATTTTACCCAAGCAATCGAGCGCGTCTTGGATTTCGCTCCATTAATTCGAGACCGTAGCGGGTAAATTGACTAACCACCAAATCATTAATGCGCTCAAAATTAGGCCGAAGCTAATTATCCAAATCAAGTTTTGACGTATAGAAAAAGTCGATTTCTTCGAGAGATAATATCCGGTATAGTCATGGATTTGATTGACCTTGAGATATTCGAGAAATTGCTCGGGCGTATTAAAGCTAACATCCTCAGCGAGATTGCTATTGAGGCAATTATGTTGTTGGTATTCGCGGCAGACTTGCGGACGGCGTTCATAAATCCCGCAGCGGTTGTTTTTCAATTCTTTGCAGGGCGTCTTAAATTCGATATACCAAACATTCTCATCATCCACCCAAATCGATATATTTTCATGGAGCAGAAACCAAATAACATAATCACAGTCCTCATTATTTTGCGGCGGATCGATTTCGTGATTGATGTGCAGGCAGCACTTAGCGCAGCCGTTGCAGAGGATTTTATTTATTTCACCAGAGATAAATTTTTTCATTGAAGTGAGCCACGGATGGCGAGCGACCCTGCGGTTGCGAAACTACGCAGAGTAGGCGTGGGCCGATTTTGGTATTTGTCCATTGCGTCGGGGGGGGGCGCGGACGCCAGGATGGAAATGTACGGGCGGGAGGCTCGGAAGTAAGGCGCGTGATGGTTAAATGTGACTGTCGGGTGTAAAAAACCTCGAGGGCGACACAAGAGCTGGTGGTGACGCTAGAGGTCGGGCGTCCAGTGAAACCACGCAACGGAACCCGCCCGGACGGCGGGTGACTAAGCATTAGCAGTGGACTCCAATATCATAACGAGGCGAAAATGAAAGCACGGGTAAAGTGGATTGGGCAAATGACATTTAGCGGTGAATCGGAAAGTGGTCACACGATAATGATGGATAGCGCGACGGAATTCGGCGGGCGGGATTTGGGAATGCGCCCGATGGAGATGTTATTATTAGGCATGGGGGGATGTACCGCAATTGATATAATCATGATCCTCGAAAAAGCGCGTCAGAAGGTCACTGATTGCGTAATAGAATTATCTGCCGAGCGCGCCGAAGAATCACCCAAAGTATTTACCCGCATTCATGTCCATTATTTAGTTACAGGACATGACCTCCAGGAACATCAAGTCGAACGTGCAATTCAACTCTCGGCAGAAAAATATTGCTCGGCGTCAATTATGCTCGGCAAAACGGCAACAATTACTCATGATTACGAGATTGTCGCCGCTGATTAATTGATGAATTTGCTTAATTCACCCGAACAATTTTTATCTATTGGGAAGGCGTCGGGCTTCTTCATAGAGCGGTATTACCTCCGGGAGATGTTTTTGGATTTCGGCAATTCGACTCGAATTTGCCGGATGAGTAGAAAGCCATTGCGGCGGGGCGCCGTTACTCGCCGCCGACATTTTTTCCCACAGGGTTACGCCACTCCGTGGGTCAAATCCCGCCCGTGCCGCAAGGTCTAAACCAATTAAGTCCGCCTCGTTTTCATTTTCGCGGGAAAACTTTAGATTTAATAGATTTCCACCTAAAGAAAAGAGGCCGGTGTATTTTCCGCCGCCAATATATGCACCGAGTAACTGTGCACCGATGTTTGTCAATTCACTTTTTGCTATGTGTTCGCGGGCATGTTCACGCAAGGCGTGGGCGATTTCGTGTCCCATAATTACAGCGGCTTCATTATCCGTAAGGCGCAGTGAATTTAGGATTCCGGTATAAAACGCTATTTTCCCGCCGGGCATACAAAACGCGTTTATTTCCGGGGAGCGCAACAGATTAATTTCCCATTGCCACTCGCGAGAGTTGCTATTCCACCTTTCGGTAAAAGGGATGATTCGTGCGGCAATCTTTCTTAGGCGTTGTACTTTCGGGTTTTGATCGCCAAGCAATAATTTTTTACGTGCGGCCTCTTGTTTTAGTTGTGCATATTCGGCTGCTGACTGACGTTCGAGTGGTTCCTCGGGAATTAAATTGCGTATTATCGACGGACCGTCAACCTCAATTCCGCTACCATAGACGATTGTTACAGTGAGTGCAAACCACACAGCCGTAATCGGTGCAATTACTTTCATCGGAAATGCTCCGTTATTAATTAAACATTAACCACTATCCTAACACAGATTATGCAGAAAAAATATTTTGGTACTGATGGGATTCGGGGGCGGGTCGGAACTCCCCCGATTACGGCGGATTTAATCCTCAAATTGGGCTGGGCCGTAGGGCGAATTTTAGCGCCTAATCAGGGCGGACATGTCCTCATTGGCAAAGATACCCGCATCTCTGGTTATATGTTTGAATCAGCATTGGAGGCCGGACTTTCTGCTGCCGGGGTCGATATTCGACTTTTGGGTCCGATGCCGACGCCGGCGATCGCGTATCTGACGCGGACCTTTCACGCTCGCGCCGGGATCGTAATTAGCGCGTCGCATAACCCCTATTATGATAATGGGATAAAATTTTTCTCCGCACGGGGAAATAAACTGCCGGACGAGATTGAGCTGGCGATTGAAGAGGCGCTCACCACACCGATGACGATGATGGACTCGGCGCGCCTGGGCAAGGCCGAGCGAATTGCGGACGCCGGCGGGCGCTATATCGAGTTCTGCAAGGCGACGATCCCCAATAATGGGATTGATTTCAATGGGTTAAAGTTGGTGGTGGACTGTGCACACGGCGCGACCTATAAGATTGCCCCGAGTGTTTTTCACGAGCTCGGCGCTCAGGTAATTGCCACCGGCGTGACACCGAATGGGTTAAATATCAACGCTGGATGTGGGTCAACTCACCCGGAATATGTCCAGGATTTAGTCCGCGCCCATCATGCCAATGTGGGGATTGCGCTCGACGGCGATGGCGACCGGGTGGTCCTGGTCGACGAAAAAGGTGAGTTGGTAGACGGCGACGAGTTGCTGTACATCATGGCGCGCGAACAGCGGGCGGAACTGGGCGGGGTCGTGGTCGGGACGGTGATGAGAAATCTAGGCCTCGAACATGCCCTCGCCGAGGTTGGCCTGCGGCTTGAGCGTGCGCCGGTCGGCGACCGCTACGTCCGGGACCGGATGCAGCATGGGGGGTGGATTTTGGGCGGGGAATCTTCCGGGCATATTATCTCGCTCAAACATACCACCACCGGCGATGGGATTATCTCCGCGCTCCAAATCCTTGCGACGATGGTGCAGCGCGGGCGCTCTCTGCACGAATTAAAACAGGGGATGAGAAAATACCCGCAGCGGATGATCAACGTCCCGCTGCCCGGTCGGGTAGATGTCATGGCGCTACCGCAGGTTCAAGCGGCACGGGCCGCCGCCGAGGCGGCGCTCGCCGGTACCGGACGGGTGTTGTTGCGACCTTCCGGTACCGAGCCGCTGTTGCGGGTAATGGTCGAGGGTGAACACGCGGTTTTGGTTGAGCAACTCGCCCAGCAACTCACGACGGCGGTTGCGGAATTTATTTGATAACAAAATCCGGCAATTTCTTCGGCACCGATTGATTTTTCAGGCGGATGTACAGTGGGAGTCCGTTTGCGTACGGCGGATAGTCCTCGCCCAAAATCAGGGGTTGCAAATAGCGACGGCAGGCCTCGGTAATTCCAAACCCATCGGCGCTAATAAATTCCGGCGGCATCTTCTTTTCGACGTTCGCCACTGCGGAAAGGGGCGCATTACCGATTTCCCAGCGATAGGGATGATCCGCAAGGCGTTTTACCGTCGGCATTACCGCATTTTGGCCAGCAAGCGCCAATTCCACCGCAGCGCGTCCCACCGCATACGCCTGTTCGACGTCATTCGCTGACGCCAAATGACGGGCGGCACGCTGTAAATAATCCGCGACCGCCCAATGATATTTATAACCTAAACGTCTTTTGACCAATTCTGCAATTACCGGCGCGACCCCACCCAATTGGGAATGTCCGAAGGCGTCTTTAGTCCCGGCCTCAGCCAAAAACTTCCCTTCAGAATTACGCACCCCTTCCGAAACCACGATAGTGCAATAACCCTGCTCGGTAACTCGCGTCTTAACTGATTCGATAAAACGCTCTTCATCAAATGGCACTTCGGGAAAAAGAATTACGAGCGGGATTTCGACATCCGCGCCGGAGGCTAAACCGCCAGCAGCAGCAATCCACCCGGCGTGACGCCCCATCACCTCAATAATAAATACTTTAGTTGAAGTTTTGGCCATCGACGCAACATCAAAGGACGCCTCGCGAGTAGATACCGCAATATATTTCGCGACTGAACCGAATCCAGGACAATTATCAGTAATTGGTAGGTCATTATCGACAGTCTTCGGTACATGAATTGCCTGGATTGGAAATCCCATGGTCTCGGAGAGTTGCGAGACTTTATGACAGGTATCAGCGGAATCGCCGCCGCCATTGTAAAAGAAATAGCCAATATCGTGCGCCTTAAATACTTCTATAAGTCGTTCGTATTCAGCTTTATTTTTGTCTAATCCCTTCAGTTTATAGCGACACGACCCAAAAGCACCGGCAGGGGTATAGCGCAATGCGGCAATTGCCGTATCTGATTCCAGGCTCGTATCAATTAGGTCTTCCGTCAAGGCGCCAATAATTCCGTTACGCCCGGCGTAGATTTTTCCTATTTTATCGGGATTGCGGCGTGCGGTCTCGATAACTCCGCATGCAGAGGCGTTAATTACCGCAGTGACGCCCCCCGATTGTGCATAAAAAGCATTTTTTGGCATGTTCTATTTCTCTAAAATCAATCTATAGTTTTATTTTTCACCTCGTGATCTGCCTGTATTTGTAACAGATGAGTCACGCACGTCTTTAAGTCATGATACTCCGGGATACCGGTACTATATTGCTGGTGAACGCGGTAAAAAAACAGACTCCGAAAACAACTTTCACCCACTTTGTAGATCAAAAAATGAGCCTTTCGTGCCTCCCAATAAATCCCTGGGCACGAAGTAAGCGTCTGATCTTCGGGATTTAGGCGTATTTCAGTAGTGACTGGTTGAATTTCAATCGGGTTTCCATAACGCCGATCGACAATTTCTTGGACCAATTGCAGTTCGGCGTTACTTAATTCAGCTAAGTGATTCATGGTATAAACTGTCAACGTCCCATCGGCGGAAAATAGGGGCGAGTTTCATGGGGAAAATAGGGGCGAAACGATTCATAACGCGGCTGTAATGGTTCATAGCGCGGCTGTAATGGTTCATAGCGCGGACCATATCCAAGATTAGGATGTCCCCATGACAACGATTCCCGCATTTGTGGTTCCCAGCGATTTTCTTCGCGCAGAGTCGGATGATGCTCTTCATAACGCATCATCACCATTAGATCGGGTTCACGTAATCCCAGGCCGAGCTCAGTTGCGCGTTTTTCTAATTGGGCATATTTTTTTGCCAATAATTCTATTCGTTCAACGGGCGAATGAGCCGCACGCATTTTCGACCATAAATCATAACGCTCTTGAAAATTCATTAATTCATGTGGCCACACCAAGCGCGTTATTTTACGCGGAGGACTGTGTTCCACTGGAGGAGAAGGTTGCGGTGCGGATTGTTGCGGCACAACTTCGGCGGCATTCAGCGTTAGATTAACACTGAGACAAATCCCCCCGACTATTATTTTTAGACCACGATTCATTTGATGTTCCTCTTGGAAGTGAACTAGCAACTAATTCATATTAGTTAATTGCTAATTGTCATTCATTAACTACCACGCCTTTTATTGCACGTATTTTATCGTATACGATGCAATTCTTGACCCAGCATATCTGGGGTAACCAATACGACATTTTTCTCCGTTACATAAAATCTCTTACGGTCTTCTTCTAAATCAACACCGATCTTCATCCCCCGGGGAATTATACAATCTTCATCGATAACTGCTCGTTGGATAATTGCATAACGGCCGATATCGGTATTAGGCAAAACTACGGAATCGCGCACTTGGGCATAAGAATGCACTCGAACATTAGAAAATAGTAGCGAGTGTCGAATTAGTGAACCGGACATAATACAACCACCGGAGACCATCGAATCGACTGCCATACCGCGCCGATTATCATCATCAAAGACGAATTTTGCCGGAGGGAGTTGCGCCTGATAAGTCCAAATCGGCCAATTCTCATCATAGAGATTTAATTCGGGGTCTACACCGATTAATTCTAAATTGGCCTCCCAAAAAGCGTCCACAGTACCGACATCCCGCCAATAGGCCTGTCCGCCGGTTTGGGAATCGCGAAAAGAATATGCATGAATTAAATATTTATCGATGATATGCGGGATGATGTCCTTACCGAAATCGTGACTCGAATTAGGTAGGTCATGGTCCCGATTGAGTTGTTCATAAAGGAAATGGGTATTAAATACATAAATTCCCATGGATGCCAGCGTGATATCCGGGCGGTCGGGAATTGGCTCGGGGTGTTTAGGTTTTTCCGTAAAACGAATTACCCGGCGGTCGGGATTAATACTCATAATGCCTAATCCTTGGGCACGGTCTATTGGTAATTCGATACAGCCTACGGTCATGTCGGCATTATATTTTACATGCTCGGCGATCATTTCTCCGTAATCCATTTTGTATATGTGATCGCCGGCCAAAATCAGGACATATTCGGGGTCATGACGGCGGAGAATATCAATATTTTGGTAGAGCGCATCGGCAGTACCTGCATACCAAGACGCGCCAGTGCGTTGTTGGGCCGGAAGTAATTCGACGAATTCGCCAAATTCAGCGCGTCCGTAGCTCCAGCCCTTTTGAATATGGAGAATCAACGGATGTGCCATATATTGCGTCAAGACTCCGATCCGGCGAATCCCGGAATTGAGACAATTCGAGAGTGGAAAGTCGATAATCCGAAATTTTCCACCAAATGGCATGGCGGGTTTAGCACGCCACTGCGTAAGTTGCATTAACCGCGACCCGCGTCCACCGGCAAGAATTAATGCTATGGTATTACGGGTTAGGCGGCTAACAAAACGGGGCTTTGGGGTATGATGATTAACCATAAGGGGGTTCTCGATTTAGTTATTAATTTACGTTGAAGCGAGCCACGGATGGCGAGCGACCCCCCGCCTGCGGTTGCGAAACTACGTAGAGTAGGCGCGGGCCGATTATTTGTCCACTGGGGTTGAGTTTCGCGGACGCCAGGCTGAAAATGGAAATGTACGGTCGGGAGGCTCGGAAGTAAGGCGCGTGATAGTCAAATATGACTGTCGGGTCTAAAAAACCTCGAGGGCGACACCAACCAAGAGCTGGTGGTGACACCAGAGGTCGGGCGTCCAGTGAAACGCGAACCACGCAATGCGCAGTCACACGCCCGGACGGCGGGTGACTAAGCATTAGCAGTGGACTCCAATAGCCATTCACCGCGCAAGGAATTAGGCAGCACCTCGGTAATCCGCACGCACCCGAATATTCCCCGCTGTGAGCCGTGACCAGCGGCAAAATTCACCACCCGATTATTTTCAGTCCGCCCGCAGAGCCAGGTTGGGTCCTTGCGCGCTGGGCCTTCGACCAAAATCCGCTGCTCGGTACCGAGCATCGCAGCCGAAATCCGCGCCGCGTGGCGGGAGAGCGCCTCTTGGAGTTGCGCCAGGCGCTGTTGTTTTACCGCAAGCGGGGTATCATCCGGCAGAGAGGCGGCGGTGGTGCCCGGTCGCGGGCTATAAATGAAGCTAAACGATAGGTCAAAACCAATTTGGTCGATTAGATCGAGGGTCGCGTGAAAATCGCTGTCGGTCTCACCAGGAAAACCCACAATAAAATCCGACGAGATGTTCAAGTTCGGGCGGGCAGCGCGCAGTGCCGCGACTGTATCCCGATATTCCGCGACGGTGTGACGGCGATTCATCTGTTTTAGGACCGCATCGGAGCCGCTCTGCACCGGCAGATGGAGATGTCCAACGAGCTTGGGTATCTCCCGAAAGGCGCCGATCAGGCGTGGAGTCACCTCGGTCGGGTGTGAAGTCGTAAAACGGACCCGCCCGATTTCGGGTAGCGCCGCGACCTGTTCGATCAAAAACGCCAAGTCCGCCCCCCCGTCGTTGTAGGCATTGACATTCTGCCCGAGCAAGTTGATCTCCCGCACCCCCTGGGCCGCAAGGTGCGCCACCTCGGCGAGTACCTCCCCCGCCGGGCGGCTCACCTCGGGGCCACGGGTCGCCGGTACCGCGCAAAAAGTACAGTATTTGCTGCACCCCTCCATCACCGTGACCAAGGCGCTGACCCCCTGAGCCTGCGGCGTCGGGAGATGGGCGAACTTCTCCAAATCCGGGAACGACACGTCGATCAGCGTGCGGTGCTGGCGTTGCACCTGCGCCAGCATCGCCGGCAGGCGGTGTAGCGTCTGTGGGCCAAACACCAGGTCCACATACGGCGCGCGCCGGCGCAGATTTTCCCCCTCTTGGCTGGCGACGCACCCACCGACGCCGATGATGACCTCGGGCCGGGCTTTTTTCAGCGCCCGCCACACCCCCAATTGGGAAAAGACCTTTTCCTGGGGTTTTTCCCGTACCGCGCAGGTATTGAGCAATAAAACATCGGCCTGGTGCGGGTCGTCGATCAATTCCAAATTGGCCGTCGCCTTTAATAAATCCGCGATCCGGGCTGAATCATATTCATTCATCTGGCAACCAAAAGTCTTGATGTACAAAGTACGCATATCTATCAATTATCTTCGTGATTCAAGAATTTCTTTAATGGAATTAAACTTTGCGCGCCAGGAGAAATGCTCATTCGAGACCACATCCAATAATTCTGCCAACATCTTCGAGCGGGCAACGGTGTATAAGGTTAATAGCCCCGAGGGAATCATCACTAAAGTAAAAATCACGATTTTCGTTAACCAAGAGGTCTCTACTGCGTCTAGGAGATTCATGCCTAGAAACCCCGTAGTGATTGTACCGACAATGCTCAATGTCATCACCACTGTTAAACGGACGACCGTCTCGGCCTGGCGGCGTAAATCATCGCTCTCCAAGTATTGATTCATCTCCTGCACCGCCTCGTTGATATTGCGATATAGATTCTCGGTACCCAATTGTTGCACTAACATCTTAAATAGGTCATGGACCTGGGCCTGATTGGAGATTTCATGAAACCAATAGCGGTGGGTAAAACGTAAGAATCCCGAGAGAATCTTGCGGATGTCGCGCTTAAATTGTTTTAGCGATGCAACTTGATAAACATCAAAACGGCTAATGGCGGTGATCAATTGTTCAGAAAAGAGGTGCAACGCCGCTTTGTGAAAATGCGGTATCAGACAGAGGATAAAATATTGATGGCGGAATTGTCCAAGTAGGCCAATATTTGGGTCGATAAAAAATTTGTCGCCGGCCTTACCGATTAAAAGAAACGCATGGCCACAGCATAAATAACGGCTATTCAGGTCACTCGATGCGGCGTCTGGATCCCAAAAGCGGTCATAGCAGTATTTCTGTTCAAAATCCGCAAGATAACTCTTGGCATACGGTAATTGCGCCGAGTCCCCCGAACGAGTAATTAATGCCAAGCGAACAAAATCCGCCCGAGTTAAGCTCCGTGGGTCGTCAATTGTCAAATAGGCCATTAATGGCATACGGTGATATTCTATTTGGCGATAACGCAACCCCAAAGTCTTTTCGGCCTGGTGTAATACGAGCGGCTGTAATAAATAATCCCAGTGCTGGGCAATCGCCGGCGCGCGATATTTTCCGACACTATCTAAATATTTGGCTCGATCCTCGTAAGCCGAGCTTGCTAGTATCTCGCCAGCGCTATTTAGCCATTCTACCCGCTGAAAACACTGTCCGGCGTGTCCGTTTGATTCCCAAAATGCCGGATATGTTCGCCCAAACTTGAACAATATCTCCTGCACCACCGTCAACGGTAAATCCCGTCCCACGACCTCGACGACTAAAATAATGATGTCAATATCGTAAAAGAATAGCAGATTGGCCTGGGCAACCTCTAAAATAATCGGGTTCGGGTCATCGTAGAGAATTAACCTTACCCGAGAGACGTCCCGTTGGCGAAAAGTGCGCATCGGGGAACTGCCATAACCAGTAACGCCGCGTTGCTCACCATATAGAAATCGCTGCACGTAGGGCAAAAATGTAACGAATTCTTTGTAATATTGCTCGCGAAAAGTGTGCGGGTCACCGCCAAAAATACTCGGAATCTCTTCCCACGGATGACCTTTAGTGAGAGCGGAAAACGCCTCCCAATGATTCGCCTGCAATTCGGCAAATTGCGAGATGATCTGCAATGGCCACAGCAAAATCTGATGGAAATGGCGAATAACCGGCGGCTTATTCATTAAGGCACAATTCTACTGACAGTCCTGGCGAATTATCTCTTCGGCTTGGGAAATTAACACGGCGCGCTCATCGTCGTCAATCCGGCGATATTCACCGCTGGCATCCTGAACCGCGACGCGCCGAGAATTATTCAATTCCTGTAGGCGTGCCTGAGCTATAGCGCAACGATTCTGCCGCTCCTCCTCGGCCTGCCGGAGTTTTTCCTGTTCCGCCCGGGGATCAGGTTTGGGGGCGCTATTTTGCGGCGGTTGCGGCGGAGAATCGGGTTGACTCGGAGGCACCTCCGGGAGTTGCGGCGACAAGATTACGGCATTGCCCCGAGTTGGCGGGGTTTGGGTGTAATGGACAATCCCGGCCTCATCGACCCATTTATACACCGGGGAGGAAATGGCGATGAGGGGAAATATAGCTAATAAGATCAACGAGTAGCGCATATTTTTCGCTCGCTTAATTACATTAGGAGTTACGGCACGCTATCACGGCCTGCCGAGATATCTAATCCCGCAGAGCGGGCCACTTCAACAAATTTCGGAAATGAGGTATCGACATTTGCGCAATCGCGAACCCGAATTATCCCAGAGGCGCGAGTTGCGGCAATTGAAAATGCCATCGCAATGCGATGATCGCCGTGGCTATTAATTTCACCGCCGGTCAATGACCCGCCGTGAATAATCATTCCGTCGGGAGTCGGCGTTGCGTAAATCCCCAGGGCGCGTAATCCGTCCGCCATTACTTGAATCCGGTCGCTCTCTTTCACCCGTAATTCCGCCGCGCCGCTAATAATTGTCGTGCCGTGTGCGCACGCCGCGGCAATAAATATCGCGGGAAATTCATCAATCGCGAGTGGGACTAATTCGGGGGGGATAACACTGCCGTGCAGTGGCGCCGCGCGAACGTGTAAATCCGCGACCGGCTCGCCGCCAATCATCCGTTGATTGACGAGATTAATATTGGCGCCCATTGCATTCAGAATAGTTAAGACTCCGTTTCGTGTCGGATTAATCCCAACATCTTCTAAAAGCAAATCGGAATTAGGATTGATCGACGCCCCGACTAAAAAAAACGCCGCCGAAGATAAATCGGCGGGAATATCAATTCGGGTTGCGCGTAAAGACCCGCCGCCCTCAATACGCACTTGCGCACCGTCACATTCTAGTGGATACCCAAAGGCGCTCAACATCCGCTCGGTGTGGTCGCGGCTGGGCGCCGATTCGGTGAGGGAAGTGCGACCGTGGGCATACATCCCCGCGAGAAGTAACGCGGACTTGAGCTGGGCACTCGCGACCGGGAGTTGATAATCAATCCCGTGCAGGCGCCGGCCGCCAATAATACGTAGCGGGGCAGTACCGTTCGGGCTGGAGTGAATTAGCGCGCCCATCTGCTGGAGCGGGTCAATGACGCGCCGCATCGGACGTCGCGACAGCGATTCATCGCCAATCAGGAGCGTATCGAAGGGTTGCGCCGCGAGTACCCCGGCCAAAAGCCGCATTGCGGTCCCGGCGTTGCCCAAATCCAAAGGGGCGGACGGCGGCCGCAAGCCCGATAATCCGCCCCCGTGAATGCTGAGCTGTCCGGTGTGCGGTCCGTCGATTTTGATGCCCATGGCCCGAAACGCACCCAAGGTCGCGAGGCTGTCGGCACCCTGCAGAAAACCCGTCACCTCAGTGACGCCTTCGGCGAGTGCGCCAAGGATAATCGCCCGGTGGGAGATGGATTTATCCCCGGGGACGCGCACCCGACCGAGAAACGGCCCGGCCTTTTGGGCAGAAAACCATACCTTCATATCGCAACTCGCTCGGTTTGACTTCCAAAAAAATTAATATATTCGATATATCTCTAAGGTGCAAAATTTAGTAGAAGGCGCTAACCTAGCGGCTCGAGATCATCCAAGATTTGAAAGAAATCCTGGGTAATACTAATTAGGTAGGAACAAACCACCTGATTGATAAGGAATGCTTACTGTTTTAGGAGGTTTTATGGCCAGCACTATCGAGCAGCGTAAATACGCGGAAAACCCATCGCTCGCACCGCCCATCTCCGAGATCGACGGACAACTTAGTTCCCTAGATGCGTTGGAGCGTTTCGCGAAGACTTTTGAGGCGAGCGCCCGGCGCTGGGAATTAGTAGTATACCCTTCAGTATTTGCCTTTGTTATTCTCGCCGCTTATGGATT
>Ga0114939_10001735_pt1 | contig 16930 bp, 13 predicted proteins | sample AshMeaCrysSpring_FD_87196 | JGI IMG/M metagenome (GOLD analysis project Ga0114939, IMG submission 87196) | Groundwater microbial communities from Big Spring, Nevada to study Microbial Dark Matter (Phase II) - Ash Meadows Crystal Spring | ecosystem: Environmental > Aquatic > Deep subsurface >... | reverse complement strand
GCGGCGCCCATGCTCTTGCGCAAATGCGCCGCCGGCGCGTGCGGGTGCCGGCAGTGCGGGCAGAGTCGGCGCACCAGCCGTTGCGCCATCACCCCGGCCAGGCTGGCGCGCAGCAGGTAGGCCTCCACGCCAAGGTCGAGCAGGCGGGTCACGGTGGTCGCCGCGGTGTTGGTGTGCAGCGTGCTCAGCACCAGGTGGCCGGTGAGCGCGCTTTCCACCGCGATGCCGGCGGTCTCGCGGTCGCGGATCTCGCCGACCATGATCACGTCCGGGTCGTGGCGCAGGAAGTTGCGCATCGCGCCGGCGAAGGTGAAGCCGGCGGCGCGGTTGACCTGCATCTGCTGGATCTCGGCGACGCGGAACTCCACCGGATCCTCGATGGTGAGGATGTTGATGCGCTGCCGGCGCAGTGCCATCAGCATCGCGTACAGGGTGGTGGACTTGCCGCAGCCGGTCGGGCCGGTGGCCAGGAACATGCCGTGGCTGCGGCTCATCACGTCGTCGATGCGGGTGCGGTCGGCCGGGTCCAGGCCGAGCTGGTCCAGGCTCCACAGGCTCTCGCGGGTGTCCAGCAGGCGCACCACCACGCTCTCGCCGAACACCGCCGGCAGCACCGAGATGCGCAGGTCGACCCTGGTGCCGTCCTCCAGGGTGAAGCTGGTGCGGCCGTCCTGCGGGCGACGGTGCTCGGCCAGGTTCATGCCGCCCAGCACCTTGACGCGGCTCACCACCGCCGCATGCAGGGCATGCAGCAGGCTGCGCACCGGCACCAGTTCGTCGTCGATGCGGAACAGCACGTCGGTGCCGTGCTCGCCGGGGCGCAGGTGGATGTCGGAGGCGCGCCGCGCCACCGCATCGGCGATCAGCCCGTGCACGATCCGCACCACCGGCTGTTCGCGCGCCAGCCGCAGGGCCTCGGACTCGCTGGTGACGCCGCCGGCGCCCGGGTCCAGGCCCAGCTGGCGCGCGGTCTCGCGATCCTCGACCAGGTCGTAGCTGCGCGCGATGGCGTCGCGGATGCCGCGTGCGGTCGCCATCAGCGGCAGCACCCGGTTGCTGCTGACGAACTCGACCGCGGCCAGTGCCTCGCTGTCGCTGGGATCCTCCATCGCCACCGCCAGCAGGCCATGCGCGGCGCGCAGCGGCACCACCCGCAGGCGGCGGGCCTGCTCCGGCGGCAACAGGCCGGCAGCGGCGGGATCGGCGCTGACCTCGGGCAGCCGCACCAGCGGCACGTCGAGCCGCTGCGCATGCAGCCAGCAGCGCTCGCAGGCATCGTCGCCGGTGGCCAGCCAGCCGGCCAGGTCGATGCCCTCGGGGTGGCGCTGCATCGCGTAGGCGGTGCGCGGGTAGTCGGCGAGATGGCGCTCCAGCGCGGCGTCGTCGGCGAGCAGGACGGGCGGGGTGGCGCTGCGGGCAGGGTGGTCCGGCATGGTCGGCTCCAGTGGATGGATCCATTCTGCGCGCCTGCGTGGGCCGTGCCTTGATCGCGATCAGGCGGGCCGGTGCGATAATCCCGGCATGAGCGAGTACGCAGGCAACCCGGGCGACAACACCGGCACCACCCACTTCGGCTTCCGCGACGTACCGGTGGCCGAGAAGCAGAAGCTGGTCGGCGAGGTGTTCTCGTCGGTGGCCGGCAAGTACGACCTGATGAACGATGCGATGAGCCTCGGCATCCACCGGGTCTGGAAGCGCTATTTCGTGGCCACCGCGCAGGTGCGCAAGGGCGACCGGGTGCTCGACCTGGCCGGCGGTACCGGCGATATCGCGGCGCTGCTGAAGGAGCGCGTTGGCGATGCCGGTGAGCTGGTGCTGGGCGACATCAACGGCGAGATGCTGCGCGTCGGCCGCGACCGCATGACCGACCGCGGCAACGTGCGCGGCTTCGAGTACGTGCAGTGCAACGCGGAGTCGCTGCCGTTCCCGGACGCGAGCTTCGACCTGGTCACGATCGCCTTCGGCCTGCGCAACGTCACCGACAAGGATGCGGCGCTGCGCGAGATGTTGCGGGTCCTGCGCCCAGGCGGACAAGCACGCGTGCTGGAGTTCTCCGAAGTCACCGCCGGCTGGTTCAGGCCGATCTACGACTTCCATTCGTTCAAGGTGCTGCCGACGCTGGGCAAGCTGTTCGCTGGCGATGCGGACAGTTACCAGTACCTGGCGGAGTCGATCCGCAAGCATCCGCCGCAGGCGGAACTCAAGGCGATGATGGAAGCGGCCGGTTTCGCCCGCTGCGACTACAGGAACCTGAGCGCGGGCATCGTCGCCATCCATACCGGCTACAAGGCCTGAGCGCATGGTCGACGACAAGCCGCTGCGCAGCTTTCGCGAGAGCCCCTGGCGTTACTCGCAATTCGTGATCCTCGGACTGATCGTGGCCGCATTGGTGAAATGGCTCAGTCCGTTCGGCTGGGTGCCCGCGCTGGTGGTGGGGGCGATCGTCGCGATCGCCTACCTGCTGTTCGAAAAGAAGCGCGGCGTGATCTAGCGAAAAGTGGGGTCAGAGTGGCCTTTTGCCGAGGCAAAAGGCCACTCTGACCCCACTTTTCGCTTGGTTGTTTCGGCCCCTACGGCTGCCAGCCGTAGCTCAGCTTGAGGAACACGCTGCGGGTGCCGCCGAACAGTTCCAGGGTGTCGCTGTCCAGCAGCGCGCCGTAGGACGCGCCGGTGTAGAGCGCGGTGCGCGGATTGATCTTGTACGAATAGACCAGCTGCGCGGCGTAGTTGCGGTCGATCAGGTTGTCGAAGCGGTTGAGCTCGCTGCCCTGCAGAGTCAGGCGCAGGCGCTGGCGCGGATCCAGCTGCCAGCCCATGCGCAGGTCGGCGACGGTGGCGTCGAACGCGGTGCCGCCGTCGCGGCGCAGGCGCTGGCGGTTGACGTCCCATTCCGCGTTGAAGCCGCGGCCGAGGTTCACGTTGCCCCAGGTGCCAACCATCGTGCGGCGTCCGGTGCGCGCCGCGCGGAGGTCCAGCTGCTGGCCGAAGTTCATGTAGGTGCCCAGCTGCAGGTCCGCGAGAGGCCGGAAATTGCCGTAGAGGTTGATGTTGTGCTCATCGAACATCGCCCCGCGCCAGTAGCGCACGCGCTGCAGCGGGCTGATGCCGAACTGGCTCTGTTTCGGGCCCTGGAAGCCCAGGCTGAATTCCAGTTCGCGTTCCAGCAGCTGGCCGTCGTAGCGATGGGTGATGTCCCAGTCGCCGTACAGGTTGATGCGATTCACCGACTTGCCGTCGCGGTACCAGCTGTAGCCGCCGCTGGCGACCGACTTGTCGTAGCCCACCTGGCCCATGAATCCGAGGTCGGCGCGGAAGCCGGGGTCGATCTGCCAGTGCTGCACGCTGGCGTTCCAGTTGCGGTTGCTGAAGCTGTACTGGGCGCGCCAGGCGTTGCCGGACGGCGTGGGGTCATCGCCAAGATCGTGCTTGTAGGCATCCACGATCTCGTCCGGGTACTCGGACTGGCTGTGCAGGAATTGCGCGCTGGCGGTGTGCGCGCCCTTCTGCCAGCGCGCGTCGAGGCCGGCCACGTTATTGGCGTAGTCGTCGCCGCTGCGGAACGTGCCGATCGCGCCGATGCTCAAGTGTTCGTTGAGGTCGTAGCGGTAGCGGCCGACCGCCACGTTGGCTTTCTGGTCCAGTTGGCGGAAGCCGGAACCGAGCACGCCCGGCACCAGCAGCAGGGTGGTGGCATCGCGGGCGGCGATCGCGCCGTAGGCGCTGCCGCCGTTGCGGCCGGTGACGCGCAGGCCGAAGTCGGGATCCGCGATCTGGCGGGTGTACAGCACGTCGAACTGGGTGGTGAAGTAGTCCGCGCCCTCCAGGAAGAACGGTCGCTTCTCCTGGTAGAACAGGGCGAAGCTGCTGTTGAAGTCCAGCTGCAGCTGGTCGGTCTCGACCTGGGAGAAATCCGGGTTGAGGGTGGCGTTGAGGGTCATGTTCGGCGAGGGCGCCCAGCTCACGTCCACGCCCGGCTCGATCGAACTGTCGCCATCCTCCCATTCGAGGCCCGGCAGGACCCGACCCTGCGACGCGCCCATGGTGAGGGTGGGCACCACCTCGATGTTGCGTCCCTGCTGCACGCCGGCCATGCCCTCGTACTTGGCCCATTCGCAGAGGAAGCAGTTCGACTCGCGCGGCACCTTGTGGCTGGTGAGCTGGTGGCGTTTGTCGCGCGGCCAGTTGCGGAACAGCGAGATGCCCCAGCGCTTGTCGCCGTCGCCGTCGCGGAAGCGCAGGGTGGAGAACGGGATCCGCATCTCCACTTCGTAACCTTCGGCGGTGATCCGGCCGGCGCTGCTCCACAGGCCGTCCCAGCTGGGGTCTTCGTTGCCGGTGGTGGCGTCGTTGATCAGGTCGGCCTGCACGCCCAGCGGATTGACGATCATCTCGTAGCCGCGGCGCTGGTCGTCGAAGGTGTCCAGGAACACGCCGACCCAGTCGTCGCTGAAGGCGCTGTCGCGGTCGCGCAGGTGCGCGCGGATCGAGGCCGGGTCCGGGTCCAGCGCGCGGTAGCTGAGATAGAGCGCATCCGTGGTGTAGCCGATCCGCACGATGGTCTTCACCGGCGCCGGGGTGTTGTCGCCGGGCTGGATGTCGTAGGCGATCTCCTGCTCCAGCGCGCCGGCCCAGGCGGCATCGTCGAGCACGCCATCGATGACGATCTCCCCCTGCAATTGCGGGATCCGGCCGCCCGGAATGGGGCCAGGCGTCGCCGCAGCGGGCGTCTGGGCGAAGGCCGGCGCGCACAGGGCAAGCAGGCAGGCGAGGGGGAAGGCGCCGCGGCGGGGTGGATGCATGTAGTGGGGATGGGGGAAGCGAGGGTTGCGTTAACGATGCGTGTTCGCGGGAAAAGGTTGCAGTGCTGCAAGTGGGGTTGACGAAGGTCATGGGTGGCCGCATGCGGCGCCTGGACACCCGCGGCGCTACACTCGGGGTTTCCGTTTTCAGGTTCCCGCCCATGCGCCAGTTGCTCCTGTCCGTCTCGATTGCCGCCGCCCTCGGGCTTGCCCCCGCCGGTTGCGCGCGCGCGCCGAGCCCCGAGCCGGCCGCCGCCGCGCCGGCTGCGCAACCGGCGGCCGTGGCCGAAGCGATCACCGACGAGCATTCCTACGCCGAGCCGGACAAGGTGCGGACCACCGACCTGGCGCTGGACCTGGCGGTGGATTTCGCCGGGAAGACGCTCAGCGGCACTGCCACCTACAGCCTGGAGTGGCTGGACAGGAACGCCAGCCAGCTGGTGCTGGATACGCGCGACATCAGCATCCAGAAGGCCGAAGGGCTCAGTGCCGAGGGCGAGTGGACGACCCTGAAGTTCGAGCTGGCGGGCAAGGATGCGATCCTGGGCAGCAAGCTGACCATCGAGGCGCCGGAGCATCCCACCCAGGTGCGCGTCACCTATTCGACCTCGCCCGGGGCCTCCGGCCTGCAGTGGCTGGAACCGTCGATGACCGAGGGCAAGAGGACGCCCTTCATGTTCAGCCAGTCGCAGCAGATCCACGCGCGCTCGTGGGTGCCGCTGCAGGACACGCCGATCATCCGCTTCACCTACAGCGCGCACGTCACCGCGCCTGCGGATGCCATGGTGCTGATGAGCGCGGACAACGATCCGGCCGCGGCGCGCGATGGCGACTACAGCTTCAAGATGCCGCAGAAGATCCCGTCCTACCTGCTGGCGATCGCCGCCGGCGACCTGGTGTTCAAGCCGATCGGCGCGCGCAGCGGCGTGTGGGCGGAGCCGGCGATGGTGGACAAGGCGGTGGCGGAGTTCGTCGATACCGAGAAGATGATCGATACCGCGGAAACGATGTATGGCCCGTACCGCTGGGGCCGCTACGACCTGCTGGTGCTGCCGCCCAGCTTCCCCTACGGCGGCATGGAGAATCCGCGCCTGACCTTCGCCACGCCCACCGTGATCGTCGGCGACAAGTCGCTGGTCTCGCTGGTCGCGCATGAACTGGCGCACAGCTGGTCCGGCAACCTGGTGACCTTCGCCACCGACAAGGATGCGTGGCTCAACGAAGGCTTCACCAGCTACGTCGAGAACCGCCTGGTCGAGGCGCTGTTCGGCAAGGAACAGGCCGACATGGAAACCGCGATCGGCCGCGCCGAGGTCATCGAGGAATACAAGACGCTGGAGCCGAAGCTGCAGCGGCTGGCGCTGAAACCGGGTGACCTGGCCGATCCCGACAATTCCTCCAGCGCCACCGTCTACCAGAAGGGCGCGTGGTTCCTGTCCTTCCTCGAGAACCGTTTCGGCCGCGAGGTGTTCGATGCCTGGCTGAGGACCTACTTCGACCGCCACGCCTTCCAGAGCATGACCACCGCGAAGCTGGTGGAGGATCTCAAGCAGAACCTGCTGGCGAAGAACCCGGGCAAGGTGACCGAGGCCGAGGTCATGGAATGGGTGTACGAGCCCGGCATCCCCGCCAGTGCACCGAAGGTGGAATCGCGCCGGTTCAGCACCGTGGATGCCGCGCGCATCGCCTGGACCGGCAGCGGCATGCTGCCGGACAAGAGCATCACCGGGGCCTGGAGCACGCAGGAATGGGTGCGCTTCCTGGAAGGCATGCCGGATGCGCTGAAGCCGGAGCAACTGCGCCAGCTCGACGAGGCCTACAAGCTGACCGGCACCCCGAACGGCGAGGTCGCCCAGCGCTGGTATCCGCTGGCCGAACGCAGCGGGTACGTGGAGGCGCGCGCGGAAATGGGCAAGTTCCTGGAACGCGTCGGCCGCCGCAAGCTGATCATGCCGACCTACAAGGCGCTGGCCGAAACCCAGGGTGGCCTGGCCTTCGCCCAGCAGGTGTTCGCGAAGGCCAAGCCCGGCTACCACCCGATCACCACCGGCTCGGTGCAGGACGCGATCGCCACCGCGAAGCCGGCGGCGGATGCGGCGGTGCCGGCCAAGCCGGCCCCGGCGCAGACCGCCAAGGTCCCGGAGACCCTGCATCCGTCTGATCCGGTGCCGCCGCCTGCCGAGACCAAATAAACGGGGATGGCGCGCGCATCGAAGCGGTCGCGCGCTGCGGCGTGGGGGCTGGTCGCGCTCCTGGCGCTGGCCGCGATCGCGCTGTGGCGCGATCCGTTCCTGCTGGTGCGCGGCGAGTTCGCGCGCCAGCGCGTGGCCGCCGGGCTGTCGAGCGGCACGCTGCAAGCCGCGGGACATCGCTGGACCTACGCGTACCGGGACGCGGACACGCAGGATGCGCCGGTGATCGTGATGATCCACGGCTTCACCGGCAGCAAGGAAAACTGGTATCCGCTGGCCGATGCGCTGGGTGGCCGCTACCGCCTGCTGATCCCGGACCTGCCGGGCTGGGGCGCCTCCGAGCGCAAGCCCGGCGCCGTCTACGGCTTCCCGGAGCAGGCGGCCAACGTGGATGCGTTCATTCGCGCGCTGTCGCCGGGCACGCCTGTGGTGCTGCTCGGGCATTCGATGGGCGGCGGCATCGCCGCGCTGGCGGCCGCACGCCATCCGCGCGACATCAGCAAGCTCGGATTGCTCGATGCCGCCGGCGTGCGCTTCAAGGACAACCGGTTCGGCCTGGACGTGCTGGCCGGCAGGAACCCGTTCGGCGTCGATGACGAGGCCTCGCTGCAGCGCTACATCGACATCGTCTTCCACGACGCGAATGCGAAACCCTGGCTGCCGTGGCCCGCATCCACCGCACTGATCCGCAAGCGGCGCGCGGATGCGGCCTTCGAGCAGGGCGTGCTGGACCGCATCGGCCGCAGCAGCGAAGCGTTGCTGCCGGGCGAGGAAGCCGCGCGCATCCGCCAGCCAACGTTGTTGCTGTGGTGCCGGCAGGACGCGGTGATCGACGCCAGCGCGCTGGACCTCTACGCACAACGCATCCCGCAGGCGCGCAAGGTGCTGCTTGATGGCTGTGGGCACATGTCGCTGATGGAACAGCCTGCACAGGTTGCCGATGCCGTGGTGAAATTGGTCGACCCCGAAGGAGCCGCGCGATGAACACCAAGATGCTTGCCACCGCCCTTGTCGCGGCAGCGCTGCTGGGCGCCTGCAAGGGCGAGGATCCGCAAGCCGCCGCGCAGGCCGCCGCGGCCCAGGCGGCAGCGCAGGAACAGGTAGCGGAAGCGATGGCGAAGCAGTTCGACGACGCGGTCGCCGCGCAGAACTGGCAACTGGCCAAGGCGCACGGCGACATCCTGCAGATCGAGCATCCCGGCAGTGCGGCGGCCGCGCGCATCAAGCCCGCGCTGGACGAAATCAAGGCCAAGGCCGAGGCCGCGCAGCAGGAAAAGCGCCTGGCCGCGCTGTGGTCGTATGGCGATGAGCCCGTCGGCAAGGATGGCCATCAGTTGTCGGCCGCGATCTTCTCGCAGGAACCGGTGGACACCGACGGCAGCGGCGCGCGCCCGGTGCGGCTGATCTTCCGCGACCACCCGGAGTGGGGGCGCAGCAGCTACCTGGTGCTCGAGGCCGGCGACTTCGACTGCTACTCGGGCTGCAGGCTCAAGGTCGTTGCCGACGGCAAGACCCACACGCTGCCCGGTTCGCGGCCGAAGACCGACGAGGCCATTGCGATGTTCGTCGAGGATCACAAGGCGCTGTGGAAACTGGCGAAGGCCAGCAAGCAGCTTTCGATCGAATTCCCCACCAAGCACGTCGGCAGTAAGACCGCCGAATTCGAGGTGGGCGGGCTGGATTCTTCGAAACTGCCGAAGTGGAACTGAGCGACGCGGTGTAAGGCGGGCATGGGCCCGCCCTCCGGTCAGGACAGCGCGTATCCGAACTGCTGGCGGAACTGCTCGCTGAAGCCGGCATAGTCGAAGCGCTGGTTCTGGGTCCCCGGGTGTTCGACCTTGAGCGCGCCCATCAGGTTGCCCATGCGGCCGATGGTCATCCAGTCGTAGCCCTTCTCGATGCCGAAGATCAGGCCGGCGCGGAAGGCGTCGCCGCAGCCGGTGGGATCGGTCACCCGGCGCTCGTGCGCGGGCGGGATCACGTAGGTCTTGCCGTCGGCGAAGATCTGCGCGCCGTGCGGGCCGCGGGTGGTGATGTAGGCCTTCACCTTGGCGGCGATCTCCTGCTCGCTCCAGCCGGTGCGTTCGGCCAGCAGGTTGGATTCGTAGTCGTTGACGGTGACGTACTGCGCCTGCTCGATGAAGGCGCGCAGCTCGGCGCCGTTGAACAGCGGCATCGCCTGGCCGGGATCGAAGATGAAGGGAATGCCCAGCTCGGCGAATTCGGCGGCGTTCTGCAGCATGCCCTCGCGGCCGTCCGGGCTGACGATGCCGATGCTCACGTTCGGCACGTCGCGCACGTGGTTCTCGTAACTGCGCATCATCGCCCCCGGGTGGAAGGCGGTGATCTGGTTGTTGTCGTGGTCGGTGGTGATGAAGGCCTGGGGGGTGAACAGCTCGTCGATCACCTTGACCTGGCTGAGGTCGATGCCCTGTTCCTCGAACCATGCCCGGTACGGGCCGAAGTCGGCGCCGACGGTGGCCATCGGGATCGGCTCGCCGCCCAGCAGCTTGAGGTTGTAGGCGATGTTGCCGGCGCAGCCGCCGAACTCGCGGCGCATCCGCGGGACCAGGAAGGACACGTTCAGGATGTGCACCTTGTCCGGCAGGATGTGGTTCTTGAACTGGTCGGGGAACACCATGATGGTGTCGTAGGCCAGGGAACCGCAGATCAGGGCTGCCATCGGTCGGGTCTCGCAGGTGGTCGGGCGCAGGGCCGCACAGGGTAGCGGGCGCGCCGCCCGGGGGCCAGCGCAAGGGCGACGGAGCGCCGGTTGCCGGCCGCGAATCTCCTTGCCCGGGCAGGGGGCCGTTGCTAGGCTAGCGGGCCCGGCGCAAGCCGCGGTCTGTCTCGCGTTCCCCCGCGCGCCCATTCACTTTCCGGCAGCCTTTCCGCATGTTCAAGTTCCTCGGGCGCTATTTCTCCAGCGACCTCTCCATCGACCTCGGCACCGCCAACACCCTCATCTACGTGCGCGGCCAGGGCATCGTCCTCAACGAGCCGTCGGTGGTGGCGGTGCGCCAGGACCGCAACGGCGGTCCGCGTGCGGTCGCCGCGGTGGGCGCCGAGGCCAAGCAGATGCTGGGCCGCACGCCCGGCCACATGACCACGGTGCGGCCGATGAAGGACGGCGTGATCGCCGATTTCACCTACACCGAGGAAATGCTCAAGCACTTCATCCGCAAGGTGCACAAGTCGCGCTTCCTGCGCCCCAGCCCGCGCGTGCTGGTGTGCGTGCCGGCCGGCAGCACCCAGGTGGAGCGCCGCGCGATCAAGGAGTCGGCCGAGGAGGCCGGCGCGCGCGAGGTCTACCTGATCGAGGAACCGATGGCCGCGGCGATCGGCGCCGGCATGCCGGTGACCGAGGCGCGCGGTTCGATGGTGGTCGACATCGGCGGCGGCACCACCGAGGTCGCGGTGATCGCGCTGAACGGCATCGTCTACTCGCAGTCGGTGCGCATCGGCGGCGACCGCTTCGACGAGGCGATCATCGCCTTCGTGCGCCGCCACCACGGCATGCTGATCGGCGACGCCACCGCGGAGCGGATCAAGCTGGAACTCGGCAACGCCTACCCTCAGACCCATGTCCGCGAGATGGAGATCTCCGGCCGCCACCTGGCGGAAGGCGTGCCCAAGATCATCAGCATCAATTCCAACGAGGTGCTGGAGTCGCTGCGCGAGCCGTTGGCCGGCATCGTCTCGGCGATCAAGCTGGCGCTGGAGCAGACCCCGCCGGAACTGTGCGCGGACGTGGCCGAGCGCGGCATCGTGCTGACCGGTGGCGGCGCCCTGCTGCGCGACCTGGACCGCCTGATCAGCGAGGAAACCGGCCTGCACGTGCAGGTGGCGGACGACCCGCTGACCTGCGTGGCGCGTGGCGGCGGGCGCGCGCTGGAACTGGTGGACATGCACGGCAACGAGTTCTTCGCGCCCGAATAAGTCCCCCGTGCCGCCCTACGCCGGACCCTCCGCAGCCCGCCCCGGCGATGTCGCCGGGGTCCTGCGCCTGCTGGTCTACCTGGTGCTGGCGGTGGTGCTGATGGTGCTGGACCACCGCGGCGGCTGGTTGCGCGCCGCGCGTGCGCAGGCGGAGGTGGCGGTGCAGCCGCTGTGGTGGCTGGCCGGCCTGCCCTCGCGCGCCGGCACCGCGCTGCGCGAGGACGCGGTCACTCGCACCCAGCTGATGCGCGACAACACGGTGCTGCGCAATGCGCTGCTGGTGTCAGGCGCGCGCAATGCCCGCCTGCAGGCGGCGGCCGCCGAGAACGCACGCCTGCGCGGCCTGCTGGCCAGCGCCGAACGCGGCCGGCTGGACGTGCAGCTGGCGGCGATCCTCGACATCGACCTCGATCCCACCCGCCAGCGCCTGGTGCTGGACGCCGGCAGCGGCAACGGCGTGCGCATCGGGCAGGCGGTGATCGACGCCGGCGGGCTGATGGGGCAGGTCATCGCCACTACCCCGACCACCGCCACCGTGCTGCTGATCACCGACCCGGACCACGCCGTGCCGGCGGTGGTCGCGCGCAGCGGCGTGCGCCTGATGGTCTACGGCAGCGGCCGCACCGACATGCTGCGCGCGGCCGACGTGCCGCTGTCCGCCGACGTGCGCGCCGGCGACGTGCTGCTCACCTCCGGCATGGGCGGGCGCTTCCCGCCGGGCTTTGCCATCGGCACCGTGGGCACGCTGCAGCCCGACGACAGCCGCGCCTTCCTCGAAGGCCAGGTCACGCCTGCCGCCCAGCTGGATCGTGGCCGCGATGTGCTGTTGTTGCGCGGCTACAAGCCGGTCCCAGCGCAGGCCGCGGCATCCGCCATGCCGCTGCAACCCCCGCCGCAGGCAGCGGTCGTCCCCCCTGCGCCGCAAGCGGCGCGGGCCGGCACGGAGCCGGCGCGATGAGCCGTCCGCGCAACGCCTGGGTGCTGCCGGTGAGCCTGCTGCTGGCACTGCTGCTGGGGCTTGTCCCGCTGCCGGCGCTGCTGCAGCCGTTGCGCCCCTACTGGCTGGCGCTGGTGCTCGCCTACTGGGTGCTCGAGGAGCCGGAGAGAGCTGGCCTGGGCGCGGCCTTCCTGCTCGGGGTTGTCGCCGACCTGGTGTTTGGCGGGCTGCTGGGCGAACAGGCGATGCGGCTGGCGATCTTCGCCTTCATCCTCGACCGCTTCCGCGCGCGCCTGCGCTTCTTCCCGCTGTCGCAACAGGCGCTGGCGATCGGTGGACTGCTGCTCAACGATCGCGTGGTCAGCGCGGTCATCCACCTGGTGCTGGGGGCGCCGCAGCATCCGTGGACGTTCTGGTGGGCGCCGCTGCTGGGGATGCTGCTGTGGGCGCCGCTGCACTTCGCGCTGGATGCATTGCGCCTGCGCCGGCGCACCTGAGCCATGCTGCGCCGCGGCCGCCAGCTGAAGAACCACGCCCTGGAAGCGGAGCTGTTCCGGCGGCGCGCACTGGTCGGCTTCCTCGGCGTGCTGCTCGCGCTGGGCGGGCTGGCGGCCTGGTATTTCCGCCTGCAGGTGGTGCAGCACGCGGAATACGCCACCCGTTCCGAAGCCAACCGCCTGCGGATGGTGCCGGTGGTCCCCGCACGCGGGCTGATCCTGGATCGCAAGGGCCGGATCCTGGCCGATAACGTCTCCGCCTGGCGGCTGGACGCGGTACCGGAACGGGCGGGCGATGGCGCCGCGTTGCTGGCGAAGCTGCAGGCGGTGGTGGCGCTGGACGCCGAGGAAGCCCCGCGCTTCCTGCGCGAATACAAGGCGAGCCGGCCGTTCAAGCCGGTCACCGTCAAGCTGCGCCTGAGCGACGAGGAAGCGGCGCGCTTCGCGGTCAACCGCTGGCGCTTCCCCGGCGTGGAGCTGGTGCCGTACCTGGGTCGCGTGTATCCGCACGGCGCCCTGTTCGCGCACGTGATTGGCTACGTTGGCCGGATCGACGAAAAAGACCAGGCCGCGCTGGGGCCCGCCGGCATCGCTTTCTCGCATACCGGCAAGACCGGCCTGGAGCGCCATTACGACGAACCGTTGCGCGGCAAGCCCGGCTACAAGCGGCTGGAAACCAATGTCGACGGGCGCACCGTGCGCGCGCTGGACACCGTGCCGGCCACGCCCGGCACCGACCTGCGGTTGTCGATCGACCTCGACCTGCAGCGCGCGATGGTCGCCGCGTTCGGCGAACTGGAAGGCACCGCGGTGGCGGTGGATCCGCGCAGCGGCGAGATCCTGGCGATGGTCAGCCTGCCGGCCTACGACACCAACCTGTTCGTCAACGGCATCAGCCACGCCGACTACAAGGCGCTGAACGACAATCCCTCGCGCCCGCAGTTCAACCGCGCGGTGCTCGGCGGCGTCGCCCCGGGGTCCACGATCAAGCCGCTGCTTGCGCTTGCAGGCCTGGACAGCGGCGTGCGCCGCGCCGAGGACAAGACCCTGTCCACCGGCATGTTCTACGTGGGCGGCCAGCGCCGCGGCTATGGCGATTCGCACCGCGGCGGCCACGGCTGGACCGACCTGCGCAAGTCGATCTACGAATCGGTCAACACCTACTACTACCGGCTGGCGCTGGACATGGGCATCGCCCGTTTCGACGAGTACATGGACCGCTACGGCTTCGGCAAGCCGACCGGGGTGGACCTGTCGGGCGAGATCGCCGGCATCCTGCCGTCGCCCGAGTGGAAGGCGAAGAACGCGCCAAAGCAGGGCCGCTGGTATCCGGGCGACACGGTGATTTCCGGCATCGGCCAGGGTTTCTGGAAAGTGACGACCCTGCAGATGGCGCAGGCCACCGCGGCGCTGGCCGACGGCTGGCTGCGTCGCCCGCACCTGGTCAAGGACATGCGCGCCGGCTTCGCCGCCGAGTGGACGCCGCTGCCGCTGGTGCCGCCGACCCGGATCAGCGACAGCCCGGCGCACCTGCAGGCGGTGCGCGAGGGCATGATCGCCACCGTGCACGGTCCCGGGACCGCGACCAACATCCGGCCCGGCCTGACCTACCTGATCGCCAGCAAGACCGGCACCGCGCAGGTGGTCAGCCGCCGCGGCAGCGCCGCGGTCAACCCCAAATCCTTGCCGATGCACCTGCGCCACCGTGGTTTGTTCATCGCCTATGCGCCGGCGGATGCGCCGACGATCGCGATCGCGGTGGCCATCGAGGGCGGCGGCTACGGCGCGTCCAGCGCGGCGCCGGTGGCGCGCAAGGTGCTGGATGCGTGGCTGCTCGGCAAGATGCCCGAGCCGGTAGCCGCCGACGAGGCCGCGATGGATGGCGCGATGGCGCCGGCCCGGCCGGATTTCACGAATGTCCAGGGCAGTCCCCAGGCGTCGCCGCTGGTGGCCGCAGGCCCGCTGCGATGAACTCCATCCTGCGCTACCTCGCGGACCTGCTGCTGCGTTTCCTGCGCAGCATCGACCTGCCACTGCTGGCGGCGCTGCTGGCGCTGATGGCGATCGGCCTGGCCACCCTGTACAGCGCCAGCAACGAATCCAGCCGCATGCTGGCCACCCAGGGCACGTATTTCGGGATCGGGCTGGGCATGCTGTGGCTGGCCTCGCGGATCCCCGCGCACGTGCTCAAGCAGTTCACCCCGGCGGCGTACATCGCCTCGCTGCTGCCGCTGGTGCTGGTGCTGTTCGTGGGCAGCGGCAAGTACGGCAACCACTGGATCAACCTCGGTGTCTTCAACTTCCAGCCCTCGGAGTTGGCCAAGCTGACCCTGCCGATGATGCTGGCCTGGCACCTGGACCGGCATCGCCTGCCGCCGGCGCTGTCGGTACTGCCGATGGCGCTGCTGATCATCGCCCTGCCGGTGGGCCTGATCCTGCTGCAGCGCGACCTCGGCACCGCGGTGCTGGTGCTGGGCAGCGGCGTGTTCGTGCTGTTCCTGGCCGGGCTGTCGTGGTGGTGGTTCGCGATCGCCGGCACGCTGGGCATCACCGGTTTCTCGCTGGCGATGTTCGCGCCGATGGCGTGGTTCTCGTTCCTGCGCCCGTACCAGCAGGACCGCATCCTGACCTTCCGCGATCCGGAGAACGACCCGATGGGCGCCGGCTGGAACATCCTGCAGTCGAAGATCGCGATCGGCGGCGGCGGCCTGTCCGGCAAGGGCTGGACCGAGGGCACCCAGTCGCACCTCGACTACCTGCCCGAGCACACCACCGATTTCGTGTTCTCCGTGCTCAGCGAGGAATTCGGCTGGCTCGGCGTGGCGGCGGTGCTGGCCTTGTACCTGGCGGTGGTCGGGCGCTGCCTGTGGATCGCGGCGGACTCGCGCGACGGCTATGCGCGGCTGCTGGCCGGCGCGCTGGGGTTGTCGCTGTTCGCCTACGTGCTGGTCAACGGCGCGATGGTCTCCGGCCTGCTGCCGGTGGTCGGCGTGCCGATGCCGCTGCTGAGCCGCGGCGGTACCTCGTCGATCATCCTGCTGGCCAGTTTCGGCGTGGTGATGGCGCTCGGTGCCAGGCGCACGATCAATCGCTGAATGCGCCGATCCGGGCGTAGCAAGCTGAATCGTCCGTTCTGGTGCGCTTCCGGGCCCGTGCTACCCTCGCGCCGATGATCCGACGCGCACTTGTTCCCAGCATCGCCGCGCTTGCGCTTGCCGCCTGCGCCGTCCCGCCGCCGAAGCCGATGCCGCAGCCGTCGGCACCGCCTGCCCCGCCGCCTGCGCCGACACCAGCGCCCGCGGTCCTCGACATCGCCGCGGCGCGCGCCGAGTTCGTGCGCACTACCTCGCAACGCTTCGCCATTCCCGCCGCAGAGATCGAGGCGGTGCTGGCGAAGGCGGAACTGCGCGAGAGCATCATCAAGGCGATGTCGCGCCCGGCGGAAGCCAAGCCATGGCGGGACTACCGGCCGATCTTCATCCAGCCCGGGCGGATCGACGGCGGCCGCGCCTTCCTGGCCGCGAACCGCGATGCGTTGCAGCGCGCCGAGGACAAGTACGGCGTGCCGAAGGAGATCGTCACCGCGATCCTCGGCGTGGAAACCAGCTACGGCGGCAACCAGGGCAACCACCTCGTGGTCGATGCCCTGTACACGCTCGCCTTCGCCTATCCGCGCACCGGCGATCCGGCCAAGGCCGCGCGCGAGAACCAGCGCGAAGCCTTCTTCCGCGACGAACTGGCGCAGCTGTTCGCGCTGGGCAAGGAGCAGGGCTTCGACATCGCCACCCTCAGGGGCAGCTATGCCGGCGCCATGGGCTGGGGCCAGTTCATGCCGTCCAGCTACCGCGATTACGCGGTGGACGGCGACGGCGATGGCCGCATCGACCTGTTCAACGACCTCGACGACGTGTTCGCCTCGGTTGCCAACTACTTCGCGAAGAAGGGCAAGTGGCAGGCGAACGGCCCGGTCATGCATCGCGCGGTGCGCGATGCGTCGGCAGCCGATTTCATCAACCCCGGCAATTCCGTGACCCTCGACCAGAGCGTCGCATCGTTGTCGGCGCTGGGGTATTCCGCGACGCTCGCCGACAACGTGCGCATCGATGGCCGCACGCCGGCCACGCTGATCACGCTGGAAGGCGTGGCCGGGCCGGAATACTGGATCGTCTACAACAACTTCAAGGCGATCACCACGTACAACATCTCGCGCCTGTACGCGACCGCGGTCTACCAGCTGGCCGAATCGATCGCCGGGCGCGACCCGGATCCGGAGTGATGCGGGTGCATCGACTCGCCCTGGCCCTGCTGCCGCTCGCGCTGGCCGCCTGCGCCACCACCGGCACGGCATCGAAGGTCGCACCCAAGGTCGCGGCACATCACCACGCTCCGGTCGATGCAACACCCGCGGAGGGCATCGCCCCCACGCCGCGTCGCGTCTCGCCGTATGCGCCGGCGCAGGAAGACCTGACCAAGCGCGGCGATTACGTGGCCGGTGGCCTGTTCCGCCCGTCGGAAGCGGATGCGGTGCCGGACGACATCCCGGACGTGGACGCGATCCCCGAGCCG
>Ga0114939_10001734_pt1 | contig 16942 bp, 16 predicted proteins | sample AshMeaCrysSpring_FD_87196 | JGI IMG/M metagenome (GOLD analysis project Ga0114939, IMG submission 87196) | Groundwater microbial communities from Big Spring, Nevada to study Microbial Dark Matter (Phase II) - Ash Meadows Crystal Spring | ecosystem: Environmental > Aquatic > Deep subsurface >... | reverse complement strand
GACCGGACGGGACTCGAACCCGCGACCTCCGCCGTGACAGGGCGGCATTCTAACCAACTGAACTACCGATCCTTAACCCTTTATTTGTTTGGGAGTGCAAAAATAGGAGTTGACAACTTCCAACCAAGTTTCGCACCATATTTTTTGTAAATTTTTGGCCAGGATAACATCATGCAAAAAGCCCATCGGAACAATCTGATGGGCCTTTATGACTTTCGAAAAAGAACAGCGCATTAAGCGATTTCCACTTCGGCGCCAGCTTCTTTCAGCTTGGCAGCCAGGTCGTCGGCAGTAGCCTTGTCCACGCCTTCTTTTACAGGCTTGGGAGCACCGTCTACCAGGTCTTTGGCTTCTTTCAGGCCCAGGCCGGTAAGATCTTTTACAATCTTAACTACGTTGAGCTTGTTAGCGCCAGCGGCCTTCAGAATTACGTTGAAAGCGGTCTTTTCTTCTGCTACAGGGGCAGCAGCACCGGCGCCGGGACCAGCAGCAACAGCTACAGCTGCAGCAGCGGGCTCAATGCCGTACTCATCTTTCAAAATCTTAGCCAGTTCGTTAACCTCTTTTACGGTAAGGTTAACCAGTTGTTCTGCAAATACTTTCAAATCTGCCATGGTTTTCAAATTTTTACCGCCTTCATTGTTTTTCCTCCGGCGGCAGGTTTAAAAAAATTGGCCTCAGACTTTTATTTCAGCCCCTGAGGCTTGGACTGAGTTATTTATAAACGACGAGCAGTCGAAGCACGGATTAGTTATCCCAACCGAAGCCCACTCATCATTCTTCATTTTTAATTGGCTCTTTCTTCCAATGCTTTTACCAGGCTAGCAAGTTTGCCACCTGCATTCAGGCCGCTGATAACATTTTTGGCAGGCGATTGCAGCAAGCCAATGATTTCACCAATAAGGTCGGCCTTGCTTTTCAGATCTTTAAGCGTACTGAGTTGATTATCGCCTACAAACACAGAACCGTCAATAAAAGCTGCTTTCAATTCAGGTTTCTCGAGCTTGCTGTCGGTGCGGAAGCTGCTCAGTATAAGGGCCGGCTCCTTAGCGTTTTCGCTAAACATGAGGGCGGTAACGCCATGCAGGCTGTCGAAAACACCCGAAAAACGCTCAGAGTCAATTGACTCCAGTGCCTTTTTAATAAGGGTGTTCTTGGCCACTTTCATTTCCACCTGCTTATTGTAGCACACCCTGCGCAATTTCCCAATTTGCTCTACACTCAGGCTTTCGGTATTGGTAATATAAAAGTTGGCATACTGAGAAAATTTATCCTTCAGTACTTCAATCACTTCATTTTTTTGATCTCTTGTCATGGTAGTAATTATTTAGTTGGTACTGAAGAATAATTAATGAATAAAGCCTTTAGTATCAACAGCTACACCGGGGCTCATGCTGCTGGCCATGCTTATAGCCTTCAGGTACGTGCCTTTGGCAGTAGAAGGCTTCAGCTTGATGATTGCGTTAATGAACTCATTGGTGTTTGCAGCAATTTTATCGGGCGAAAAAGACACACGGCCGATAGATGCGTGGATGATGCCCGCCTTATCAACCTTAAAGGCGATTTTACCACCCTTCAGGTCGCTGATAGCCGCTGCTACATCGTTGGTAACAGTACCGGTTTTGGGGTTGGGCATCAGGTTGCGGGGACCCAGAATTTTACCCAGTTTACCAATTTTGGGCATTACCGATGGGGTGGCCACTATTACGTCAATGTCGGTCCAGCCACCTTCAATTTTTTGGATAAACTCGTCGAGGCCAACATGGTCGGCGCCGGCGGCCTTAGCTTCAGCTTCTTTGTCGGGCGTGCACAACACCAGTACACGCTTGGTTTTACCAGTGCCATGCGGCAACGAAACCGTACCACGTACAGCCTGATCCGCTTTTTTGGGGTCAACACCCAAGCGAACGTGCACGTCTACAGACGAATCGAACTTAGTGCAGTTAATTTCTTTTACTAATGCAGCGGCATCTTTCAAGGTGTAGAACTTATTCTTTTCAACCTTGGCATTGGCTACTTTGCGCTTTTTGGTCAGTTTCATAGTTCAACGTTTTGTGGTTGAAAGAATTAGTTTTTTTCCCAAGGTGCAGCACCTTCTACGGTGAGGCCCATGCTACGGGCTGTACCAGCTACCATTTTCATGGCGCTTTCCACGGTAAAGCAGTTCAGATCGGGCATTTTGTCTTTAGCAATAGCCTCTACCTGCTCCCAATTTACCTTACCTACTTTGGCACGGTTACTTTCCTTAGAACCTTTTTGAACTTTTGCTGCCTCCATAAGCTGTATAGCTGCAGGAGCAGTTTTAATAACAAAGTCGAACGACTTGTCGCTGTACACGGTAATGAGAACCGGTAGCACTTTACCCATTTTGTCCTGCGTACGAGCATTAAATTGCTTGCAGAATTCCATGATGTTCAAGCCTTTAGAACCCAATGCAGGACCAATGGGCGGGGCTGGATTGGCTTGTCCTCCTTTTACCTGGAGCTTAACATAGCCGGTGATTTCCTTTGCCATTTAAAAAATATTTTTTGGTGATAACGTACGCAACTTATGCAGCATACTCCCAAAGCCTTCCCGAAGCGGCTTATGCAGCTGTTCAGGTAAATAAAGAACTTTTTGGGGCTGCAAAGGTAGGCCGTAATAACCAACCAACCAAATGAAATTCAATATTCCCCTAACACCCCTTATTGTAATGCGTCGGCTCTTGCCAGGCTGGGCAATATTTCCAAGCACAGAATGCTTTCACCATTCAGGTTTTTGGGTTTAACCATTGAAGTATGACACCAGTCATAATACAAGATTTTTCGCTATACTATCTTTATTCCATCAAGTTTTTCACCTGAAAAAACGTGGTTATGAAATACATATTGGCGCCTGTCGACTTTTCTCCTGTTTCGCGTACGGCAGCCTTCTACGGTGCGCATATGGCTGCTTCAATGAACATAGATTTACACCTGCTTCATGTGGTGCAGCTACCTGTTGTGTATGGCGATGTGCCGGTGCCAACCGGCAGTTACGATGTAGTAATTGAAGAAGGCAAAGCAGAAATTGCCAAAATAGCCTTAGAACTTAACACCGCACTTCAGTCTCAGGTAAATATTCATACCGAAGTGAAGCTTGGCAGCCCGGTGCACGAATTGCTTGAGATGGCCAGGCATGGCAAACCATACGCCATTGTTATGGGCACGCAGGGCGCTGGCGCCGTTGAGCGTTTCTTTTTGGGCAGTACCACGCTGGCCACAGTAGAAGAAGCGCCATGCCCGGTTATAGTAGTTCCGCCAGGTTATCAGTTTGCCGGCGTACATAAAATGGGCCTGGCATGCGACTTCAAGAATGTAGTTGAACGCATACCCGAAAAAACGATCAACCACTTACTGGATGATTTTGGCGCCAAACTGGAAATAGTGCATGCAAACCCCGATTATGTAGAGTTTGAACCTGCCACTATAGAAGAAGAAGTGCTGGTAGATACGATGTTTGAAAGACATAAGGCCAAATTTCATTTTTTGCATAGCGGCTACACCGAAGAAAGCATTATGGAATTTGTTGCGAAGGAAAAAATAGACATACTGATTGTAATACCCAAGCATCGTGGCTTTTTTCAAAGCATGTTTGCACATCATCACACAAGGGAGTTTGTGCTGAAGGCTACCGTGCCGGTAATGGTATTGCATAGCTAAGCGCAGGTAGCATGGATTGAGAATAGGACGGCACAAGCAGGAAATTGTTTGGTGCCGTCCTACTTTTTTGCCCAAAATGCCGCCGCAACCAGCCCCCATCCTACCACAAATGCCACCCCGCCAATGGGTGTAATAGGACCAAGCCATTTAAAATTGAAATGTGTAAAATGCCCCAACGTGATGAGGTATAACGAGCCACTAAACAAACCAATGCCCAGCAAAAAAGCCAAACCTGCATTTTTCATATGCTTTAATGGCCTGTAGCGGTAAAAAAGGGCAACCAACATAAGGCCAATGGCATGAATAAATTGGTATTGCACCCCGGTTTGAAACACAGCCACCTGTTCCGGCTCCAATCGTTCTTTAAGGATATGTGCGCCAAATGCTCCCAGCAATACAGCTACACCGGCCAGTACTGCGCCCCACCTGGCATATTTTGAGTACATATAAAAAATGCATTTATAAGCAAGCGAATGTACAAGGCAACCGGTTATGAAGCCATGCCCATTTGAGCCAGTTGGTCCTCAATTGCCCGTATAGCGGCGTCTCTATCCACCGGCATTTCACTTAGCACAACATGTGCTTTGATGTACCAAGGAGTACGATTTTTCAAAAGTTGGGATAGCTGGATAGTCAGTTCATCGTCGTTTGCAGCAGCAGCCACCAGCGGCCGGTGGGCTTTTTGATGCCTGAGGCGCTCTACCAGCACCCCTACCGGCGTATTGAGCCATACCACTATACCGTGTTTCAGCATCCAATCCATATTGTTGAAAAAACAGGGTGTTCCACCTCCGGTGGCCAAAATGGCAGGATATGGAATTTTGCTGCTACGCAGCAGGTCGCTTTCCAACTGACGGAAGAAAGCCTCGCCTTTATTTGAAAAAATTTCGGATACCGTTTGCCCTTCCTCCTTCTCAATTAAGTGATCGAGGTCTGCCGCAGGCAGCATGAAATAATCGGAAAGCTGACGGGCAAGGTAACTTTTGCCTGCTCCCATAATGCCTATTAGAAATATCGATTTCATGATCCAATAATAACGCTGCCTGCCGATAAACGAAAAAATGCTGCCAGGCGCATTTGTGCCCAACAGCATTTCTTCTTCTAAATAATGTAAAAACAGATTACTTCTTGGCTGGTCTTACCAGAAGGCCGTCTTCTTCCATCTTGTCTGCCAATACCGTTGCTATCTCGTCGATTGTTTTATCCAGTTTGTTAGGATTCGTGCTGGAAGTAACCGCACTCCAAATAAGTTTGTCTGCATTCAGGTCGTACACGTTAGTTTCTACATAGTAGATTTTATCTTCCACATAGTAGCCGGGAGAAGAATATGCCCCGTAACCATATCCGTAATAGCCCCTGAAGCCGCCGGCGTAGGTGATAGTGCCAGGTACATAGCTGGTTTCCTTTTCTTTGTCTATAAGCCTGGTAACCAGCGCAGCATCAAAGCCTTCGGTCTTTAATGCAGCAGTAATTGCTTCGGCGTCAGCTCCTTTTTCAACCACAACCTTCTGGTTATACGAGGGTACTCCTCTGCCCTGAAACCTTGCAGCGAGTGCTTCCTCTGCCTGTCGCCTTGCTGTTTCACTTTGGGCAAAAACAATTACCAATACTTTCTTGAATTCGTTAATCTTAGCGGTACTGGAAGGATCTTTCCAGCTTTTTTGAATTACGGTGCTTGGGGTGCATCCCATAATTAAAGCACCGAGTACGGCAATAAATGTGAGTTTCTTCATACCCTTTGAAAAATAAGTGTTTACGTAAATTTTTTGCAGATGCTAAGGTATGCAATAGTAGCATACAGCGGCATCTATTTAACCGTTGGAAATGATCAAATTTCAAGAATAGACCCTTGGCTACCCAAAACAAAATGTTGTTGGCAGGAAGCACTTAGGGGAGTCCTCTTCTTGAAAACGAAGATCCATGTGGAGAATGATTGAATGCACCCAAACTCAAATGCCAGGCAGCTACTTTTTAGACAGAAGATTGTATGGCACCCTTTACCAAGATTTTGCTTTTGCTTGTAGCCTCACCATTTTTCAAAAAATTTATCAATTACATTCGCCGCTTCATCACATAAAGTGACCTGCGCCTGTTCCTATCACATCGTGGCTCAGGCAGATAAACATACTACCAATGAATGCTATTAAAAAATTATCCCTTGAACGCCTGGGATATGGTTTCATAGAGCCGCAATACCTACCCAATGGTTACGATGAATACTATCTGCGCAATCTTCAAAATAGAAATGGCATTAACTACAGGCAGCTTACCGCTTACGAAATAGAAGTATTGGTTCGCAACCGGAACTCCAGTGATAATTGGAACAAGCTGCTGATAAGCGATGATTTCAATCCCGAACTGGTGGTTAACTGTAAATTCTACGGCCTGGTACGCATTGGCAAACTAGAACCTTACTTTCTGGAATTCAGCCAATTGCGCGTACCGGTAGGCCTGTACAACAGTACCATTATCAGTTGCGATTTTGGCGATAATGTAGTAGTTGACAATGTACATTACCTAAGCCACTACATTATTGGCAGCGAAGCTATTTTGGTGAACATAAACGAAATGCTTACTACGCCTCATGCCAAGTTTGGCAACGGAATTCTGAAAGAAGGTGAGCCCGAAAGCATTCGTATTTGGCTGGAACTATGCAATGAAAATGCAGGCCGTAGTGTCATTCCTTTTAATGGCATGCTGGCTGGCGATGCATGGCTATGGAGCAAATACCGCAACGATGAGGTGCTTCTGGAAAAACTGAAAGAATTTACCCAGCAGCAGTTTGACACACGCAGGGGTTACTATGGAAAAGTGGGCGATAGAACCGTAATTAAAAACTGCGCCATCATAAAAGACGTATGGATAGGCAGCGATGCCTATTTGAAAGGCGCTAATAAGCTCAAAAACCTTACGATTAACTCGAGCCCCGATGCCATGAGCCAAATTGGCGAAGGCTGTGAAATGGTAAACGGCATTATTGGCTTTGGTTGCAGGGCATTTTATGGGGTAAAAGCCGTTCGCTTTGTTATGGCCTCTCACTCACAATTGAAATATGGCGCACGCCTCATCAATTCTTATTTGGGCGACAATGCCACCATTAGTTGCTGTGAGGTACTCAACAGCCTCATTTTTCCTGCCCACGAGCAACACCACAACAACAGTTTTTTGTGCGCCAGCCTGGTAATGGGGCAAAGTAATATGGCAGCCGGCGCCACCATTGGCAGCAACCACAACAGTCGTAGCCCCGATGGCGAATTAGTGGCCGGACGTGGCTTTTGGCCCGGCCTGTGTGTAAGCCTAAAGCACAATAGCCGCTTTGCCAGCTTTACCATGATTGCCAAAGGCGATTACCCTGCCGAAATGAATATACCCCTTCCCTTTAGCCTGGTAAGTCAAAACGAGCATGTGAACCAACTGCAGGTAATGCCTGCCTATTGGTTTATGTACAATATGTACGCCCTGGCACGTAACACGCGCAAATACTACGACCGCGATAAGCGCACCCTAAAACAGCAACTATTGGAGTTTGACTACCTGGCGCCCGATACTGCCAACGAAATGACGGATAGCCTTGCCTTGCTTGAACAGTTGGTGGGCCGGGCCTGGTTTATTTCAAAAGGCCTTGCGGATTTTACCGATATAAAGGCACAAGCAAAAGGCAAGCTATTGCTGGAACAAAACGACCCGGCTATCGACTTCCTTTCCATTGAAGCGCCGGGTTTTGAAAACACCGGACGAAAAACTGTGCTGCTAAAAACCCGTAAGGCATACTACCAATACAAAAGTATGATTGAATACTACGGCGCTATTCAACTTATGGATTGGGCCGAGAGGCAACGAATTCACTCCACCCAAAAACTTATTCAATCGCTTCCGTCAAAGTTGCCACGCAAAACCTGGGTAAATGCCGGTGGCCAACTGATGCCCACCGAAAGTGTAGATTTGTTAATTAAAGGCATTAATACCGATAATATTACAAGTTGGGAGGAACTGCATGGCTATTACGAAACTGTGGCGGCCACCTATGCTGACCAGAAAGCGCTGCATGCCTTTGCCTGCCTGCAGCAGGTAACCGGCAAAAAATTGACAACTTTTGCCAGGCAGGATGTACACCAATTGGCAGAAAACGCCTTGGAAACACGCAAGCGCATGGTGCTGGCTATACAAGAAAGCCGGGCTAAAGACTACACAAATCCGTTCAGGAAAATGGTGTACACAAACGAAGAAGAAATGAACAAGGTGCTTGGTCCGCTAAAGGAAAACACCTTCATAGCACAGGAAAAACAGGCACTCAAGGCATTTACAAAACGGGCAGCTACTTTTATTCAAAACTGGAAAAGATAGGCTGGTTGCCCCCCTTGCGGCCATTGCCGTATTTTTACCTGCTTATTTAAAGGCATTTTACTATGTTACGTATTGGCGTTTACGGGGTGGGGCATTTGGGCAAATTCCACCTCAACAACTGGAAGGAGATTCATCAGGCAACTTTGGTTGGTTTTTACGACCCTGACGATATTATTGCCAACCAGGTAGAAGAGCAGTATGGCCTTAAGCGATTTGCTCAAATGGCCGACCTTGCCGATGCCTGCGATGCCGTAGATATTGTAGCGCCTACCAATTACCATTTCGAAATAGCCGAAATGGCCATGCGCAAGGGTAAGCATGTATTTGTAGAAAAGCCTTTGTGCGCAACCTTAGACGAAGCAAAAACCCTGGTAGAATTGGCCCGCGAGGCAAAGGTGAAAGTGCAGGTGGGGCATGTAGAACGTTTTAACCCGGCTTTCCTGGCAGCACAGGAATTTAGCCTGCAGCCCATGTTTATTGAAGTACACCGCCTGGCACAGTATAACCCGCGTGGCACCGAAGTGAGTGTAATACTCGACCTGATGATTCATGACCTGGACATTGTATTGAGTCTTGTAAAAAGTCCTATTAAGAGCATCCACGCAAGCGGTGTAGCAGTAATGACCGATACACCCGACATTGCCAACGTACGCATAGAGTTTACCAATGGCTGTGTGGCCAACCTTACCAGCAGCCGAATCAGCATGAAAAAAATGCGCAAAATCAGGCTGTTTCAAAAAGACGCGTATATCGGTATTGACTTCCTGGCACGAAAAACAGAAATAATAAAAATCAAGCAAAACAGCGATATCAGTGTGTTTTCGTTTGACATTGATACCCCCAAAGGCAAAAAGACTATTGCCATTGCCAACCCCGAAGTGAAAGAAAACAACGCCATAAAAATGGAACTTCAAGCCTTTGCCGATTCAATACTATACAACAAGCCCACCCCGGTAAGTGAAATAGATGGGTTTCTGGCTATGGAAGTTGCCCACCAGATTCTTGAAAAAATATCGCACACCACCCTTACAACAGCCTAACCCGCCCAAGCATGACCAAACGAATTGGGATAGCATGGTATGTATGGAGCGATTGGATAGCCTCGCTTATGGCCTGGACAATATTTTATTGCCTTCGCCACTATTTCTTGTACGACACAGTAATGGTAAGTTCCATTATTCGCGAAGAACCCTTTTGGGTTGGGCTGTTGGTCATTCCGGTTTTGTGGCTGGCGCTGTACCTCATAGCCGGGCACTACCGGCGCAGCCTGTACGAAAGGGCAAGGCTGAATGAATTTACCACTACAGTGCTTACCAGTACGCTGGGCGTGGTAGCTGTATTTTTTGTATTTCTGCTCGACGACCTCCAAAGCTCATTCCGGATTTCGTACTACTACAAAGGTTTTTTCACGCTACTTTTTTGTCATACTGCACTGGTGTTTGCCGGTAGAAATTTTATTTTATCCACGGTAAAAAAACAAATTAGCAGTGGCCACGCAGGCTTTAAGGTGCTGCTCGCAGGCAGCGGTCAAAAAGCACATCAGGCATATAACGATATAGTACGCGATGCTTATATAACCGGATGGCAAATAGAAGCATTTACCCCACTTGCCAATGGCGAACATAAAACGAGGCTAAAATCATCTTTGCATACAGTAGATTCTGAGCATTTGGAATCTACCATTGACCAAATGAACATTGAAAAGGTGTTGATTGCCCACACCTTTGAATCGGCTGAGGCCAAAGAGGCACTCATAAACCGGCTCAGCGATAAGGATGTGGACATTTTTCTGGCCCCCGACCCTATCGACATTCTTACCGGTTCGGTACGGTCGAGCAATCTGGTAAGCGGGCAGTACATTTCCATTCAAACAGGCCTGATGCCCGACTGGCAACAAAACATTAAACGATTGTTGGATATATTCACTTGCCTTACCGGCCTCCTATTACTTTGGCCCCTTATGCTTTACGCTGCTTCACGTGTAAAATTTTCGGGCAATGGCCCGGTACTGTACCGGCAGCAGCGCATAGGCTACAAGGGTAAGGCTTTTACAATCCTCAAGTTTCGCAGCATGTATCAAAATGCCGAAGCAAACGGCCCTGCCTTAAGCAGTGACCACGACCCACGGATTACCCCATGGGGGCGCACCATGCGCAAATGGCGCCTGGACGAACTACCGCAACTCATTAATATTCTGCGTGGCGATATGAGCCTGGTGGGCCCACGACCTGAACGAAAATATTATATTGACCAAATTATGAAGATCAACCCCTATTTCAAATATTTATTACGGGTAAAGCCCGGCCTTACAAGCTGGGGCATGGTGCAGTATGGCTATGCCAGCTCTGTAGCGCAAATGGTAGAACGCATGCGTTTTGACCTCATTTATATTGAAAACATATCGCTGCTCCTCGATTTCAAAATCATGATCCATACCTTGCGCATTATTTTCAAGGGAAAAGGCAAGTAATTATTTATGCAAGTACAATGCAAGTCATTCGAGCTGCCATTCCGTTTTCCCTTTACCATTTCCAAGGGCACCAAAACGCATCAACCCACCTGTATTGTGGCGCTTTCCCATTTTGGCATTACAGGCTATGGAGAGGCTCCGGCCATTACGTATTACAATATTTCTACCGCCCAAATGGAACACGACCTGCAAATAAAAAAACAGTTTGTAGAAAAATACGCCTTTACCAGCCCTGAGCGTTACTGGCACTACCTGCATCATTTATTTCCGTCAAATCCTTTTTTGGTATGCGCGCTCGATATAGCTGCCTGGGATTTATACGGTAAAATAAAGCGTACCCCATGCTACAAATTGTGGAGCAAAGAACCCTACAACCAACCGCTTTGCGATTACACCATTGGCATAGATACTATTGAAAGAATGGTGGAGAAAATGCAGGAAAAGCCATGGCCCATTTATAAAATAAAACTGGGTACCGAACATGACATAGAAATAATTGAGAGCCTGCGCAAACATACCGATGCCATTTTTCGAATTGACGCAAATGCAGCCTGGAAGGCAGAAGACGCATTAAAGAAAATTGATGCATTTAAGCACCTGGGTGTAGAATTGATTGAACAACCACTTGCCAAAGATGATTGGGAAGGCATGCAATGGCTTTACGAAAGATCTACCCTGCCACTGATAGCTGATGAAAGCTGCGTGGCAGAGCAGGATGTGGCCCGTTGCCATGGTCATTTTCATGGTATCAATATTAAGCTAACCAAATGCAGCGGTATTACCCCAGCCCTGCGCATGATACAGCAGGCCCGCAAAATGAACATGCAGGTAATGGCCGGCAGCATGAACGAAAGCACCATTGGCAGTGCAGCGCTTGCCCACCTGCTGCCCCTGGTAGATTATGCAGACATGGACGGACCTTTGATGCTGGCCAAAGACCTGGCCACCGAATTACAATACAATAATGGAATAGTAAGCATACCACAACTGCCCGGAATGGGCATTAGGGTAAATAAAAATATTTTTGAATGAAAAAATTTCTAACCATCCTTTCCCTTACGTTGTGGCTGGCGGTAGCTACTGCCCTTGCGCAAAAAGCGCCAAAAGTGAGCTTGACCCTTAGCGGTGGCGGTGCAAAAGGATTGGCACACATAGGTATTTTAAAAGCTATTGACTCGGCCGGCCTGCGCATAGACCTGCTCACCGGCACCAGCATGGGCAGCATTGTGGCCGGAGCTTATGCAGCAGGTTACAGTGCAGACAGTATTGAGATAATTGCGCGCAATCTGGACTGGAAAACGCTGCTAAGCAATATGGTAAGCATGCGCAGTTTTATAATGGAAGAAAAGAGCGAATATGGCAAATACGCTATTGAATTGCCCATAAAAGATAAAGCGCTAAAACTGCCAAAGGGCTTTTTGGAAAGCCAGGAGTTGTGGATGAAACTCGAGGAAATCTTTTTTCCTGTTCATGACATTAAGAACTTTGATAAACTGAGCATTCCATTCCGATGTGTAGCAACCGACCTGGCCACCGGCAAGCCAAAGGTCTTCAGCAGCGGCAACCTGGTAACCGCTATTAGAGCAAGCATGGCCATACCGGGTGTTTTTTCGCCGGTAGACCTTGACGGCCACCGGTATGTAGACGGAGCGGTGGTGCGCAATTTTCCTGTAAAGGATGCTTTAGATATGGGTGCTGAGTACACGATTGGCGTAAGCGTAAGCCAACCTGTAAAAAATGCAGCCGAATTGGACGATGCCACCAAAGTACTGGGCCATGTGATATTCATCAATGAAGAAAAAGACCGACAGGAAGAAGCCAAATTGTGCAACATCCTTATAGAAGTGCCAATTGGCGACTTTTCGTCGGGCAGCTTTGCCAAAGCCGACGACATTGTGGATCTTGGAATAGAAACGGGCAGAAAGTTTTATCCGGCTTTTAAAAAGCTTGCCGACTCGCTTCGTACTCTTGAACCCGGGTATGCCCACCGCTCGCAAAGGCTGCCGGTCACCGCACAATACACTTTTAATGCTATTGAGGTAAAGGGCATTAAAAAGAGCATGCACCCATCGTTTATGGAACAGGTGAACGCCCAAACAAATGCGCCTTATACCGCACAAGATCTCATCCGGCGCAGCCGAAATGCTTATGCCTATCGCATGTACAACAGTATTACCTACGATGTACTGCCCGATAGCACGGGCGGGCGTAAACTGCTGTATGATGTGAAGCCCGATCCCTCCGGCATCTTTAAAGCTGCAATCAACTACAACACATTTGCCGGCATAAGTCTCACCCTCAATGCTACTGCACGCAACCTGCTTTCGCCTTTTTCAAGGTCGCTTCTTTCGGTAAGTATTGGCGATAACTTTAGAGGCATGGCTGAACACCTGCAAATGTTTGGCTATCGCAATCCTTTGAGCAACCGAACACAGGTGTATGTGGAACTTCAGGAACTGCCAACCTACGATGCCGACTTCAACCGTACCGGATTGTACAAACAGCGCTACTATCTTATTGACAACCAGTTTCTAAATTCGGGCAAGCGCAAATGGAGTGCCGGCCTTGGTGTACGCTGGGAATATTTGCAGGCAGTACCCGAAATTCAAAAAGGACTCTATTTCGATGGCCGCAACCATTTTTTATCGGCCTATACACAGTTTGCCTACAATACCCTCGACAAGCCGTTTTTTGCCTCCAAAGGCACCAAAATAGACATTTGGGCCGGCTATGTTTTTGGTTTAAAACCATCGTTCAACTTTTATATAGATGACAACTTTGCGGGCGACCTGAATACTGATCCTATCGACTTTGGTAATTATGCCAGACTGCTGGGAAAAATAGACCATACCGCCCCCATAAGCAATCGCTTAGCAGGCATACTTAAAGCACAGGCATGCATCAATTTTGGCCCCAAAAGCAGCCTGCTCAACAACTTTACCCTTGGCGGAATGAACTATATGATGCGTAACCAGGCTGTATTTGCCGGCCCACGCGAAGGACAAATCATTACCGAAAGCTTGTCTTCATTGCTGGCCGGCTTGCGCTGGCGGGTGGTTAGCGACTTGTATGCCACCATAAGCGCCAACGCTGCGGTGTACGATTTTGTGAGCAAAACGAGCTTTTCCACCGCCACCAGTTGGATTGGTGGGGGCGGCCTTACGCTGGGCTACAACCTGCCCATTGGCCCTTTGGAATGGACCGTTATGTACACGCCAAAAGTAGGTGGAGTGCACACCTACATCAATATTGGTTTTCCATTTAAAACCCAGTAAAACTTACTTGCCAAACTTCTTTTTCAGCTGCAAAAGTGCCTGGTTCATATCGGTTGCCTTTTGCCTGGGTGCTTGCCGGGGGCCGGCCTGCATGCGCTGAGGTGCTCTTTGTGGTTTTGCCGGTGGTTCCTCCGTTTGTTTAATGCTAAGCGAAATACGCTTGCGGCCCATATCTACCTCAAGTACTTTTACCTGCACCTGCTGCCCCAGTTTAAGCGCCTCGGCCGGATCGGAAATATAGCGGTGGGCAATTTCGCTTACATGCACCAGGCCATCCTGTTTTACACCTATATCTACAAAAGCACCAAACCGGGTGAGGTTGGTTACAATACCCGGGCAAATCATGCCGGGCTGTACTTCTTCAATAGAAAACATATTGGCAAACTCAAAGCCTGTAGCCTGCTGCCGGGGGTCGAGGCCCGGCTTTTTTAGTTCTGCAATGATGTCTTTTACCGTCAGTTCGCCATACCGGGCGTACTTTTTTGCATCCACCTGCTGCAAGGCCGCTTCGTTGCGTACCAGGTCTTTTATCGGCAACCCCAAATCGCCGGCTATTTCCTGCACAATAGCATAGCTTTCGGGATGAACAGCACTCCCATCAAGCGGGTTATCGCCATTGGGAATACGCAAAAAGCCCGCGCATTGCTCAAATGCCTTATCGCCCAGGCGGGGTACATTTTTAAGTTGCCTGCGGTAGGTATAGCGGCCTATTTCCTGCCGGTAGTCCACAATATTTTTTGCCAGGTTATCACCAATACCACTTACATACCTGAGCAAATGACGACTTGCGGTATTCAGGTTTACACCTACCAGGTTTACGCAGCTTTCCACCGTTTGGTCCAGCTTTTCTTTAAGGCGGGTTTGGTTTACATCGTGCTGGTACTGCCCCACCCCAATGATTTTGGGATCAATTTTTACCAGTTCGGCCAGCGGATCCATCAGCCTGCGACCAATACTTACGGCGCCCCGCACAGTCACATCCTGATCAGGAAATTCTTCACGGGCCACTTCGGAGGCGCTGTACACACTGGCACCATCTTCGTTTACCAGAAATATTGGCAAGCCCAGGCTAAGGCCTTTCACAAACTTTTCCGTTTCGCGGCCGGCCGTACCGTCACCGATGGCAATAGCTTCCACACCAATTTGCTTTGTCAAATGCCTGATGGTCTGTTCTGCATCGTACAGCCTGCCAGGCTCGTGTATATAAATAACAGTGGTATGCAGCAAGGTGCCTTTTTCATCCAGCACCACCGTTTTGCAGCCGGTGCGGTAGCCGGGGTCTATAGCCAGCAGGCGTTTGCTGCCCAATGGGTTGCCCAGCAGCAACTGCCGAAGGTTTTCGGCAAACACTTGTATGGCTTCCTCATCGGCACGCTGCTTAAGCCCCATGCGAAACTCACCTTCGAGCGATGGCTGCAGCAGCCTGCGCCAGGCATCTTTAATGGCTTTGGCTAAGTGTGCCCGCTCGTTGCTCAGGCCCTTCATGTATCGGTCTTCAATTTCTTGCAGCGCAACTTCTTCGGCGGGCTCAATGCTCAGGCGCAAATATCCTTCCATGAAGCCGCGCAATACAGCCAGTATTCTATGGCCTGGTGCCTTGGCAAGTGATTCACTGTAATCGAAATAGTCTTTGAACTTGGCCGCAGCATCTTCTTTGCCAGCCAGCACTTTGGTTACAATTTGGCCCTTACTTTCGAAAAGCTTGCGCATGGAGGCCCTTACGTCCGCATCTTCATTCACCATTTCTGCAATAATGTTGCGGGCTCCCTGCAGAGCATCTTCGATGCCAGGCACATTTTCATTTACATATTTGGCTGCTTCTGCATCCACATGGGCATCGCGTTGTTGCAGCAAAAGGCTAGCCAATGGTTCAAGTCCATTTTCGCGGGCCACTTGCGCTTTAGTTTTACGCTTTGGTTTATAAGGGAGGTATAAATCTTCCAGTTGCGATATTTCGGTGGCCTTGTTTAGCTGATCCATCAGGGCATCGGCCATTTTGCCCTGCTCTTCTATGGTTTTTACAATAAAGGCCTTTCGGTCGGCAAATTCCTTGAGAGCCTTGGCTGTTTCCTGTATCTGCTGAATCTGCACCTCATCCATGCTGCCGGTTTTGTCTTTACGATATCGGGCTATAAATGGTATGGTGGCGCCTTCTTCCAACAGTTGCAGTACCGCGGAAATATGCACACTGCGCAGGTTGAGGCGAGCGCTTATTTCGCTTATAAATTCAGTCATAACGTTGGTAAAATTGGGCGGCGAATGTAGCCGAACCTTGCAAGACAAAAAAGCCTCCTTGCCCACCCTGTGCTAACAACTTTTTGATGCTGCCAATCCAATTTTCACATTCACGATCAAAAGGCCATTCTATTGGAAATGATGTACCGCCTTCAAACGCATAAAGCAACTAATTCATGGAAAAACATGCAGTTTTTGCAAACGAAACGCTAAAAGCCCCTGATGTTGGACCCTTTTCCGGCCGGTAAGTGCAAAATGCCTACCTTCCGCCAAAATGACTATTTTATTAGCATGACTACCGAGCAAATTGAAAAATTCCTGCTGCCACTGCCTGCAGCCAAACAAGTAAGAATTAATTTTAAGAGCCGCAATCCTATTATCGGCATGTTTGTAACGATGCGCGATTATAACGACCTGAAAGAGAAGAACTTCTGGCGTGTGGTAACAGAAAAGAATATCGAAACCTGGAAAAAAACCAAGGATATCAACCTCGTCAAAATTTTCAGCGGCAGCGATTTTACCAAATTGGCGCTGGCTGGTTAATAGTGCAAGGGTTTTGATTTTTGCGAATGGCGTTTAAATGAACGGGCTTTGCCCGCCCGCCATACTTCACTTAATCACTTCATTTACTCTGTAGTATTTGAGCGTGGTAATACGAAGGTTGCCATTTTCGGCCACTATTTTTTTATATTCCTTTTTGTTGCCCTGTTTGTCCAAAAAACCGATAACAGCTGCATATGGTTCGGGGCCTGCCTCAATATAAGGTTTTGGTTCCATTCCAAGGTCTGGAAAAGTTAGTTCATCTTCGCCGGTAACCTCTTCGTATTGCATGTATACGCGGTATGTAAATATCTTTTGGGTTTCAAAAAGCTTTACAGAAAAGTACCATTCGTTCAAGTCGTTGGGCACCTTCTTGCGGTACGATGCCGCTGCTGTAG
>Ga0114939_10001733_pt1 | contig 16947 bp, 15 predicted proteins | sample AshMeaCrysSpring_FD_87196 | JGI IMG/M metagenome (GOLD analysis project Ga0114939, IMG submission 87196) | Groundwater microbial communities from Big Spring, Nevada to study Microbial Dark Matter (Phase II) - Ash Meadows Crystal Spring | ecosystem: Environmental > Aquatic > Deep subsurface >... | reverse complement strand
GCGCGAGGCGCGCATCCACGCCACCGTCGGCGTGCATCCGGACACCACCGGGGCCGAAGAACCGACGGTCGAGCGGCTGGTCGAGCTGGCGCAGCGGCCGAAAGTCGTGGCCATCGGCGAGACCGGGCTCGACTACTACTGGCACAAGGAACCGCTCGACTGGCAGCGCGACCGCTTCCGCACCCACATCCGCGCCGCGCGCGCGGTCGGCAAGCCGCTGGTGATCCACACCCGCGCGGCGGCCGAAGACACGCTGCGCATCATGCGGGAGGAGGGCGCGGCGCAGGTCGGCGGGGTCATGCACTGCTTCACAGAATCGCTCGACGTGGCCCGGGCGGCGATCGACCTCGGGTTCTTCGTGTCGTTCTCCGGGATCGTCACGTTCCGCAACGCCCGGCAGCTGCAGGCCGTGGCCGGCGCCCTGCCATTGGACCGCCTGCTGATCGAGACCGACGCCCCCTATCTCGCGCCCGTCCCGCATCGGGGCAAGACCAACGAGCCGGCGTTCGTGCCCTGGGTCGCGCGCAAGCTGGCGGAACTCCACGGCACGACGGACGGCGCCGTACGGGTCAAAACAGCGAGTAATTATTTTCGTTGTTTCAATATCTTGGATATCGAAGTTCGTGTTGATTCTGAGGTTTGACGAGACGGTGTGGCCGCGCGCTCGGCCACGGCTCAGAGGACGAGGATCGCGCGGAAGTCGTTGACGTTCGTGCGCGTCGGGCCGGTCACCCGCGCGTCGCCCAGCGCGCCGAAGAAGCCGTGGCCGTCGTTGTCCGCCAAGCGATCCACCGGCCGGATGCCGAGCGCAAGCGCGCGCGCCAGGGTGTCCGGTGCGGCGAAGGCGCCCGCGACTTCCTCGGCGCCGTCGACCCCGTCGGTATCGGCGGCCAGCGCGTAGACGCCGGCGCAACCGCCGAGCGCGATCGCCAGCGACAGCAGGAACGCGACGTTGCGGCCGCCGCGACCGCGGCCGCGGACGGTCACCGTCGTCTCGCCGCCGGACGGCAGCACGCAGGGACGCGTGAACGGTTGGCCGCGGCGAACGACCTGCAGGGCGATCGCGGCGAGCGCCTTGTCGAGATCACGCGCTTCGCCTTCGAGGCTGTCGCCGAGGATGTGCATGCACGGACAGGCCGGCTGCCTCGGCCACCCGCGCCGCGGCCTCCAGCGCCGCCTGCGGCGCGCCTCGCAGCGCGCCAGCCGGGCATCGCCCGGCTTGACGCTTTCGCCTTGCCCGCTGTCGAGCAGCGCCCGCGCGTGCGTCGGCAACGCGACACCGTAGCGGCGGACCACCGCCAGCGCGTCGGCGCAGGTCGTCGGATCGGGCACGGTGGGGCCGGAGGCGATGTCGATCGGATCGTCGCCGGGCACATCCGACATCAGCAGCGTGACCACCCTGGCCGGATGGCAGGCGGCGGCGAGCCGCTGCCGGAGATCAGGCACAACGCGGTGTCGTCGTCGGTGAGGCTGCCGGCGAGTTCCAGCATCCGCCGCGCGGCGGCCTCGCCGGCGGCGTCCGGCACCGGGTGCGCCGCCTCGACGATCTCGATCCTTCGGCACGGCACGCCGTGGCCGTAGCGGGTCACGACCAGTCCTTCGAGGGGACCGGCCCAGTGGTCCTCGACGGCGCGAGCCATCGCCGCCGAGGCCTTGCCGGCGCCGAGCACCACCAGACGTCCCCGTGGCCGTGCCGGCAGGTGCTTCGGCACGACGATGGCCGGCTGCGACGCCGCCACCGCGGCATCGAACATCGCCCGCAGCAGCTGACGCGGATCGATCTGCATGGTTCCTTCGCCTCTCGGTTCGGTGGCGCCGCTCGCAGCCGCGGCGATGGCGGCGCGCTGATGCGAAACTACACGCGAAACTACGCGCCCCCGGCGGAGATGACGAGCGCTTCCGCGGCAGAGGAACAGACTCCGTGACGCCATTGCCACCCGGCACGCCCAGGCTGCAGCTGCGCGGCATCCGCAAGGTGTACCCGAACGTGGTTGCCAACGACGGCATCGACATGACGGTGCTGCCGGGCGAGATCCACGCCGTGCTCGGCGAAAACGGCGCCGGCAAGTCGACGCTGATGAAGGTCATCTGCGGCGTCACGCGGCCGACCGCGGGCGAGATCGAATGGGAAGGGCGCAGCGTCACGGTGGCCAGCCCGGCGCAGGCCCGCGCGCTCGGCATCGGCATGGTGTTCCAGCACTTCTCGCTGTTCGAAACGCTGTCGGTGGTCGAGAACGTCGCCCTCGGCCTCGCTTCGGCGCCCGACCTGAAGGCGCTGGCCCGGCGCATCGAGCAGGTGGCGGAGAAGTACGGCCTGGCCGTGGATCCGCGCCGGCACGTGCACGCGCTATCGGTCGGCGAGCGGCAACGGGTCGAGATCGTCCGCTGCCTGCTGCAGCAGCCCCGCCTGCTGATCATGGACGAGCCGACCTCGATGCTCACGCCGCAGGCCGTGCGCCGGCTGTTCGACACCCTGCGCGTCCTTGCCGCCGAGGGACGCTCGATCCTGTACATCAGCCACAAGCTCGACGAGATCCAGTCGCTCTGCCACACGGCCACGGTGCTGTGCGGCGGCCGCGTCACGGGCACCTGCGTGCCGGCGCAGGAGACGCCGAAGTCGATGGCCCGCATGATGATCGGCCAGGATCTCCCGGTGAGCCGGCGCGACGCCCCGAAGCCCGGCGGCGAAGTGCGGCTGCGACTGGCCGGGCTGTCGCACGGCAGCGACGATCCGTTCGGCACCGACCTGCAGGATGTGCACCTCGAAGTGCGCGCCGGCGAAATCGTCGGCATCGCCGGCATCTCGGGCAACGGCCAGCAGGAGCTGCTGCGGGCGATCTCCGGCGAGGATCCGCTGGCCGAGAAGCACCCGGTGCAGATCTGCGGCGTCGAGTCGGGCCGCCTTCGACCGGGACACCGGCGCAGGCTGGGCTTGGGCTTCGTCCCCGAGGAGCGCCTCGGCCGCGGCGCGGTGCCGGGCCTGTCGCTGGCCGGCAATGCGCTGCTGACCGCGCACCGGCTTGGCCTGGTCCGGCGCGGGCTGGTCGATCGCGGCGCGACGGAGCGCTACGCGCAGGCGACGATCGAAGCGTTCGACGTGCGCTGCAGCGGGCCGCACGCGGCGGCGAATTCGCTGTCCGGGGGCAACCTGCAGAAGTTCATCGTCGGCCGCGAGATCCGGCAGGCGCCGAAGCTGCTCGTGGTGGCGCAGCCGACCTGGGGCGTCGACGTCGGCGCGGCGGCGTTCATCCGCCAGGCGCTGATCGACCTGCGCAATGCCGGCTCGGCGGTGCTGGTGATCTCCGAGGAACTCGAGGAACTGTTCGAGATCTGCGACCGCATCGCCGTGATCGCCAAGGGGCGCCTGTCGCCGGCGCGGCCGGTCGCCGCCACCGACGTCGAGGAGATCGGCCTGTGGATGAGCGGGCTGTGGCCCGGCACTGCGGGCACGGGAGACGCCGGCCGTGTGGCTTGAACTGGAGGCGCGGCCGGAACCGTCGACGGCGATGCGCTATCTGTCGCCGCTCGTGGCGGCGGCATTGACCGTGATCGGCGGCTTCGCCGTGTTCCTGCTGCTGGGCCGCGATCCGGTGCTCGGCTTCCAGGTCTTCTTCCTCAAGCCGCTCGCCACCGCCTACGGGCTGGGCGAACTGCTGCTGAAGGCCACCCCGCTGGCGCTGATCGCCATGGGCCTGGCCGTGGGCTATCGCGCCAACGTCTGGAACATCGGCGCCGAGGGCCAGTACGTGATGGGCGCGGTGGCCGCCAGCGCGGTCGCGCTGACCTTCCACGGCGCCGACAGCCGCTGGGCCTTGCTGCCGGCGATGCTCGTTGCCGGCGCCGCCGGCGGCGCGGCTTGGGCGTCGATCGCCGCCGTGCTGAAGACGCAGTTCAACGCCAGCGAGATCCTGGTGTCGCTGATGCTGGTCTACATCGCCAAGCTGATGGTGTCGTGGCTCGTCTTCGGCCCGTGGAGGGATCCGGAAGGCTTCAATTTCCCGCAGACACGGATGTTTTCCGACGGTGCGCTGCTGCCGGTGCTGGCCGAAGGCACGCGCGTGAACCTGGCGTTCATCTTCGCGCTGCTGGCGCTGGCTGCCGGTTACCTGTTCATGCGGCGGAGCTTCTTCGGCTTCCAGATGCAGGTGGCCGGCGAAGCGGAGGCGGCTGCGCGCTATGCCGGCTTCCCGGTCCGGCGCGTGGTTTGGGTCGGCTTGCTCACGGGAGGCGCGGCCGCCGGTGTCGCCGGCATGGCCGAGGTGGCCGGGCCGATGGGGCAACTGACGCCGAACGTCGCGGCCGGCTATGGGTTCGCGGCGATCATCGTCGCCTTCGTCGGCCGGCTGAACCCGCTCGGCATCCTGCTGGCGAGCCTGCTGATGTCGTTGCTGTACCTCGGCGGCGAACAGTCGCAGCAGTACCTGAACCTGCCGTCGTCGATCTCGCTCGTGTTCCAGGGCATGCTGCTGTTCTTCCTGCTCGGCGCCGACGTGTTCATCGGCTACCGGCTGAAGCGACCGTCGCGCGGCGCATCCTCGGCCTGCGCCACCCCCGCGGCCGCGGTCACGCGACAGGCGGGCTAGGGGCGAGGCCGATGGAGCAGGGCATCCTGACCTCGATCGCGATGGCCACCGTGCTGTCGGGCACGCCGCTGGTGATCGCCGCGCTCGGGCAGCTGGTGGCCGAGCGCTCCGGGGTCCTGAACCTCGGCGCCGAGGGCACGATGGCCATCGGCGCGGTCGCCGCGTTCGCGGCCGCGCTGCACACCGGCAGCGCGACCGCCGGCGTGGCTGCCGGCATGCTCGCAGGCAGCGCGATGGCGCTGATCTTCGCCGTGCTGACGCTGACGCTGATGGCCAACCAGGTGGCCTCGGGCCTGGCGCTGACCATCTTCGGCATGGGCCTGTCGGCCTTTGTCGGCAAGCCGTACGAGTCGCAGTCGCTGCCGGAGATCGGCGCCTGGAAGTTGCCCTGGCTGTCGGACCTGCCGTTCCTCGGGCCGGTGCTGTTCGGGCAGAAGCCGCTGGTCTACTTCTCATGGGCGCTGTTCGGGCTGGTCGCCTGGTTCCTGTTCCGCACGCGCGGCGGGCTGGTGCTGCGCGCGGTCGGCGAGTCGCCGGCGGCGGCGCACTCGATCGGCCATCCGGTGATCCTGGTGCGTTACCTGGCAACGCTGTTCGGCGGCGCGATGTCCGGGATCGCCGGCGCGTTCCTGTCCGTCTACTACACGCCGATGTGGGCCGAAGGCCTGGTCGCCGGCCGCGGCTGGATCGCGCTGGCGCTCGTCGTGTTCGCGACCTGGCGGCCGCTGCGCGTGCTCGCCGGCGCCTATCTCTTCGGTGGCGTAATGATGCTGCAGCTGTTCGTGCAGGGCTCGGGGGCGCGGATCGCGATCCCGGCCGAGCTCCTCTCCTCGGCGCCGTACTGGGCGACGATCGTCGTGCTGGTGCTGATCTCGCGCAACCCGGGCGCGATCCGGCTTCATTCACCGGCCTCGCTCGGCAAGCCCTTTCGCCCCGACGCCTGAAGCCGGCTCGGCGAGGGTCGATAATCGGGGCCACGAGCAGGCCTCACGGCGCCGGCGCGCGCCGGCACCTTCACTGGTCCCCAGGAGACTCCATCGATGACGACACGCAGGCAACTTCTTCGGGGCTGCGCCGCGGCGACGGCGCTGGCCACCGGTCCGCTGGCCCTCGCCCAGGGCAAGGGCGAGGCGCCGCTGAAGATCGGGTTTGTCTACGTGAGCCCGATCGGCGAGGCCGGCTGGACCTTCCAGCACGACACCGGCCGCAAGGAAATGGAGAAGGCGCTGGCCGGCAAGGTGCAGACCAGGTTCGTCGAGAACGTGCAGGAAGGTCCCGACGCCGAGCGCGTGTTCCGCGAGCTGGCCACCAGCGGCCACAGGCTGATCTACGGCACGAGTTTCGGCTACATGAACTACATGGAGAAGGTGGCGAAGCAGTTCCCCGACGTCTTCTTCGAGCACGCCACCGGCTACAAGACGGCCAAGAACCTCGGCGTGTACAACGCCCGCTTCTACGAGGGCCGCTACCTGTGCGGCGTGGTTGCCGGCCGCATGACCAGGACCAACGTGCTGGGGTATGTCGGCGCCTTCCCGATTCCGGAGGTGCTGCAGGGGATCAACGCCTTCATCCGCGGCGCGCGCAGCGTCAACCCGAAGGCCGAGGTGCGCGTGGTCTGGGTCAATTCCTGGTACGACCCCGGCAAGGAGCGGGAGGCGGCCAATACGCTGCTGGCGCAGAAGGCGGACATCGTCACGCACCACACCGACTCGACGGCCGTGGTGCAGGCGGCCGAGGCGCGCGGCGCGATGGCCTTCGGTTATCACTCCGACATGAGCAAATTCGGCCCGAAAGCGCACCTGACGGCGGCGACCCACAACTGGGGCGAGTACTACACCAGGAGCGCGCAGTCGGTGCTGGCCGGCACCTGGAAGAGCGGCAGCGTCTGGGGCGGAATGAAGGACGGTTTCATCCGCATGGCGCCGCTGAGCGCGGCGGTGCCGGCGGCGGTCAAGGAAGAATTGGCGCGGCTCGAGGCGGGCCTGAAGGCCGGCACGCTCCATCCGTTCGCGGGGCCAGTGAAGGACCAGTCCGGCAAGGACGTGATCCCGGCCGGCCGCAGCATGTCCGACGAGGAGCTGGGCAAGATGAGTTTCTACGTCGAGGGCGTGGCCAGCCAGTTGCCGAAGGGCTGATGGAACTTCGCATAATGAGTATTATGTCAACCAAAGTTTGCTCCGGCTGATGGCTTCGACCGACACAACCGCCCCCGCTCCCAGCGCCGGCGCCGCATCAATGAGGGGCGATTCGACGGCGCTGGCCGCGCCCTCCAGGCGCGGGGCCTCGCCGCTCGACGAGCACGACATCTACCTGTTTCGCGAGGGCACGCACACGCGGCTGCACGGCAGGCTCGGCTGCCGGCTCGACGCCGGCGGCGCGCACTTCGCGGTCTGGGCGCCGAATGCGCGCTCGGTCACCGTGCTCGGCGACTTCAATGGCTGGGATCACACCTCGCAACCGATGCATCCGCGCTGGGACTCGTCGGGCATCTGGGAGTGCTACGTGCCGGGCGTGCCGCATGGTTCGGCCTACAAGTTCCGCATCACGCCGAAGCACGGCGACGCCTTCGACAAGGCCGACCCGTTCGCCCTGTACTCGCAGACGCCGCCGGAGACGGCCTCGCGCGCCTGGTCGCTCGACTACGAGTGGGGCGACGGCGACTGGATGGCCACGCGCGGCACGCGCAACGGGCTGGGCTCGCCGATGTCGATCTACGAGGTGCACCTCGGCTCGTGGCGCCGGCGCGACGGCCGCAGCCTCACCTACCGCGAAGCGGCGCACGAGCTGGGCGATTACGTGACGGCGATGGGCTTCACGCACGTGGAACTGATGCCGGTCACCGAGCACCCGTTCTACGGCTCCTGGGGCTACCAGTGCACCGGCTTCTTCGCGCCGACCGCGCGCTACGGCACGCCGCAGGACCTGAAGTACCTGGTCGATCACCTGCACCAGCGCGGCATCGGCGTGCTGCTCGACTGGGTGCCGTCGCACTTTCCCGACGATCCGCACGGGCTCGCCCGGTTCGACGGCACCAATCTGTTCGAGCATGCCGATCCGCGACAGGGCTACCACCCGGACTGGCACTCGTCGATCTTCAACTACGGCCGGCACGAGGTGCGCGCCTTCCTGCTGTCTTCGGCGCACCACTGGCTGGCGGAGTACCACTTCGACGGGCTGCGCGTGGATGCGGTGGCCTCGATGCTGTATCTGGACTACGGCCGCCGCCACGGCGAATGGGTCCCGAACCGCTACGGCGGCCGCGAGAACCTCGACGCGATCGACTTCCTGCGCCTGCTCAACGAGTCCGTCTACCGCGACTTTCCCGACGTGCAGCTGATCGCCGAGGAATCGACGGCCTGGCCGATGGTGTCGCGGCCCGTCTACCTCGGCGGCCTGGGCTTCGGCATGAAGTGGAACATGGGCTGGATGCACGACACGCTGGCCTACTTCCGCGAGGACCCGCTGTTCCGCCGCTACCACCACAACACGATCACCTTCTCGCTGATCTACGCGTTCAACGAGAACTTCGTGCTGCCGCTGTCGCACGACGAGGTGGTGCACGGCAAGGGTTCGCTGATCGGCAAGATGCCGGGCGACACCTGGCAGCAGTCGGCGAACCTGCGGCTGCTGTACGGCTACATGTGGGCGCACCCCGGCAAGAAACTGCTGTTCATGGGCGGCGAGTTCGGCCAGCGGCGCGAGTGGACGCACGAGGGCGAACTGGAGTGGTGGGTGCTGCAGTTCGCCGAGCATGCCGGCGTGCAGCGCTGGGTCGCCGACCTGAACGCGCTCTACCGGCGCGAGACGGCGCTGCACGAGATCGACTTCGACTCCGCCGGCTTCGAGTGGATCGACGCGTCCGACCACGAGTCGAGCACCCTGGCCTGGGTGCGCCGCTCGCGCGGGGGCGACACCCTGCTTGTGGTCTGCAACTTCACGCCGGTGCCGCGCTCTGACTACGTGATCGGCGTGCCGCGGGCCGGCTACTGGCGCGAACTCGCCAACGGCGACGCCGCCGAATACGGCGGCAGCGGCATCGGCAACCTCGGCGGCGTGGCCAGCCGGCCGCTGCCGTCGCACGGCCGTTCGCAGAGCCTGACGCTGACGCTGCCGCCGCTGGCCACGGTCATCTTCAAGTGCGAGCCCGGCGCCTGATCGCGGCCGCGGCGCGGCCCGGCTGAACGTGATCTTGACCGGCGACATCGGCGGCACCAAGACGCTGCTGGCGATCCACGACGAAGGCGGCGCGATCGTCTTCCGCAGCCGTTATCCGTCGGCCGCCGCTGCCGAGTTCGTCGATCTCGTCGCCGCCTTCCTCGACGAGGCGGGTCGCGCCCTGCCCGGCCGCCTGCGGCCGCGCCTGGCCTGCTTCGGCATCGCCGGGCCGGTGCTCGGCGAACAGGTCAAGGTCACGCACCTGCCGTGGCAGATCGACGCGGCGGCGCTGCGCGCGCGCTTCGGCTTCGAACGCGCGCTGCTGATCAATGACTTCGCCGCCGCCGCGCATGGCATCGACCGGCTCGCGCCTGACCACCTCGTCACGCTGCAGGCGGGCTCGCCGCTGCCGGCCTCGCCGCGGGTCGTGATCGGCGCCGGCACCGGCCTCGGCCTGGCCTTCGTCGCCGATGGCCGCGTGCTCGCGGGCGAAGGCGGCCACGCCACGTTCGCGCCAACGCACGCGACGCAGGCGGCGCTGGCGCAGTGGTTGCGGGGCAAGCTCGGCCGGGTGCAGGTCGAGCACGTCGTCAGCGGCGCTGGTTTCGTGCGCATCTACGAGTTCCTGCTGTCGCAGCGCCGCGCCGGCGAAGGCGCCGCTGCGCGTGAAGCGCTGGCCGCCGCCGATCCGGCACCGGAGATCGCGCGCCGCGCGCTGGAGGGCGGCGACGCGCTGGCGCTGGCAGCGGTCGATCTGTTCCTCGCCTGCTACGGCGCGCTCGCCGGCGACCACGCGCTGGCGGTGCTGGCCCGCGGCGGCGTCTTCGTGACCGGCGGCATCGCCCCCCGCTTGCTGGCGAGGCTGCGCGACGGCGGCTTCCTCGCCGCCTTCAATGACAAGGACGAGTTCTCGCCCGTCACCCGCGCCTGCCCGGTGCACGTGGTGCTCGATGCCGACCTGCCGCTGCTCGGCGCCGCCGCCGTCGCGCTGCGCGCCGAGGCCGCCTGAGCGAATCCTCGCGCTTTCAGTGGGTGCCGTTCGGCGCCCGCGCGCCGACGCGCAGGACCATCGCCACCGGGATCAGCAAGGCCGTGGCCGCGGCGGCGAGCCAGTGGCCGTCGATGAACGCCGCCATGTTGGCCTGTCGGGTGACTTCCGCGGCCAGCAGCGAGGCGCCCGCCGCCGAATCCGCGGCCAGGCCGAGCGGCGACAGGTACTCGGCCGCCGCCCGCGAGGCGGCGTCGACCTGGGTGCGCATCTCGGCCCAGTAGCGATCGAAGCCGCGCTGCGCGTACATCGACATCAGGCCGATGCCGGCCGCCGACGAGGCGGTGCGGGCCAGGTAGTACAGCGTCGCCGCGTCGGCCATCCTTTCCTTCGGCACCGTGCTGTAGGCGAGCACGGTCAGCGGCGTGATGACCAGGCCCATCCCCAAGCCCTGTCCGGCCAGCGGCGCCATCATCCACTGGCCGGTCATCTCGGGCGACATCTGCGTCATCCACAGGCAGCTCGCGGTGGCGATGGCGGCACCGGCGAGCATGAAGGTCGAGGCGCCGAAGCGCTGCGAGATCCTGCTGTACAGGAACATCGAGGCGAAGGCGCCGAGCGCCCGCGGCATCAGCAGCAGCCCGGTTTCCACGGCCGTGTGGCCGAACTGCCTCTGGAACAGGAACGGCTGCAGCAGCTGGCCGCCCCAGAGCGCGATCGAGAACGGAACCCACGCCGCTACGCCAAGGGTGAAGTTCGGGTCCGCCAGCGGCGTCAGCCGCACCAGCGGCGCCGCCGGGCGGCTGGCGTAATGCACGACGAGCGTCGCCACCCCCGCGGCCAGCACGCAGGCGCAGGCGATCACGAACGGCGAGTCGAGCCCGCGTTCGTAGCCGTGGTCGATGACGAGCTGCATCGACACCAGCACCGCCGCCAGCGTGACGAAGCCGGCGAAGTCCATCCTGCGGTCCTGCACCGCGGTCTGCGGCATCACCCGCAGTGCCAGCGCGATGACCAGCACGCCGACGGGCAGGTTCATCAGGAACAGCCAGCGCCAGCCGAACACCTCGGTGACGAAACCGCCGAATGCGGGCCCCAGGATCGGCACCACCAGCATGCTCATGTTGTAGTAGGAGAGCACCTTGGCCAGCCGGTCCTTGGCGAAGGTTGCCGCGAACACCGCGTTGCCGATCGGCGCGATCGGCGCCGAGAACAGCCCCTGCAGGAAGCGCGCCAGCGCCAGCGCTTCGAGCGAGGTTGCCAGGCCGCAGAACAGCGACGCCGCACCGAACCCGGCCACCGCGGCGATGAACAGCGTGCGCCGTCCGAGGCGGTCGTTCAGGTAGGCCGTCGGCGGCAGGCCGATCGCCGCGCCGACCACGTAGGCGGTCAGCAGCCAGGCGGCTTCGTTCAGCGTCGCGCCGAGCTGGCCGGCGATCGTCGACAGAGCGATGTTGGTGATCGTCAGGTCGATCGCCTGCATGATGTTGGCCGTCACCACGGTGGCGATCAGCGCGCCGCTGCCGGCGGGCGCGGCGGCTGCCGTGCCGGCGGGGCTTGCCGCGGTGGCGGACACCGGGTCGGCCTGCGATCAGCGCAGCGCGACGCGCACCGTGGCGCTGGCGCCGATCGGCAGCGGCCGCTCCGCCGGCACGTCCGTCAGCCGGATCCGTACCGGCACGCGCTGCGCGGTCTTGACCCAGTTGCCGGTGGCGTTCTGCGGCGGCAGCAGCGCGAAGGCAGCGCCGGTACCCGCGCTGATGCTCTCGACCACGCCGCCGAAGACGGTGCCCGGCATGGCGTCGAGCTCGACCCGCGCGCGCAGCCCGGGCACGATGCCGGGCAGTTCGCCTTCCTTGAAGTTGGCGTCGACCCAGTAGCCGTCCTCGGCCACCAGCACGAACTGCGTGGCGTGGGCCTGCACCTGGGTGCCGGCGGTCAGGCGCAGGTTGGTCACCCGTCCGGCCGCCGGCGCGGTGATCCGCGTGTACTCGAGGTCGAGCACCGCCTGCTGCACTTCGGCGGCCGCCTGCAGCACCGCGGGATGCTGCTCGACGTTGGCATAGGCGGTGGTGCTCGCGCGCCGCACCCGCGCCTTCGCCGCTTCCAGCGCCGCAACCTCGACCGACAGCTGCGCCTGCGCGTCGTCGGTGGCCTGCGAGGCGATGAAGCCCTGCCGCGACAGCTCGTGGGTGCGCGCCAGCCGGGCGCCGGCCTGGCTGATCAGGTGCTCGACGCGCTGCGCCTCGGCCTGTGCCGCCGCCAGCTCGGCCACCGACTCGCGAGCCTGCAGCCGCGCCTGCGCCAGTTTGGCCTGCGCCCGTTCCACCGCGACCTTGTATGGGCGGTCGTCGAGGTCGAACAGCGGCTGGCCGGCCGCCACCGCGCTGTTCGCTTTCACGTGCACGCGGACGACGCGTCCCGCGATCTGCGCGGCGACCGGCATCGTGTCGGCGCCGACGTACGCGTTGTCCGTGGTCCGCGCCTGTCGCGACAACTGGCTCCAGGCGAACGCGGCGGCGGCGGCGGCGGCGATGACGACAAACAGCAGCCACTTCATCGACTTGTTCATCTGACACCCTGCCGCAGCATTGCCCTTCCCTTCCCGGCGCCCTACCGGGGCGGTTCCGCGCCCCGCCGAATCGATGCGGCAAAGATACCGTGCCGAAAGTGGGGGTGTTGCGCGTGTTTGCGTCTTGACAGGAAAATGTGGCGCTGTCCTGGCCACATCGGGCCGCCGTCGTTGATCGGCGTCTAACGGCGGCGGTGCGGAGTGCGGTCCAATGCAATGGACGCCGCAAGCCGCGACAAGGAGCGCCGATGGTCACACGCAAGAGCCCCGCCAAGGCAACAAAAGCCGCAACCAGCGCGCCCAAGCCAGCATCGCGCGAGCGCAAGCGCGCGGTTGCCAAACCGGTCGAGCCGCCGGCGCCTGCCAAACGCAGCAAAGCGGCGGCGGCGCTGCCGGTGGCCCCGGCCGCCCCGAGCGCCGAGGAGCGCTATCGCGCCATCGCCCATGCCGCCTACCTGCGCGCGGAGCAGCGCGGCTTCGAGCCGGGCCGCGAGATCGACGACTGGCTCGCCGCCGAGGCCGAGTACGAGGCCGCACTGAAGGCATCGGCGCAGGCTCCAGGGGGTTGACCGAATTCGCCCGCCCCGGCGGCGATGCCGCGCCGGCAATGCGGCGGCGCGCGCGCTTGCCTTATCGTCGCGTCCGCCGACGCCGCGCGAGGCGTGCGTGGAGGATCTCGTGAACGAACTGCTCGCCCGACTCGACGCGCTCGACGCCTCGCGCTGGAGCAGCCTTACCCAGACGACGGTGCGCATCACGGTGATCGTGCTGCTGGCCTGGCTGGGGGCCACGCTGCTGCGGCGGGCGATCAGGCTGCTGCGCGGCCGCATCGAGGCGCGCATCGACGACCGCGAAGCGCTCAGGCGCGCCGAAACGCTGACGCGCGCGTTCCGGCACATCGTCACCGTGGCGGTCTCGCTGGTGGCCGGCATGATGGTGCTGTCGGAACTCGGCGTGTCGCTGGCGCCGATCCTTGGTGCGGCCGGCATTGCCGGCGTGGCGATCGGCTTCGGGGCGCAGAGCCTGGTCAAGGATTTCTTCTCGGGCTTCTTCATCCTGTTCGAGGACCAGATCCGCACCGGCGACGTGGTACGCATTGCCAGCCACGCCGGCCGCGTCGAGGAAATCACGCTGCGCCACACGCGGCTGCGCGACTATGAGGGCAACGTCCACTACGTGCCCAACGGCATGATCGACAGCGTGGTCAACATGAGCCGCGGCTTCGCCCACTCGGTGATGGACATCGGCGTCGCCTACCGCGAGAACCTCGACGAGGTCTACGCGGTGATGCGCGAGACCGCGCGCGTGATGCGCGCCGACGCCGAATTCGGCCCGCGCATCCTCGAGGACCTGGAGATCGCCGGGGTCGAGCGCTGGGACACCTCGTCGGTGGTCGTCCGCTGCCGCTTCAAGGTGGTCGCGCTCGAGCAGTGGAGCGTGCGGCGCGAGTTCCTGCGCCGCCTGAAGCACGACTTCGACGCGGCCGGCATCGAGATCCCGTATCCGCACCTGACCGTCTATGCCGGCCAGGACAAGGCGGGCGCCGCGCCGGCTTTTCCGTTGCTGCACGTCGAGTCCGCGCCCGGCCCGGACCGTTGAGGACGGCACGATGCAGGAGCGACCGACCAGCCCGCCGCCGCCGCGCAGCCGCTACTTCGAGGACTACCTGCCCGGCATGGTGCTGGAGTTCGGCGCGGTGCGCGTCGACAGGGACGAGGTGATCGACTTCGCCCGCCGCTACGACCCGCAGCCCTTCCACGTCGACGAGCAGGCCGCGGAGCGCGGTGCCTATGGCGGGCTGATCGCCAGCGGCTGGCACACCGGCAGCCTGATGATGCGGCAGCTGGTCGAGCACTACCTGTCGCCGGCGGCAAGCCTGGGTTCGCCGGGCATCGACGAACTGCGCTGGCTGGCGCCGGTGCGCCCCGGTGACACGCTGACGATGCGGGTCACGGTCCTCGAGACGCGCCGGTCGCGGTCGAAGCCCGACCGTGGGCTGGTGCGGGCGAAAATGGAGGTGCTGAACCAGCGCCGCGAGGTGGTGATGTCGATGAAGGCGCTGAACTTCACGCTGTGCCGCCCGGCGCCGGTGGCGGGCTGAGGCGCCCGCGCCGTCGCCTGCGCTCTCGGGGTCGCCCTGCCGCCTGTGCTAAGTTTTGCCCGCCTTCGGGCGCCACGAGGCTGCGCCCGCCGGCGCGGCGACAGTCGAGGCCGGTGGATGCCGGCCCCTTCGCCCGCCTCGGCGCCACGCTCTTGACCGCCCGACCGTTTCCCCGTGAGCCGAATCCTTCGTTGTCTTGCCCTGCGGTTGGCGGGCGCCTTGCTTGCCGCGGTCTGCGCCGCCGGTGCCGCCGCCGGGCAGCATGACTATCCCGAGCGGCCGGTCAGGCTCGTCGTGCCCTTCCCGCCGGGTGGCGGCGCCGACATCCTGGCGAGGACGATCATGCCGCGCGTGTCGCAGGCGCTCGGCAAGCCGATCGTCGTCGACAACCGGCCCGGCGCTGGCGGCAACGTCGGCGCCGAGCACGTGGCCCGCGCCGCGCCCGACGGCTACACGCTGCTGTACGGCACCAACGGCACCCACGCCATCAACGCCAGCCTGTATCGCAACCTGCGCTTCGACCCGGTGAAGGATTTCGTGCCGGTGTCGCGAATGACGACGATCGGCACGATGCTGATCGTCAATGCGCGCTTTCCGCCGGCCTCGGTCGACGAACTGGTCCGCTACGCGCGCGCGAATCCGGGCAAGATCAACTTCGCCTCGGCCGGCAACGGCACCACCTCGCACCTGGCCGGCGAACTGTTCAAGACCCTGGCCGGCATCGACATCGTGCACGTGCCGTATCGCGGCGGCGCGCTCGCCGTGACCGACCTCGTGAGCGGCCAGGTGCAGATGATGATCGACGTGATGCCCAACGCCTATCCGCTGGCCAAGGACGGCCGGGCGCGCGGACTTGCCGTGGGCACCGCGGCCCGCAGCGCGAGCGCGCCGGAGTTCCCGACCATTGCCGAGTCCGGCCTGCCGGGTTTCGAGGCCAGCGCCTGGGACGGCGTTTTCGTGCCGGCAGGCACGCCGGCGCCGGTCGTCGCCAGGCTGAACGCCGCCATTCGCGAAGCGCTGGCCGATCCCGCGGTTGCCGAGGCGCTGCGCGCCCGCGGCGCGCAGCCGAGCCCGAGCACGCCGGAGGAGTTCGCCCGCCATATCGAGGCCAGCGCGGAAAAGTGGGCGCGCGCGGTGCGCGCCTCCGGCGCGAAGATCGATTGAAGGCCGCCCCGGCGCTGGCCGCGGCCTGACCCCTGCTGTTTCGGAGCCCACGATGAGCCCATCGCTTCCGGCGGTGCCGCAATGGAAACCCGTTGCCGGCTACCAGGACATCCTCTATGCCAAGGCCGACGAAGGCATCGCCAAGATCACGATCAACCGGCCCGAGGTGCGCAACGCGTTCCGGCCGGAAACGGTCAAGGAGATGAGCCGCGCCTTCGACGATGCGCGCGACGATGCCGGCATCGGCGTGGTGATCCTCACCGGCCAGGGCAAGGAAGCGTTCTGCTCGGGCGGCGACCAGCGCGTGCGCGGCAAGGGCGGCTACGTCGGCGGCGACAGCATCCCGCGGCTGAACGTGCTCGACCTGCAGCGGCAGATCCGCACCCTGCCCAAGCCGGTGGTGGCGATGGTCGCCGGCTACGCGATCGGCGGCGGCCACGTGCTGCACATGATCTGCGACCTGACCATCGCCGCCGACAACGCCCGCTTCGGCCAGACCGGCCCGAAGGTCGGCAGCTTCGACGGTGGCTACGGCGCCTCGTACATGGCCCGCATCGTCGGCCAGAAGAAGGCGCGCGAGATCTGGTTCCTGTGCCGGCAGTACGACGCGAAGGCGGCGCTGGAGATGGGCCTGGTCAACTGCGTCGTGCCTTACGAGCGTCTGGAAGCCGAAACGGTGCAGTGGTGCCGCGAGATGCTGGCCAACTCGCCGCTCGCGCTGCGCTGTCTCAAGGCGGCACTGAACGCCGACTGCGACGGCCAGGCCGGGCTGCAGGAGCTTGCCGGCAACGCGACGCTGCTCTTTTACCTGTCGGAAGAAGGCCAGGAAGGCAGGAACGCCTACCTGGAGAAGCGCAAGCCGGACTTCCGCAGGTTCCCGCGCCTGCCCTGAGGGCGCGAGTCGCCGTCGCGTTGGCCAGCCCCGCCGCGTGAACGAGGCCGCGCTGTCGATCTTCGCCGCGGCCCGCGAGGACCCGCAGGCAATCGCGCTGCGCACCGACGCGGCGAACTTCACTTTCGCCCAGCTGGCCGAGCGGGTCGCCAAGCGCCTTCGGGAGACGGACATTCAGGACGCGCCAGGGCCGTTGCCGCTCGCCGCCACGCCGACGGTCGACACCGTCGTCTCGCTGCTGGCCCTGTTCGAGCGGCGGCAGGCGGCCGTGCTGCTGCATCCGAAACTGACCGCGCCCGAGCGCGAGGCGGCGCTGTGCGCGGCCCGGCGCGCCGTCAGGTTGCCGGCCGATGCCGCGGCGGTCGTCTTCACCTCGGGCACCACCGGCGAGCCGAAGGCCGCCGTGCTTGCCCGCGCGTCGCTGATCGCTTCGGCAGCGGCGAGCGCCGCCAACCTCGGCTGGCGCGACGATGACTGCTGGCTGCTGGCGAT
>Ga0114939_10001732_pt1 | contig 16953 bp, 13 predicted proteins | sample AshMeaCrysSpring_FD_87196 | JGI IMG/M metagenome (GOLD analysis project Ga0114939, IMG submission 87196) | Groundwater microbial communities from Big Spring, Nevada to study Microbial Dark Matter (Phase II) - Ash Meadows Crystal Spring | ecosystem: Environmental > Aquatic > Deep subsurface >... | reverse complement strand
CCGACGTTATCCGCGGCGAAGAGCCGCGGCCTCATTGAAGCATGGCCTTGGCGACGGTGAAGACGCGCGCGTGCGCCGTTATCCGCGGCGAAGAGCCGCGGCCTCATTGAAGCTCGTCGGGCATGATTGCCCGCATCGTTCGAAGTCGAGGTTATCCGCGGCGAAGAGCCGCGGCCTCATTGAGGCTGGAACGCGTTGCCTCGCTTCGCTCGCAACAGTGGAGCCAGCTCATGAGAGCAAGCCCGTGCGCAGCTCCCGGACGCACGTCCCAACGAAGTCGAGCTGCTTCAACACCAGGTCGCGGTCAACCACGTCCGGGCCTCGCTCCCGCGCGCCGGTACTCGTCCAGGATCGGCTTGACGTCGAAATACTCGTTCCTGCCCTCACTTCTGAGCGAACGCGGGCGTTGCGATCGGCCTCGTGCGCTAGCACACCGTCGCGCAACACGCGGTGGATGAGCTCGAAGGGCGCGCCGTTGCGACGTCGAAGTCGCTGCCCGCACGCGCCGTACCTCGCGCGACGCTGCCGAACCGGTAGGCGCACACGACACCCTCGCTGTGCGCGGCGAAATGACGGGACAGGCGCGCCATGACTTCGGCTCGGTCCACTGGGGCGCCGCCGTCGCATGATGCCGGCCGCGGCGCGGGCCAACGCGTAGCCGCTGCCGCCTAGCCCACTTGGGCCCAGAGCCCGTCCTCGGTCTCGAGCTGGTCGAGCTCGAGCCCCTTGAAGTCGCCGCGGGATACGATGCCGAGCACGAGGCCGGCCGCACTCACCACCGGAATGTGACGGAAGCCGCCGTCGCACATCTCGCGCAGAGCATCGAGGGCAGTCCTGTCCGGCGTCAGGGTGCGCGGCTCCCGTGTCATGACCGCCGACAGCGGCGTGATCGAGGGATCGTGCCCCTCGGCGAGCGCGCGAACGGCGTCGCGGCCGGTGAAGATGCCGATGAGCCGTTGCGTGCGATCGGCGACCATGGCGGCCCCGACGCGGCGTGCCCACATGCGCCTGCAGGTCTCCTGGATGGTGCGCTCGGGCGCGACGATCAGCGCGTCCTGGCCGTCCACGACCGCGGCGAGCTTGCGGTTCGTCATCGCAACCTCCTCTTCTCAGGCGGCGCCTGCCTGCCCCACCTCTTCAATGTAGTTCACCGGAGAAAAAGGGGCACGGGCTAATCGAGGGCACAAGCGCGGCCGCTCGCCGGCGGGCGGCACGCTTTGGACAAGTCCGCGAACGGCTGCGTAGAATCCTGCCCGTTCCAGGCGCCCCCAGCGGCATCCGTCGCACGCGCCCTTCCAGGAGGATCGCCATGATTCGCTTCGCCCCGCTCGCGCTCGCGGCAGCGCTCGCCCTCTCGCTGCCGGCCGCCGCGCAGGATCTCACCGGCACGCTGAAGAAGATCAAGGAGACGGGGACCATCACCGTCGGCCACCGCGAGTCCTCCATCCCGTTTTCGTACCTTGACGACAAGCAGCAGCCGGTCGGGTACGCCATGGACCTGTGCATGAAGATCGTGGAAGCAGTGAAGGCGGAGCTGAAGATGCCCGACCTCAAGGTGCAGCTGCAACCGGTGACTTCCGCGAACCGCATCCCGCTGATGCAGAACGGCACCATCGACCTCGAGTGCGGGTCGACGACCAACTCGGTGGAGCGACAGAAGCAGGTGGCGTTCGGGCCGACCTACTTCGTCATCAACGTGACCGCCGCGGTGAAGAAGGACTCGGGCATCAAGACGCTTGCGGACCTGAACGGCAGGACCATCGCCACGACGTCGGGCACGACCTCGGTCCCGCTGCTGAAGAAGTACGAGAAGACCGCCAACATCGACGTCAAGGAGATCTACGGCAAGGACCACGCGGAGTCGATGCAGCTGCTGGCGACCGACCGCGCAGCCGCCTTCGTGATGGACGACATCCTGCTCGCCGGGCAGATCGCCAACCAGCCGAACCCGGGCGACTACGTGATCATCCAGGAGTCGCTGCGGCAGGAGCCCTACAGCATGATGCTGCGGCGTGAGGATCCGCAGTTCAAGGCGCTCGTCGACAAGGCGGTCGCCAACGTCTACAAGTCGGGCGAGATCGACAAGATCTACGCCAAGTGGTTCACGAGCCCGATCCCGCCGCGCAACATCAACCTCAACTTCCCGGCGACGCCCGGCCTCAAGGAGGCCTTCGCGAACCCGAACGACCGCGGCGTGCAGTAGCGCAACCCGACGCGGCGCGGGCGCACGTATCCCGTGCGCCCCCACGGGGCCGGGGCGGCGACGCTTCCGGCCCTGCGCGTTTTCGGGCATCCTGAGACGCGGACGGTGGGTGGCTGCCTTCGCGCAGACCGCCGGAGAACATGAACTACAACTGGAACTGGGGCGTCTTCTTCCAGGAGACGCCGGAGGGGGGGACGCAGTACTGGCAGCTCCTCTGGGACGGGCTGCTGTGGACGCTCGGCGTCTCTGCGGTGTCATGGCTGATCGCGATGGTGCTCGGCGCGATCATCGGCACCATCCGCACCACCGACCACGCGTGGCTCGTACGCCTCGGGAACGGCTGGGTCGAGCTCTTCCGCAACATCCCGCTGCTGGTGCAGATGTTCCTCTGGTACTTCGTGGTCCCGGAGTTCATCCCGCCGCTCAAGCGCTGGATGATCGCCACCGACCCGATCTACGCGCAGTTTCTCGCGGCGGTGCTCTGCCTCGGGCTCTTCACCTCGGCGCGGATCGCCGAGCAGGTGCGGGCCGGCATCCAGTCGCTCCCGCGCGGTCAGCGCAACGCCGGCCTCGCCATCGGCCTCACGCAGCCGCAGGTCTACCGTTACGTGCTGCTGCCGATGGCGTTTCGCATCATCATCCCGCCGCTCACGAGCGAGACGATGAACCTCATCAAGAACTCCTCGATCGCCCTCACCATCGGGCTCGCGGAGCTCACCTTCCGCTCGCGCGAGATCGGGGAGTACACCTTCAACTTCTTCGAGGCCTTCACCGCGGCCACGCTGATCTACGTCGTCATCGCGATGACCGCGAACCGCGTGATGGCGTTCGTGGAGCGACGCGTGGGCGTGCCCGGCTACATCGGCGGACGATGACCGGGGCGGCGCGACGGGCGGCGAACGGGAGGCGGCGCGGCACGAGCCTGCGGCGCCGCGCGGGATCATCGACCCCGCACACGTCACCGACGCCGTGAACCTCGATTTCTCCGTCGTCACCCAGTCCCTTCCCTACCTGTGGAAGGGCATGCAGTACACGCTGCAGCTCACCGTGACGGCGGCGCTCGGCGGGCTCTTCTTCGGCACGCTCCTCGCGCTCGCGCGCCTTTCACCGATCAAATGGCTGTCGAATCTCGCCGCCGCCTACGTGAACCTGATGCGGTCGGTACCGCTAGTGCTAGTGATCTTCTGGTTCTTCTTCCTGGTGCCGCTGATACTCCAGTCCGTCACCGGCGCCGAGCGGCCGCCGCAGGTGGGCGCGGAGCGCACCGCGCTCATCACCTTCATCCTCTTCGAGGCCGCCTACTTCTGCGAGATCATGCGCGCGGGCATCCAGTCGATTCCCAAGGGCCAGGTCAACGCCGCCTACGCGCTCGGCCTCAACTACAGGCAGACCATGATGCAGATCGTGCTGCCGCAGGCGTTCCGCAACATGCTGCCGGTACTGCTCACGCAGACCATCATCCTGTTCCAGGACACGTCGCTCGTGTACGTCATCTCGGCCACGGACTTCGTGGGCGCGGCCGCGAAGGTCGCACAGCGCGATTCGCGGCTGGTCGAGATGTACCTCTTCGTTGCGCTCGTGTTCTTCCTCATCTGCTGGTCGCTCTCCTATTTGGTGAAGCGGCTGCAGCGCAAGATCGCGATCGTGCGCTGAACGCATGGAGCACCGGCATGGCGATGCGAAGGGAAGCGGCATGGCGATGATCGAGTTCCGCGACGTCTCCAAGTGGTACGGCAGTTTCCAGGTTCTCAAGGACTGCACCACGAAGGTCGAGAAGGGCGAGGTCGTGGTGGTGTGCGGGCCTTCGGGGTCCGGCAAGTCGACGCTCATCAAGTGCGTCAACGCGCTCGAGCCGTTCCAGAAGGGCACCATCACCGTCAAGGGCATCTCGGTGGGCGACGCGCGCACCGACCTGCCGAAGCTGCGCTCGCAGGTCGGCATGGTGTTCCAGCACTTCGAGCTCTTCCCGCACCTCTCCATCACCGAGAACCTCACGCTCGCCCAGGTCAAGGTGCTGAAGCGCAGCCCCGAGGAGGCGAAGCAGAAAGGCCTGAAGCTCCTCGATCGCGTCGGCCTCATCGCGCAGAAGGACAAGTTCCCCGGCCAGCTCTCCGGCGGCCAGCAGCAGCGCGTCGCCATCGCGCGGGCGCTCGCCATGGATCCGATGTGCATGCTCTTCGACGAGCCGACCTCGGCACTCGACCCGGAGATGATCAACGAGGTGCTCGACGTCATGGTCCAGCTCGCGCAGGAGGGCATGACGATGATGGTGGTGACGCACGAGATGGGTTTCGCGCGCAAGGTCGCGAACCGGGTGATCTTCATGGACCACGGCGAGATCGTCGAGGACGCGAAGAAGGAGGACTTCTTCGGCAAGCCGCGCTCCGACCGGGCGCAGCTCTTCCTGTCGAAGATCCTGCAGCATTGAGCGCACGGGCCGCGCCCTGCGGTGTCGAGCGAGTCAGGCACAAGACGGACTCACGCGCCGGTAACCGCCTCCCCCGAAGCCGCGCACGCCCCCGTCCCACGAGGCGATCGCAATGGCTCACGGCAGGCTCCCTCCCTCCCCGCTTGCGGGGAGGTGGCGAGCGAGATCAGGCACGAGACGGACTCACGCGCCGGTAACCGCCTCCCCGAAGCCGCGCACGCCCTATCCCACGAGGCGATCGCAATGGCTCACGGCAGGCTCCCTCCCTCCACGCCTGCGGGGAGGTGAGGGCGGGGGGCGGGAGGGGAGGCTACCTACAACCCGAAGTAGGTCAGCGCCGGCTCGACCAGCGACAGGCCGCTCCAGCCGCCGAACGGGATCAACAGGGCCTTCACGGCGGGCTGCTGCAGCAATGGCACGAACGGACCCTCGCGAGCGGCACTGATGTCGGCGACCAGCGCCTTCACCTGGGCGCTCGCGGCCGGTCGCCGCGCCGAGTCGATCTCTTCGAGGCGCACCGGTGCGTAGGTGGGACGCTGCCCCGGCGCGCCCTCCTTGGCGTAGCCCTCCGGTTCGGCGCCGGTGCCGCTGCCCTGCAGCCACAGCAGCATCTCGTTGTAGTGAGCGAGGATCGCCTTGCGTCCCCGCTCGGCCGAGCCGCGCAGCCGGATCATCGCGTAGATGGAGTAGGCGAGGGAGATCGCGGCGAGAGAGATCAGGGTCCAGGGCACGTCGGACTCGTCGAGGAACGGGTGAAACGCGACGCCGAGCAGGAAGATCTGCACGAACGGCATGTAGACGAGCGGCCCGATGCGCTCGGCGGTGCGAAGGATGAGCCGAAAGTCGAGCTGCGCGACGAGGCAGGCGCGCGGCACCCCCGTGCGCTCGCTCTCCCTCGCGAGCGTCGCGGCCGACCATGCGCTCGGCGTGCTCGAAAGCCGGTCGATGAAGTACGCGCAGGCGCGCGCCTCGAAGACGGTCCAGAAGATCGTGCCCCACAGCACCACGACGTTGCCGACCCAGAGCAGCTCGTTCACGCGCATGACCCAGACCCCGCGGTGCGCGAAGAACGGCGGGTCGAGGGCATAGAGGGCGAAGGCGAAGGCACTGAGCAGCACGGTGGCGAGGACGATCCACGACCAGAACGGTGCCCCGCTGGTACGCGCCAGATAGCGCAGCCACAGCCGATCCACGACGACGCGGCGGTCAGCACCGCCTGCCGTTTCGCGCTCGGTCTGCGCAAAGTCGACGAAGGGGCCGCGCAGCCATTCGATCCGTCGCCGCCACAGGGGCGGAGCGGCCGCGCCCGGCAGGCCCGGCCGAGCGACCCATGCGCTCGGCGCCCGCCAACAGGCGGACCGCAGCGGCAGGTCGAACTCCGCGGCGATGTTCGCCGCCTGGATGCGCAGCCGCCTCATCGCCACCGCGCCGAGCACGACCGCCACGAGCAGCGCGAAGAACCTGAGCAGATGGGAGGGCCACGCACTGACGCCCTCGAGCCACACGAACGGCTCGCCCTCACCGACCTGGATCTCCTCGGTGACGAAGACGGCGACCAGTGCCATGGTCAGCGCGACCGCGGCGACACCGAGCGACCACGCCGCGACGCCGCGCACCATCCGCCGGCGCGCCTCCGGCGGCTGATCGGCGATGTGCACGATGTCGGCGACGAAACGGTTGGCGCGCGTGGTGAGCAGCACCAGGAGCAGCCCGAGTCCGACGGCCAGCCAGACACGCCATGAGGCGAACCGCGGGATCTCCAATGCCGGCGCGGGATGGAAGGACTCGCAGCGGAGCAGCTCCGGGCAGGCGGCCGCGTCGCTGCTTGCGCCGAGATCCACCGGGCGCGTGCGCCCGATCTCGAACAGCCGCGGCGGCGACTCCACCTTGGCCACGCGGCGCGCAGCCGCACCGGCCTCGGGATGCGAAGCCGCGAGCGTCGCGAGATAGGCCGCAGTCTGGTAGCCGTCGCGGAACGGGGCCGTGCCGCCCTGCAGCTTGCCGTGCAAGGCAAGGCCGAAGTGCGATGCGACCACGAGGTTGCGCGCCCAGGACGCCTGATCGCGATGCAGGAAGCGGGCATCGAGGTCGGTGGTGAAGAAGACGGTGCTGGGCAGTCGCGGCTGCAGGGCCTGGAGCACGAGCAGCTTGTCGTAGACGTCCGAGCCGAAGATGCCGACGGCGCGCAGGTGTCGTTCGCTGCCGCCTTCGGCGTCGAGCTGGGCGATCTGGTCCCCGATTCGCCGCAGGTAGTCGAACTGGTTCCGCCCCTCCGCGTTCTCGAGGGGCGTGTCGGGCGTCCGCGGTTCCTTGCCCTTGGCGTCGTTCGAGCGCGGTGCCCGCCGCTCCTCGCGCTCACCGGTGACCGGCAGGACACCGTCGAGACCGCGGAAGTAGGTAAAGACGCGCACGTCGAGCTCATCGCAGCGCTCCGCCGCGTGACGCACGAAGGCGCGTCCGAGGCTGCGCCCGTACTCGTAGTCGGCCTCGACGACGAGGGCGATCGCGTCGCGGCAGGGCGCTTTCGCCGTGCCCCGGCCGGTGAACGCAGTCCGGTCGACACCGCGCCGCCCGAGCTCGCGCACCAGGGCTTTGATCAGCAGGTCGTCCCCCTTGATCACGCGCACGATCTCTTCCGGCGGCCGCGGGTTGCCCTCGTGCCTGCCGAGGGCGGCGAAGGCGGCCTCGTCATCCGAGATCGTCGCGCCGTAGGAGAGGAACTGGATCGGCTGGCCGGAGGGCGGAATCCGCTTGCGGTTCCGGTCATCGACCTCGCGCATGATGGCGAGATACTGCGACGAGGTCGCCGGACCGATCACCGACACCTGCGGAGGCGGCGCCTGGTCGGGGGTGATCGTGCGCACCAGGTCTTCCAGGGCCTCGATCGGCCTCGTGGCGAGCTCGTGCTCGCGCATCCAGAGCACGAGCGCGACTGTCGAGGCATCGGCCGGAAGCTCGGTGCCGTCGGCGGCACTGGTCCTCTGGAACCACTCGTAGGGGATCGTCGAGATCGTCCGGCAGCTCTCGCCCGGGACCGGGAGCGTAGCGGTACCCGCCACCGAGGCGCAGCTCGTTTCGCGGCGAGGCCAATGGACGTAGTTGATCGCCTCGGCGTTCTCCGGCGCGAAGCCCTGGGACGCGAGCGCGCTCTCCACCGCATAGCGGATCCTGCGGCGGATTTCCGCGTCGTCCGGGAACGGGCTCGCCGACAGCATGACGGGCAGCACCAGCAGGCGCCCCGTCGCCCGGGCGCCCGCGATGATCTCGCCCTTGTGATCGCGCAGGCCGAGCTTCTGGGCAACCTCGTGACGCAGCGTCGCGAGATCGGGTGGCGGCGGCGCCGGACCCTCGCCGGGCTTCGCCTTGTTCGCCTCCTGGTGCGCTTCGACGGCGGCGAGCGGATCCTGCCAGAGGCGCGAGGGGACCGCGATGGACGGCGGCGGCTTGAGCCGCTCCGAGTCCTGCGGGCGGATGCTCGACAGTGGCACCGTCTGCGCGATCAGTCCCGCGGCGACGAGCAGCAGCGCCAGGAGGGGCAGCGGGTTGCTGAAGTTGTCGCGCATGTCGCTCACGGCCGTCTCCCGGCTTACGCGCACCGCATGACAGACGCATTGACGTCCGTCGCCGACAGACTACTGCAACAGCCGGAGTTGATGAATAGCTCTAAAGAGATAGCCCGACGCCGGGGGGAGCGCGCAGGCCGGACACGTGAGGGGTCTCGAAACTCCTATGCGGCGTCCGCCCCCGTTGCGAGGCGCAACGCCCCGGGGCCGACCACGCACCCCGGCGGACACGGCGACCGCGGCTGCTTTACTTCCGGACCTGCGTCCGCTGCAGTGCCGCGGCGCGTACGGCTGCGAGCGTGGTACGCGAGGTGATCGCCTCGGGATCGATGCGCACCTCGATCAGCGCCGGCCGACCCGCGGCGAGCGAGCGGTCGAACGCCGGCGCGAAGTCCGCGGTGCGGCTGACGAGCTCGCCGTGCGCGCCGTAGGCCCGCGCGAGCGCGGCGAAGTCGGGGTTGCGAAGCGTGCTGCCCCACACGCGCCCCGGGTGCTCGCGCTCCTGATGCATGCGGATCGTCCCGTACATGCCGTTGTTCACGACGACGAACACCACGTTCGCGCCGTACTGCACTGCCGTGGCGAGCTCCTGGCCGTTCATCAGGAAGCAGCCGTCGCCGTTCCAGGAGACGACGACGCGTTCGGGATGGAGGAGCTTCGCCGCGATGGCCGCCGGAACGCCGTAGCCCATCGCGCCGGAGGTCGGCGCGAGCTCGGTGCCGAGCGGCGCATAGCGGTAGTGGCGATGCAGCCAGCCGGTGTAGTTGCCGGCGCCGTTCGCGACGATCGCGTCGCGCGGCAGCCGGTCGGCGAGCCAGGCGACGACTTCGCCGAGCTGCACGTCGCCGGGCATCGGCTCCGGGAGCACCCACTCCAGATAGTCCGCGTGCGCCGCCTGGGTCCACGCCCGCCAGCGTTCGCCCGCGACGGCGACCGAGTCGAGCGCCGCGGCGAACGTCGCCGGCGATGCAGCGATGGCGACGTCGGGCTGGTAGACGCGGCCGAGCTCCGCCGGATCGGCATGCACGTGAACCAGGCCCTGCCCCGGGTGCGGCGGAGTCACCAGCGCATAGCCGCCGGTCGTCATCTCGCCCAGTCGAGCGCCGACGACCACCAGCAGATCCGCATCGCGCACGCGCGCCGCAAGCTTCGGGTTGGCACCGATGCCGAGGTCGCCCGCGTAGTGCGCATGGCGATTGTCGAAGCGATCCTGCCGACGGAACGTCGTCGCCACGGGTAGCCCGGCGCGCAGGGCGAACCGTTCGAGCTGTGCGCACGCCTCGCGCGTCCAGCCGCTGCCGCCGGCGAGCACGAGCGGGCGCTCGGCGTGCGCGAGCCGGTCGCCGAGCGCGCGCAGCTCGGCAGCGCCGGGATGCGCTTGCGCCGTAAGGTAGCGCTCTGCATCGGGGACTGCCGCCACCGTGCCGAGCATGTCCTCCGGCAGCGCGAGCACCACCGGTCCCGGGCGACCGCTCGTCGCGACGGCGAAGGCACGCGCGAGGTACTCGGGCAGCCGGTCGGCGCGATCGACCTGCGCCGCCCACTTCGCCGCCGGCGCGAACATGCGCGCGAAGTCGATCTCCTGGAACGCCTCGCGGCCGGCGCAGTCGCTGCCGACCTGGCCGATGCAGAGGATCATCGGCGTCGAGTCCTGCATCGCCGTATGCACGGCGATCGCGGCATTGCACGCGCCCGGGCCGCGCGTGACGAAGCACACGCCGGGGCGGCCGGTGAGCTTGCCGTAGGCCTCGGCCATCGTCGCCGCACCGCCTTCCTGGCGGCAGACGACGAGCCGGATGCTGCCGCGTCCGCCCGGCGCTTCGGGCCGCACGTCGTAGAGCGCGTCGAGCACCGGGAGAAAGCTCTCGCCCGGCACGCAGAAGACGAGATCGGTGCCGTGGACGAGCAGCTGGTCGACGAGGATACGGCCGCCGGTACGCATCGCCGGCGCCGGCGCCGCAGTCACTTGCGCAGGCCGGCGAACAGCCTCTCGGCCTCCTCGGCGTAGAAGGGTGACGGCTTGAGGAGGCGGTTCTCCATCGTCTGGATGAGCGGCAGCGCCGCGGCGAGGTACGCCTTGAAGCCCTCGTCCTGCGTGAGCAGGGCGCGGCGGCGTTCGCGATCCTCGACACTCTCGTACGCCCACAGGTGGACGACCTGGTTCAGCGTGCCGATCTCGCTCACGTAGTGGCCGATCAGCCCCCCGAGGATGCGCCGCTGCACCGCGAGGCCCTGCTCCTCGTAGACCTTCAGGAAAGCGGGGAGCTTGCCCGGATGCAGGGTGTAGATGCGTTCCTCGACGATCATCGTGTCCTCCTCGTGTTCACCCCTCTCCGCGAAGCGCGGGATTGTAGGTCAGGGCCGCCGCGCAAACCGGAATCCGGCGGCCGTGGGCATGCGCAACGCGCAGGGCCGGCGGGCGGAGCATGCCGTTGCGCTCGGGCAGCGGCGCGCGGAAGGTCGGCACCGGACGCTCAAGCTAGTCGTCAGGATACGAGGGGGCAGGCCCCCTCGTGCTCCCCGATCTCAGGAAACGCAGGACACCGCGTTTCTTTCTAGTCGTCAGGATACGAGGGGGCAGGCCCCCTCGTGCTCCCGATCCCAGGAAACGCATGACGCCGCGTTTCTTTCTAGAATCTAGCCAGGAGGCGCGTGTTCACCATGGCCGACGACATCCAGTCCCTGCGCCGCATCCTCGCCGAGAACAAGACCATCGCCATGGTGGGGCTTTCGGCCGACTGGTTCCGGCCGAGCTACTTCGCCGCGAAGTACATGCAGGAGCACGGCTACCGCGTGATCCCTGTGAACCCGCGCTACGCGGGCAAGGAGATCCTGGGCGAAAAAGTGTACTCGGGCCTCGACGACATTCCGGTGAAGGTCGATCTCGTCGATGTGTTCCGCAAGACGGTGGACGTGCCGCCCATCGGCGAGCAGGCGATCGCGATCGGCGCGAAGGCCCTGTGGCAGCAGATCGGCGTGAAGAACGAGGCCGCCGCGGAGCGCGCCCAGGCCGCCGGACTCGATACGGTGATGGACCGCTGCGTGAAGATCGAGCACGCGCGCCTCTTCGGCGGGCTGAACTGGGTCGGCGTGAACACACGCGTGATCTCGGCGAAGCGGCCGCGATACATCGCGAACTGAAGCGATCGAAGCGAAAGACTTCACCGCAGAGCGCGCGGAGAGCGCAGAGGGTCGCAGAGGAGTGAAACGTTGAAGCGCATCCCGGCCCTCTATCGCTTCTTGCTCCGCGTGTCTCTGCGTCCTCCGCGCACTCTGCGGTAAGGCTTTTTCAACGCTGCGCTCGCCCCCATGGCCGACCACCCTTTCGGATTCGAGACCCTCTGCCTGCACGCCGGCCAGATCCCCGACCCGGCGACGGGTGCGCGCGCGGCGCCGATCTACCAGACGACCTCGTTCGTCTTCGACTCGGCCGACCACGCCGCGAGCCTCTTCAACCTGCAGACCTTCGGCAACGTCTACTCGCGCATCTCGAACCCCACGGTGGCGGTGTTCGAGGAGCGCATGGCGGCGATCGAAGGCGGCCGCGCAGCCCTCGCCACGGCATCGGGGCAGGCCGCGGAAGCCATCGCGATCATGACGCTCGTCGAGGCCGGCGACCACGTCGTCTCGGCGAGCACGCTCTACGGCGGCACGCACACGCTGCTCGGCGTGAACCTGAAGAAGCTAGGTGTCGAGACGACCTTCGTCGATCCCTCGGAGCCCGCGAACTTCCGCCACGCGATCACGAAGAAGACGAAGCTCCTCTATGCCGAGGCGCTCGGCAACCCGTCGATCAACGTCGTCGACATCGAGGCGCTCGCCGCGATAGCGCACGATGCCGGCGTACCGCTCATGATCGACAACACCGTCCCCTCGCCCTATCTCTGCCAGCCGTTCAAATGGGGTGCCGACATCGTCGTCCACTCGGCGACGAAGTACGTCGGCGGCCACGGCACGACGATGGGCGGCGCGATCGTCGAGTCGGGGAAGTTCCCCTGGGACAACGGCAACTTCCCCGGCATGACGGAGCCCTCGCCCGGTTACCACGGCGTGCGTTTCTACGAGACCTTCGGCGACTTCGGCTACACCATGCGCTGCCGCATGGAGGCGATGCGCACCTTCGGGCCGACACTCGCGCCGATGAGCGCCTGGCTGCTGCTCCAGGGTATCGAGACCCTGCCGCTGCGCATGGACCGGCACTGTGCGAACGCGCTCGCGGTCGCCCGGCACCTCGAATCGCATCCCCAGGTCGGATGGGTCAACTACCCCGGCCTCCCCGGCAACCGCTACCATGACCTCGCGCGCAAGTACCTGCCGCGCGGCGCGAGCGGCTTGCTCTCGTTCGGCGTCAAGGGCGGCGCGCGCGCCGGCGAGCGGTTCATCGAGGCGGCGACCTTCATGAGCCACCTCGCCAACATCGGCGACGCGAAGACGCTCGTCATCCACCCGGCGAGCACGACGCACCGGCAGATGTCTGAGGAGGACCAGGTGAAGGCGGGCGTGACCCCGGAGATGATCCGCATGTCGATCGGGCTGGAGACGCTCGACGACATCCTCTGGGACATCGACCAGGCGCTCGCCGCTGCCGCCAAGCTCTGAGAGGCTTTCGCAGTCTGCCCACGTCATGGAGCTCGACTGGTCACTGCCGTACGCCGTCCATCGCCGGCCGACGCTGGCGGCGAACGTCGTCTCCACCTCGCAGCCGCTCGCCGCCCAGGCCGGCCTGCAGGCGATGCAGGAGGGCGGCAACGCGATCGATGCGGCGGTCGCCGCCGCGATCACGCTCACCATCGTCGAGCCGGTCTCGAACGGGATCGGCTCGGACGCGTTCGCGATCGTCTGGGACGGCGAGCGTCTGCACGGTCTGAATGCGTCAGGGCGCTCGCCGGCGGCGTGGACGCCGGAGTACTTCGCGCGTTTCGGCGGCATCCCCGAGCGCGGCTGGAACAGCGTCACCGTGCCCGGCTGCGTGTCGGCGTGGCACGCACTTTCGGAACGCTTCGGCCGCCTGCCCTTCGGCGAGCTGTTCTCGTTCGCGATCCGCTACGCGCACGACGGCTATCCGGTCTCGCCGACCGTCGCGCGGCAGTGGGCACAGCAGGTGCCTTTGCTGCGCCAGCAGCCCGGCTTCGCGCAGGCCTTCATGCCCGAGGGGCGCGCGCCGCGCCCCGGCGAGATCTTCCGCATCCGCGCTGCAGCGGACACGCTCGAACGCATCGCGGCGGGCGGCCCCGAGGCCTTCTACAGGGGGGGCGTTGCGGAGCGCCTCGTCGCGCATGCGCAGGCGTGCGGCGCCGCGCTCGACCTCACCGATCTCGGCGCACATCGCTGCGACTGGGTGGAGCCGGTCGCGCAACGCTACCGCGACCTCGAGCTGCACGAGCTGCCGCCGAACGGCCAGGGCCTCGTTGCGCTCGTCGCCCTCGGCGTGCTGTCCAACTTCGATCTCGCGGCCCTGCCCCTCGACGGCGCGGACAGCGTGCACCTGCAGATCGAGGCAGTGAAGCTGGCGATGGCCGACGCGGCGCGCTACCTGTGCGACGCCGACCACATGGAGATCCCGGTCGCCGCACTGCTCGATCCCGCATATCTCGCGGCGCGCGCGAGTCTGATCGACCTCGGCCGCGCACAGGATTTCGCCCACGGCACGCCGCCGCGCGGCGGCACCGTGTATCTCACCGCTGCCGACGCCGAAGGGCGCATGGTCTCCTACATCCAGTCGAACTACATGGGCTTCGGCTCGGGCGTCGTCGTCCCCGACACGGGCATCAGCCTGCAGAACCGCGGCCACGCATTCACGCTCGCCGCGGGACATCCCAACCGCGTCGCGCCGCGCAAACGGCCGTTCCACACCATCATCCCCGGGTTCGTGACGCGCGGCGGCGTGCCCTTCGCGACGCTCGGCCTCATGGGCGGAACGATGCAGGCGCAGGGGCACACGCAGGTGATGGTGCGGATCGCCGACTACCGCCAGAACCCGCAGGCGGCAATCGATGCGCCGCGCTTCCGCATCGTCGGCGGGCTGGAGGTGAACGTGGAGCGGCATTTCCCGCCAGCGACGCTCGCCGAGCTCGAGCGCCGCGGCCATCGCCTGACGCCGCTCGGCGAGGGCTACATGGACTTCGGCTCGGCGCAGATCGCGATGCGGATGCCCGGCGCCTACCTCGCAGCGTGGGACGCGCGGCGCGACTCGCTCGCGGTCGGGTTCTAGCCGGACGCGGAGCAGCATTCTCGGCCGCGGGTGTCGAGGATCGTCATCGGAGTCCTGATGGCGCTCACCGCCGCCATCACGACGCTGGGTGAATGAAGCACGGGCGGCCTGCGGCAGCGCTGACCTTCGCGCTCTGCACGCTCGCCGTTGCGGCGGCGGCCGACGAGAAGGCGCCCGCGGACTTCGCGGCATCGAAGGGCGTATCCGCCGAGGAACAGCTGAAGCGGCGGCTCCTCGCCCGCGTGCGCACCCTCCCCGGCACCGACACGCAGTTCCTCGTCGGCGGGTACCTGCAGGTCGACGGCATCGCCAGCCGCAAGAGGCAGGACGGCGACGAGCAGGACACGTTCATCGTGTCGACCACGCCCTTCGGCGCGGCGAACCGCGATTACCGGGCGAGCATCCGCCAGTCGCAGATCAACTGGGTATCACGCACGCCGAGCGCGGCGGGCCCGTTCTGGACGCGGCTCGAGGCGAACCTCTTCCCCCTCGACGGCACGACAGCACCGACGCTCAACCAGCTCTACGCGCGCTGGGACGAGCACCTCGTCGTCGGCAAGACTTACTCGACGTTCATGGACGAGAGCGCGCTGCCGACCACGCTCGACTACAACGGTCCGAGCGGCGTCACGTTCGTTCGGCAGACCCTGGTGCGCGGCCGCGTCGGCATCGCCAAGGGCTGGGCAATAGAAGCCGCGCTCGAGGATCCGCAGGCCGACGTGACCGCCGGCCTCGCGGCGAGAAGCGTGTCGACTCGAGCAGCGCGCCCGGACCTCGCGGCGCGGCTGCGCTACGAAAGCGATCGCGGTCACCTGCAGCTCGCGGCTCTTTCACGCCGCCTCGACGCGACCGCCACCGGACCGCTCGGCACCACGGAGCAGCGAGTCGAAGGGACGGGCGTGTCCGTGTCGGGATCGATCGCGCTCTTCCACGCCGACACGCTCATGTTCCAGGCGGCCACCGGCAGGGGCGTGGGGCGGTACTTCAACGACCCGCTGAGCTCGACGGGCGTCGCGCTCGAGCGCGACAGAGGCGGGCTCGAGCTGGTGAGAACGTCCGGCGCGACGCTCTACTACCAGCGCAAGTGGTCCGAGAACTGGATGAGCGTGGCCGGTGCGAGCACGCTCTGGGTCGGCACCGACGGCCTGCGGAGCCCGGAGTCGCTGCGCCAGGTCGTCTATGCCTCGGCCAACCTGTTGCACCGGCTGACGCCGACGCTCGTCGTCGGCGTCGAGGCGTTGTGGGGCGAGGCGACGCCGGTGGACGGTGCGAGCGCGACGAACGTTCGGCTGCAGCTCTCGGTGCGGTATCTGATCTTCTAGCTCTCTAAGAGGGTGTAGCCAAAATGATTTGGCTGCTCTATGCTTCGTCTTGTCGAAGTCAAGCGAGGCGACGGATGGGAGACGACAGCACGACACGAGGTAGACCGGGCCGCAAGCCGGCGCTGAACGCGCAGCACATCCGGGTTCTGCGGTCCATCACGCGAGAGCAGCCGCGCTCGTCTCTGGACGAGGTGACCCGTGAACTGCAGCGGCGCGCCGGCGTCAAGGTCTGCTTGGCAACGGTTCGCACGGCCCTGCGGCAGGCAGGCATCAGCAGACTCAAGCCGCAACGCAGGCCCAGCGAGCGGGCGGCGGTCCAGGGTAGTGCCCCGCTTCGCGTTGGCTACAAGGACGTTCACCGGCGAGACGATGGCCCCAGCGGCATGAACACCGACCTGACCGATGCCGAGTGGGCGCTGGTGGCGGACCTGTTCGAGCGGCAAGGTGGGCGCGGCACGCCGGCCAAGCATGCGCGCAAGCACATGGTCGATGCGTGCTGCTACGTGGTGCGAACGGGCTGCGCCTGGCGGCTGCTTCCCAAGTCCTTTCCGCCGTGGCGCGGGGTCTACAAGGCTTTCAGTCGCTGGGCCGCCGCAGGCACCTTCGAGACCATGCACGACCGACTGCGCCAGCAGTGGCGCGACCGCGTAGGGCGCAATCCCGAGCCCACGGCGGCCATCATCGACGCCCAGAGTACGCGTAGCACCGCCCAGGGCGGCATGACCGGCTTCGACGCGGGCAAGAAGGTCAAGGGCCGCAAGCGCCACCTCGTGGTCGACACCCTGGGCCTGCTCTTGGCCGTCACCGTCACCGCCGCCAGCGTGCAAGACCGTGACGCCGCCGCGCCCGTGGTCGCGCAGGCATGCGCCAAGGTGCCGGGGCTGAAGAAGGTCTACGCCGACGCCGCCTACGGCGGCAAGTGCGCCGAGGCCATCGAGCAGGCGCATGGCATCAGCGTCGAGATCGTTCGCCACCCCGGCAACCGCAGCACGGGTACTTGGCAGGACGCACAGCAACCACTGTGGCCGGAGGCCGTCGCCAGCGGCTTCGTCGTGCAGGCCAAGCGGTGGGTCGTTGAACGCACACATGCCTGGAACGAGCGCGCCCGACGCCTCATCGCCCATCACGACCGCTCCTCATGGGCACCGGTCGCTTGGGTCTGGCTCGTCGAAGCGCGTATCCTCGCGACTAGGCTGGCCAGATAAATAATTTTGGCTACACCCTCT
>Ga0114939_10001731_pt1 | contig 16960 bp, 12 predicted proteins | sample AshMeaCrysSpring_FD_87196 | JGI IMG/M metagenome (GOLD analysis project Ga0114939, IMG submission 87196) | Groundwater microbial communities from Big Spring, Nevada to study Microbial Dark Matter (Phase II) - Ash Meadows Crystal Spring | ecosystem: Environmental > Aquatic > Deep subsurface >... | reverse complement strand
GCCTTCTTCTTCCCCACCCTGCAGGCCGATGCCGATGGCATCTTTACGTTTTCATTCACCATGCCCGAGGCGCTTACGCAGTGGAAGCTGCAAATGCTGGCACATACCAAAGACCTTGCCACCGGCACGGCTACCCACAGCGTAGTTACCCAAAAAGACCTGATGGTGCAGCCCAACGCGCCCCGCTTTTTCCGCCAGGGCGATAAACTGGAGTTTGTGGCTAAAATTACCAACCTCAGTGCTTCATCTCTCAGCGGCAAAGCTGAACTGAAGCTTTTCCGTGCCAGCAGTATGGAACCGGTTGACAAGTTGTTTACCAACAACGTACCATCCTTGACGTTTGATGCACCTGCCGGGCAAAGTGTTGCGGTGAAATACAGCATAAGTGTACCGGTTGACTACACCGATGGGTTGGTGTACCGCCTTGTGGCCACTACATCTGCTGCCAGCGATGGTGAAGAAATGGCATTGCCCGTGCTCACCAATCGCGTACTTGTTACCGAAAGCCTGCCCCTGAACCTGCGCAACACCAAAAGCAAATCGTTCAGGTTCGAAAAACTGCTTGCTGCCGGCAGCCCCACCCTGCAAAATCATGCCTTTACCGTAGAGTACACCACCAATCCGTCCTGGTACGCTGTGCAAGCCCTGCCCTACCTGATGGAATACCCTTACGACTGTGCAGAGCAAACCTGGAACAGGTTTTATGCAAACGCCCTGGCTACCAGCATTGCCAACAGCGCACCACGTATTAAAGCCATTTTTGAACAATTGCAAAAAGCGGGTAAACCGCTGGAAAGCGCCCTGCAAAAGAACCAGGAACTCAAAAACATCATGCTGGAAGAAACCCCCTGGGTACTGCAAGCCAAAACTGAGGCAGAACAAAAACGCAACACCGCCCTGCTGTTCGACCTGGTGCGCATGGCGAACGAAAGCAGCAGCGCCCTGGCCAAGCTGGAAGAAATGCAGAGCCCCAACGGTGGATTCGTTTGGTTTAAAGGCGGTATGGACGACCGCTATATGACCCAATACATCGTAATCGGCGCCGGCCACCTGCAAAAATTAAACGCAGTGCCTATGAGTGTAAATGCGCGAGTGAGGCTAATGGTTGGCCGTGCTATACCCTACCTGGATGCCCGCATGCAGGAAGACTACGACAGGTTAATAGCCACTAAGGCCGACCTCAGCAAAAATCAACTTGGATCGCTTACTGTGCAGTACGTGTACATGCGCAGCTTTTTTGCCGACCTGAATATGGATACCCGGTACAAAAAAGCATACGACTACTATGTGGAACAGGCCCGCAAATACTGGCTTACCCAAAGCAAATACCACCAGGGCATGATAGCGCTTGCACTGCACCGCATAGGCGATAAGCAAACCGCTACAGGCATCCTGATATCGCTAGCCGAAAACAGTATCAGCCACGAAGAATTTGGCATGTACTGGAAGGAGTTTAACAACCCGGGCTACTATTGGTGGCAGGCGCCTATCGAAAGCCATGCATTACTTACAGAAGCTTTTGCAGAAATAGAGAGTAACGCAAAGCGCATTGACGACCTGAAAACATGGCTGCTGAAGCAAAAACAAACCACCAACTGGAAAACAACCAAGGCCACTGCAGAGGCGTGCTATGCCTTGCTGATGCAGGGTACCAATTGGCTCGCCGAAGAACGCACCGTACAGATAAGCCTGGGCAGTAAAGTATTGAGCAGCGCTACCAGTCCGGCCGAAGCGGGCACCGGCTATTTTAAAGAAACAATACCCGGTACAGATATTAAGCCCGACATGGGTAATATCAGCGTGAATCTCAGTGGCCAATCGGGCACAGGCTCATCTTCCACCAGTTGGGGTGCCGTGTACTGGCAATATTTTGAAGATATGGACAAAGTAACCCGGGCAGGTACGCCGGTGCAAATAACCAAACAGCTTTTTGTGGAGCGCAACACCGACCGCGGCCCGGTACGGGAGCCTGTAAAAGAAGGCAGCACCCTACGCATAGGCGACAAAGTGAAAGTGCGTATAGAAATAGTGAGCGACCGCAACATGGAATACGTGCATTTGAAAGACACACGTGCCAGCTGCCTGGAGCCGGTAAATGTTCTTAGCATGTACAAATACCAGGGTGGCCTGAGCTATTACGAAAGCACCCGCGATGCAAACACGAACTTCTTTATATCATACCTGCCGCGTGGCACGTATGTATTTGAATACCCGTTGGTGGTATCGCACGCCGGCACCTTTACCAACGGACTTGCCCAGTTGCAGTGCATGTACGCCCCCGAGTTTACCAGCCATGCAAGTAGTCCCAAACTTACTGTGTTGGCAAAATAAACACCGCTCTCGGCACATGCTTGTACCGGGTAAAATAGCTGAACGATTCTTTCGTTGTAGTTTGCCGTAGTTTCGTTTGTATGCAGCGCAGGCATTTTATACGCAACATGAGTATGGCTGGTATGGGCTTGCTGGCCTCGCCCTACCTGCCTGCACGCACCGACCCGCCTGCAAAAGGAATTCCATTGATGCCTCCCTATCTGAGCAGGGGCCATACCATTGGCATTACCTGCCCATCAAGCCCACTTAGCGAAAAAGAAGCCCGCTATGCTATGGAAAGCTTGAAAAGCTGGGGATTTGAGGTAGTGCTGGGCAACTCGGTAGACAAACAATGGCAACGCTATGGCGGCACAGACGAAGAACGGGCAGCCGACCTGCAGCAAATGCTTGACAACCCTACCATCAAAGCCATCCTGTTTGCGCGGGGCGGATATGGTGCTATGCGCATTATAGACAAGCTGAATTGGACAAAATTTGAACAAGGTCCAAAATGGCTGATTGGTTTTAGCGACATTACTGCTTTTCACTGCCATGTGCACACACGCTTTGACATACCCACTATGCATGCCGATATGGTTAACGGTTTTAATGGTATTGAAAATGCCTCGAACCGCAGCCTGTACAAGGCCCTGAGCGGTCAGCGAACGGAATACAGTTTTGATGGATATACCCTTAACCGGGCAGGACAAAGCAGTGGACAACTGGTGGGCGGCAACCTGAGCCTCATTTATGCCATGCAGGCTAGCCCAAGCGAACTGAAAACTGATGGTAAGATCTTGTTTATAGAAGATGTGAGTGAGTACAAATACACGGTAGACCGCATGCTGATGAACCTGAAACGCAGCGGCAAATTGCAAAACCTGGCAGGACTGATAGTGGGTGGATTTACAGCTACCAAAGAAGATACAGAAATGAACTACCCCATGAGCATAGAAGAAATAATTATGGAAAAAGTGCAGGAGTACAAATACCCGGTTTGCTTTCATTTTCCGGCAGGGCACCAAAAACTAAACCTTGCGCTGAAACTTGGATTGCATTACAACCTGTACGTAACCAACGCTGCCTGTTCGCTTAGCGAAGTTGCCGACCCGCATCCTGACATTGTGCCTGCCATGCGCTACAGCGACAGCACCTACAACGAACCGTCTGTACCCCTGCCCGACTCATCTTTAGCAAAACGTCAATAATCATTACCTATTGGCCGGCTGGCGCTCATGAAAAAAATTGTAACACCACCATACCTGACAAAGGGTAGCGCCATTGGGCTGGTATGCCCTGCCGGCGCCATGCCAGCCGAAAAAGCTGCAACCTGTATTCAAGTGCTAAAGGCGCAGGGCTACAACGTGGTAGCAGGCGCCACACTTGGCAGCAGCCACCACTACTTTAGCGGCACCGATGAAGAACGACTGGCAGATTTACAAATTATGCTCAACGATGCACGTATTGACGCCATTTTGTGTGCGCGGGGCGGATACGGCACTTCCAGAATTTTAGACAACATTGACTGGAAAGCATTTCGAAAAAGGCCGAAGTGGATCATAGGCTTTAGCGATATAACCGTACTACATAGCCATCTTACCCAAAACCTTGGCATTGCTTCGCTGCACGCCCCTATGGCCGCCGCATTTAATCATGAAGAATGGCGCAATCCCTATGTGCAGTCCCTGCTAAGTGCATTAAAAGGAAAAAAATACAAATACACCTGCCAATCGCACCCAGTTAATGTAAAAGGCCACGCAACAGGTAAACTGGTTGGTGGCAACCTGGCCTTGCTGGCACACCAGGTAGGAAGCCGTACAGATGTAGATACCCGGGGTTGCATACTTTTTATAGAAGATGTTGGTGAATACCTGTACAATATTGACCGTATGTTGCTGCAATTGGACCGTGCAGGTAGGCTATCCAAACTGGCTGCACTTGTTGTGGGTGGTTTTGCCGACACAAAAGATACCACTACGCCATTTGGGAAAACGGTGGAGGAAATAGTGCTGAACCACGTAGCCAAATACAAGTATCCTGTTTGCTTCAACTTTCCGGTGAGCCACGAAAAAGAAAACTATGCCCTTAAATGTGGCATGGTACACACGCTTAAAGTGAGCAAAAACACGGTGCTGCAGGAAACCGGCATCTAAGCAGTTAATTCAAATCTTTCCAAGCAATACCATCATATACTTCGTACTTGTTGGTGGTAGTATTGTAGCGCAACATACCAGGAGTGGCAAATTCTTGTGTATTATTTTTATAGTAATCAATAATCCACTGCCAGGTGGTAAAAGTGCGCAGCCTGGCAGGCACCGGAAATATGGCCCCGGTAAATCGTTCGTTGGACAGAAAGCCACGAACACCATTTACAAAGCAAGCTGCTTCCAACTGCCCCATAGACAAGGCAGAAGGTAACGATATGTGCCGCCGGCTGCCGGTGGTAAAATAACGATGGCTGCTGTCGAATCCGTACGCCAGGAACAGGCTGCAGCCACCGCGCATGTTGTAGCCGGTAAGCATCAATTCATCGTATCCGCCAACCGTCGCTCCTGTAATCAGAAATCCGCCGGTGTCAAAACTGTCAATTAATATTGCCTTATAAGTACCCGGCGTATCGGGAAGCATGTAGTGCTTTGCAATTGATGACTTCCAATTCTTAGTTACCAAATGCAAGGCTCCCCTATGCCAGAAAACAGCCTCACAATCAAACGCTGTGTTGTTGCCGCCCTGCGGGGTAAAATCAGTTTGATCTTCGTACGAAAAATAAATGCTGTAAATAGCAGAATCAGGTATAGATGTTTGCGTGCTACTGTCGGGTCCTGGCTTTGGTACTTTGTAAATAACTAGGTTGGTTCGGTTGCCATTGGCATTGTTGCCTACATCGGCCACGTACAAGTACACACTATCCTGAGCTAGGTCTTCCCAGTCCACATTGAAACAACCCTGCAATGCAATGGTTTGCTCAATTTTTCCTATGGTACTATCAAGCATATAAAGTACGGGCGCGTTACCTCCATCGTTGAGCGCTATTATTTTGCCGCCATAATAAACCATACCACTTATTTCGTTTAGCGCCGAAGGCAGCGTAACCCGTATCGGTGGCGAATAGTTTTGAGAGGCATACAGGCAACTCCCATTATTGCAGCAAGCCAGAGAATCGAAATTGGTGGCCTGCGGATCGGTGCAGCCAGGCGTCTGGGCATACGCATTTGCCAACCCACCCAACAAGAAAAGCAGGCATTGGCCAAACAGCACTATAATTATTTGCGCTATTGATGTAATGGTACCCATCCTGTGTTAGTAAATCCTTCCAGTTTGCCGGTAGTGCTGTTAAAGCGTATCATACCTGGTTGCGGGCTTACGGGCCGCTGCTGGGTGGTGCCCACGGGCAATTGTACCGCATCGGTGGCATTTATATGCAGGCTGGTAGCAGGCGAAGTGGTGCCAATGCCAATACGCACCATACCTGTATCGATAAAAAGCCTGGAGCTACCGCCTGTAACAAACGTCAATGCCGAACCGTTGTTTGTACCAAGGCTTGCCACCTGGTTGTTTATTGTGTTGCCACCTACCATCCATTGCTGTGCCTGACCCGTCAGCGCAAGCACAGCATTGCTCCATATGGGTTGTTGAGTTGTGCCCATATTTACTTGTATAGCATTTTCTTCCACATTAAAAATCAGCAGCGAAGGGGCAGGGGTGTCGATGGCATTGCGCTGGGCAGTAGTAAGCCGTGGCAGCAGCACGCCCCCTTTTGCAGATTGCAGGTCGAGAATGGCGCTGCCATGAGCCTTGCCCGTGGTGCTGCCGATAGCCACACCCTGGGCCGATACTTCGTTGCAAAGCCATAGCATCAACAGCAGGTGAGGTACGTACCACTTCTTCATGATGCCGAAAATTAGCCATTTGTGCAATGCACATTTGCTAATTAAACAAAATTGATTTAAGAAACAGGCAAATGACCAACCGCATTTATTCCCTGCAGGCCGGGGTAACCTCAAGTTCGTGCCCCATTTTTTCGCGTTTGGTACGTAAATACCTTTCATTAAAAGGGTTAGGCTCGGTGGTAAGTGGCACTGTTTCAGTTATTTCAAGGCCATAGCCCAGCAATCCTACCCGCTTTTTGGGGTTGTTGGTCATCAGGCGCAGTTTGGTTACGTTCATATGCCGCAGTATTTGGGCGCCCACGCCATAGTCGCGGGCATCAGCAGGCATGCCCAATGCCAGGTTGGCCTCTACTGTATCGGCACCCTGCTCCTGAAGGGCATAAGCACGCAATTTATTTACGAGCCCAATACCGCGGCCTTCCTGGTTCATGTACAAAATAATGCCCCTTCCTTCCTTTTCTACTTGTTTCATGGCACAAGCAAGTTGATCACCACAGTCGCAGCGCAGGCTGCCCAGTATGTCGCCGGTAAAACAGCTGCTATGCACCCGGGCAAGTACGGGTTCATCTTTTGTCCATACGCCTTTAAAAATGGCGAGGTGTTCCATGCCATTACTCTTGTCGCGAAAAGCGGCCATTTTAAAATGCCCAAAACGCGTAGGTATATCTACCCGAACAATTTCTTCAATCAAGCTATCGCGCCGCAGCCTATACTCTATCAAGTCCTTAATAGAAATGAGTTTCAGGTTCCATTTTTCGGCAATTTCTTCCAATTGAGGCAACCTGGCCATAGTGCCGTCTTCATTCATTATTTCTACCAGTACCCCAGCCGGCTCAAAACCTGCCAGGCGGGCCAGGTCTATGGATGCTTCGGTATGACCGGCCCGGCGCAGCACGCCTCCCCTTTTGGCACGCAATGGAAAAATATGACCGGGCCGCCCAAAATCTTCAGGTTTGATAGCAGGATCAACAAGCGCCTGCACTGTTTTCGCTCTGTCTTGAGCTGAAATGCCAGTGGTACAACCGTGCCCGAGCAAATCAACCGAAACGGTAAAAGCGGTTTCGTGTAAGGCCGTATTGTTCCGCACCATCAGGTCCAATTTTAGCTCATCGCACCGGTCCTCTATCAGTGCAGCACATACCAAACCACGACCGTATTTTGTCATGAAATTTATTGTTTCGGGGGTAACACTGCGGGCTGCAATTATAAAATCGCCTTCGTTTTCGCGGTCATCATCGTCAACTACAATAACCATTTTGCCGGCTTTTATATCCTCAATAGCGCTTTCAATGGTGTTTAGCATATTAAAATTTAAACCGCAAAATTAGCCAGGTGCCGGCTGTAAATCGACTCAAAATGTGGAAAACCCTTACTATGGTGGCAATGATTTGTTAACATTACTCAGAACAATTGTCGCAAACTCAATGTTTCTTTGCAGCCAACTAAAAGTTTATGAGTATGCTTCGCAAGCTAATGCAACTGCTGGCAGTTGTTCTTGTTCCATTATTTGCCTTTAGCCAAACTACCACAAGCGGAATTTCCGGATTTGTAAAAGCCTCCAACGGCGAACCCCTGGTGGGCGCTACCGTGGTAGCCACCCACGTGCCCACCGGAAGCACTTACCGAACTACAAGCCGGGCCGGTGGCCGATTCGACATTGGTAACATGGACCCCGGCGGACCATATACCGTGAAAGTGAGTTTTGTAAATTTTGAAGCAGAAGAGAAAAAAGAACTATTCCTGAACCTGGGCGAAAGTTTGAAGCTGGACTATGTGCTGTTTTCAAAAACGGAGAACCTGGCCAATGTAACCGTAACCGGTACCACAGCAGCTCGTAAGCAGGATTTTGGTAGCAAAGGGGGTATGGAAACCTCTATTGGCCGCGACAAAATGGAAAACCTGCCCACGGTGGGTCGTAACCTATCCGATTTTTTGCGGGCTGTGCCTCAGGCAAAGCTTACCTCCAGCGAAGGCGGAATAGCCATAGCGGGCCAAAACAACCGCCTCAACAGCTTTTATATTGATGGCGCAGTGAATAACGATGTGTTTGGCCTGGCCGCCTCCGGTACCAACGGTGGTCAAACGGGTGCCGCTCCTATTTCTATAGATGCTATTGACCAATTTCAGGTTGTTATTTCACCCTTCGACCCCTCGCTGGGCAACTTTACTGGTGGTGGCATTAACGCCATTACCCGCAGCGGCACTAACAATTTCAGGGGCTCCGTTTATTATTTCATGCGCAACGAAGACCTGACCGGTAAAACGCCCACAGGCGACAAATCGGCCGCTACCAAAGCCCCCGACTTTACCAACAAAACCGTTGGCTTCCGCGTGGGAGGCCCCATTATCAAGAATAAATTGTTCTACTTCTTCAATGGCGAAATACAGCGCGATATCAGGCCACAGCCTTTCGAATTTAGCCAGTACCAAGGGCAAACCAACCGCATTAGTGCACTCGATTCGTTGCGCAATTACTTCACTACCAAATACAATTATGACCCCGGAGGCTATCTGGACAACCCGGATGAGCTAAACGTAAATCGCGTTTCGGCAAAAGTTGACTGGAACATTGCTCCAAAGCACAAACTCTCGGTTAGCTACCGCTACACCGATGCACAACGCACGAACGTATTTGCGAGCAACTCTTCCGCTATCAACTTTTATAACAACGGCTATAAGTTTCCTAACATAACCCACTCTGCTTCGGCCGAATTGAAGAGTAATTTCACCAATGCGATTGCCAACAAACTGTTGGTAACCCTAACCAGGGTAAACGATGATCGTGACCCGGTGACCCAGGACTTCCCGAGAGTACAGATTTTGGACGGTACCGGTACAGGAAACACCCAGGGTTTGATAATTGGCCCCGACAATAGCTCTACCATCAACAACCTTCAACAACGTAACATCAGCATTTTCGACCGCCTTACCTGGAACATGGGTAAGCATCAGCTAATACTGGGAACAGATAACGAGTTTAACTACGCTTACAACGCCTTCATCCAAAACGCTTTTGGCAACTACCAGTACAACAGCCTGGCCGATTTTTATGCAGACGCACGGCCCCGCCAGTACATCTACGGTTTTAGCCAACTCGACAACAAAGGCGATGAAACAGATGCGGCTGCCGAATTCAACACGATGCGCCTTGGCCTGTTTGCCGGCGATGAATGGAGACCCAATGACAGGTTAACACTAACCTTTGGCGCCAGGCTTGATTATTATAAATTCATCACCGATCCGCGCACCGATGCCTTTACCAACGATAGCGCATTACCCCGCTTTGCAGCCGTGTACGACCTGCAGGGCGCCCGCAGTGGACAAATGGGTAGAATACCTGTAGCCTTTTCGCCCCGGGTTGGCTTCGTATATAAAATACCCGAAGAGCGTGTAACCTTCCGTGGCGGTATTGGCCTGTTTACCGGGCGCATTCCACTGGTATGGCCCGGCGGCATTTACAACAACAACGGTGTAAGCATTGGTGGCTACACGGCCAACGCAAGCCAAAATACTGCTGCCTTGAATACCATTCGCTTCCGTTCCGACCCCTACAATCAATGGAAGCCCCAGGAAGTAGGCATCAGCGTAACGAAAGGTGGCCTCAACCTGATTTCTGAAGAGTTTAAGCAACCCAAAATTATGCGTGCCTCGCTGGGTATTGATAAGCGTGTTGGCGATGGCTGGACCTTCACGGTGGAAGGTGTACTCACCAAAAACATCAACGAGATCTACTACACTAACATTAACATAAAGGCACCCATTGGCGTAACGCCCAACCCCGGCAGCCGCAACCTGTATCCTGCTACCAACCTGCCCATTGCCATTACCAGCACGGGCAGCAACCCTTACGACAATGCTATTTTGCTTACCAACAATAGCGGCGACAAGGGTTTTGCCTACAATTTCACTTTTACCATCGACAAACGATTCAGTGATGGCTGGAGCTTCAACGCCAACTACAGCTATGGCAACTCTGTGGTAACCAACGAGGCCACCAGCAGCGTAAACCTGAGCCAGTGGCGCTTTATGGAAGTGGTAAATGGCCGCAACTACATTGGACGTTCTTTCAGCGACTTCGACCAGGGACATCGCATTTTTGCATACGCAAGCAAGAAGTTCACTTATATGCAGAAAAAACTGGCCACCACCATCTCGCTGGTGTTTAATGGCCAAAGTGGCAACCCTTACAGTCATGTATATAGTGGTGCTGTAATAAGAGACGACGCTGCTGGCGGAAACGACCTGATTTATGTACCAACCCCAACCGAACTACAAAACATGGTATTCCTGAGTAATACCGTAAGTGGCGTTACTTACACCCCGCAGCAGCAGAAGGACGCTTTTGAGCAGTATATCACCAACAACAATTACCTCAGCAGCAGGCGCGGTATGTTTGCCGAGCGCAATGGCGACAGGCTGCCCTTTACTAAAGTACTCGACCTGAAAGTAGCCCAGGACGTAAACATTAAAATGGGCAAAAACAGGTATCAGTTCCAGATCACTTACGATGTGTTCAACTTTAGTAACATGATTAATCGTAGCTGGGGCCGTACTTACTTCCTCAGCAACGACCAGTATGCTACTGTATCATTTGCAGGTTATACCACCTTAAATGGTGTTGCCAACACGCCTCAGTACCGCTTCAATCCGCAAAACCTGACGCGTACACCCTGGAACATAAGCACCAGCCTTGTGCCAAATTACGCAGCCCGTTGGGTGAGTCAATTGGGTGTAAGGTTTAATATCAACTAGGAAACATCTTAATTTATCAGTCCTCTTCAACCGCATCCAGCAAATGGATGCGGTTGTTTTTTTGGTGGCTAAGGCCCGCCCGACTAATTGCACAATAAGAATGATAAGCCGACCAAGCGGCTTTATGCACAACGGAAGTGTGCAAGTACAGGTTCGATGCTACAGGCTGTCGTAAATTGATTTTATCTTCTGCTCAAAAGCAACATAGCTATTACTTACTCAACCTTATTCTCAGCCTCGACCTCCCTTCTTTTCTGCTTCTTTAGCCCAGTTATCCTTAAGTGTAACCGTGCGGTTAAAGACCAGCCGGTTGGGTGTACTGGTGTTGTCGGGGGTAAAATAGCCCTTGCGCAAAAACTGGTAGCTTTCCCCCGGTAATGCGCTTGCAAGTGCAGGCTCAATAAATGCATGGCTTAAAACCGACAATGAATTGGGATTGATATACGACTTAAAATCGCCTTCTTCTCTCGATGGGTCTTCCACCTGAAACAGGCGGTCGTACAAGCGCACCTCAGCAGTAAGTGCATGAGGTGCACTTACCCAGTGTATCGTTCCTTTTACATGAATGCCTGTGGTATCGGCACCACTGCGGCTTTCAGGCATATACTCGGCATACACCGTGGTAAGATTTCCATCAGCATCCTTTTCAAAGTTGATGCACTTAACAATGTAGGCACTTTTGAGGCGAACCATTGAACCGGGTGCCAGCCGGAACCATTTTTTAGAAGCCTGCTCGGCAAAGTCTTCGCGCTCAATCCACAGTTCGCCGCCAAATGGCACATCGCGGTAGCCTGTTTCGGGCTTTTCGGGATTATTTTCTATTTGCACCATTTCGTGCTGGCCGGCGTTGTAGTTGGTTATTACCAGCCTTATCGGGTCGAGCACAGCCATACGGCGCAGGGCATTTCGGTTGAGGTCTTCACGCACAAAAAACTCCAGCAGGCTCAGTTCTATCATGTTTTCCCGCCTGGCCACACCTATGCGATCGCAAAAATCGCGTATGGACCTGGCGGTGTAGCCCCGGCGGCGCATGCCACTAATTGTAGGCATGCGCGGATCGTCCCATCCCTCAACATACCCTTCGTTTACCAGTTGCAGCAGTTTACGTTTACTCATAACGGTGTACGTCATATTGAGGCGGGCAAACTCGTACTGGCGGCTGGGAAATATTTCCAATTGTTCTATAAGCCAGTCGTACAAGGAGCGATGCGGAACAAACTCCAGGGTGCATATACTGTGGGTTATTCCCTCAATGCTGTCGCTTTGGCCATGGGCAAAGTCGTACATGGGGTACAGGCACCAGGCATCGCCGGTGCGATGATGGTGGGCGTGTTTAATGCGGTACAATATTGGGTCGCGCAGCAGCATATTAGCACTAGCCATATCTACGCGGGCACGCAGCACTTTGCTGCCATCGGGGTATTTGCCGGCACGCATTTCGCGAAAAAGCTGCAGGCTTTCCGCTACAGAACGATCGGCATATTGATTGCGCCTTCCAGGTGTGGTAGGAGTTCCCTTTTGGTCGGCAATCTCTTCGCTGGTGCTGTCGTCCACATACGCAAGCCCCTTACTAATGAGCTTTTCGGCAAACTGGTACAATTGCTCAAAATAGTCGGAGGCATAAAGTTCCTGAGCCCATTCGAAGCCCAGCCAACGGATGTCGGCCTTTATACTTTCCACGTATTCTGTTTCTTCTGTAACGGGGTTGGTATCGTCGAACCGCAGGTTAGTTTTGCCTCCGTATTTAATACCTAAACCAAAGTTGAGCACAATACTTTTGGCATGGCCAATATGTAAATAGCCGTTTGGTTCAGGAGGAAACCGCGTAAGTATAGATTGGTATTTGCGCTGTACCAGGTCGTTCTCAATAATCTCTTCAATAAAATTCAAGCGCCGCTCTTCCGACATATGCTGTTGTTAATGGGGGCAAATTTAGCCGAAAATGCCTGGTATGTCGCACATCATGGTTTTGGGGACTTGCGTGGCCCAACTTTGTACCATACATGGAAAATAATGAACACTATATAGTAGCACAAGGCGCCGGAATGCGCATAGGCGTGCACTGGAACAACGGCGTACGGTTGTGGCAGTTGCATCCAGAGGTTTGCCAGCAGGATTTGCGACCTTTGCTGCAGGCCATGCGCGATGAATTGGCCGCCTGGTTGGCCGTTCAGCCCACCCATGCACACGATAAAACGGTGCTTGACTGGCTGGCACAGCACGGGTTACACCCCGAAGGCAAGCCGGAAAAAGCCGGCTAACATTACCGGTAAAGGGTTATTTTGCCGGAACCACATCTTGCAGCAGCGACCGGTTTGCTTCAATGATCAACTCACCTTGTTCCGATGTAATAAGGCCCCTGCGCGGCATATCCAGGTCAAGAATTATAAAAACGGTAAAAGATAGAAATATGGAAAAAACAGCTGTCAATATCCAGTCGAGCCTCCTTTTAAGGCCGTTGCTGTAGCCGTTGAAAAATGCGCCACACAGGCAAAGCGCTACCATCATCCACAAAATGGGAACCGGCACTTTGGCCAGCAATCTGGCATGACGTTCTGTTGCGATATCGAACATATCATTCAGTGCCGGAATCATATGCCTGTCGGCCGACGATGAGGGGTTGGCCTTCGAAAATCTGGTAGCTGTGGCCCAAATCTGGTTGTCGGTAACTTGAGCATCGGCATAGGCAGCAAGTGCCTTATCCACCTTGGTCCAACCCTGAATTATCGGATTCTAGCTTCGAGGTATTCACTTAAGAGCACCCGCATAGGGCCACGCACCGAATCGGGGTACAAATCGGTTCGCAAGATAGCCGTACCTATGGCATTCGCTTCTTGCACCATCACCATACGCCTCGCATCATATCGCGCTGCGGCCATACCAAATTTAAAAGCAAGAAGCAACCCAACCAATCCGTAGAGCCCTGTTTCAAGACCGCCAAATGATCCTTCGCCCTGAGCTTCCCGTTTATAGACCACATGCAAACCAAAGCGGTACCCAAGGTAAATGACCAAAGGAATCAACAACAGCAAAGCCAGCGCCACCACGCCCGATGGCAGGTAGTAAAAGATGTACATAACCTGCAGTTCTAATCACCAATATTTGCACACATATTTATTGAAAGGAGCACCTAAGGAAACTTATAAGTTAGACCAAACACGGTACCGTAGTCAACATTGGATTGGCCTGTGCCCGGCGATTTGCTATCAAAGTTGTCGTAAAACTGAAGGCTAACACCGAAATCAGAAAAAACTTTCCAATTTATCCTGATATCGCCATCCTGCCTGATGCGCTTGTTGCCCGATACATCAAAAAACGCTGTTTGGCTAATAGAAATCGAAATATCGGGCTTTGCAAAGCTGAATACATGCATAGAAAAAACCAACGGTAATTCAAATCGGATTTTCTGTTCAATGCCATCGGTGCCCAGGTCTTGGTTTGCCACCAGGCCTGTAAGCAAATCGCCCCGCGCTTTTGTTTTCGCCCAAAGGTTTACCCCCATGCCAAGGCCCTCCTGAAAGCGCCGGGCCAGGCCCAACTCAAGATTGCGTTGGTAGCTAACCACTCCAAAAGCCTGAAAAAGCCCATTGAGGTAATACTGATCGGATATTCGAAAATCTTCCCTGTCCCGATTCCAGGTATCATTTTCCTGTGTGGTAATAGTTGACACCACTATACCCATGTTGTTTTTCTGGGTTTTGTAATTAATAGTGGCATCGAAATTGAATCGACCGATATCACTTGACTTGGTAAATGAATACCCTGTCGACACCTTACCCTCCCAAAGCCCTCGCTTACCAATATTAAAATACGTAATGCTGCTAATATTTTCCAGCAGCAATGTGTCGGCGCCCGCTTGGGTGGAAATGATTACCTCTCCTGCATTGGAGCTATTTTGAATGGTGGAAAAATAAATATGCTTATGGGTTGTTTGCACCCGAAAGAGATGCATGCTTGCATACAACGATTTTATTTTATTGATCTTAACATTTACCAACTGAATACCATCTAAATCAAACTCCACAAGACCGAGGCTCATGCCTTTCAGTTCGCCGGCAACTGCCAAACCATTGCGCAGGTAAAGAGTATCCTTACTTTTCGCTTTGCCCATGGTAATCATCAACAGGCCCACAGAAAAAGCTGCACGAATACATCGGCCTATTGAAAAACGGTGCGGGTATGCTTTACGGGCAATCAAATTTTTTCAAGAAATAAACACCGCAAATGTAGCCCCCGCTGAAAGGACAACATCAATGGGCAGTTGATGAGATAAGCAAAAAAACTACCCGAAGCATGTCAAACATTTCGGGCAGCTAATTACTGGAACTGAAAAAAAATCAGGCGCTAAAAATTTAGTAATTGCTGCACCTGACTATGTTACTTTTTGGGGAACCGGAACACTAAGCCCCCGCCAAGGTAAAATTGCAACATGCTGGAATAGGTAGAAACGCCAGCACTTGCACCGCCGGTACCAAAGTACAGACCGCCACCAACACTTTGAACGGAAGAAAGCAATCCAGCCTGAAGTTTGATGCCTACCTTGTCGCTTGCCATGATGTTTGAGCCAATTTTAATACCCCAGGCAAACTTGGTGGCGCTCTCTGATGAATTGTTTGCCGGATTAGTAACATTGAAAATTGCCGCCCCCAATTGAAAGCCCGAAAAAAGTTCCACTTTTTCGTTTAAAGGTTTGTAACCATTTCCACCTGCCATAATGTAATTAACAGCTAGGTCCAGATCGGCTGATTTGGTGCCACCTCCCGAGTAATCGCGCCATACCATTGGGGCTTTGGTGTCAAGCCTGTGGTAAAGCAATTCTACACCCTTGTATTTGTCAAGTTTGTATTCCAATCCTGCTCCCCAAAGAAACCCGCCCTTAATGGTACCGCTAAAGTCGTAATTGCTTCCGCCGTATGAATAATAGGAATCAATTCCATCGTCAAAAACATAGTTTCCATAAGCATTTAAACGAAATTCCTGTGCCTGAGCCATGAATGCCATTAAAACTATTAAGCACAGGCTGAGTAATTTTTTCATAACCAAACGGATTGTTTTATACTTAAATAATAATTTCGAATTAAAATACGATAGGCGAAAGTAAGAAAAATACACTGGTTGCCGTTGCATTTGCAAGATTGATGTTCAAAATTCAAAAAACGCAACGCCTACCTCCACGTTCAATTATGCAAGATCTTAAGGTTAAAATGATTCATTATACCACCTTAATATTTTTTGCCCTGGTTTTTTTTTCCTGCGGGCCAGGTACTCAAATAGACAAGAGTTGGCATGACCCTGCGGTACAAGTCAGCGAAAGTAACCCCGCCAAAATACTGCTGGTGGCATTTATGAAAGATGAAACCAACCGCCGCATTGTGGAGGACAATTTGGAGAAAAGGCTTAAAGGCAAAGGAGTGCCATCGTACAAATATCTGGCAGGAAAAGAACAGCCCATCAATGAGGCAGCCATGACCAAATTACTAAACGATGGAGGCTTTGACGGCGCATTGGTGTTACGCCTGCTGGATGCTGCTACCGAATTGAATTATAACCCGAAACCGGGCGCCTATTCTGCTCAGGATGGCGGATTTTTTCCGTATTACAAAAGCGGCTATAATTCTTTTTATGCACCAGGTGCAGTACTACAGGACAAAATTTACCAGGTAGAAACCAACCTGTATGCACTGAAATATAACAGGCTTGTATGGAGCGCCATAACCACCACCATCAACCCCGAAAGCCTGGGCAATATGGTGAAAGAGATTGCTGACCTAGTAAAGAAAAAAATGCGCAGTGAAGGATTCCTGACACTGTAGCTGCGCCAAGGCAATGTCATTAAGTGAAGATCCTTTTTAACCGGGAGGACGTGAAGATTTCGGGAAGTTAGTCGAACACATCTAACCGCTCCCTTACCTTCTTTCTGTCCCGATAGTATTCTAGGTTTATCTATCTAGCAAATTTTTTGTTTTGTCAAGCTCTTTTTCTGTAGTTATCCACACACTTTTCCCCTC
>Ga0114939_10001730_pt1 | contig 16963 bp, 11 predicted proteins | sample AshMeaCrysSpring_FD_87196 | JGI IMG/M metagenome (GOLD analysis project Ga0114939, IMG submission 87196) | Groundwater microbial communities from Big Spring, Nevada to study Microbial Dark Matter (Phase II) - Ash Meadows Crystal Spring | ecosystem: Environmental > Aquatic > Deep subsurface >... | reverse complement strand
GATAAACACTGTAGCAGAAAAGCCGTAGCGCTTGAGCAAGGGGAAAGCATAGGTGGCAAAATCGAGGTAGCCATCATCAAAGGTAATTAGCACTGGCTTACCCGGAAGGGGGGTTTTTGTGATCATGGCTGTACGCCATTGCTCCAGAGTAATGCTATAGCAACCTGCATCTTTTAAACAACGCAACTGCTCTTCAAAAGCCTCTGGTGTCACCCGCCAGCGCGTGAATTTTGCTGAACCAGTGGGGGCAACATGGTGGTACATTAAAATTGGTAGTTGAAATGTCTGGAAATCTCTTGTGTTATGGAATGTAGCAAGTTTGAGAGATTGATCCAGAGCTTGCAGTTGAGTTGCACAAGCATACTTGAAGATGATTTGAGCAAATTCAGTGGAGATTGCATCAGCTAAAACCTGGCTAGTTACCATGCCATTGAAAATGGGAAGTTCCAGGAAACCCAGCCGTTCCCCTTCTAATTCAACTGTGCAATGCAAGCGTTCTGCTGATGATGGTGCAGAAATATCGGCAATTGGTTGGGTTAATTCTATCTTCACTGCATAGATAGACCCCAAAGTTACAGGTCGGGATACCACAGCTTGCTCCAAGATACCCCGCTCCATAATCAGACAAGCTCGACGAGCAAAGGCAGGAATTTTTAAACGCTTCTCAAGCTCAATTGCCAGTTCTTGGATGGGTTTTTCCAGACTTTCCCAGAGGAAATGATATTCGCTCAAAGGATGACAGGTTGGTATTGGCAAAGCATACATAAAAGGCTTCATCAAATCCATTGATACGGCTTCTAGATCATACTCATCTCGAATATGTGCGAAAATAGGACGAAAGTCCTCACCTGCACCAATAGCCACCCCAGCATAGGTACAAGCCAATCCCAGTTCCAAAGCGGGGAGGCGTTCTGTTGATTTGCCTACGGCATGATTGGGATGAGGTGTCAATACTCTGGAATCGGAATTATGTCCCTGTGTAAGCACGCGCAGCGCATCCTGAAACATACCCAGTATGGTCGGTTGCTGGTTCCCCTGGAGGGAATTAATGGCTCTAAACAGTGGAAATGCAAAGGCGACAGCCATTTTATAGATGAATCGTCGCCAGGAGTGCCCTAATAAAGGCATCTCATCGATTTTTTTCATGACACGGAACCATCGCTGGCTCATCTCCAGGGCTGATTTTGAACTAAACCCAATCCTATCCAGGGCTAATACTTCATCTGTTCCACCAAAATAAGCCCCCATTCGCGCAATTCTGTGCCATAAATCCCAGTCTTCGTGAGTCTGTAGCATCGGGTCAAATTTACCGACTGCTTCCACTAGAGAACGCCTGACAACGCATCCATGAATCGCAAAGGGATTGCTTTCAGCTAATATATCGAACAAATCTCCCGAAACTGTCAAGCACTGAGGTGGTCCGTAAGGTTTTCGATCGCCTGTAACTCTTACCCAACCGCAGTAGGCAGCATCAAGTTCAGGGTTTGCAGTTAATATTTCTGCGAGTCGCTGCAAGTGAGATGGCACAAGCCAATCTCCAGGATCGACAAAAAGTAGCCAATCAAATTTGGCTTGGGCAATGCCTGTATTCCTGGCAACGCTCGCACCTTGGTATTGTTGATTGAGGACGCGAATCCGAGAGTCCTTAGCTGCAAAACTTTCAACAATTGTTGCCGTTCGTTTGTCAGAACCATCATTAACTACAATTACCTCCCAACCCGAAAAGGTTTGAGCAATAATTGATTCGATCGTTTCAGAAATGATTGCTGCTGAATTATGAGCCGGGATGATAATAGATATTTTTAAGTTTTTCATCTAACAAGTTTTTAGGTAAAACAACGTGCTAATTATTTTGGATGTCTGATAGACAAAGCTTTTACTAGCCTTGTTCGAGTAGTTGTCCTCCTGTTAGCTGGGATGAGCGAGCAAGAATCTGCTGCAAGATTTCAGGAATTTCAAATACGGCTCGATTGTTTACAGTAGCGACATTGGACTGGTAGCGAGCAAAAGTTTCCGGATCGAGAAACTGCTCGACTGCCTTGTGAATGTGCCGAAAACTCCGGATCGTCAAACCCACCTCTTTTTGTCGAATCCAGTCTGCGTTATATTGCTCTTGGGGAAGAGTGCTAGAATTAGATTCGACAATCACGGGTAGCTTCATCACTAACGCCTCGCTGATGCTACCAGGACCTGGCTTACCAATAAAGAAATCGGCAAGATGCATATAGTAAGGAATTTCTTGTGTAAAGGTAGTGACAAACCGTTTTTGTATACCTTTATTTGTAATTAGAGCCGAAGCCAAGTCTTCATTGCGTCCACAAATAAAGATTAGCTGTAGCTTGTCTTGAAAACACTCCAGACGCTTGGCAATTTCCAGCATTACATTCGAGCCACAACCCCCAAATAAAACCAGTCCAGTCAGACAGTCTGGATCTAAACCCAAATGTTGTCTTTCGTCAGCGCGGTTCCACTTAATCGGTTCATAAAAACGAGGATGAATTACCATTCCCGAACTTTTGACGATTAGCTCCTCCTTCACTCCTAAACGACGAGCCTGCTCCACAGCTATTTCAGTACCACAAACCAGATAATTTCCTGTTTCCGGCTCTATCCAAAACGCGGGCGGGCAATCGGCAAAGTCTGTAAAAATTGTCACTACAGGAGTGCCTGGTTTAGCTCTCTGCAAGCTATCCCATAGCCCCTTGTTGAACAAGGGTATTAAAGAAACCACTAGATCTGGCTGTTTTTCGCGCCAATCTTCCTCCAGCATCTTGACACCTACCTCGTAATTTAGTTTGATCAGTAGCTTATTGAAGGGCATCGTCAGCCGTTGGAGCAATTTCCATTCATTTTTCTGTGCTTTGTTAATAACTTCATCAGATGTAGTTCCCAATAACCTGTAAATATCTAGTGTCTTTTTTTGTTTTGCTAAACGTGCAGCTAGTTCTTCCACCTTGGTTAAACTAAGTTGCCAAGGTAATTGTTGCTGCTCAATAATTGCCTGTAGCGCATTATAAGTAGCGATATGCCCTCCACCGCCGTTGCTAATGACAAAATTGAGCGAAAATTTTTTTGTTGCAAATGACGGTGATTGCGAAGTTTCCATAGATACAAAAGGTTGACTTTTCAAAAACAGTTCATTTTAGGCTTTTAAGAATTTAATTTCAGCCAGTTAAACGGGGACTAGTTGTTTTTCCTCGCTTTGACTTTCCTGTATCAGATTTGCTATTTCCTTCTCAAATAAACCTAAAGCTCGAAGTACGGCTTGATCCATGTCGTAGTACTTGTAATCTGCTAATCGTCCGGCAAATAGAACGGTTTTGTTCAGTTTTTCTACCTCTTTCAAGTAAAGTTTCAGGCGATCGCGATTTTCCTCATTCAAGATGGGATAATAAGGATCGTTTTGCCCCGGTACATAAGCTTGGGGATATTCCATCACCAAGGTAGTTTTGGGTAATGTTTGTCCCGATAAATACTTCTGCTCGGTAATCCGGGTAATATCGTAGTCGTTGGGGTAGTTAACAGTACCAACTTCTTGATACTGCTCTCGATCCAAAGTCTCGAATTTAAAGCGCAGACTGCGATAGGGCAATTCCCCATACATATAATCGAAGAAAGTATCGATTGGTCCAGTGCAAATGATTCGATTAAACTTAATGTCGTTAATAACTTCGCGGTAATCGGTATTCAACAACACCTTGATGTTGGGATGAGCCAGCATTTTACGGAACATTTCTGTATAGCCAAGCTTGGGCATAGCCTGATAGGGGTCTTGAAAATAACGATTATCCCGACTGATGTAAACTGGTACGCGCCCCGTTACGCCCCGATCCAAGTCCTCCGGTTTCACGCCCCATTGCTTCATGGTGTAGCGGAGAAAGATATTTTCATAGATATAATCGGCTAAAAAGCTTAAATCTCCACTAGCACTTTCGCGCAGTTTTAAGATCGGTACTTTCACCCCAAAACCAAAGTTTTCTAGCAGTAAATTTTCTAACTTTTCTGCGTACTTGGGAGGGAAAAGGGCATATAGGGAATTGAGATTAAAAGGGATGGGAACTTTCTTGCCTTCTACTACTCCCAGTACGTGGTGATAGTAATGTCTCCATTCTGTAAATTGAGAGAGATAATCCCAAACTTTCTTGGATTTGGTGTGAAAGATGTGAGGGCCGTATTTATGAACGAGAATTCCGTGTTCGTTGTAATAATCGTAGGCATTGCCGCCAATATGATCTCGCCGTTCTACAATCAAAACCCTTTGGGCAAGTTGAGTTGCTATTCGTTCAGCGAGGACGCAGGCTGAGTATCCTGACCCGATGATCAGCCAATCAAATTTCATTAATATCACTCCAGTCAATTTTGCCACTCTAGTTTTTTTTCAAACTTGAATTAGTTTTTGGTCAGCTTTTAGCTCGGAGCTTTCCAAAATGTTTTCCAAAATATCGACAACTTCAAATGCAGCTCGATTTTTATAAGCTTCGACATTAGCTCGATAACGAGCTAAGTTTTTTGGCTCAATGAGTTGAGCGACAGCTTGGTTAATATCGCAGAAATTCTTAACGACAATGCCGAATCCATTTTCTGCAAGCCAATCGGCACTAGCTCGTTCCTGAAACATAGTCATGGTATTGTTGCATTCGGTAATGACTGGCAGTTTCCTGGCTATAGCTTCGCTAACGCCAACACTGCCGGGTTTGCCAATGAAGAAATCGCACAAATCCATGTAATAGGGAATTTGTTTGGTAAATCCTTCAACGTACTTAGGAAAGCGACTGGGAATACTTCGCAAATCTTTTGCCAGTTGTTCATTTCGTCCGCAGATATATATAAGTTGGAGGTTCAACGATGACTTTTCTAAACGTTCGGCAATCTCGATCATTTCCTTCGAGCCATGACTGCCAAAGATAACTAAACCAGTGGGTAAATCTGGATCTAATCCCAGGCGTTGTCTTTCAATCTGGCGATCTACTGTCACAGCATCATTAAACCGAGGGTGAATGACTACTCCTGATGTACAGAAAATTCTCTCGTCTGGATATCCGAAATATTGCGCTTGCTTGACTGCTCGCTCCGAAGGACAAATGAGCAATTGTTCTTGGGGTTCTATCCAGAAATTAGGCGGACAATCGGCAAAATCTGTCATAAAAGTGACAAAAGGAGTCTCTGGCGACTCCGCTAGTACACTCTCATATAGCACTCGGTTGACTAATGGCATCAAAGAAACGACGAGATCTGGTTGATGCTCGCGCCAATACTGTTGCAGGCGTTTTCGCCAAGCTCGATGACGAAGGCGAATTTCTAGCTTAAATAGGGGCACTGATAAGGGGTCGTTAATCAATTTTGCCCACTTTTTTTTCAATACCCAATTGTTGTAGACAAACTGGGGTCTAGTGGTGCCAAAAACTTCTTGGAAAACTTCGACTATTTGGATTTTCCAAGGTAATTTTCGTTGTCCAATAACTTCTTTCAAGGCATTGGCAGTGCTGCGATGACCTGCCCCCATGTCATAGATCGTCAAATATATATTTTTCATTTAATAAAATCTCCGGTGTGAGTTTTTTGATATTTTTTTCCTGAAATATTTTTTACTTTTTTTGAAAAATTCATTTAACTAAACTAGTTTGTTTAATATTTTTTTTACTGTTATCTAAACTTTTTATCCGTCTTTGATTGAGCTTAGTTATACCAAGCCAACGATTAACTGAATCTCCCAACCGAGGAAAAAATTGTTCGACTGCCAATAACAGCTTTGACAGAATTTCTGGAAGCAATCCGCCATTTACCATGACTTCTGCCTTGTTTTTCTCGATCGCCCTAATTACTGCTCGAACTACATCTTCTGATTTAGAAGTTCCTGCTAAACTCGGTGCGGCTATACCAGTATCGGCAAGCAAGCCGCAGTCGGAAATGTATCCAGGACAAATAGAAGAAATCCCCACTCCAGTACCAGCCAATTCTTGTCTGAGAGCATCAGCCCACATGAGCAAACCTGCTTTACTGGCAGAATAAGCACTATCGTAAGGGTGTCCTTTTTTACCGGCGAGAGAGGCAATATTGACAATGTGACCGCTACGCTGATGTAACATATCGGGCAATACCAAACGAGTTAACTCCATCGCAGCGAGTAAGTTGATTGATAATACCGATTGAAGATCGGCAAGGGAATAATCTGGGAAGGCTTTATATATTTCTATGCCAGCGTTATTAATTAAAATGTCAACCGAACCAACAAGTTCTTCAATTTCTTCTACTAGAGTTGGTAGTTGTTCTACCTTGCTAATGTCGAAAGGAATACCTATAGCTTTACCGCCCATAGCCTTAATTTCTGCACAGACTCGATCTAGTCCTTCTTGGGAACGGGAAACACCCACTACAGTTGCTTGCTTTTGAGCTAATTCGCGGGCGATAACTACGCCAATTCCTCGGGAGGCACCGGTTAGAAGTACTTTCTTTCCTGCTATGGTTGTCACGTCGCTTCGCTCCGAATTGAAAATTCAAAATTCAAAATTCAAAATTCAAAATTCAAAATTCAAAATTATTAACTGCTAACTGTCTTTCCATAAGAGAAGCAAAATGTTTGCCACCCAGTTCGATTTGTCCCCGTTCGATTCCGGCTGCCAATCTTGCTAATAGATATTCCAGATCGCTGGTGATGATATTCGTGCCGTGATCCGGTTCGATTAGACTGGCTAGAGCAATAGGGGTATTATTTCGGGTTGCCAGATTATAAATACTGAGAAAATTGAATACGCCCGATTCGTAAGTACCGCAGGGAACCGAGGGATGCTCGACTCCAGCCCAATATTCGTTTTCACCAAACCAGTCTCGGGAGGGATAGCCGTGAAAATGAATCATCGGCGCACCATTTTCAATTAGTTCTGGTGCATATAGGGCGGCTGAAAGGGCGATCGCCACCATTACATAGGTATCGTAAGAAGGCTTGATATCTACTTTTGACGGGTCGATTCCTTCTGGTATCTGAAGATATAAGTTGTTTTTCAAGCCCATTCTGAGAATGTCGCGCTCTAGATTTAAATCCGTTTTATTAGCACCGGATCGCGAACATACCAGCCAGATATCGGGAATTTGTTTGTAGACGTATTGCTCCTTGATCTTGGTTTTTAGGTATCGCCTGCCCGTATCATTTTGACGGACTTCATTAGAACTGAATCCTTCTACTGGTGATAATTTTTCCCACTCGCTTTCGGTTATTTCGCGATCGCCAACGTATTGGGGGGCTTCTGCATAAGCAACGAAACCGTAAGAAACGCCCGTTCTACCGTTGACAATCGAGTCAACAATATCCCGATGAGATTGTCGTTTAATTATTTCACCGAGTTTAAAGCCGGAAGGAAATAGTCCTGTTTTTGCCAATTCTTGGCTCAATTGCTGCAATTTAGTTGCATAAATCGATCGCTCGGGATTGTATTTACCTATTTCAAAACGACTTAGAGGCAGCGGTGCGATCGGTACATAAATTTTGGGAATTAGGGATTTAAATACAAAGCGATCGAACTTATCTCTCGGAAAAAGTGAATCGGAAAGATTCATGTTTAAAATTGAAATCTTGCTGTCGGATACGCCGATCGCAATTTCCGAAAAAGTTTTTACTAAAGTGTTTACACCAATGGCAATTTTCTTTTGATAGGGAAGTTTTGAGTCAACAAAATCTTTATCTAATTCTGTCAACATAATTACTTGGGTAGCTGTAGGATCTTCGAGTCGTTGAATCGTATGATCTTCAGCCCAGGCAATTAACTTGGTAATTGTCGCAATCGATTTTTTTTGTTTTCTTAAGAAAAACTGAGAATAAATTTGATAGAATTTTTCTGCAATAAAACTTTTGATTTTATTAATTGGTCTTTCAACATCAATTACTGCACTAATATCGGGTTTAACTACTCTTGTTTTAATAGTCTTTTTCCATTTAGTTAACGGAATAGGAATTATATAAGCAAAGTCTCTGGTTGCTTTTTCCCAAGGGATAATTTGTACGCCGTAGTTTTGCAGCTTTAGTTCTAATTCTTCTCGAAACTTCAAAATAGTTTCGTTGCTAAATCCTTTTGGTAATGGTCTCAAAGTGACTTTGAGTTGTTTTGCCATTACTTTCGGATCGATAATCGGGGATTTGAACTGTTGGGGAGAATTTGGGAAAAATCCCCCGATCGAACGACCAATTGTCTGTAAACTGAGTCCGGTAGAAGTTTGACAAGCAGAATCGTTACTTTCCCGCAGAAAAGCGAGAATTTCTGTTTTGCGTGCGGCTAGATCTGCTTGAATTTGTGGTGTTAGAGTTCCTTTAGGAGCATTGATTTTTAATTTATCGCGATCGCTCCACAACTGAACCCCTTGCTGACTGAGATTGGTCAAAAGTTCTGATACGTGCATGGTTTTCATCTCAAAGTTCTAAGACTTCTATTTCGGAAGCTTGTAATTCTTCAGCCAAGTACTGAGACAGGGACTCGATATTGGGATAATTCCAGATCACGAGGGGAGATAGTTGCAAACCGAAATATTGTTTTCCCAGATTGGCAATGCTCATTGTCTGCGCGGAATCTAAACCATAGCTATCGAAAGACACTTGAAGATCGATTTCATCGGAATCGACTCCTAGCTGTTCAGCAATTTGAGTTGCCAACCAATCTTGAATATCTTCCGCACTCATCAACTGAGGACTCGGATGCTGTTCGGTTTCTAACATTTTTTCTTTCATTGGCTTGTTAAAAGGTAGGCAAAAGGCAAAAGTCAAAAGTCAAAAGGTAATAGGTAATAGGCATTCAATCTAAAATCTAAAATCTAAAATCTCTAGAGGCAAAAGTTAGAAAGCTTTTAGCTGTTAGCCGTTAGCTTTTAGCTAATAGCTTTTTTGAACTTTGAACTATCGGATCTGGTTGATGAGCCACTAATTGTTCCTCATTCTCAGTGGATTTAAACCAATAGCGTTGTCGCTGAAATGGATACGTTGGCAGTTGGAGACGATTACGGGAATAATCTCGGTCAAAAGCACACCAGTCTATGGCAACCCCGCGCACGAATAATTCTCCTAAACTAGAAAGCATTTCTTGCCAATCTTTTCGTTCTGGATGAAAGCTAGATAGGCATTCTACTTTTTCGGCTAGGGAAATTGGTTTTGAACCCATTGCCAAAACTACCTGATAATCAGCTAAAGCTTCTATGCCACCAGCAGATTCCGTCTGTTGTAAATGACGACACCAATATTCGGCAGTCGCTATTTCTTTTGTTGTCAGTTCTCCGTTGGCAGTAGAAATAAAGGGAATTTTTAGTGGAGAGTAGGCTACTGTTTCGGCTATTTTGGCAAAAGCCTCAACCATTTCTTGAGAGGATCGCTCGGCTTGTTGTAGACGAGTGCTTTCGGCAACCAGCTTGAGAGCTTCTTCTAGGCTAAATACGCCAGCTACGGTGGCAGCAACGTATTCTCCTACCCCACAACCCATAACTGCTTTTGGTTTGATGCCCCAGGAATACCAGAGTTTGGCTAGGGAATACTCTATGGCAAATAAGGCAGGTTGGTCGATTTTAGATTTGAGATTTTGGATTTTAGATTGAGAATTTTTTTCTAGTTCTGCTAATAGAGGTTTTTGTAAGTAGGGTTGCAGAAAATCCGCACAGCGATCGAAAGCTTGACGAAATGTCGGCTGAGTTTGATAAAGCCGATACCCCATACCCAGAGATGCTGATTCATCGTCGGGGAAGAAGAAAGCAATTTTGGGGCGTTTTCTACCCTTTACCTTGCCACTGAATACCCCGTCAATTTTTTCTTGAGCGATAAAACTCTTTAACTGTTGCCGTAACTGGGCGATCGATTCAGCAACTAGACAGAGGCGACGATCGAAATGTGTCCGTCTGGTATTAGCAGTAAAGCAGATATCCGCCAGGGATGCTTCGGGATGAGATGCTAAAAAGTCTGCGTATCTTTGCGCTAATTCCTGCAAAGCGCGATCGCTTTTTGCCGTCAGAGTTAAAACATGGTAGGGTCGCTCTGAAGCCAGTGATTGAATTTTGAATTTTGAACCCGTCCGTTCCCTCGAATTCGATTCGAGGGCTTGCGGACGGGCGCATTCCGCGTTTTGAATTTTGACTTCTAAAGGTGCTTCTTCTAGAATTACATGAGCGTTAGTGCCACCAAAACTAAAAGCGCTTACCCCAGCAAAACGACTTTTTTCTCCACGAGACCATGGCTGTAGCTCGGTAGGAATTGAAAATGGTGTATTCTCCAGAGTAATGTAAGGATTAAGCTCTTCGAGATGCAGGTGCGGAGGAATTTCTTCGTGTTGCAACGAGAGGACTACTTTTATCAAAGCAGAAATCCCAGCAGCAGATTCTAAATGACCTATATTGGTTTTGACCGAGCCTATACTACAGGGACGATCTAGCTCTCGACCTTCCATGAGGACTGCTTTTAGAGCTTTAAACTCGATCGCATCTCCAATCCCGCTACCTACAGCATGAGCTTCAACATAGCTAATCTCTGAGGGTTTGACGTTCCCATTTTGTAAAGCTTGGCGAATCACAGACTGTTGAGCGAGACCGTTAGGTGCGCTCAGACTGTTGCTCAATCCGTTATGGTTAACTGCCGTACCTCTAATAAGAGCGAGAATATTATCTTCATCTCGAACAGCCTCAGAGAGACGCTTGAGTACAATTACGCCACAGCCCTCTCCCCGAATATAGCCATTGGCACTGGCATCAAAAATCTTACAGCGATGGTCGGAGGACAGCATCTGAGCTTGGGAACAACTTACAGTTGGTTCCGGAATAAGTACCAGATTGACTCCCCCGACCAGGCATAAACTGGACTCCCCAGTTCTCAAACTCTGACACGCCAAATGAACTGCCAATAATGACGACGAACAACCCGTATCGATCGCCATACTAGGTCCTCGCAGATTGAGGAAGTAGGACAGACGATTAGCAGCAATGCATTGGGTGGTACCCGTGGGACTGTACGCCCCGACCTGGTAAGCGTCTTTATAAACAAGTTTGTTGTAATCAGCATTGGTTATGCCAACGAATACCCCAGTCTGGCTGCCCGCCAGAGTTTCTGGTACTATTCCAGCATTTTCTAAAGCTTCCCAGGCTACCTCCAACATCAATCTTTGCTGGGGGTCCATGTGCTCTGCCTCAGGGGGGGAAATGCCAAAAAAGCCAGGGTCAAATCGATCTACCTCTTCTACAAAGCCGCCCCAGCGGGTATTCATTTTTCCTGGCGTAGCTGGCTGAGGAGCATAAAATGCCTCAAGATCCCATCGCTCCGGTGGTATCTCAGAGATCGCATTGACACCATTTCGTAATAATTGCCAGAAGGATTCGGGATTTTTTGCTTTCGGAAAACGGCAACCAATACCAACAATTGCTATGGGTTCCATATTTAATTAACGCCAGAAAAGGAAAAATTAGTTAAAGTCAAGCTTCTATAGTTTGCAAGAGTGCATAAGATGGAACTCTAGCTATCCGTAACAGATATCGAGCGGGAGAAATGCTCAAAGGTCTTGATATTGTTCTGGATTGCTTCGCTAATCGATCCTCGTGCAGCCATTAAACGCATTTCGCGGTTGATAGGCCAGAGATAATCAACATCTTCAAAGAATCGGCGCATCTCTGATAAAAGGCGTTGGCGATTTTCCATCGCTACATGAAAACCTTCATGTTCGGAACATAAGCACTGATTCAGCCAGTGCAGTGCTTCTTGGGCAGACATCCCAAAGATAGGAGATTGTAGTAGCCTGTAGATTAGCTCCATAATCGAGTAGTCGTCTGCAAAATAACGATGGGGTAACACGCCGGAAAGTCCCCCCAAAGTGCCACCTTGCATCATGTAAATTGCTGTGTTAGCCACAAATTTCTCGTATGCTGTTGGCTTGGCAAAATTTTTGTACAGATCTTTTGCGAGCAATTGAGATATGGTGGTGTGGAAAGACTCGTCTAAAAAATGGTAGCGAGAGACTGCCGTAGGAGCGGGGATAAACTCCCCTTGCTTTTCCAACTTCTTAAAATACTTAGCGATCGAATGCTCCATGTTTTTAAGATACAAGTTAGCTATGATACGTATCGCATAGAATTGGCAAGCCATGAAAGGTGAACCGGCTCCCCAGTTGAAGCTGAAAAAACTTTGCAGGGGTAGGGAATATTTTAAAGACCGCCCGAGCATTCCTGTAGTAGGGGCTTCAATAATGAAACGATTTTCTACTTCTAACTCCCGCAAATAACGGGAATATTGTTGTTTGTGACTATCAAGCATCGCTGTCGCTATAGAGCGCAAGGCATAATACTTATAGGTCGGCAAAGAATCTCTTCCCAAGACTAGTTTGAATGAGTTCCATTGGAGGAGCTTGTTAAGTCTTTCCTTACCGATCAGAGCCTTTGCCGTCATTAACCCGATTTTGCGAAAGGCTTTGATGTGGTAGTGCTCTTGTTCGGTTTCGAGAGCTAACTCATTAGTAAGAGTGTCATAACCGCCAATAGCTTCAAAAACGCTAGATGTGATTTGATTGAAAAGAACTGTTTCCGATTCGGAATTAGAAATATAGTTATAGTTGGTAAACCAATGAAGGTGATTGAGAGCTAACTTCTGTGAGGGGGAGGCAACTTCGTAGAGTGGACTACCATATAGCAGTGATTGCTTAGGCTCACTCCAATAGTAATTGCTATTGCTGTTGTAGTTGAAGTTGTTGGTCAACTCCTCGATTTTTTCAGTGTAGTCGGAAGATGTATTGCTGCGATAAATAGTATCAATCAGCTTGAGATGTTTTTGGTTTTTTTCCTCAGTAAAAGAGGTTTTTTGGGGTTCTTTCACCGATGGTTGGATGGTAATTGTCATGAGGTTCTGCTAATAGTATCAACCTTGATTTTTTATAATGAAAGTTAGACTGATTCCTCTCTAACTTTTAGTCTGCGAACTTAAATATTGAACCAAAGTCTCAACGGTTGGATAATCGTACAGTAGGGTAGGATCGAGCTCTATTCCCAGCCAGTCTTCCAAGTCGCCCGTCAAACCGATTGCTACAGAAGAATTTAACCCGTAGCGATCGAAAGCAATAGTGACATTAATTTCTTCCGGTTCTATCTCTAATAAATCTGCTAAATAAGCGACAATCCAATCTTGAATTTCTGTAGCAGAGATCTCTTTTACGGCAATATTCTGAACGTTCATGGTTTTCACTCCTCAATTTAAGTTAAGTATTTGGTTTGTGTAAAATTACTGCTAGTTTGGTTAAATAAAGTAAGTGCCAGTGAGAAATGAAGCTTTACAGGCATGACGCTGAATCTTGCCACTAGATGTTTTGGGAATACTCCCTGTTTTAACTAAGACTGTGGCATAGATTTGCAAATTGTGTTCTGCCGTGACCGCCTGACGGATATTGTCGACTACTTCTTTCTTTTCTAGCTATGCTTCTTCAACTTTTTAGACCTATTGCATGAGTCAACAAATTTGGTTGAGAGAAGGCTCAAAATTCAGAAATTCAAACAAACTTTCCTAATCCCAAATCTCTCAATAAAAATTTACTTCTGCAAAAAATTTACTTTCTATCTACTTAGCTAGAATTTTTTACTTGCGCAGCGCAGGCAGAACTAAAAACCGAAATGTATTGTGCCACTCTATCGAGCCAGGCATAACTAACCTCACTCAATATGCTATCGAGCTGTGTCATAATGGACTGTACCTCTCTATCTTTAACTGCTGAAACGTTTAATACTAGGGAGTGATGCCAAGTCTGGTGTTCGCACCACTAGACTTGGATTTTTTTTTGGCATTTATTCACCTCATTTCAAGCACTTGACATTTTTTTTTTGAGAAATTAATAATTAGTTTGCTTTTGCTAATTATCTGATACTGTTGACGAACGTTACACTAGAGTTTACTTCTGAGTGATTTCACTTAGAGAATACCATAAATATAAATTCACATTAATAAAAATTACAGTAACCTAGTTAACATTTGTATTAATAAGGGAATTGAAAGCCTAGTAATTGGAAGTCTAGTCAATCAATTTGAGCCAATGTAAAGAAAATGTAAATTATGAGAAAAAAAATGAAAATTAATGGAGGTAATTGGTCAATTTTCACCCTTAATAGTACAAATTTTCTCATAATTGGGCGATCGTCATCATCAGAGGTTATCTGAGAAGTCTTATTTGCTACATTCGATCCCCCCTAGCCCCCCTTGAAAAGGGGGGAATTAGAACAAAGTCCCCCTTTCTAAATAAGAGGATAACCCAGATTCCTGTTGCCTGTTGCCTGTTGCCTGTTGCCTATTGCCTTTTGCCTTGCTAAACTGCCACTCTGGTATTGTTTGCGGATTTAAATTGCCTCCTAAGGACTCAAATTCTTTTGTAGTCAAATAATGAACTACAGGAAGATAGTCTCCTAGTTTGCTGTTGCGGGTATTAAATCCCATCAAGGATGGATCGTATTGGGGAGAAAGCCAAGAGGTTGTTTCATAGGGAAGATTGGTTACGTCAGGAACGATTTTGAGATCTTTCCAATCGGGGAAAACAGTTAACCATCGCAGCACCCATCTTTGGGTGGCAATAGGTCCCCAGTCAACCCAGGTAACTTCGTTTTCTGGTAAAGCATTTTGAGGACGATTCTCAGCTCTAGAAAAGACGATTGTATACCAACCATCAGAATCGCTTATAATATCCTCGTCCATTATGGAGGTATAAGCAGACCCGATAAAAGGAAAATCCACCCAATCCTCCGGTCGGGGATAGCTAGTGAGAGACCAATATCGCGCCTGAGCAGCATGGAAAACTCTTTCTCCTTTTCTAGTTGGGGGGGTAGTAGGCAGTCGTCCCGTCAGAACAGCTACTTTCCCTTCACCAATCCTCATTTCCCTACTAAGATAGCTAATGTAGATGCATTTACTGGCGGAGGATTCGTAATTGCCAGGGGGCGGTTGGTGCATTCCTCTTCCGGTCAATCCCAGTTCGAGAGCGCGTCCAAATGCTTTATCCTCTGGACTGGTTTTGCCAACACCGTAAAATAGGGCACTAATTGCATTGTGAAGAATTCCGAAATCGTGATTCCACCCAACGCGAGGACCTACCGACTCATCCGGTTCTTCCGACTCGGTTTCCCAAGTCTCTCGTGTCTGATTCACTTGTTGTTCTGCTTCGCTAAAATCAGCATTGATATAAAATTGTTCTCCTGTAGGTAGCTCGTATAAGACCTTGGGCAGTTCTACTCCTCCGAGAGAACCTGCATCGAGATCTGGGGCATAATAGCGCACCCAAAAATCACCGCTTTCCCAAACTCCCCGACCGTGACCGAATTGACTGTATTCGCTGTCGGGGTCTGCTAAAGGTCCCCCATATTGAATTGCACTGGCGTAGCGATGATTGCCGGGAGCGCGAAAATGAGGAGGACGAAAAGCCGGTTCGATGCGAGGACCGTTATCGGCAACGAGGGTCCAAGTGAGTTGATAGCTTCTGTTAGTGGCGTTTCGATCGGCTCCGACTAGAAAAGGATTGGTGTGACCTGGCAATGGCTCAATATCAACATCGACAATCGGCACTTCTGGCGAGCCAAACTTCCCATCAAAATAATAAATAGCCGGATCTAATGGTGGCGAAACTTGAACGTCAAAGAAGCGAGCATGGGGAAATTCTCCTTCCATAATTACCTTAGTTCCGAAAGGAGCGTAAAAAACACCCAAAACAAGGTAAGTTACATGAGGATCGGGATAACCTCCGAGGAGGGCATTGCGGTCTATTGGTTGAGCTTGCCTGATAATCCATTGGTCTTCGGCGCGCACTTCTTCTGGTTTGAGCAATCTATAATTTTTAATGCCAGAGTCAGTTCCTTGGTCAATTAAATTATCTAAATTATCGACGATTAAATTATCGGGAATTTCCGCTGGAACTTCTCCTCTCAACCACGCTCGGATATAAGCTTCAAGATTATCCGAGATTTCTTGAGCTTCGGCGAGGGCAACGTTCTTGTCTTGGTAATGAGGATAAGCCGGAGGAGGATCGGAAAATACTAAATCGACTACCAGTTCGGAAATATTACAGGCAACTATTACTAGTGCAGTAAAGAGGGAAAAAGCAATAAATACGACAGATTTTGTTCGTCTTCTTTGCATCATTCTAATAAACCAAGTTATTTACTGGATCGATCTGGAAAATCTCGCTTTGGCGATCGCTGGAGCCTGAAGTGAACTACCTAGTACCGCTTCGCGGAAGTCAAAAGGCAAAAGGCAAAAGTATTATTTAGTAAGGATTAGAATAGTGGGGAATTAGGGAGATAGGGACTTAGGGAAACTCAAAAAGCCCCTATTACTCATGATTGCTCAAGAATGAAACAGCAATCTAAAATCTAAAATCTAAAATCTAAAATTATCCTAACCAGTCCCTCAAAACTATCTTGACAGACCACTAGAGGTAGTTCACTTAGTAGTAATAATGCTCTTTGCATCCTATTGACAAGCTTCACGCTCTAATGATATATCTACCTAAGTGAATCTACGTAAGAATAGGCAATCTTACGAGCTGGTTTGTAAAGTAAATCTTAAGAAAGCTAGATTACTCGGTATGCTTGCCTTTCTGTTATTGTTTAGTTCAAAAGAATTAACTAAATAAAGGTCTTGCTATACAAAAATTTCAGCGAGTTAACAAATCATATCAAATCCAGCTAATTAACCAAAATAATATCGTATTGGGATGAAGTAAAGAAATGGCAAATGCAAAATAAATCTAAGTTTAGTGCCGCGAACACTAAACTTAGAATTTCTCCCTAGTATCAAACGTTTCAACAGTTAAATATAGAGAGGTATATTCCATTATGACACGTCTCGAGTACCTGTCGATCGGCAGTAATCCTGTTTGGATAACAAGAGCAGAACTCTTTGATAGTGATGCACTTCAGTCTTTAGTCATGTGCAAGTCTGGAGTTATTAACCTGAGTTGCTAGTTATAAACTTAACTTTTTTTGCTCCCCCCTT
>Ga0114939_10001729_pt1 | contig 16964 bp, 21 predicted proteins | sample AshMeaCrysSpring_FD_87196 | JGI IMG/M metagenome (GOLD analysis project Ga0114939, IMG submission 87196) | Groundwater microbial communities from Big Spring, Nevada to study Microbial Dark Matter (Phase II) - Ash Meadows Crystal Spring | ecosystem: Environmental > Aquatic > Deep subsurface >... | reverse complement strand
GGTGTTTTTGAGTTTGACAGTAATTGGTAGTTTTGTTGCTTTAATTTTGACTAATTCTCGCAATGCTTGGGGGATAGCAATTATTGCTGGTTTAGCCTATGCGTTGTATTTGGGGTGGCGATGGTTGGTAGCAATTGTTGTAGGTGTTGCTGCTAGTATTCTGGCGGCTGCGTTTGCCCCAAAGCCTCTAAATTTATGGTTTCGGACTGTTATTCCGGCGTTCTTTTGGGCGCGGTTAACAGATGAGATGTATCCGGATAGACCAGTAGCTTTGATGCGTTCCACTCAGTGGAACTTTGCCTGGTTAATGACTTTGCAGCGTCCTTGGTTTGGTTGGGGTTTACGTAATTTCACCCCCATGTATCAGGACAAAATGAACATTTGGTTAGGTCATCCCCACTGCTTATTTTTAATGCTTTCAATGGAAATTGGTATCCCTGCTACTTTATTATTTTGTGGCTTGGCTGGGTGGGTATTTGTGCAAGCTGTGCGGGTATTTAAGGAAATAAATCATGACAAAACTATTGTGTTTACCTATTTAGTTTTGTTTTTGTGTTTTGGGTTATTTAATACAGTAGATGTGAGTATTTTTGACTTGCGGGTGAATTTATTTTCCTGGGTGTTGTTTTCAGCAATTTGTGGGTTGGTGTATCGATATCGTTCTGGGGTGAGTGAGGGTAAGATTTAATTGGGTTAGGTAAGTTATCATGAATATGTCATTTTTGGAGGAAATTCCATGACTGCAAATTTCGTGCTTACCTCACCGAAAAATTTGAATAAGTTTAGTTACCCTGTACTTATTCAAGAACTAGAAGATGGATATAAAGCTACCGTACTAGGCTTACCTAATTGTGAATCTATTGCAGAAACTCGCGAAGCTGCTTTAACAAATTTACAGCAGGTGTTAACAGAATTTTTGGCGAAAGCAGATATCGTTTCTCTGGAGATTGAATTACCTAAAACTGAGAATCCTTGGATAAAGTTGGCTGGTAAGTATAAAGATGATCCACAATTTGATGATATGTTGGAAGCTATTGCGGCTTACCGTCGAGAACTTGATGCGGAAATGGAGGACTATTATCGGCAGTTAGATGCGGAGGATAAGGCGAAATGAGTTTGTGGATACTTGATACAGATCACTTTTCGCTTCTTCAACGAGGACATCCACTTGTCAGTCAACGTGTTAATTTAATCCCTGCTGAAGAGATTGCCACTACAATTATTACAGCCGAAGAACAATTGCGTGGACGTCTAGATGTAATTAGGAGGGCTAATTCATCTGATACAAAGATAATAGCTTACATAAGGTTGCGGGATACATTGGAGGATTTGAGAAGCATCAACCTGCTTGATTTCAACCAAGATGCTGATGATTGTTATAGAGAATTGCTAAGGCAAAAAATTCGTATTGGTACACAAGATTTAAGAATTGCAGCGATTGCGATTTCTAGGAATGGTATTTTGGTGACGCGCAATCAGCGTGATTTTGAAAAGGTTCCGGGTTTGGTGTTTGAAGATTGGACGGCGAATGAATAGTATGCTGCTGAAGGTGCGTTAACCAAGTCTAACGCACCCTACAATTTCTGGGGTTAGGTAAGTTATCATGAATATATCATTTAAAGACATCCAGCTTATCATTTTCTGATGTCGTTTATTACCCATGCTCTCGAATCTTAATAATAACGTTTATAAGCTCTGCCACCGTCATAATTTTAGAGTAATACTCATCAGGAATATCGATATCAAATTCTTCCTCTATAAATATCATCAGTTCTAACCCATCTAAAGCATCCATTCCTAATGAATTTTCAGGAGCATGATATTGTTCTGAGTCTTGACTCGAAGATAAGCTCCCCCACAAACCTGAACTACTAGGTTTCAAACTGGTAAAATCTCCTGAAAATACTGTAGATTCAAGTGTTATCTTTTCCAAAGGAATATCGCACAACTCTGAAAGATATTTTTGCAATTGTATAAAAATATTTTCAGGTTGGAAAACTTCCTCTTTATCTTCATAATTTTGAGCTACCACTGGCTCAATATTAGGAAGTATAAGCCCTGATTTATTTTCTATAGGTTTTTCTGGCTCATTTAAACTTTCTAAAATCTCTGTTTTATTTATATCTATAAAATCTTCTGAAACCGGCAATTCAATAATATTTTTTAAACTTAATTCACCAAGATATTCAGTTGCTATCGCTTTAATTTTATCTTCTAATATCAGAAATTTATTTTGTAAATCCTTTAATTTACCATACTTCAATTCTGCGGCTTTATTAAGCTCATAGTTTTTTTCCGCCTTTGTAATCTCAGCATTTATCCCATCAATGCTGTATTGCAATGCTGCCAAATTTTTAAATTCTTTTTCCCATTTTACTGCGATAGCAAGTGCTGCTCTAATTTCCAACTGCTCGCACTTAGCAATATTAATTATTCGATTAACTATATTTTTATCCTGAAGTACTGATGAACTGATTTTCTCTTCAAGGTTTTTTGTTGTAACCATAAATCGAATTACCAATACAATGACTACACGTAATGTAAGTATTTTAGCTTCGCTCAACAGCAGAGGGGATATATAGCGCTTCGCAATTGGTTTAAGTACAGACTATAGTAGGGGCACAACATTGTTGTGCCCTACCTGTGTACATGACTCAAACAAGAAGCGCTATATTGTGTCTCTAGGTAAATTAAATTTCCGAGAAACTTATCCCTCTAAATACAGCCTAATAAACTCTTCTGCTGCTCTTGGATCGATTGACTGTAAAGCATCACGAATGTCTAACACTCTATCAGCAGAAGGCGTTCTGTTTTCAGTTACCCAACTATTAACAACAGCAAGCTTGAGTCCCATAGTCGTAGCTAATTTCGTTTGGCTGATGCCATATCGTTCTAAAGCTTGCCTTAGAGCCTTACCTACTTTTGCCATTCATTAAGTAACTTTATGAAATCATACAGAAAAATCAACTTAGAGTTGATATTTGGTAATTTGAAAAATATCAACTCTAAGTTGATAACAACAAATAATCAGTAATCAAATCATATGACTGAAGATAGAGTAACACAACCCATTTGGGTTGTGGCGGCTAATGAGCGTGTGCGTCTGCTCATTACCTTTGCTCCTGAATTGGATGCTATTGTTGACTCTGGTGAGCAATTCATCACCACAAGACGATACCAGCAAATTGGTAGAAGCAATCAGGGGTATTACGTAGAATCCATTGCAACGCTAGTAGCCCCTAAGACGGAAGGCTTAACGATTAATTTGTGCAAGAAACTGTGGATTAATTGGCGAACTCCTGTTGAGACAGCAGTTTTATTAGAAAGTCGCCTGTATACGCGACTGTTTGCACTACCGAAGGGGTTTCGTGATTTTTTACCTGATGATTCTCATCCAGCACAGTTAGTTCAGTTCGAGAAATTCGCTCTCCCGACGTAATAGCTGATGGACAGACCCGAAATTTCGTGTCTCTCCATTGTAAATTTTCACGTCACGACTCAAAAGACCTCTGTTCCCTTTTAGAGAACAGGGGGAATTTCAAAGCCTCTCTCCTAGGAGGAGAGAGGTTCGTGCCTTTTTTTCCGCCAAATTATTAATAAGTATTTCTGATAGTAAAGATAAATGTATCTTTTTAATCTAATTCAGTGTAATTTTAAGAAAATATTAAATTTTTATGGCGGCTATAAGGTAAGGTAATGATTATCGACCCCTCAATGCTCCGTCTGTTCTGGGCTGTAGTTGAAGATACCCAGAGCCATGATTTACTGACTCTTTCAGATACTGCTTTAGTCAAAACCCTTGTACAACAGGTTTCCAGCAGGATATTACTCAGTGGTGAGGAGATGTGTATGCTCTATGACTACATTGGCTCTAGAACCCAACTAATCCGCGATCTAGCTGAATTTAGATGGCAGACATAAATCCTTACAGCCATAGATAGAGCGGCATCTATGAGAAAAATGTAAATAAAAATGTAGATTTGTAAAAATTTTCATGATATCTTGATTTTTGGGAGGTCAAAGTGTCCTTCCCCGAAAGTTTTCGGTTTGACCTTTTTGCTTGTTGCAAATCTAGTAAGGTGGGTTTACACCATGCCCTTCGATATTGATTCAGCCCGCAGTATTTTCCCTAGCACGTTATCCGCTGATGTTGTACCTGCCACAATTGCCAGGTTCAGACAGCTGAGTGCTGAAGATCAACTGGCGTTGATTTGGTTTGCTTATCTGGAAATGGGTAAAAGCATCACCATTGCTGCTCCAGGGGCAGCTAGTATGCAGTTTGCTGAAGCAACCATGAATCAAATTCGGCAAATGTCGTTCGGTGAGCAATCGCAGGTCATGTGCGACCTGACAAACCGGGCTGATACTCCGATTTGCCGAACCTATGGCGCTTGGTCTGCAAACATCAAGCTAGGGTTCTGGTATCAACTCGGAGAATGGATGGAACAAGGGATTGTTGCTCCAATTCCCGAAGGATATCAGCTTTCTGCGAATGCTTCAGCGGTACTGCAAGCAATTAAGGGTCTGGATTCAGGTCAGCAAATCACGGTCTTACGCAATACTGTGGTTGATATGGGCTTCGATCCGAGCAAATTGGATAGTGTCAACAGAGTTTCCGAACCTGTTGTAGTTCCCAAAGAAATTTCAGAGCGAACTAAAGTCGCCATTGCAGGCATTGATAATCCGACAGTGCTTAACTATATGGACAACTTGAACGCCAATGACTTTGATGCGCTGATTGCGCTATTCACTCCTGATGGCGCTCTGCAACCTCCCTTCCAAAGACCAATCGTGGGTAAAGATGCTGTCCTGCGGTTTTTCCGGGAAGACTGCCAAAACCTGAAGTTAATTCCAGAACGCGGTATCTCTGAACCTGCGGATGATGGTTACACCCAGATAAAAGTGACTGGAAAAGTGCAAACTCCTTGGTTTGGTGCTGGTGTCGGGATGAATATGGCTTGGAGATTCTTACTCAATCCTGAAGGTAAAATTTTCTTTGTAGCAATTGATTTGCTCGCATCTCCTAAGGAGCTATTAAACTTAGCTCGCTAAAATAATACTGAGTGCAAGTAAATCCTCAGTGATTGTCTGTGAGCGCTCTGTTTCTAAGAGCGCTCTATCGTTTGAAAACAATTTGGTGAAATAAAATACTACATAAATTCTAGGTTTAATGATGACGGTAAGTGACGCTGAGTGGTCTAATACAGAACAAAAGGTGGCTCAAGCAGCCTTCGAGAGAGCCTACAAACGAGAAATTGATGCTTTGATGAAGCAAGTCCGCGCTCAAGCATCGGCGATCGCACAGCTTGATGACATGTGGACTTTACATGATTTTTTAAGTGCCAGGAGACACGATATAGATGGCAAGTACGACTACAGATATTCAGTTCTGATTTTTGTCTTCGCTAGGTTAGTCAAAGAGGGTTGGCTGCAACTTGATGAACTACAGGGACTGAATGCAGATAAGCTTACCAAGGTAGCGGCTCTGGCACGCATGTAATATCAAGTCCGTCAAATTGCCCACAATCACAAAAAATTTTCCTCATTCTCAGGACTGAAGTCCTGACTACGAACACAATCAAAAGTTTGTAAGTAGATGGGTGTAATTAAATGTAGGATGCGTTAGTGTAACGTAACGCATCAAGTCCTTGAGCAGCATGGGTTACGCTGCGCTAACCCATCCTACAAATAATTAAAGCTCTAACTGAAGTCCTGACTACGAACACAATCAAAAGTTTGTAGTCAGGACTTTAGTCCTCATCGCCTTTAAATCACCAACGCATCCATTTCTCGATTGTGCCATTGCCGCTGGTACCACTCGGCAACTAGGGGACGGATGATAAACTTGGGTGGATAACCATCTTTGACATCCACACGCAGACATGAATAGGGTCGTCGCTTCTGGGAACCCTGACCGTTGCGACCGACAAACAGGTGCGAATGCGCTACCAGCTTCTGTTGACCTCCGTCTGCAAAAGTTTCCATCAAATCTGCACCTTCTGTGCGTTGACGACGCAAGCTGAACCCACTACCACCGCAAACAACCCAGTTAATATAAGAGTCAGCGTGTCCGGTATCTTTTGTTTGCAAGTATTCTAGGCAATGAGCATGACCGTTTAAAACTAAATCTACCAAAGGACGTCCTTGAGGGGCACAACACTGTTGTGCCCCTACGGATTCAGCAACTGCATCTAATACTTCTCGCAAACGATTACGAATTGCTAGGGTTTGCGCCTGGTTCCACTTAGTGGCTTCTGTTACATAGGGAGGATGATGGAAATAAATCACCCTCCCTCTAACTTCTTGGTTATTCCAGGATTCAATCAGTCTGTACTTAAGCCATTCCAGTTGGTCAGTATCAATTACGGTTGTTTGGTTAGCATTTAATTGCTTGTTAATATCAACAATGATTTCCTCAATTTGCGATACTTTACCATTTAGGTCGTCTAGTTGATCGGCTTGGGCGGGATCATCAGCGTTAAGTTGGGCTACACTTTCAATTAATTGCATCTGCTGTTGCTCCAAGCGATCGCGTTCCCGTGTCAGTTGTCTGCGTTGTTCGTCCCCTTCTTTTGTCTGCGGTAGTGGGAGTGGATCGCTAAATGTATTGGAATCAAGGGCAAAAAAGTCTATTCCACCGTAGCGAAAAGTATAATAACGATTGGGCAAGCGAGTAAAGCTCCCTGGCTGATAGCGCAAGCAATAACCAGTATTTGTCTTAGCTGTATAATATTTCTCCAAATGACGGACAAAATCACCGGGAAGCATTGCCGGATTGGTATAATCTAGAAATGCCCTGGCATAGGCGTCACCTTGTCCCGAACCGTGCAAGCCAACGTCAAAATCTATTTTTGACAGCAGTAGGCGACGAAACGGTAGGGATATCCAAGATGCGATACCAAACAATAGCGGTAGGTCGTAGTAATCGTGATTTCCAGGGACGGGAAAGATAGGCTTCTTAAAAATCATCTTGTCGTAAGCAATACTCTTAGGGTGTTCTCCACCTACGAGAAACTCCCGATAAGGATGAATAAAATTTTGCTGGTAATACTCGCTCGACCCCACTAGATAGATAACGTCACCCGTGTGGAGCATAAAACTGCATTCGTCGTGATGGGGTAGCATGATTTCCGCAACTTGACGTTGGGGATTATGTCCCCGGTGCGACCCAGATCCACTGTCACCCACCACCAAAAACGAGAATTCTGGATTATCTGCACCAGACCCGTCCAGCACCAACCGAGTTTGGTCAATTCCCCGTTCCACAATTATCGGGTCTTCAAGACGCACCCTTTGGTTCATCTTGCGAATTTTATCAGCGATCGCCGGATCGGACACGAGTTTCAATTGCTATATCTCCTTCCATAAGTTGGGTAATGGGTAATGGGTGGTTCTGCGTTGTCTTCCTATTACCTATTACCTATTACCTATTTTCCGTCCTCTTTCAATTCAACAACCAGATTCGGAAGTCCTTCTAGTTTTTCTTGAGGTACTTCTTCTTCTACCAAAGGTGCAAAAATTGTCAATCCTCCGGGAACGCATTCAATGTCAATGGGAGTTGTGCCGATGATTTCCCCATCTACAGCAACTTTTTGTGGGGGGTCTGTTTTAATTTTGAATTGTTTGGCTCGCAAGTAGCCAATATCATCACGTTGGGTTGGATCACCCATAGAAGCAGTTTGAAACAGGTGATAGGTAGCAGCGATCGCCGCTAATTTAGTAGCGGGAGCGACAATAGTTAAGTCTAGCAAGCCATCATCAACAATAATTCCTGCTGGTCCCTGAGCCAAAACTGATGTCGGGGGTGCAGCATTAGCGACAGTTAAGGCTGCTGCATTAGCTTTAATTATTTTGTCCTCAGTTTCAATTTCTACTTCAAAAGCTTGTAAATTCCGCAGTTGTTGGATTCCTGCTAGGATGTAAGCCAGCATCCCAAAGCGATTTTTGGCTTCTCTGTCTGCAAGTTCTATGGTTTCCGCTTCAAACCCAATCCCAGCTAACAGCAGCATTGGCTGACCGTTGCAATAGGCTGCGTCCACATTCCGGGTATAAAATTGCAAAATAATTTGACATGCAGGTTCAATAGTCTGAGGGATTCCTAAAGCCGTAGCAAAGGCGTTTGCTGTTCCTCTGGGAATAATCCCAAACGGAATATTGGTACCCACCAAAGCGGCTGCAGCCGCTGACAGGGTGCCATCTCCCCCGGAAGCGATGATGGCTGCTGCTCCGCGTGCTACTGCTTCATGAGCTAATTTATCAGCACCGATTTCTTCTGTTGTGAAGTGAATATCTAGGTCAATTTCCGATTCTAAGATGCCACAAATTGTGGCTAAATCTTGTGTTGAATCACCCTGACCTGCAACCGGATTGAAAATAAGGCAGGCGGAACGAGTCGTCATAAAACCTGAAAGAAAAGATGTATATAAGAATAATACGGCAACTCAGGGTTGCCAGCACCCAAAAAGTTGCTCACCTAGCAATTATAATTATGCACACAGGTATAGCACACTAGGGATACTGAAATCAGTGATGCTGGACAATATTCGACATAGTGAAATCCAACTGGATAAGAAGCGTTTATCCTAGTTTTGTTATCTATAGCTGTTGAGCAACTCTGAAGCTTGGTATAAGTAATAGGCAATGAGTAATAGTTCTTTGACCTTACCCATTACCTATTGCCCACGATTATCTTTCAAAACCCGCTGAATGCAACTGACCTTACTTAATAAGCTTCGTTGTTGATCTGTTCGTTATGTTTGCTAATTACCCATAGAGCATGAATGCTACCAGGAAGCCAACCGAGAACAGTCAACAAAAGATTGATTAAAAAGGTTGGTCCGATTCCCACTGTCATCGCTACGCCTAAAGGTGGTACAAGTAATCCAATAATAATCTGAACTAGTTTCATGAATTTGTTCCTGTTTCGAGAATGTGTATTCAAAATTTCTGCAGCAATAGCTCCCAAAAATGATAAGGGATATTCTTCCTGCCCCTTAGCTCCTATTCTCAACCCCTTCTGCAATTGAAGGATGTGGGTTAGCCATGTTTAACTCTGGATTTCTGGCAACAAAGTAGTTATTCAAAAAAGTATTAGCTAGCGATAGAATAACCGGACCGAGGATAATTCCTAAAATTCCGTGGACGCTGAATCCTGGTACTAAAATGGAAGCTAGCCAGAAGCACAATCCATTAATTACTAAAGAAAACGCACCCAAGCTTACAAAGTTCAGCGGTAGAGACATGAAGGACAAAGTAGGCTTTACAAAGGAGTTAACTAGTCCTATAGCCGCTGCAGCAATTAAAGCTGCTGGAAAATTAGCGATATTAACTCCGGGAACAACTAAATCAACGATTAGCAAGCTCAGAGCAGTTGCTAGCAAGACTAAAAAATTTGCAAGCATGTTTTTCTTAACCTCAGTACTAGATTTTTTGACGAAGATTAGGCTTAATTATCTCTAATTTTCATAAAGTCAGTGTTTAACGTCTTTCACTCTTTTAGGTTGAGATTGAGATGACTTCAGCCTCTATATATTTACTGTACAAAAACTTGCCTTACTTTAGATTCTCTCACAAGAGATATTCTGGCTATTTTTAATTAGCTCTACAGTAGGAAATATAGTTACTCCTTGGGAAAAAGCCATTGATGGCTTATCAAAGCATATAGCAATCCTCCGCAGATTTGTGAGCAGAGAAATTATCATATCTCCGACAACTTCTGCGAAGTCGGGGATATGATTTCTCACGAATGATAGTATGATCCAAATAGATGGGTAGGGGTAAGACAATGCCTTACCCCTACGTAGATTTTGATGTATTGGGAATTTGGTGAAATGGTATAACTAGCAATTTGGGTTTGGTTACTAGTGATTATGAGTGTAGTTGCCATTAGGACGAGGTGAACGCGCTCCTATAGATGCACCTATCATCGATGCAACTAGACCTAAAAGCGAACCAAGCGTAAAAGACCAGCCTACTTTGGCTGCATTAGCAGCTATCTCACGAGTTTGTTGGGCTGTGAGATTAGGATCTGTGGGTATATTAATGTTACCTTGCTGTGCCTGATTGGCAATTTCTCCGGCATTATAAGCTACCGCTCCAAACGCACCTGTTACCCCACTAGCTAATAACCAAGAGCTAAGAGCTAAGGTAGTACCCCATAATATTACTCCATTTAACAGCGCTGTACTGCGGTTCATCGGTCCGCAGGTACGAGCAGTAACCCACCCACCAATAATCAGAGATAGAAACAGGCTAATAATTGACCAAATCCCAACAGCTTGTCCCACACCACCAGCAATTGTCCTTGGTGCCCCTGATGTAGCGATGTTACTCAAACCTAGAGCAGCTCCAATTCCGCTCAAAATTAGTTGAGCGCTCAAAGTAACTACAAGACCGGCTATAATTGGACCCCAACGGACGCGATCGTGGTAATCAACGGCTGGAGTGTAGACCGTCCTTTCAATTAAATCTTCCGTTGGTCTGTTAGTGTAAGCCATAGACTAACTTTTACCTCCCCTTGAATTTAGGTTTTAATTAGTCAGGACTTTGACTTTTTTACTTTAATTGTGCAACAATATAGCCTTTGACCAGACGTTTGGTGAAACATCTGGTAAGGCTTTATTGGGAACACAAACAAAGCAAAGTTGTATTACTGATATCTTGCACCAAAAGGCGGAAGCTCTAAATTCTGAGTGGTTTTACCAGTCAGCACCGGGAGGTTCTACCTGTAGTGGTGCAAGATATTAGATTACACACCTGTCACGTAAGTTAAGTTAGTAGTAAGCTTTAAATCGGCTATTTACAGCAGATTATTTGCTAATTACTAACCCCCAATGACTTGATAAATCTGACAACTGCGTAAGTCCTGTTAATTTTTTTATGCATTGGGTACAGCGACTACTTACCGTTGCTATTGTTGGTATTTTCTATTTTTCTATTAAGGGATTAACTTCTCGTGCCATTTCTAGAAAGTCTGCTGGTTCCCCTGTGGATTCAGCTTTGTAGTTGCTTTCTTCTGGCTGTGGTATTTTATGTTGAGGAGCAGTTGCAGCAACTGCTGCTTTTGCACCTTCCTCAGTGCGGTCAATTTCACTGACGCTCAATTCCTTTGCTGCTTCGTAATCTGCAGCCACGTCTACTTTTGGTGCTTTCATTTCTCCAGCAGCAATTTCTTGCACCATTTCCTGAGTATCATAAGGTTGAGAATCATTAAGGTTTGTAGTAGTAGCGTCCGGCATTTAATTACTCCTGTTGGTGAAATTGTGAAGCTATCTATTATGAATTCATTGATGCATAGTGCTAAATATAATTGCCTGATGACTCCTAGTTGTAGCCTCTAAGGGTAGATTATCTACCTCTACCAAAAGAAATAATTGGTTAATAAACTTGAATAAGTAATTATTTCTCTTGATGGTGATTTCCTGATTTTATATTTGATAATTTGTAAAAGGCGCTGATAACAAAATACAAAATTAAGAGGAAATTATTGTGGTCAATAGTCATCAAGAACAAGCAAAACAATATTTGCCTGAAGCAGCAATCAAAGTTCTGGAAGATTTTGAAAAATTGAGTGCAGATGAACAATTAGCTGCGCTTTATTTTGTTTATGAGCAAATGGGTGATTCAGTCACTCCCGCTGCTCCGAATGCAGCAGAGCCAAACTTAGCTCCTATGCTGCTAGGAAACTTTTTTGAATTGTCAGATGAAGAGCAGCTACAAATTATGCGAGATATTGTCAATCGCCAAGATACAGAATACTCTCGTGCTTATGGAGCTTTAAAAGAAAATAACCAGCTTTTAGTTTGGTTTCTCTGGGCGGAGGAAATGGGTGATAAAGTTGTAGATTTACCCAGGAACTATAAAGCTACCTCAAAGGTTAACGACATCGTTGATGAAATTGAAGACCTCGATTTTGAACAGCAAATTTCCATCCTCCGAGAAGTGGCAGGCAACATGGGATACACCAGTGTTAAGCCTATTCCTACCCAGGCTGAAACAGGGAAGACTTCCAGTCTTTAAGTAATGGGATCTATAGGTAAATAACATATAACAGAATCTTGTAGGGTGGTCACTGCCCTACAAGGTAAAATCACTATTTCAGGATGTAATAAGTAGTGCCCACCCTACGGTTCCACTCGAATGGTGCAAGATGTAAGGTAAGACACAAAGCTTATTCAGCCTTCTTATAATCTACATCTATCCAACAACGCGGCAATTGCTCACCTGATGGAAAAATCAAGTTTTCTTTGTTAAAAGATTCAGGCTGTTGTTCTTCTTGACCTGATTGAGATTGTCCAGCAATCGCATTTTTATTAGGGTTAATTAGCTCTTCAACATCGAGAACTTTAACTAAAACACCAGTTGTTTTATCTTGCATCAACATACATCACAAAACCTTAACCTTAAGAACGACTTAACTCAAAAATTGCCAAACTTAAGTTATAGTTTATCCATTTTTGTTTATATTTACATCCTCTCAAGAGTGAGAATATAGAATATAAAGATGTAGAACTATTTATGTCTACCAATAGACATACTAGAGGCATAGTCAAATGGTTGCATGCGCTAGACTATTACTACATCAATTACCTAGTATTGGGAAATATAGCCCTTCCCAGATTCGATTCTATATTGCCAGAAAGAATTTACCGCCGATAACTTTGTACATCAGTAGACTAAGAAATGCTATAAACATATTTGAAATAACTGAAATACATAGGAATTATTGGCTTGAAAAAGTTATAGCAAAAATACCACCAGTATTATCGATTAAATACCCTTTTAGATAGAAGCAAACATCCCAACTTATATCTAATCTATACATTAGATATCTGAAAATAAATTGCCAGATAAGTTACCTTTAAAAGGTTGCTATTTTTGTAAAAAAATCACCAGCTTAAAAGTCGTCCAGAGGAGATAGATTATGGCAGATACAAGCAACCGCGGGTTTGCATCGATGGATGAAGATAAGCAGCGTGAAATAGCCTCTAAAGGTGGGAAAGCTGCTCATGAAAAGGGAACCGCTCACGAATTTACATCCGAAGAAGCTAGAAAAGCAGGTCGTAAGGGCGGTGAAACTACCAGTCAAGACCGAGAACATATGGCAAAAATTGGTCGTGAAGGTGGTAAACGTTCCCACGCAAATCGCCGCAATCAACAACATCAAGAGGGTGACTCTGAAGAAATCAGCACCGCTGATGTTACTTCTGAATAACATGCTTAAGCAGGAAAATAGAGCCACAATAAAGCCACAAAAACAATTAATTACCAGCAATGGTGCATTGCTAAATAGAGAAAGGATAATAACATGACCCAAACTCCTAATGTTCCACCCCTAATAGAAAGTAATGAAACTGACTATCGCGATAGTGGAGTAACCAGTACGGTCGCGATCGCAGGTCATCCTTTGCATCCTCTGATTGTTACTTTCCCAATTGCTTTGTTAGTCAGCGCATTAGGAACTGATATTGCTTACTGGCTAACCAATGACCCTTTCTGGGCTAGAGGTTCATTGTGGTTAATTGGTGTCGGGTTTATCAGCGGAATAGTTGCAGCCCTAACAGGAATGATGGACTTTTTAAGAATTGACAGGGTACGAAAACGTAGCGCTGGTTGGATACATATGGTGGGGAATGTCACAGTTTTATTGTTGACTCTCGTCAACTGGTGGCTGCGTATCGGTAACTTCAAAGCATCAGTAGTTCCTGTGGGGCTAATTCTATCTTTAATTGTCGCCTCAATTTTAGGTGTTACTGGTTGGTATGGAGCCGAGCTAATCTATCGCCATAAAGTGGCTGTCATCGGTTATAGCAGCCAACGGGAATTGTAGACTTCATTTGCTCAAGGGATTAGTTCATAAGGATAAAAATTTGTTCAGTATTAAGAAGCTTTTGTCCTGATTTTTTCCCTTTTATGAGAGCTTAGATTTCTAGTTTTACAACTAAATAAGTAAACTTCATTGTCAACAAATACGCAGGTACATAGGAACATGGACAGTAACAAACAATCTGATAACACCATTAACCAATCCATGACATCTAGGGAATACGAAAATAAAGAAACACCAGATGTCAATAAAGAAAATTTAACGGCTAATCCTGGAGATCGCATCTCTGAAGAACCACAAACAATTGCCGAAAAAGCTCAACAGTTAGCTGTTGATTCTCCTGATATTACCGGCGACCATATCCAAGTCCCGACGTACTTTGTTGTGGAATACCCGGATGGAGAAGAGAAAGCACTCCACCATGTCAAAGATGCCGAAGAAATTTCTGATGTTATTCGTCAGGCACGTGTCGATGAAGACGGTAATCGCATTTGGTCGTAATTGACTTTGAGTAAATCTTGAATCTTTAGTCCTGAGTTTGAGTGCTGAGTAAGAGTTATTAAATCCTCTTTTATCACTTTAGTTGAGGAGGCAAGCATTCTGAAGCAATTGATTTTGTATGAGGCAACCAATTGCATTAGAAAAATTTGGTTTCACCACATAAAATTGATAGTAAGCAATGCTTTACCCGGGTTTCTCCCGCCAGAATGACAGAAGACGATTAAGTTGTAGGCAGAATTGCATCTACACCTCAAAACTCACGACTCAACCTCTGCACTTCTGAATCGATTGAATTGTATTTGTCAAGTCAATATTTCCAATTCTAGTAAATAGATGATTAAAGATTAGTCGGATAGAAGCTATTTGTTGATAGCCTATCTGCGATTGTTAGAGAAATAGAAAAATTAATCGACATAAAAACCCCATCCACCTTTTATAGCTCATAAGGTCAATCCAAAATCTCAAATCCACACATCCAAAATTCTATGACTCAATCACAACAGGAAACACTCCAACCACCCCAAGAGCAAAATCAACAACCGGGGATAGAATCAGAAATGACTCCCAAACCTCAAGCTGATGACTCTAACTATCGCGGTAGTGACAAGCTAAAAAACAAAGTCGCGCTGATTAGTGGAGGTGATAGTGGTATTGGTCGAGCAGTAGCGATCGCCTATGCTAAAGAGGGTGCAGATGTAGCCATTGTCTATTTATCAGAGCATGATGATGCTAAACAAACAAAGCATCTAGTCGAAAAGCAAGGACGTCGTTGTGTGACAATTGCAGGAGATATTGGTAGTGAAAAATTTTGTCAACAAGCTGTAGACCAAACTGTGGCAGAATTGGGTAAACTGGATATTTTAGTCAATAATGCCGCTGAACAACACCCACAGGAAAGTATTGCAGATATTAGCGCCGACCAATTAGAGCGTACCTTCCGCACCAATATTTTTTCCATGTTCTACTTGACAAAAGCAGCACTACCCCACTTCCAGGAAGGTAGCACTATTATCAACACCACTTCCGTCACCGCTTACAAAGGTAATCCTCAGTTGCTCGACTATTCCTCCACAAAAGGCGCCATAGTTGCTTTTACTCGTTCCCTATCACAATCTCTAATCCAAAAGGGGATTCGTGTCAATGGGGTAGCACCGGGTCCGATTTGGACACCTTTAATACCTGCAACTTTTCCGGAAGAAAAAGTTGAACGCTTTGGTAAACAAGTACCAATGCAGCGGGCTGGACAACCAGAGGAAGTTGCTCCCAGCTTTGTGTTCCTTGCATCTGATGATTCCTCTTACATGTCTGGTCAAATCCTACACCCCAATGGTGGAGAAATAGTGAATGGCTAATTCAGCTAGTTATTAATACTTATTCTCAATTCTCTGTGGTGCGAGCTCCCCGATTTCTTTCAGAAGTCGGGGATCTGGGTGTTATACTACAAAGTTCTCAAATCAATTAGGATTCCTAAATATAAGCTAGGGTAGAAATAGTCCTTTAGAAATATGTTTTATGGATGACAGGCTGCTAGCATACGTTTGATACTCCAAACTCAACTATTCTACTCAACAATAGTGGGTATCAGGTAAAATAAGGTTGATTGGTAAAGTTGTTGAGAAATTATCAGCTAATTCTTCCATATCGGCGGTTTATTTTAGGCTGATATCTTAGGGCTGGACTAAGCTTTTATTCTCCCTTGGCAAGAGAAGAAGGCAGATGATAAAGTCTTATACATATTGGAAAGTATATAGATATTACTAGTCTGGTCAAAAGTCTGCAAGAATTGATGGTTATTTGGTTACAAATTGCTGAGATTTATATATGGATGGGAGTAAAAAAAAGTATGCTAAAGCCGGAAATAACACTTGTGATAGTTGATGATAGCCCGGAAGACAGAGCAACTTACCGTCGTTATCTCAGTCAAGATCAGCAATATACATATCAAATTTGGGAAGAAGAATCTGGGGAAAAAGGTCTAGAATTGTGCAGGCAAATCGAGCCAGATGGAGTGTTATTGGATTGGCGGCTACCGGATTTAGATGGCTTAGAATTTCTCAGGGAATTAAAATGCCAAAATCGGGGGATAATTCCGGCAGTAATTATATTAACAGGTCAGGGTAATGAATCTATCGCCGTGCAAGCAATAAAAAGCGGTGCTAGTGATTATTTAGTCAAGGGAAAAACCTCCCTAGAATGTTTGCACTGTGCGGTACATAATGCCACAGAAAATGCTAAAATCCGCCGGGAGTGGCAACAGAGTCAGGAAAAACTGCAATTAGCCCTATCAGCAGCACGCATGGGCACTTGGGAATGGAATATTTTCACAGATAAAGTTTGGGTTTCAGAGAATGTTCCCAGCCTGTTTGGGTTGAAATGGGGAACCAGGTCTGAACCCTTGAGATCTTGGTTGCGGCACATCCATCCTGACGATCGCGACTCTGTGATTCAAACAATGCTCCATGCTCTAGAAACGAGAACCAAATACTTCCAAGAGTACCGTTTATTGGTAGATGACAGCATTTGCTGGGTATGTGCCCAAGGACAGGTGTTTTGCAACCAGAATGGCGACCCAGCACAAATTGTGGGGACTCTACAGGATATCACTGAAGGCAAACAAACACAAGCAGAACTAGAGCAT
>Ga0114939_10001728_pt1 | contig 16967 bp, 14 predicted proteins | sample AshMeaCrysSpring_FD_87196 | JGI IMG/M metagenome (GOLD analysis project Ga0114939, IMG submission 87196) | Groundwater microbial communities from Big Spring, Nevada to study Microbial Dark Matter (Phase II) - Ash Meadows Crystal Spring | ecosystem: Environmental > Aquatic > Deep subsurface >... | reverse complement strand
TTCGCCGGGGCCGTTGACGATGCAGCCCATCACGGCGATGCGCACGCCCTTGAGGTGGCCGGTGGCCGCGCGGATCTTCCGGGTGGTGGATTGCAGGTTGAAGAGCGTGCGGCCGCAGCTCGGGCAGGCGACGTAGTCGGTCTTGAAAATGCGCGCGCCAGCGGCCTGCAGGATGTTGTAGGCGAGCCGCAGCGATTGGCCGGGAGCGGTTTCGCCACGGACCAGGATCGCATCGCCGATGCCGTCGCAGAGCAGCGAGCCGAGGTTTTGCGCGGCGGGAAGAAGGGCGGTTAGAAAATCCTGGTTTTCCTGCGGCGGCCGCAGCGTGTCTTTAAGAAGGATCGGATGCCGTGCCCGCACTCTCGCAGCCAACAACCGGAACGCGGGAATGACTTCCATCTCCGTGCTGTCTGAAACCGTGACGAGACAAGGTTCCGCGCGATCATTCACTTCGGCCACCGCCGCGTCGTCGTTCGGATCGATCTCCACGACGCCGGATTTTTCGAAAATGATCTCCGGTTTGAAATCGCCCATCGAGGAAATCTTGTGAGCCAGGGCGTTCCAGCGCTCCTGGGTGGTGAAGACGCGCACCGTGTTCTCTCCGCCGAGCGCGTGGCCCATGATGTTGATGGGTTCGCTTTTCCTGCGCTCATAGGAGAATGGGTCGTAGGATGGGGTGAAACCGACCGTGGCTGGGACGATCCGTCCCAGTCCGTCGTTGGGACAACCTGTCCCGACACCAAACACGCTCCCGGTCCACTCCACTGAAGCCCTGCCCTTCATAGGATTTCTCAAAATATAAGCCACCTGGTGTTTCAAATCCTCCCCACCCCTGACGATGTGATCGTAGTATTCCTCCTGCCAGAAGGTTCCCGAAGTCCCTAACATCCGGTTCGCTTCCTTCGCCGAGTGGGTTTTCATCCCTTGGAGGATCTTCTCCAGTTCATGGCCCTTGCGGGGTGTCAGAAGCGCATGCACATGGTTCGGCATCACCGACCACGCTAACAGATCGTAACGCGTTCCATCGAAATGTTTCAACGCTTTCATCATCATCGTGGCGATCGCGGGATCGGCAAGGGGCCGGGGGCCATCCGCCACATGGAGCGCGGGCTCGATGATCGTCTCGGTGAGGGCTTGGATTTCCGCGTTCAGTTTCCGCAGGGATTCCGAGGCGTCGCGGGAACCGGCGCGTTGTTTTTCCTGTGAGATTCGTTCCAACAGGATGCTCTTCTGCTGTTCGTATTCCCTGAGGATCGAGGCGGGAAGGGAGTCCTTGATGCGGAAGGTGACGGCGTAGGTCGCGCCGGGAATCCGCCAGTGAGGGAGATAGGAGGAGGTGCGTCTTTCGAGTCTCGACCAATTGGGGCGGATGGTTTGGGCTAGCGAATTGATGCCGGGACAGGTTGTCCCGACGACGGACTGGGACGGATCGTCCCAGCCACTTTGCTCATTGAGCGGAGCGACCAGCGCCTTCGCCACCGGAATCTCATGCACGGAGTCCTCCGTCAGTGAGACGCGGACCGTGTCGCCGATGCCATCCGCCAGCAGCGAACCGATGCCGATGGCGCTCTTGATCCGGCCGTCCTCGCCATCACCGGCCTCGGTCACGCCGAGGTGGATCGGGTAGTTCCAATCCGGCCCCTCCGCATTCAGCCGGGCGACGAGCAGGCGGTAGGCCTCGATCATCACCTTCGGGTTGCTCGCCTTCATCGAGAACACCAGCGCGTGGTAATCGTGATCCCGGGCGATGCGGGCGAATTCCAGCGCGCTTTCCACCATGCCGAGCGGGGTGTCGCCATAGCGGTTCATGATCCGGTCCGAGAGGGAGCCGTGGTTGGTGCCGATGCGCATCGCGCGGCCGAGATCCTTGCAGAGCGAAACGAGCGGCGTGAACTCCCCGCGGATGCGTTCGAGTTCCTCCTCGTATTGGTCATCGCTGTATTCGCGGATCTCGAACTTCTTCTTGTCGGCGTAGTTTCCGGGATTCACTCGGACTTTCTCCACCCACTTCGCGGCTTCGAGCGCGGCGTCCGGTTTGAAATGGATGTCCGCCACCAGCGGCACATGGCAACCCGCGGCGCGGACCTCGCGGGCGATGTGTTCCAGATTCGCGGCGTAAACCTTCGTCTGCGCGGTGACACGGACGATTTCACAACCCGCGTCCGCCAGCGCGAGCACCTCCGCCACGCAGGCCGCCGTGTCGCGGGTGTCCGAGGTGATCATCGACTGCACGCGGATCGGATTGTCCCCACCGATGCCGACGTTTCCCACCATCACCTCGCGGGTGCCACGGCGGGCGTAGTGGAGCAGGTCCGGGCAGTAATTCGGTGGGGTCGGGGGCTTCATCGGCAAGGCGGATATAGACGAGAAAGCGCCCCCCGGCAACGGCCGCGTGTGGCGCGGTGAAACGATTCGTTTGCCAGCGGGCCGCAAGACGCTATCGTGCGCGCCCCGGTTCGAAAAAACCGGCCTGTGAACCATGAATCAACCACATGTGGCTATTGTTGGCGCGACGGGTGCCGTCGGCGTGGAAATGCTCCTTTGCCTCGAACAGCGGAACTTTCCGCTCGGCGGGCTCAAGCTCCTGGCTTCGGCCCGTTCGGCGGGCAAGCGCATGAAATTCCGCGGCGGGGAAGTGGTGGTCGAGGAACTCACCCATGATTCGTTCAAGGGCGTGGACATCGCGCTGTTCAGCGCGGGCGGCGGCATTTCCAAGGAATACGGCCCCTCCGCCGCGGCCGCCGGCGCGGTGGTCATCGACAACTCGTCCGCCTTCCGCATGGACCCGGACGTGCCGCTCGTTGTTCCGGAAATCAACCCGCAGGCCGCGAAGAACCACCCGCGAAACATCATCGCGAATCCGAACTGCACGACCATCATCTCATTGATGGCCCTCGCGCCGCTGCACGAAAAATTCGGCCTGGAGTCGGTCATCGCCTCCAGCTACCAGGCCGTCTCGGGCTCCGGCGCGCAGGGCATCATCGAGCTTGAAGAGCAGGTGAAGGCCATCACCGCGGGCCAGCCCTTCACGCCGAAAGTCTATCCGCGCCAGATCGCCTTCAACGTGATCCCGCAGGTCGATGTGTTCACCGACAACGGCTACACCAAGGAGGAACTCAAGATGCTTCACGAAGGCCGCAAGATCCTGAATCTGCCGGAGCTCAGGGTTTCCTGCACCTGCGTCCGCGTGCCGGTTTACCGCTCGCACTCGGTTTCCATCACCGCGCGGTTCGGGAAACCCGTCGATGCCGACGCAGCGCGCGCCGCCTGCGCGGGCAAGCCCGGCATCCGGGTCGTCGATGATCCGGCCAACAAGCTCTTCCCCGTGCCGCTCGACACCACCGGCAAGGACGACTGCCTCGTCGGCCGCATCCGCAAAAACCTCGTGCTCGAAAACGCGCTCGATCTATGGGTCGTCGGGGACCAGGTCCGCAAGGGCGCGGCCCTCAACGCCGTGCAGATCGCGGAACTTCTTTGAAGAGATCGTGGATGGTGGATCGAAGATCTTCATCCAATATCCGCAATCCTCGATCCACTACCCACGATCATGGACCTGAAAGCCTACCTCGCGGACCGCGCCGAACTGGTGGACGCGGCGATGGACGCCTATCTGCCAACGGCGAAGGAGCGTCCATCCACCATCCACCAGGCGATGCGCCATTCCATCTTCGCGGGCGGCAAACGACTGCGCCCGGTGCTCTGCCTCGCCGCGGCGGAAGCCTGTGGCGGTGAAACCGCGGACGCGCTTGCTCCGGCCTGCGCCGTGGAGTTGATGCATACCTATTCACTCGTCCACGACGATCTTCCCGCCATGGATGATGACGATCTGCGCCGCGGCCGGCCGACCTGCCACAAGGTTTATGGCGAGGGCATGGCCGTGCTTTGCGGCGACGCCCTGCTCACGGAAGCGTTTCTCGTGCTTGCCGAAACCCCGGTCACGCAACGCTACGGAACCCGCGACTACATCGCCGAACTCGCGCAAACCGGCTCCAGCCGCAAGCTCATCGGCGGCCAGGTGATGGACCTCGAAGGCGAGGGGAAAAAACTCACCAGGCGCGATCTCGTCCGCATCCACGAAGCGAAAACAGCCGCCCTTCTCACAAGTTCGCTGCGGCTCGGCGCGATGACCGCCAACGCCACGCCCGCCAAGCTTGACGCGCTCACCGGCTTCGGCCGCAACCTCGGCCTCGCCTTCCAGGTGATCGACGACATCCTCGACGTCACCCAGAGCACCGGGGTGTTGGGCAAAACCGCCGGCAAGGACCAGGCGGTCGGGAAAGCCACCTTCCCATCCATCATCGGCCTGGCCGCTTCGCGCAGGGAGGCCGCCAGGCTCACCCGCGCCGCGCTGGACTCGCTCCAGCCGCTCGGCAACAAGTCCGCGCGGCTGGAACAAATCGCCGCATACCTGCTCAAGCGCGAGTATTGAGAACCGCATGGACTTCATCCGCCACATGCGCTGGCATCCGGAAATCGGCGACCCTTCGCTGATGGGCTGGCTGACGGTCGCCGCATACGGCTTGGCGGCGCTCACCGCCGCCGCCGCCGCCCGTCGGGCCGGACGCGCCCCCGGGCTGGCCAAGGGCAGCCGCGGCATGTGGCTGCTGATCGCCGCGTTGATGACCTTGCTCTGCATCAACAAGCAGCTCGATCTGCAATCGCTCTTCACCGATATCGGCCGCGTATTCTCCCACAAGCAGGGCTGGTACGAGCATCGCCGCGAATTTCAAAAATGGTTCGTGCTGTGCGTGCTCGGCCTCTCTTCTCTGGGCACGCTGACATTCATCATCAGATTCCGCAGGTTCTGGCAAACACACTGCCTTTTGGCGGCCGGGCTGATGTTTCTCCTCACCTTCATCGCCGTGCGCGCGGTGTCCTTCCACCACTTCGATGTCTTTCTGCGCAGCGGCGTGGCGGGCGTGAGGATGAACTGGTTTCTGGAACTCAGCGGCATCGGTCTCATCTGGCTGGCCGCCATCATCGACTGGCGCGATCCCAAGCGCGCGCCGGAACCTCCGTGGAAGCCCGCCGCCTGAAATTTGCATGGGCAAACGGCGGCTTTCATGGTTTTCCTGTCACGCAACCATCATGAAACGCCGCCACTTCCTCGCCACCTCGTCGGCCGCGCTGGCCGCCACCGCCCTGCCGGGCTGCTCGAAAGCGCTCAAAACCACGCTGCGCGTCTATTCGTGGGCCGATTACCTCGATCCGGACCTCGCCGCCCGCTTTGAAAAGGAACAGTCCTGCAAACTCGAGATCGACACCTTCGATTCCAACGAGGCGATGTATGCCAAGCTCGCCGCCGGAGCCACCGGCTACGACGTGCTCGTCCCCTCCTCCTACATGGTCAAAACCCTCGTCCGCGAAAACCGGCTGCTCGCCCTCGACCACGCGAAGCTGCCGAACCTCAAACACGTGGATGCCGCCTATCTGAAACGCGCGCTCGATCCCGGCATGACTCACTCCGTTCCCTACATGATGGCTCCCACCTGCCTCGCCTGGCTCGCCAGCAAGGTGGCCAATCCGGCGCCGTCCTACGCCATGTTCGACCGCGCCGATCTCAAGGGCCGCATCACCCTGCTGGATGACATGCGCGAGGTGCTCGGCGCGGCCCTGCGCTCGCTCGGGTATTCCCTCAACTCCACCGATCCCGCGCAGCTGGCCCGGGCGCGCGACGTCGCGATCCGCTGGAAGAAGAACATCGCGAAGTTCGACAACGAGCAATACAAGAGCGGCATCTCCTCCGGCGAGTTCCATCTCGTGCAGGGCTACGCCGGCGACCTGCTCCAGGTCGCGGATGAGAACAAGGACATCGTCGTCAAAATCCCCAACGAAGGCACCGCATTCTCGTGCGACGACCTGTGCATCCCGAAGGATTCCAGGTCGGTGGATCTCGCGCATCGTTTCATCAACTTCGTCACCGGCCCGGAAGCCGCCGCCAAGAACATGGAATTCATCGCCTACCGCGCTCCCAACCAGGACGCTTACCAACTTCTCAGCGAGGACTTCCGCGGCAACGAGGCGCTCTTCCCCAGCGAGGAGGTCTTCGCCAAATGCGAGCCCATCGACGACCTCGGCGACGCCCTCGCCCTGTGGTCCAAGACCTGGGACGCTGTGAAGGCCGCGTGAGGCACGGGAGCGCGGGGGAGGGACGCCCGCGCTCCTGTTTCGGTTTGCGTCGCGGCGCATCGCGGCGAGACTGCCTTGTTTCCCGCCATGACGAAGGAGGCTACTGAAATCGAAGTTGAAGTTGTCGAGATCGATGGAGTCGCGCCCGCCGTCCCGCATGCGCGTTCCGATGAACCGGCGCGCAAGGAAGCCTGGCAGGACTGGCGGCAATGGCAGGGGAAAATCCGCCAGCTCGACAGCCGCTGGTGGCCTCTGTGGGTGTTTCTGGGAATCATTGCGCTGGCGCTGTTTCTGACCGTCGGCGTGGTGCTCGCCACGGTTTTCCTGATCGTGCGGCTTTGCATGAGGATTCTCCGCGCGCTGCTCGGCTGAGGGTTGTCAGCCCGGGAAATGACACGGAGGCATCCTGCCTGATGTTCCCGCAATGACCAGGCTGGAAGCCCGATCTCCAGGACATCCGCTCACTCCACTCGGTGCTTTTGGTATGCCCGTTCGCTTGCGATCCACATGATCGCGCCCCATACCAAACCGCCTGCGGCAAACGCCGGTATGGCCAAAGCAGCCACTTTTCCAAAAGTCGCGTTTGGCGGGCCATACAAGGGAAAGATCATGCTGAACAGCAAACCGGTCAGCACTCCCCAACCCAGCACGCCATAGAGCATGATGAACCGAATCGGACCGGCAGTCCGTGTTTTTTCCCAGCGCAGTCGTTGTTTGGCATTCATGGGCAATGATCAGGTGCAACCAAATGTTTCCCGGACAATGAAAGCGGAGCAAGTTTTTTTCCCGGGCTTGTCAACCCGCCCAATCGTGGAAAAGCCCGCCATCTGCCGGAACTCCTCAATTTTTTGATGCGCCTGCCCGGGGAATTGACAGCCGGGGCGTTCCGCCGCCACGTTCCGGGCATGCCACGCTTTGCCAATAAAGTCGCCGTCGTCACCGGAGGAGGCCGCGGGATCGGCCAGGAAATCGCCCGCACGCTCGCCGCGGAGGGTGCCAGGGTCGCCGTCGTGAGCCGCAGCATCTCGAGCTGCGGAAAAGCTGCGGAGGAGATCAACGCCGAGTTCCCCGGAACCGCCACCGCTTATGCCGTGGACGTGGCCGATCACGAGGCGGTGCAGGAACTCGCGAAAAAAATCGGCGAGGAAATGGGAGCCGTGAACATCCTCGTCAACAACGCCGGCGTCACCCGCGACACGCTGCTCATGCGCATGAAGGAGGAGGACTGGGACACCGTGCTCGACACCAATCTCAAGGGCGCTTTCAACACCGTCAAAGCCTTCATGCGCCCGCTGATGAAGGCGGAGGATCCGCGCATCATCAACATCGCCTCGGTCATAGGCCTGATCGGCAACGCCGGCCAAACCAACTACTCCGCCAGCAAAGCCGGGCTCATCGGTTTCACCAAGGCCGTCGCCCGCGAGCTGGCAGGCCGCGCCGTGACCTGCAACGCCGTGGCGCCGGGCTTCATCACCACCGACATGACCGACGAGCTGCCGCAGGCGGTGAAGGATGCGGTGATCGCGAAAATCCCGCTGGGCTCCTTCGGTGAAACCAAGGACATCGCCGCCATGGTCGCCTTCCTCGCCAGCAAGGAGGCCCGCTACATCACCGGCCAGGTCTTCGCCGTGGATGGCGGCATGACGATGTGATTCTCATTTCAGCATTTACCCGAACATGGACCTTATTCTCCTCCGCCACGGCAAGGCCGAGAACACGAACCCGCAGGGCGACGCCGCGCGCGAGCTGGTCGAAAAAGGCCGCGAGCAGGCGCGCAGGGCCGCCAGGGTGTTGAAACACTCCAAGTGGCAGCCGGAAATCGTGCTGACCAGTCCGCTGGCGCGCGCTCGCCAGACGGCGGATGAATTCTGCGGGACAGCGGGCATGCCGGGCGCTGTCATCCAAGGCTGGCTGGCCTGCGGCATGGACCCGGAAACCGCGCTGCGCGAGATCGCCGGGTTCCGCGAGTTCAAGCGCATCTGCATCGTCGGCCATGAACCGGATTTCTCGCGGCTCATCGAGTGGGTGCTGGGAGCCTCCGCCGGTGGCGTGGAGATGAAAAAAGGCGGCATCGCCTGCCTGCGGGTGTCGCCGCCTTCCCGCCAGGGCACGCTCGCTTTCCTCGTCCCGCCGAAACTGGCCGGCGAGCTGGACGACTAGCCGCGGCGGACCGCCGCGCAGGCCGCGTCCGCCACGCGCAGGCCGTCCATGGCGGCGCTGACGATGCCGCCGGCGTAGCCCGCGCCCTCGCCGCAGGGGAAGAGCCCGGCGATTTGCGGGTGCTCCAGCGTATCGTCCCGGCGCGGAATTCTAACAGGAGAACTGGTGCGCGTTTCAAAGCCCAGCAGCAGGACCTCGCGGGAAACGTAGCCGCGCATTTGCCGGTCAAACAGGCGCAGGCCCTCGCTCATGCGGCTGGTGATCCACGGCGGCAGCAGCTCGTGCAGCGGTGCGGATTTCACACCGGGGAAATAACTGGTTTCCGGCAGATCGGCCGAAATTTTTCCATCGAGGAAATCGGTGACGCGCTGGCCGGGCGCGACCTGGCCGCCGCCGCCCGCCTGCTTTGCCGTGCGTTCGAGTTGTTTCTGGAATGCCATCCCGGCCAGCACGCCGTGCTCTCTCACGAGCGGCCGCAGATCCTCCGGCTCGACGGTGGAAACCATGCCGGAGTTCGCGAAGGGCGAATCGCGGCGCGACAGACTCATGCCGTTGACCACCACCTCGTCGTTCTCCGTGGCCGCGGGCACGATCCAGCCGCCGGGACACATGCAGAACGAATGCACGCCGCGGCCGCGGATCTTGGTGGCGAGCCGATAGCTGGCAGCGGGCAGCAGGCGCGGCCGGGCCTCGTCCCGCCCGAGGTGGTACTGGACGCGGTCGATGAACGGCTGCGGGTGCTCGATGCGGAAGCCAACGGCGAAGGGCTTGGGTTCTAACAGGATAGCTTTGGCGCCCAGCAAACGGTAGATGTCGCGCGCGGAATGTCCGGTGGCGAGGATCACGGCATCCGCGGAAATTTCCGCGCCATCCGCGGTGATTACGGCGCGGATGCGGTTTTCCCGGAGGATGAAATCGACGGCCTTGGTCTGGAAGCGGACCTCGCCGCCCGCGTCGAGGATCGACTGGCGGATGGTCTTGACCACGTTGGGCAGCAGGTTGGAGCCGATGTGCGGGTGGGCGTCGGTGAGGATTTTCTCCGGCGCGCCGTGGGCCACGAGGATCTCGTAAATGCTGGCGACAGGGCCGCGCTTGGTGGCGCGGGTGTAGAGCTTGCCGTCGGAAAACGTGCCCGCGCCGCCCTCGCCGAAGCAGTAGTTGGATTCCTCGATGACGCGGCCCTCGCGGAGGATGGGGGCGAGATCGAAGCGTCGCGCGCTGGCGTCTTTTCCCCGTTCCAGAATGACCGGTTTCACTCCGTTTTCCAAACAGCGCAGCGCGGCGAACATGCCCGCAGGGCCGCAGCCGATGATGATGGCGGTGCGCGCACGCGAGGGCAGGGGAGCGCACCACCAGCGCGGAGTTTCCTCTGGCGGCGATGGTCCGTCCAGCGCGACATCCAACCGGAGCTGGACCTTGATCGCCCGGTGGCGGGCGTCGATCGAATGTTTGCGCAGCCTCACGCCGCCGATGCGCGAGACGGGCACGCCCAGTTTTACGGCGGCGGCCTTACGGCGCGCGTCGTCGTCCTCGGAACATTCGAGAGGCAGGACGATATCGACGGTTTCGATCTGCGGTTCCATGGTTTCAGCGGTACGGGCAGGGCGGCGAAAATGCATCAGAGTTGCGGTTCGGGCAAGACCGGCGCTTGGCCGAGCCGTGCATGGATGGCGTTCCGAATGGATCCGTTGGTTCGTGTATGCATGAATCAACGCATGAAAACCATCACCTTGGATGATGGAAGCCTATGAAAGGCTGAAGAGTTGGAAACGCCCGGGAAACGATTCGTTTTCCGCAGTGGTCAAACGGGTGGCGACCCATGCGGGCACTATGGAGTCGATGGCCCGTTTCGTCGTCGAGCGCGCGGCATCCGCCGGTGGCGATGATGCCTTGTTGCAATCGACGATTGAGAGCCGCCAGAGCGCCAAACACGATCCGCGGACCTGATCGCCGGGCTCTCACTGCATGTGCTTGAGAAATGATGTCACGTGATCCGACTCCACACTTGGATTCCCCGGGAGAATTTCCCATCCATTCCGTGGCAGTCGAATCCAAGCCCTTCAATGTGCGGCAAGCCAGTTGGGGCCGGTGCCGTGTTCGACTTCCACGGGCACGGCGTGCGGCAGCGGCAGGGCGGTTTTCATGAGGTGGAGGATTTTGGGGACGAGTTCGTCCTGTTCTTCCACCGCGAGGTCGAAGACGAGTTCGTCGTGGACCTGGAGCAGCATTTTCGATTGATAGGGTTTCCCGCGCAGCAGGCGGTCGATGCGGATCATGGCGAGTTTGATCATGTCCGCGGCGGTGCCCTGGATGGGGGTGTTGATGGCGGCGCGCTCCGCGTTGCCGCGGATGTTCTGGTTGGCGGAGTTGAGATCCGGGAAGTAACGGCGGCGGCCGGACAGGGTCTCCACATATCCGCGCTCGCGGGCCTCCGCGACGGTGAGTTCCATGAAATCCTTGATGGCCGGGTATTCGCGGAAGTAGGCCTCGATGATGGCTGCGGCCTCGGTGCGCGGAATGCCGAGGCGCTGGCTGAGGCCGAAGGCGGAGATGCCGTAGATGATGCCGAAGTTCACCATCTTCGCCGTGCGGCGCATGTCCGGAGTGACGTTTTCCGGTTCGATGACAAACACCTTCGCGGCGGTGACGGTGTGGATGTCGGTGCCGTTGCGGAAGGCCTCGATCATGGTCGCGTCGTTGGCCAGCGCGGCCATGACTCGCAGCTCGATCTGGGAGTAGTCGCAACTGAGGATTTGAAATTCGAGATTTGAAATTTGGGATTTCCTCGGGACGAAGGCCTTGCGGATCTTGCGGCCGGCTTCGGATCTGACGGGGATGTTCTGCAGGTTGGGATCGGACGAGGCGAGGCGGCCGGTGGCGGCCACGAGCTGGTGGAAATGGGTGTGAATGCGGCCGGTTTGCGGGGTGATGAATTTCGGAAGCGCGTCGAGATAAGTGGACTTGAGCTTGGTGGCCTCGCGCCAGGAGAGGATGTCGGTGATGATCGGGTGTTTGCCTTCGAGGGTGGCGAGCGTCTGCTCGTCGGTCTTGTATTGGCCGGTCTTGGTTTTCTTCGCCTTGTCGGCGAGGCCGAGCTGGTCGAAAAGGATTTCGCCGAGTTGTTTGGGCGAGGCGATGTTGAACGCGCGGCCGGCGTGGCGGTGGATGGACTTCGCGAGTTCGTCGATCTGTTGCTGGAGTTCCACGCCGATGTCTTTGAGCGCGAGCGGATCGATGGCGATGCCTTCCATTTCCATGCGTATGAGCACCGGCAGCAGCGGGCTTTCGATGTCGCTGAGGATTTCGTTCTGTCCGGCTTCCTTGATCAGCAGGCGGAGTTTCGCGGCGAGTTGGAAGGTGATATCCGCGTCCTCGGCGGCGTATTCGGCGAGCTTTTCGAGCGGGATGGATGCGACGTCGAGTTCCTTGGAGGCTTTGGTGTTCTCGGCGAAACCGAAGAGGTCGTCCGCCACCGGTGTTTCGGCGGCGGGCCGGGCGATGTGCGCCAGCTTGACCGGCGAGTAGTTGAGCAGGATTTCCGCGAGATAGTCCATCGAGTGCCGCCGCTCGGGCGCGGCCAGCGCGTCGGCGAGCATGGTGTCGAAAAACGGCCCGCTCACTTCGATGCCGTGGTTCAACAAGACCGAGAGATCGTATTTGAGGTTGTGGCCGATCTTCTCGGCGGGGGTGGATAAGAGGGATTGGAGATTCGCAATTTGAGATTTGAGATCCGTGATGGGGAGATACCAGGCTTCGTGGGCTTTCCATGAGAAGGCGATGCCTAACAATCCCGCGCCGAAGCGGTCGAGCGAGGTTGTTTCGATGTCGAAACAGAAGGAGGATTGTTGCGCGAGTTCGTCGAAGAGGCGTTGCTGGAGGTCCGGAGTATCGGCGAGGTGGTAGGTGTGATCCACATCGCGGATGGTGAGGAAGGTTTCGAAAAGAGTGGGGGACTCGGGAAGTGCGGCTTCTCCGGAGTTGGCGATGGTGGGCGGGACGCCCGCGCTCCCTGGGTCCGGAAAGAGGCGCTTGCTGAGCGAGCGGAATTCGAACTCGTTGAAGAGGGTTTTGACGGCTTCGTCGTTGCGTGGCGAGAGGGCGAGGTCATCCCATGTCACCTCCACCGGGACGTCGGTGATGATGGTGGCGAGGTCCTTGGAGAGCAGTGCCTGATCGCTGTGGGTCGCCACGAGTTCCTGTTGTTTGCCTTTGAGTTTCGCTGCATTGGCGATGAGGTTTTCGATGGTGCCGAACTCGGCGATGAGTTTCTGGGCGGTCTTGGGGCCGATGCCGGGGATGCCGGGGATGTTGTCCGAGGCGTCGCCCATCAGGCCCAGAAGGTCGATGATTTGGTGCGGCTCCGCGACGCCCCAGATTTCGGGAAGGTTTTCGAGGGTGATGATGGCGTGCTCATTGCCCTTGCGGCCGGGTTTCCACATGAAGGTCCGTTTGGAAAGGAGCTGGGCGAAATCCTTGTCCGGCGTGACCATGAACGACTCGAAGCCCTCCGGCTCGGCGCGTTTCACCAGCGTGCCGATGATGTCGTCCGCCTCGAAGCCATTGAGTTCGAGCACGGGTATGTGGAAGGCGCGGCAGATCGCCTTCACGTGGGGGATGGCGGCGGCGAGTTCCTCCGGCATCTCGTCGCGCTGCGCCTTGTAGGCCGGGTATTTCACATGGCGGGGCGTCGGTGCCGAGGTGTCGAAGGCGACGCCGATGTGCGTGGGGTTTTCCTTTTCGAGGATGGCGAGCAGCGTGTTGATGAAGCCGTAGAGCGCGGAGGTGTTCACGCCTTTCGAGTTCCGGATGGGGGCCTGGATCAGCGCGAAATGCGCGCGGTAGATCAGGGCCATGCCATCGAGCAGAAACAAGCGATTCATGCCCTGAGTTTGGGTCGGCGCCGAGGATGAGTCGAGGGAAAGTCAGGGCGCGTGAATCCTTGCCACTTGCGGTTTGCCATGTAGTCTGCCCCGCATTGTGAAACCCGTCCGGGCTTGGCCATCCCCCAGGCGCCTCGTGCCGCTGCTCGCGGCGTCATTGCTTGCGCCAGCCTGCGAATCGCCCCGGATGTCCGCACTCAGGGAACTGGAGAAATCCGGTGTGGACCCCTCCGGCCGCTCGCTCTTGCAGGCCGTGCTGGAACGCAACCAGCCGCTCGCCGCCCTGCTCCTCGAGGCCGGCGTTTACACCGAGCAACGCGACGCGCGCGGCCGCACGCCGCTGGCGATCGCCAGCGAAGAAGCCGACTCCGCATGGGTCTGCATGCTGCTCAACGCGCGCGCCAACGTGAACGCCACCCTGGCGGACCACACCTTCATCCCGGGAATCGCCGCGCGGCGCGCGGACACGACGATTTTCGAAACCCTCATGGCCGCCGGAGCCCGCACCGACGGCCTGATGCCGGACGGTGAAAGGCTCCTGCCATGGGCGATCCGCCATGCCAGGCGTGATTTGATCGAAGTTCTCATGAAGGCGGACTCCGACCCGCATCAGAAGGACAGCCAGGGAAACCCGCTGCTCCACATTGCCATGGAGGCAGGTCGGCGGGACTTGATGGAATCCCTCATCGCACTCGGCGCGGACGCTGCAGCCACCAACGCCGTCGGCGAGACCACCCTGCACCTCGCGCTGCGGCGCGGCTGGCTGGACGCCCTGCCCATGCTGGCCGCCGCCGGTGCGGACCCGAATGCCCCCGGCCCGGACGGACACACCCTGCTGGAACAGGCGATGGATGCGGGCGATGCCGAAAAAACCGCGCTTTTCCTGCACCTCGGTGCCGACCCTCATTTCCGGCACGGGCTCGGGCTAAAACCAAGCCCGTGGGAAAGGGCGTTCGAGCAGCAGAATCCCGCAACGCTGGAATTGTTCCTCCATCATGCCACCGGCGCTCCACTCGGTGGCTGGGAACCCTGGCTGTGGCGGACCATCCGCAGCCGCGATTTCACCAAGGCCGGCCTGTTGCTGGCCCATGGCGCCCGCGGGCGGACGCGCGGGCTGGCCGGACTGCTGCCGGTGGAGGCCGCCGCGCTTGCCGGACAAACCGCTTTCGTGAAACTCCTGCTCGACTACGGCTGCCCGGCAGGTCACGCGCTCGATCTGGCCGCTGCCCGTGGTGACCACGATCTGGTCAGCGTGATCCTCGCCTGCGGCGTCGCGCCGGACCCCACCCGCTTCCCCACCCGTGATACCACGCTGACGGCCGCAATTCGCCAGCGTCACGACCGTGTGGCACGGCTGCTCCTGCAACATGGCGCTTCCGCCCGACTCAAACCACCCGAAGGGCAAAGCGTCTTTCATCTCGCCGTCGCCACCGCTTGCCACCTCACCGTCAAACAGCTGCTCGCCACCGGGGCCGATCCCAATGCGCCCTTCTCGCTGCCGGTCTCCCGGGAATTCCTCCGCCAAGTCCGCCCCGGCGTGATGCGCTGGATCCTCAAGATGGACCGCAACGCCACACCCCTCATGCTGGCTGCGGATTCCGGAAGCATTCATACCGCCCGGTATTTGATTGAGTCGGGAGCGAAAATGAATGTCAGAACAGGTTTTTCCGCCCTTTGGCCGATCAATTTCGCCGCCCGCCGCAGCGATGTGCGCATGCTGCGGCTGTTTCTCGGCCGGGATCCATACCGCGAGGAACGCATCATCGAAATCCGCCTTTCCGAGCAACTCGCACGGATGTATGACGGCGAGGGCAGGGAGATTTTCGCGACCAGGGTTTCCACCGGGCGGCCCGGATTCGCCACGCCAACCGGCGAGTATGCCATCACCAACAAATACCGGGAATGGACCTCGACACTCTATGACGCCAGCATGCCCTACTTCCAGCGTCTCAGTTGCGGAGACTTCGGCCTGCATCAGGGCCACGTTCCAGGCCGCCCGGCATCCCACGGCTGCATCCGTGTGCCTGCAGGAAACGCCGCCAGGCTTTTCGCGATGACGCGGACCGGAGACCGGGTGCGGATTTTGCCGTGAGGGACCGCCAGCCGCCGTGGGGGCTCACCACTTCAGCAGGCGGGTGACGGCGGCGCGCAGGGCGGTTTCGAGGATGGCGGCTTCGCCGTGAGTGAGGGGAATGGTGACTTTGCGCAGCGATTTGTCGGCGGCGTTCTGGCGGGAGATGCTCACCAGGTAGGGCGCGCGTTCAGGATCCTCGCGGAGGGTGAGTTCGAAGGCGCTGTTGGCTTTCTCGGATTGGTGGAACAGTTTTGCCTGCGTTTGGCGTCCTTGCAGGGTGGCAAGCACCGGGCCAAGGTCCGAAAGGCCCCATTTCATGGTGATTTTGTTTTCCCAGTCGAACTGCTTTTCACCGGATTGGGAGGCGGCATCGACGAAGACTGCGGCCTTTGTGCGGTTGAGGCCGAAGCGGACCACGCCGCCGCCGCCGCGGGAATTCGGCTTGTAGATCGCATAGTCCGGCGTGCGGTCTGCGGTGGTGGGGGAGGCGGCGGGTTCCGTGGTGGTGGCATTCATGGCATGGTTTGGTTTGATGACGAGGGCAATGTGCCACGGCCGGACGTAAGGCCGCAAGCAGAAAGTGTTCATAAGAACATTTTTTAAAGAAGCGGCGCCAGCCGTCGGAGTGGCGGGCCGGAGAATCCCGGGTTGCCGGGCGGCGGCGGAGCGTCCAATGTCGCGCGCCATGTGGACCGCCGTTCGTGAATTCGAGGACATCCGTTACGAGACAACGGATGAGGGGAAAATCGCAAGGATCACCATCAACCGCCCGGAGGTGCGCAACGCCTTCCGGCCAAAGACCGTGATGGAGCTGCTCCAGGCCTTCGACATGGCCCATGAAAACCCGGTGGTCGGCGTGATCATCCTCACGGGCGCGGGCGACCTCGCATTCTGCTCCGGCGGCGATCAGAAAGTCCGCGGCCACGCGGGATACGTCGGCGAGGACGGCGTGCCGCGGCTCAATGTGCTCGATTTGCAGAAGAAAATCCGCTCGTTGCCCAAGCCGGTGGTCGCCATGGTCGCCGGCTACGCGATCGGCGGCGGACATGTGCTGCACGTCGTCTGCGATCTGACAATCGCGGCGGACAACGCGCGTTTCGGGCAGACCGGCCCGAAGGTGGGCTCCTTCGATGGCGGGCTCGGCTCGAGCTACCTCGCCCGCATCGTCGGCCAGAAAAAAGCCCGGGAAATCTGGTATCTCTGCCGCCAGTATGACGCGCGGGAGGCGCTGGAGATGGGCCTGGTCAACACGGTGGTGCCGCTGGCGGACCTGGAGAAGGAGACGCTCAAGTGGTGCCGCGAGATGCTCGCCCACTCGCCGCTGGCGCTGCGCTGTCTCAAGGCCGCCCTCAACGCGGATTGCGACGGCCAGATGGGCCTGTTGGACCTCGCCGGCAACGCCACGCTGCTATACTACATGAGCGAGGAGGGCCGGGAGGGCAAACAGGCCTTCCTCGAGAAACGCCCGCCGGATTTCTCGAAATTCCCGCGCGTGCCGTGATATGCCGCCGCCAGGTCGCAGACGTCCGTTGAGTCCGTCCACGCGGTCCGTGGATCAAGCCGGAGCAAACCATGGAACGGCCGGTCCGGTCAGTGCGGCAGGTGAAGGCACCGGCAAAAAGACTGCAATGGAAAATCGCGACGACGAAGACCGCGTTGCAAAAAAAACGCGGCGCCAATCCGGATTTTCGTGGAAAGAATGTGGAGTCGCGGATTTGAAATCC
>Ga0114939_10001727_pt1 | contig 16968 bp, 16 predicted proteins | sample AshMeaCrysSpring_FD_87196 | JGI IMG/M metagenome (GOLD analysis project Ga0114939, IMG submission 87196) | Groundwater microbial communities from Big Spring, Nevada to study Microbial Dark Matter (Phase II) - Ash Meadows Crystal Spring | ecosystem: Environmental > Aquatic > Deep subsurface >... | reverse complement strand
TGCCGATGGTCCGAGCGGCGACGGCCGGCCTGGCGGTCCTGGTCGGCGGCGGGGCCCTGCTCCTGGCCGGGTCGCTGGTGGCCCACTGGTCCGACGTCGACGCCGTGCGGCAGGCCGTCACCCCGGGGGGCGGGGCCGCACTCGCCTTGGCTGTGCTGGGTGCGGCGGTGGTCCCCAACGCCGCGCTCTGGGCGTCGGCGTACGCCGTGGGACCCGGCTTCGCGATGGGCGCCGGCACATCGGTGGCCCCTGGCGGGGTGGTGCTGGATCAACTGCCCGCGTTCCCGCTGCTCGCCGCGCTCCCCGATGTGGGGCCGGCGCCGGCCTGGTCGCTGCTTGCCTTGGCCGTCCCTGTGGCGGCGGGCGTGGTCGTCGGCCTGGTGCTCGAACGGCGGCTGGTGGCCCTCGGCCCGACCCGACCCGAGCGCGCCGCCTTGCTGGCGGCGCTGGCCGGGGCTGCGGCCGGGGTGTGGCTGGGGCTGCTGGCCGCGCTGTCAGGCGGATCCCTGGGGGCGCAGCGGCTCGCCGAGATCGGCCCGGACGCCGCTCGGGTGGCGTTGATCGCGGCGCTCGAGGTTGGGGTCGTGGCGGCCGCCACCGCCTGGGAGGCCCCGCGGATGGCCGCGCGGCGGGAGGTCTGGCGAGAGGCCCGGGCGGCCCGCCGGGAGGAGCGCTCCGTGGCCCTGGCGCAGGCTCAGGCGGCCGTGCCCGCCGTCGAGGTGCCCGCCGTCGAGGTGCCCGCCGTCGAGGTGCCCGCCGTCGAGGTGCCCGCCGTCGAGGTGCCCGCCGGTCGCCTCCTGGCCCGCGCCGCGGAGAAGGTCCGGCAGGCGGCCGCCGCCGTCGCCCAGGCGGCCGACGAGGCGGTGGGCGCCGCCGTCGACGAGGTGGAACACCCCCAGTCGATCGACCTGCGGGAGGCCCCCGCGGCGGACCGGGCCGTGGACGCCCAGGGGGAGAGCCCAACCCCCGCTGGGTCCACCTGACACCGGCTCACCTGACGCCGCAGGTACGCTCCGGCGCGTGACCGCCCGCCTCGTCGTCCTGCTCTCGGGCGCGGGCAGCAACCTCGCCGCCCTGATCGAGGCCGCCGCGGACCCCGCGTACGGCGCCTCGGTCGTGGCTGTCGGGGCCGACCGGGCGGGCACGGGCGGCGTCGCCAAGGCGGTGGCCGCGGGGATCCCGGTCTTCGAGGTCACCCCCGCCGCCTACGCCGGGCGCGAGGCCTGGAGCGCCGCGCTCGCCGAGCAGGTCGCCGCCCACCAGCCGGATCTGGTCGTCTCCGCCGGACTCATGCGGATCCTGTCGCCGCTGTTCGTTGAGCGCTTCCCGGTTGTCAACACCCACCCCGCGCTGCTGCCGGCGTTTCCCGGCGCGCATGCCGTGCGCGACGCCCTCGCGTACGGCGTCGCGGTCACCGGCTGCACGGTGCACTGGGTGGACGCGGGTGTGGACACCGGGCCGGTGCTCGCCCAGGCTGCGGTCGCGGTCGAGCCCGAGGACGACGAGGACGCGCTGCACGAGCGGATCAAGGCGGTGGAGCGTCCGCTCCTCGTCGACGTGGTCGGCCGGCTGGCCCGCGAGGGCTGGACGGTCGAGGGCCGAAGGACGCGCTACGGACATACGGGAGACGCAGATGGCTAGCCAGCACCCCACGGGGTCCGACCACACCCTCGGCAACGAGGATCTGCGGCCGATCCGGCGCGCCCTGGTGAGCGTGTACGACAAGGCCGGGATCACCGAGCTGGCGCAGGCGCTGCACGCCTCCGGGGTCGCGCTGGTCTCGACCGGGTCGACGGCGGCGCGGATCGCCGAGTCGGGCGTCCCGGTCACGGCGGTCGAGGAGCTCACCGGCTTTCCGGAGTGCCTGGACGGCAGGGTCAAGACCCTCCACCCGAAGGTGCACGCGGGGATCCTGGCCGACCTGCGGCTGCCCTCCCACCGCGCGCAACTGGCCGAGCTGGGGGTCGAGCCGTTCGACCTCGTCGTGGTCAACCTCTACCCGTTCGCCGAGACCGTCGCCTCGGGCGCGGCGCCGGACGCCTGCGTCGAGCAGATCGACATCGGCGGGCCGTCGATGGTGCGGGCCGCCGCCAAGAACCACCCGAGCGTGGCGGTCATCACCTCGCCCGGGCAGTACGGCCAGGTCGTCGGGGCGCTCGGGGCTGGCGGCTTCACCCTCGCCCAGCGCCGCCGCCTGGCGGCCGAGGCGTTCGCGCACACCGCCTCGTACGACGTGCAGGTCGCCTCCTACCTGGGCAGCGTGGTGGCCCCCGATCCGTCCGGCGAGGCCTTCCCGACCTGGCTCGGCGCGACCTGGGATCGCGCGGCCGTCTTGCGGTACGGCGAGAACCCGCACCAGCAGGCGGCGCTCTACACGTCCCGCGAGCGGCGGCCCGGCCTCGCCCTCGCCGATCAGCTGCACGGCAAGGAGATGTCGTACAACAACTACGTCGACGCCGATGCCGCGTGGCGCGCCGCGTGGGACCACGACGAGCCCGCGGTCGCGATCATCAAGCACACCAACCCCTGCGGCATCGCGATCGGCGCCGATGTGGCCGAGGCCTACGGACGCGCCTTCGACTGCGACCCGGTGTCGGCGTTCGGCGGCGTGGTCGCGGTCAACCGCCCGCTGACGGTCGAGATGGCCCAGGCGATGGCGGAGGTGTTCACCGAGGTGGTGATCGCGCCGGCGTACCAAGACGAGGCGCTGGCTCTGCTGACGGTGAAGAAGAACGTGCGGCTGCTGCGCTGCGACGCGCCCGCGGGGCGGGGCGGGGTGGAGCTGCGGCTGGTGTCGGGCGGCGCGCTGATGCAGCAGGTCGACGCCCTGACCGCCCCCGGCGACGACCCCTCGGCCTGGACACTGGCGTGCGGAACGCCCGCCGACTCGGCCACGCTGCGCGACCTCGCCTTCGCCTGGCGCGCGTCTCGCGCGGTGAAGTCCAACGCGATCGTGGTGGCCCGCGAGGGCGCGACCGTCGGGGTCGGCATGGGCCAGGTCAACCGGGTCGACTCGGCGCGGCTCGCGGTGGCCCGGGCGGGCGAGGAGCGGGTGCGCGGCGCGGTGGCTGCCAGCGACGCGTTCTTCCCGTTCCCCGACGGGCTCGAGGTGCTGACCGAGGCCGGGGTGCGCGCCATCGTGCAGCCGGGCGGATCCGTGCGCGACGCCGAGGTCGTCGCCGCGGCGGAGGCGGCCGGCGCGACGATGTACCTCACCGGCGCACGGCACTTCTTCCACTAGCCGCCGAGCGAGCCGGGTCCGTCGGTGACCTCCGACCCTGGTGGCGGCGCGCCGCGCCCCCGAGACTGAGATCGGGACCGGGGACGACACCCGGAGCGGTCCCGGCCCCTCCCTCGACAGAGGAGGTGAGGGAGATGACCACCACGCTTGAGCGGCCGAAGACGCACGGAGCGGTCCTCGACCAGCCGACGCCCACGCCGCCTCTGCTTGAGAAGCACGAGGCGTGGATCCCGGCGGCTGAGCACCCCGAGGTTCCCCTGGTCGTCGTGGGGGAGCCGCCGCAGGCCACCGCCCGGCGCAACTGGCCGAAGTACGTGGGTGTGGCGCTGATCGCCGGCGCCATCGGCCTCGGCACTGGGTATGCAGCCGGCCAGGCCACGGAGTCGACCGGCTACGGCGCACTCGACGGGTTGACCGACGCCATCGTGGCGGCGGCGCCCGCCGACACCAGCCTGGCTCTGGAGCACCTGGCCCAGGCCCCGAACGGCTACGCCACCGCCGACTACAGCCTGGCGGGGGAGCACCTCGCGCAGGCGCCCGCGTCGGCCACGTACGCGACGAGCCTGGCGCAGGAGCACCTGGCCCAGGCCCCGGCGGGATACGACATCAGCCTGGCGCAGGAGCACCTGGCCCAGGCCCCGGCGGGATACGACGTCAGCCTGGCGCAGGAGCACCTGGCCCAGGCCCCGGCGGGATACGACGTCAGCCTGGCGCAGGAGCACCTGGCCCAGGCCCCGTGACGCCGCGGTGACATGTGCGGCCGGCGGGAGACCGCCGGCCGTCGCCTGGCCGGGCCGTAGTGTCGCGGCCGTGCACCGCGCGCCGAGTCACCCGATCGCGCTCGCACTGGCGGTCGGCGTCGGGCTTCTCTCGGCAGTCCAGTCGCGGATCAACGGCGAGTTGGCGGTGCGGCTGGACGACGGCGCGCTGGCCGCGCTCATCTCGTTCGGGTCGGGCCTGGCGATCATCTCCGTGGTGGTCCTCGCTCGTCCGACGGCACGCGCGGCGGTGGCCTCGCTGCCCGCGTTGGTGCGGGCCGGGCGGCTGCGCTGGTGGCATCTGGCCGGCGGCGCCGGGGGGGCGACGTTCGTCCTCGGCCAGGGCATCTCGGTGCCGGTGCTGGGAGTGGCGGTCTTCACCGTCGCGGTGATCGCCGGCCAATCGGGCAGCAGCCTCGCCGTGGACCGCGCAGGCCTCGGCCCGGCCGGCCCGCAGGCGATCACCCGGCAGCGGATCTCGGCCGCGGTGCTGGCGACGATCGCGGTGCTGTTCGCCGTCTCCTCCAGGCTCGGTGACGGCTCGCTGGATCCGCCGTACCTCGCGCTGGCTGTGGTCGCCGGGGTGCTGATCGCCGCGCAGCAGGCCGTGAACGGGCGGGTCTCGAACGAGACCCGCCAGCCGTTCGCGGCGACGTTCACCAACTTCACGGTGGGCACGGCATGCCTCACCGCCGTGCTCGCGCTCTCGGTGCTCGCGCACGGGTGGAGCGCGCCCGACTTCCCGGACGAACCCTGGCTCTACCTCGGCGGGCTGATCGGGGTGGCCTTCATCGCGGTCGCGGCCCTGGTGGTGCCGGTGATCGGGGTCCTCGGGCTGGCCCTGGCGTCCATCGCCGGCCAGCTGGCCGGGGCGTTGCTGCTCGACGCGGTGGCTCCCGCGACCGGCCAGGGCCTGCAGGCGGCCACCGTCCTCGGGGCGCTGCTGGCCTTCGCCGCGGTCTTCCTCGGCTCCCGCCGGTAGCCGGGCCGGGAGCAGGTCATGGGAGGATCTCGCCCCGTGAGCGCGACGATCCTCGATGGCAAGGCCGCTGCCGCGGCGATCAAGGCCGAGCTGTCCGTCCGGGTGGCGGCGCTGGCCGACCGCGGCATCGTCCCCGGCCTCGGCACCGTCCTGGTCGGCGACGACCCCGGCAGCCGCGCGTACGTCGGCGGCAAGCACCGCGACTGCGCCGAGGTCGGGATCGCCAGCCTGCGCCACGACCTGCCGGCCGAGGCGACCCAGGCCGATGTCGAGGCCCTCGTCGCCGAGCTGAACGCCGACCCCGCGTGCACCGGCTACATCGTCCAGCTGCCGTTGCCCAGCGGGCTGGACGCCAACCGGGTGCTCGAGCTGATGGACCCGGGCAAGGACGCCGACGGCCTCCACCCGGTCAACCTCGGCCGGCTGGTGCTTGGGGTCCAGGCTCCGCTTCCGTGTACGCCCCGCGGCATCGTCGAGCTGCTCCGCCGGCATGACGTGGCGCTGGCCGGGGCCGAGGTGGTCGTGGTCGGCCGCGGGGTCACCGTTGGCCGGCCGCTCGGGCTGCTGCTCACCCGCAAGAGCGAGAACTCCACCGTCACCCTCTGCCACACCGGGACCCGCGATCTCGCCGCGCACACGCGCACCGCCGACATCGTGGTGGCCGCGGCCGGGGTGGCGGGGATCATCACCGGTGACATGGTCAAGCCGGGCGCCGCCGTCCTCGACGTCGGCATCACCCGTACCGACGCCGGGCTCGTGGGCGATGTCTCGCCCGAGGTGCTCGAGGTCGCCGGCTTCGTGGCGCCGATGCCGGGCGGGGTCGGCCCGATGACCCGCGCGATGCTGCTGGCCAATGTCGTGGAGGCCGCCGAGCGGTCCGCCGAGGCGGGCTGACCGGCGCCGTGGAGCCGGGTCGGGGCGCGCTTGCCGCCATCCGCCGGGAATGGCCGCTCGCGGTCACCCTGGGCGGGATTCTCGCCGGGCTGCTGGTGGGCGTGGCGTTCGATCGCTTCCGCCGCGGGGTCGTGCTGATGGCGGCCGCCGTGGTGTTCGCCGGCTGGCTGCGGGCCCTGCTCCCCGAGTCGCGCATCGGGCTGCTTCGCGTCCGGTCGCGCCGGATCGACGTGGCCGCGCTCTTCGTCCTCGGGGTCGGGCTGCTGGTCCTGGCGCTCGCGGTGCCCGGCGTGGCCTGAGCGGGCGGGCGGATCCTGCACGCAGCGGGGTGGCCGGGTGTCTGACGGCCGGGCCCGCCCGGTATCTTGACGTCGAGAAAGCCGCCCGCGGCCATTCCGCAGGGCCCCAGCAGCGGACAGGGAACGAGGACCTCATGGCTGAGCGCAGCGGCAAGGTGACCGTGGTCGGAGCGGGCTTCTACGGCTCGACGACCGCCCAGCGGCTCGCGGAGTACGACGTGTTCGACACTGTCGTGCTGACCGACATCATCGAGGGCAAGCCGGAGGGCCTGGCGCTCGACCTCAACCAGTCGCGCCCGGTCGAGGGCTTCGAGACCAGGGTCGTCGGCGCCAGCACGGGGCCGAACGGCGAGGGGTACGAGGCGATCGCCGGCTCCGACATCGTCGTCGTCACCGCAGGACTGCCCCGCAAGCCCGGCATGAGCCGGATGGACCTCATCGAGGTCAACGCCAAGATCGTCCGCCAGGTTGCCGAGAACGTCGCGGCCCACGCGCCGGACGCCGTGGTCATCGTCGTCTCCAACCCGCTGGACGAGATGACCGCGCTGACCCAGTTGGCCACCGGCTTCGACAAGCGCAAGGTGATCGGCCAGGCCGGGATGCTCGACACCGCCCGCTTCACCAACTTCGTGGCCGAGCGGCTCGCCGTCCCGGTCGGCGCGGTCCAGACGCTCACCCTCGGGTCGCACGGCGACACGATGGTGCCGGTGCCCTCGCGCTGCACCGTCAACGGCCAGCCGCTTGCGAGCCTGCTGCCCGCCGACGAGATCGAGAGCCTCGTGGTGCGCACCCGCAACGGCGGCGCCGAGGTGGTGGCGCTGCTGAAGACCGGGTCGGCCTACTACGCCCCGTCGGCCGCCGCCGCCCGGATGGCCAAGGCCGTGATCGAGGACTCCGGCGCGGTGATGCCGGTGTGCACCTGGGTCGACGGCGAGTACGGCATCGAGGGCGTCTACCTCGGCGTCGAGGCCGAGATCGGCCGGGCCGGCGTGCGCCGGGTTGTCGAGACCGACCTGACCGAGGCCGAGGTCGCCGGCCTGCGAGAGGCCGCCGAGGCCGTCCGTGCCAAGCAGGCCGACGTCCAGTCGCTGTGACCTGCCCCACCCCGAGCCGCCCCACCCCGAGCCGCCCCCGCGAGGAGACCACCGCATGAGCAAGATCAAGGTCGACGGCGTCGTCGTCGAGCTCGACGGCGACGAGATGACCCGGATCATTTGGCAGTTCATCAAGGACCAGCTGATCCTGCCGTACCTCGACCTCGAGTTGGAGTACTACGACCTCAGCATCGAGCACCGCGACGCCACCGACGACCAGGTGACCATCGACTCAGCCCACGCGATCCAGCGCCACGGCGTCGGCGTCAAGTGCGCCACGATCACGCCGGACGAGGCCCGGGTCGAGGAGTTCGGCCTCAAGAAGATGTGGAAGTCGCCCAACGGGACGATCCGCAACATCCTCGGCGGGGTCATCTTCCGTGAGCCGATCATCATGTCCAACGTTCCGCGCCTGGTGCCGGGCTGGACCCAGCCGATCGTCGTCGGCCGCCACGCCTTCGGCGACCAGTACCGCGCCACCGACTTCGTGGTCCCCGGCCCGGGCACGCTCACCTTGACCTTCACCCCTGCCGACGACTCCGAGCCGATGGAGTTCAACGTCTTCGACTTCCCCGGCGGCGGCGTCGCGATGGCGATGTACAACCTTGACGACTCGATCCGCGACTTCGCCCGCGCCTCGATGCGCTACGGCCTCGCCCGGCACTACCCGGTCTACCTGTCGACCAAGAACACCATCCTCAAGGCGTACGACGGCCGGTTCAAGGACCTCTTCGCCGAGGTCTACGAGACCGAGTTCAAGGCGGAGTTCGAGGCTGCCGGCATCACGTACGAGCACCGGCTCATCGATGACATGGTGGCCGCCGCCCTGAAGTGGGAGGGCGGCTACGTCTGGGCGTGCAAGAACTACGACGGCGACGTGCAGTCCGACACCGTGGCCCAGGGCTTCGGTTCGCTCGGACTGATGACGTCGGTGCTGATGACGCCGGACGGCAAGACCGTCGAGGCCGAGGCCGCCCACGGCACGGTCACCCGGCACTACCGCCAGCACCAGCAGGGCAAGCCCACGTCGACCAACCCGATCGCGTCGATCTTCGCCTGGACGCGTGGCCTGCAGCACCGAGGCTCCCTCGACGGCAACGCCGAGCTGGTGCGCTTCGCCGAGGCCCTTGAGCGGGTCTGCGTCGAGACGGTCGAGTCCGGCCAGATGACCAAGGACCTCGCGCTGCTCATCGGCCCGGACGCCCCGTGGCTGACCACCGAGAAGTTCCTCGAGGCGATCAACGCCAACCTGCAGAAGGCGATGGCCGCCTGACCGCTGTGCCGCTCACCGTCGTCACGGCCAACGTCAACGGCATCCGCGCCGCGGAGCGCAGGGGCGGGCTCGCCTGGCTTGCGGCCGCCCGGGCCGACGCGCTCCTGCTGCAGGAGGTGCGCGCGACCCACGCGCAGCTGCACGAGGCGCTCGCCGGCACGCCGCTGGCGGGTTGGCACGTGGCGCACAGCCCGGCGGCCAGCCTCGGCCGGGCCGGGGTGGCGATCCTCACCCAAGCCCGGCCCACCGCGATCCGGGAGGGCCTGGGCTCGGCGGAGTTCGACGGCCAGGGCAGGTGGCTGGAGGTCGACCTCGACGACGCCGTCTCCGGGCGGGTCACCCTGGCGAGCGTCTACGTGCACACCGGCGAGGCCGAGACGGAGCGGCAGGATGAGAAGCACCGCTTCCTGGACGCCATGGGCGAGCGGCTCGCGGCCCTCAGCCGCCGGGCGGCGCGCCGCCGCGGCGAGGCCGTCGTCGGCGGCGACCTGAACATCGCCCACCGCCAGGCCGACTTGAAGAACTTCAAGGGCAACCGCGGCAAGGCCGGCTACCTGCCCAGCGAGCAGGCCTACCTGGACCGCTGGCTCGGCCCGCTGCGGTGGACCGACCTCGGCCGGGCCCACGCAGGGGACGTCGACGGCCCGTACACGTGGTGGTCGTGGCGCGGCCAGGCGTTCGACACCGACACCGGCTGGCGGATCGACTACCTGCTCGCCACGCCCGGGCTGGCCCGCCGGCTGGCCGACGTCGCTGTCGGGCGCGCGCCGTCGTACGCCGAGCGGTGGAGCGACCACGCGCCGGTGACCGCCCGCTTCCGCTAACCCGCCCGGTTTGCGGTGGCAGGAGAGGCAAGGTGCTGGCCGTGCCACCGCAAACCGGGGACGATCGGGCGGTGCCCGCCTTTGAGCCGATCGCCGAGGTCCGGTACGAGCGGCGGGGCGACGTGCGCGTCTTCGAGCAGGGCTGGCAGTCCTGGTCGCCGTCGGCGGCGTACGGCCTCGACGCCAAACCGCGCCGACCGACGGGGGAGCGCGCCCAGCGGCTGTGCTACCGGTCGCAGGCCCCCGCCGCGCAGAGCGGCTTCCAGGGCGAGGGGCTGCTCGCCGTGGGGGAGGGCGACGGCCCGGTGACGGTGGTGGCGCAGGCCAGCCCGACTGGCGCCGTGCCGCAGGTCCGTGCCGTCGACCGCGGGGGGGCGGTGGAGGTCGCCACCGACCGCCCCGACCTCGTCGAGGCGCTGACCATCGAGGGCACCCCGGCGGAGTCCGCCGGCCCGGGCGACGACGACGCGTACGCGCTGCCGGGTGCGATGCAGGGCGCGATCCGGACGTGGGCGCAGGGCTGGGCCGCGCGCGCCGGGCTGCCCGGCGTCAGGCCGGCTCCGACCGTCTGGTGCTCCTGGTACCAGTACTGGACCGAGGTCGCCGAGCCGGCGCTGCTCGCCGAGGCCGAGGCCCTGGCCGCAGCCGGGCTGCCCGTCGAGGTCGTGCAGATCGACGACGGCTGGCAGCAGGAGATCGGCGACTGGGTCGAGCGCACCGACCGCTTCGGCTCGCTGGCCGCGACGGCCGGCCGGCTGCGCGGCCTCGGGTTCCGCACCGGGCTGTGGACCGCGCCGTTCTTCGCCGGCGGGCAGAGCGCGCTCGCCCGCGAGCACCCCGAGTGGCTCGTGCGCGGCGACGACGGAGAGCCGCTCGTGGTCGCCGAGCACTGGCTGCAGCCGCTCTACGCGCTTGACGCGACGCACCCGGCCGCCGCCGACCACCTGCGGGCCCTCTTCGGTGGTTTCGCGGCGGCGGGCATCGACTACCACAAGGTGGACTTCGTCTTCGCCGGCGCGATCGAGGGCCGCCGGCACGCAGACGTCGATGGTGTCACGGCGTACCGAGAGGGGCTCCGGCTGATCCGCGAGGCGATCGGCCCGGAGGCCTACCTGCTCGGCTGCGGCGCCCCGCAGCAGGCGAGCGCCGGCCTGGTCGACGCGATGCGGGTCGGCCCCGACGTGAACCCGGCGTGGGAGCCGTACGAGGGGGACTGGGCGCAGCCCGGGGGGCGCGCCGCCCGGGCCACCACCCAGGCGCGGCTGTGGTCGGACAGCTGGTGGGTGGTCGACCCCGACTGCCTTCTCGCCCGGCCCTGGATGGAGCACCGCGCCGACTGGGCCGCCTTCGTCGAGCGGGTTGCGCGAAGCGGCGGCATGGTCAGCCTGAGCGACTCGATCGCCGACCTGGACGCCGACGGGATGGCCTCGTACCGACGCCTCCTCGCGCTCGGCGGGGGCGCGACTCCGTACGATCGCTGATGTGACCTCGACGCTGACCAACATCGCCCTGGTGCTGGTCTTCATCCTGGTGGGCGGGTTCTTCGCCGCCAGCGAGATGGCCTTGGTCTCGCTGCGCGAGAGCCAGATCAACGCCCTGGCCCAAGGGGGCAAGCGCGGTCCCCGGCTGAAGTCCCTCGCGGCCAACCCCAACCGCTACCTCGCGGCACTGCAGATCGGGGTGACCTTCGCCGGCTTCCTGTCGGCGGCCTTCGGCGCCGCGACGCTGGCCGACGACCTGGCCCCCGTCCTCGAGGGCTGGGGTCTGTCCAAGGGCGCGGCGAACACCGTCGCCCTGGTCGGCATCACGGTGCTCATCTCGTACCTCTCGCTGGTCTTCGGCGAACTGGTGCCCAAGCGGCTCGCGCTGCAGCGCGCAGAGTCGCTGGCCCTGTTGGTGGCGCCGGCCATCGACGCCTTCGCCCGGCTCGCGCGCCCGCTGGTCTGGCTGCTCAGCGTGAGCACCAACGGCGTGGTGCGGCTGCTCGGGGGCGACCCCCACGTCAACCGCGAGGCGATGTCGGACGAGGAGCTGCGGACGCTCGTCGCCGGGCACGAGTCGTTGGAACCGGAGGAGCGCAGGCTGATCGAGGAGATCTTCGAGGCCGGCGACCGCTCACTCCGCGAGGTGATGCTGCCCCGCACCGAGGTGGACTTCCTCGATGCCTCGATCCCGGTGTTCAAGGCGACCCGCGAGGCTGCGGCGCAGGCGCACAGCCGCTACCCCGTCATCGACGGCTCGCCCGACGACGTCATCGGCTTCGTTCACGTGCGCGACCTGTTCAACCCCGACCTGGCCGGGCGCTCCGTGCGGGTCGGCGAGCTCGCCCGCGCCGTGCTGCGCCTGCCGGACAGCAAGCAGGTCCTGCCGGCGCTGACCGAGATGCGCTCGGAGGGGCAGCACCTGGCGATCGTCGTCGACGAGTACGGCGGGACGGCCGGGATCGTCACCCTCGAGGACCTCGTCGAGGAGCTGATCGTCGACATCCGCTACGAGTACGACCCGCTGGCGGCCGAGACCCGCCGCCACGGCGGCGAGCTCGAGGTCGACGGACTCCTCAACCTGGACGAGTTCGCCGATGAGGCCGGTTTTGAGCTGCCGGATGGGCCGTACGACACGGTCGCCGGCTTCGTGGTCGCGGTGCTGGGCCGGTTGCCCCGGCTCGGGGACGCCGTCGAGGCCGGTGGCCACGTCTACGCCGTGGTGGCGCTCGACGGGCGGCGGTTGGCGCGGGTACGGGTGACCGCCGTCGCGGCTCCGGTGGAGGCGGCCGAGCCGGAGGAGGGGGCCGGCGGCCACGCCGAGGGCTGACGCGCGGACCGCCGGCGGCAGGTCGGCTGACAGAATGCCGGTCATGTCTGCGCAGCCCGGTGCCCCCTCGCATGCCCGACCTCGGGTCCTGTCCGGGATCCAGCCGACGTTCGGCTCGTTCCACATCGGCAACTACCTCGGCGCGGTCCGCAACTGGGTGGCGATGCAGGAGACCCACGACGCGTTCTACTGCGTCGTCGACCTGCACGCGATCACCGTGGAGCACAACCCGATCGAGCTGCGCCGCAACACGATCCTGTCCTTCGCCCAGCTGGTCGCCGCAGGCCTCGACCCGCAGCGCTGCTCGCTGTTCGTCCAGAGCCATGTGCCCGAGCACACCGAGCTGGCCTGGGTGATGGGGTGCATGGCCGGCTTCGGCGAGGCGGCGCGGATGACCCAGTTCAAGGACAAGTCAGGCAAGGAGGGCGCCGACCGCGCGACGGTCGGGCTGTTCACGTACCCGATCCTGCAGGCCGCCGACATCCTGGTCTACCAGGCCGACCAGGTCCCGATCGGCGAGGACCAGCGCCAGCACCTCGAGCTCACCCGTGACCTCGCGCAGCGGTTCAACAGCCGGTTCGGGCGCACCTTCACGCTGCCGCAGTCCTACATCCCCAAGGACACCGCCAAGATCCTCGACCTGCAGGACCCCACCGCGAAGATGTCGAAGTCCGCCCCGACCGGCGCGGTCTTCTTGCTCGACGACCTCGCCGTGACCGCGAAGAAGGTCAAGAGCGCGGTCACCGACAGCGAGCGTGAGATCCGCTACGACCCCGAGGCCAAGCCCGGCGTCTCCAACCTCCTGGGCATGCTTGCCGCGTTGACCGGTCGACCCGTCGAGGCGCTGGTCGAGGACTACGCGGGCCGTGGCTACGGCGACCTGAAGAAGGACGTGGCCGAGGTCGTGGTGGAGTTCATCCGGCCCTTCCAGGAGCGGACGCAGGAGCTCCTCGCGGACGAGGCGGAGCTGGTGCGGCTGATGTCGATCGGGGCGGCCAAAGCGCGCGAGGTGGCCGCCCAGACCGTCGCCGAGGTGTACGAGCGGGTCGGCTTCGTCCGGCTGGGGCCCCCCAGCGGGGCGGCGCGGGGCTGAGCGGCAGGACGGCGGCCATGCTAGATGCGTCGACGGCGCGGGTGATCGGGGTCGCGATCCCGATCCCCGACCCCTGGGGCTCTGTGCTGCAGGGCCACCGCGAGCGCTACGGCGACCCGTTGGCGCATGCCATCCCCACCCACGTGACGGTGCTCCCGCCGACGACCGTGGACCACGGCGTGCTGCCCGAGGTCGAGCGCCACCTGTCGCAGGCGGCCGAGGGCTCGCAGTCCTTCTCAATGCGGCTACGCGGGACGGGCACCTTCCGGCCGGTCTCGCCCGTGGTCTACGTCGCCCTGGCCCAAGGCATCAGCGGCTGCGAGTCGGTCGAGCAGCGGGTGCGCTCCGGCATCCTCGAACGCGCCCTGCACTTCCCGTACCACCCGCACGTCACGGTGGCCCACGATGTGGCCGAGGAGCAGCTCGATCTGGCCTTCGAGGAGCTGGGCGGCTTCGACGCCCGCTTCGACGTCTGGGGCTTCACCCTGTACGAGCACGTCGAGGGCGTCTGGCGGCCGCAGCGCGACTTCGTCTTCGGCCCGGAGCCGCTGGGACCGCTCCCCCAGGCCCGCGAATGACCGACGAGCCGACCGAGCTCTTCGCCCGGGTTCGGCCGTGGGTCGAGGGGCGACCCGTGCTCGACCATGCCTGGCGGGTCGCGGTGCGCGACTCGGCCGTGCGGGGCTGGCGGCTGGCGGCCGGCATGACGTACTACGCCTTCCTGGCGCTGTTTCCGCTGGCCGCGCTGGTCTACACGGCGGTCGGGATCATCGGCGGGGTCTTCCCCGAGCTGCGCCAGCGGCTGCTGGACGGGCTGCAGGCCGCGCTTCCTGGCATCGCCGGGGACGACCTGGAGTCCCTGGTCGCCCCGGGGGCGGCCACGCTCACCACGGTCGGCCTGGTGAGCCTCGTGCTGCTGTTCTACGCCGGGGTGCGCTGGGTCTGGGCGATGCGCGAGTCCATGCGGACGGTCGCGCGCGTCCCCATCAAGCGGGACCGCTGGCTGCTGAGGAGGTTCCGCGACCTGGGGGTGCTCCTCATCCTCGGGGCCGGCTTGCTCGCGTCGCTGGCGGCCTCGAGCATCCTGCTGAGCGCGTCCAGCTGGCTGCTCGACGCCCTCGGCGTGGAGGGCCGCCTCGACTCGCTCGTGGTCCAGGCCGTCGGGCTGGTGGCCGTGCTGATGGTGGACGTGGTGCTGTGGTGGCTGATGCTCTGGCGGTTGCCGGGACTGGAGCTGCGCCCGGGGCTGCACTTGCAGTGCGCGGCCCTTGGCGGGGTCGGCTTCGCGGGGCTCACCTGGGCCGGCTCGCTGATCGTCGCGCCGTCGCTGGCCAACCCGGTGTACGGCGTCTTCGCCGTGACCATCGGCCTGCTGATCTGGATCAACCTGGTGTCGCGGCTCACCCTGCTGGTGGCCGCCTGGGGGGCGACCGCCGAGCCGGCGCCGGACCCGCCCTAGCCGAACGGGTCAGCGGCGGCGGATCGGCGAGCGCCGGTCGCGCACGATCCCGAAGCCGACCAGCATCACCCCGGCGCACACGAGCAGGGCGCCGGCGGCCACGGCCCAGCCCGGGCGACCGCCGGAGGCGGCCGGCTCGGCGGGCAGAACAGCGGGCAGCGCGGCCGTGTCGGCCGCCGGAGAGGCCGACGGGGACGGGGAGGGGGAGGCCTTGACGGGGTCGACGAGCGCGCCGACCGGCTTGGCGGTCGAGGGCTGGCTGAAGCCCCAGTCGAGCAGCGCGGCCGCGGCGGGCTCGGTCTTGCCGACGATGCCCATCATCGAGACGAGCAGCAGGCGGCCATCGCGCTCGGCGGCGCCCACGAACGTCCGGCCGGCCTGGGTCGTGTAGCCGGTCTTGACGCCGACCGCGCCGGGATAGCCGTCGATGAGCAGCTTGTTCTGGGTGTAGATCTTGAAGGTCGGCCGCGGCGAGCCGTCGGCGGTCGGCGCCCCCGGGAAGTCGGCCGACTTGAGCGAGACCAGGGCCCGGAAGTCGGGGCGGCCCAGCCCGGCCCGGCCGATCAGGGCCAGGTCGTACGCGCTGGACAGCTGGCCGGGCGCGTCCAGCCCGCTGGTGTTCACCGCGACGGTGTCCAGGGCACGGAGCCGGCGCGCCTCGGCGTTCATCTGCTCGACGGTCTGCGGCACGCCGCCGTTGGCGTTGCCGAGCCCGTGCGCCGCGTCGTTGCCGCTGGGCAGCAGCATCCCGTGGAGCAGGTCGGAGACGGTGTACGGGGCCCCGACGACCATGCCGGCCTTGCTGCCCTCCTGGGCGGCGTCGTCGTACACCGCGGTGTAGACCGCCGACGGGTCCAGCCGCGGCAGGACGGTCAGCGCGGTCAGGGCCTTGAGCGTGCTGGCCGGAGGGCGTTGGGCATGGGCGTCCTTGGCCGCCAGGATCGCACCGCTGCCGGCGTCGGCCAGCACGAAGGTCGCGGCGACGTCCGGGGGCGGGGTGGGGGCGCCGTCCCAGACCACCCCGGGCTCGGCGAGGCGCGGCCCCCCGAGCGGCCCCTCGGCCGCGGCGGGGGCCGCCCCGCCAAGCGCGGCGCTCCCCGCGACGAGGGCGGCGGCGACTGCCGCGGCGGCTCGGCGGGGGAGCGGGTTCATGGGCACCGAGGGTACGTCAGCGCGGGCGGATCCCGTGCCGGGGTCAGACGCGGCGGAAGATCAAAGCGCGCTTGACCTCTTGGATCGCCTTGGTGACCTCAATACCGCGAGGGCAGGCCTCGGTGCAGTTGAAGGTCGTGCGGCAGCGCCACACGCCCTCCTTGTCGTTGAGGATCTCCAGGCGCTGCTCGGAGCCCTCATCGCGGCTGTCGAAGATGAACCGGTGGGCGTTGACGATGGCGGCCGGCCCGAAGTATTGCCCATCGGTCCAGAACACCGGGCAGGACGTGGTGCAGGCCGCGCACAGGATGCACTTGGTGGTGTCGTCGAAGCGGGCGCGGTCCTTGGCCGACTGCAGGCGCTCCTTGGTCGGCTCGTTGCCCTGGGTGATGAGGAACGGCATCACGTCGCGGTACGCCGCGAAGAAGGGGTCCATGTCGACGACGAGGTCCTTCTCCAGCGGCAGGCCCTTGATGGCCTCGACGAGGATGGGCTTGTCGATCTCGAGGTCCTTGATGAGCGTCTTGCACGCCAGTCGGTTGCGGCCGTTGATCCGGATGGCGTCGGACCCGCAGATGCCGTGCCCGCAGGAGCGGCGGAAGGTCAGCGTGCCGTCCTGCTCCCACTTGATTTTGTGCAGTGCGTCCAGGATGCGGTCGGTCGGGTAGCAGCTGACGGTGAACGACTCCCAGTGGGCGTCCTCATCGGTCTCCGGGTTGTAGCGCCGGATCTTGAGCTCGACGTCGAGGGGGGTGTGCGCCGTCGAGGACTTCGACTTGTAGCCGGTGGCTGCCGTGGCGGTCATCAGTACTTGCGCTCCATCGGCTGGTAGCGGGTCACGGTCACCGGCTTGTAGTCGAGGCGAACCGTCGGCGGCCCGTCGGAGTTCACCTCGCGGTAGGCCATCGTGTGGCGCATGAAGTTGACGTCGTCGCGGGTCTGGTAGTCCTCGCGGGCGTGGCCGCCGCGAGACTCCTTGCGCTCCAGCGCCCCGACCACCATGACCTCGGCCAGGTCGAGCAGGAAGCCGAGCTCGACGGCCTCGAGCAGGTCGGTGTTGTAGCGCTGGCCCTTGTCCTGGATCGCGA
>Ga0114939_10001726_pt1 | contig 16987 bp, 15 predicted proteins | sample AshMeaCrysSpring_FD_87196 | JGI IMG/M metagenome (GOLD analysis project Ga0114939, IMG submission 87196) | Groundwater microbial communities from Big Spring, Nevada to study Microbial Dark Matter (Phase II) - Ash Meadows Crystal Spring | ecosystem: Environmental > Aquatic > Deep subsurface >... | reverse complement strand
TACTACGAACAACAGTATCGAGAACGAGTGGTAAAAAATCTGGCTCAGAAGGCTCAATCTCTTGGTTTTGAACTTGTTCCACAGCCTTGAGTTCTGTTTAAGTTTCTACAGAGTTATTAGGCAGGGTTATTTCATTCTTATCTAATTGAAATTTAATTCTAAATATTTTATTAATTAGCTCTTGTTACTAATCTGGTAAATAATCGAAATTGAGAGTATCTTGAGGATTGAAAGGAAATTGAGCTGGAAAAACAGTAAGAGGAAGTTTAGTCTCTATAGCTGCATTTTTTCGGGCATCTTGATAGCACTTATCAAATACCTCTAAGTAATAACCTTTGAGACTGGGGCTATCCTCAAAGGCAAGAATAATTCTTTGACGATGTTCAACAATAGTGCTTAACCAACTATCCGAGCGTTTTTCTGGTTGATATTTCCATTTTAAAAGATGTTGCAATACTCTAATAAGATTGCTTTTAACCGCTCTTTTTTCACTCCTCCCCATGTCTTCAAGTTCTTCAATTAGGTTCAATTTGTCTAGTTGAGATAATTTATCATCGCGTAGGAGTTGAGCCGTATTTTTCAGCCAGAGATAGTAGTCTTGTTCGTAGAGATTAGTAGTATTTACTCTTTGGGGTACTCCAGCAGTCATTCCACCTAATACCTAAACTAAGCAAAGATTTCACTGCTATGCGATCGCACTAGCATTAATTTCACGAGCTGTTTCGATTATATTTTAAATGTTAAACCAGGTTTCAGCAAGGTTTAAATCTCTTGGCGATCGCTCAATAGCTCCCTGTTTCAACTGTTCTCTCAGTTTTTTCTTTTCAACTTCAGAGCTAATCAGACTGCGAATATACTCTACTCGACCGTAAAAAATTTTATCTTCGTCATTGTAATTTACCGAGCCTAAATAGCCTTTATGTTCCATCAAGTTCTTCATATCAGTTCTTCCCCAGATAAAATCTCAATAATTTATTTACATTATTCGGTTGGGTTTGTATGGCGATCCTGCGTAGCAGGTGAGAAGCGCAACGCGCTATGCGAACCAGAAGCGCACCGCCTAAATGGTTTTGCATCGGTATGGTTATCGTACGCCAGTGATTGAAAAGTTTTAAAATAAAATTGTTAACGAGTTACTTAAATACTCATCAATGAATTGGCAGCAATACATTCACTCTAATCCTAAAATTTTGTCGGGAAAACCTGTAATTAAAGGAACTCGCTTATCAGTAGAATTTTTACTCGGTCTTTTTGCAGCAGGATGGACAGAAAAACAAGTCTTAGAAAGTTATCCTAGTCTGACTGCTGAAGCAATAAAAGCAGTTTTTGCTTTCGCTGCTGAATGTATGCGCGAGGAAATGCTCTACACTATTCCTCTATCTTCGGAAGCTAGTTGATGCGCTTTTTGGCAGATGAAAACTTTCCCTTACCCAGTATAATTAGTTTGCGTCAGGTTGGCTATGAAGTTATATCGATCGCCGAAGAATCATCAGGAATAGAAGATACTGAAGTTTTAGCTCGTGCTGCTTGCGAAAAACTAATTATATTGACTTTCGATCGAGATTATGGTGAATTAATCTATCGAAGAGAATTGTCGCCTGCTTGGGGAATAATCTATTTTCGCTACCAGCCAAGAACACCATATGAACCTGCTGAACAATTACTACAATTATTGAGTCAAACAGATATATCTTTCGAGAGGAAATTTACTGTATTAGAACGCGAGCAATTACGTCAGCGTCCCCTTAGATAAATTCTGTTTTGGTAAGCGACTCAAGCAAATTTGGTACGATTATCGCGCGGATGGTTTGCATCGATATGGCGATCGCGCTATGCGGGTGCTGCCGCACCGCCAAAATAATTCCCCATCGGTATGGCGATCGCGGCAATGATTTCACATCGGTACATTTATCGTAGGGGCAGTTCGCGCTTCCCGAAGGGTGCGAAGCAACGCCCTTACAGGGATTGTCGGTAATAATCCTATGGGTAACAATAATCGGAACAATCCATTTATCCAGGTAAATATGGGATAAATGCGGTTTTGATCGAAGCGAGGGGTTCGCTCTTTGCAGTCGCCTCAACGCCCGTGCAATTGTCAAAAAAAATATTTATTGAATAGAGACGAAAGTTTTTTAAAAAGATTTGGGTACGTTAGGGACAACAGTTTTGCTTTAACCACCACTTCACTCCAAGTTGTAGTATGTCCCGAAGAAAAAGACTCATACGTATTTTTACTATAATCTGTGCTATATCGTTTTTGGGTTCTACCGGATTTAATTTAGTGCGCATGTTGGCTAATCCGGCTCAACCAACTCAAGTATCTACTCAAGCAGAAGATTTTGCGCAACAACTTCAAGCGCAAGTACGGGGTTATGAGATGGTATTGCAACGAGAGCCAGAAAACCAGATCGCGCTTCAAGGTTTGGTAGAAATACGGTTACAAATGAAGGATTTTGAGGGGACTATTGAGCCATTAGAGACGTTAGTTAAATTGAATCCAGAACAGGAGCAATATAAAACTCTTTTGGCGACGATTAAGCAGCAAGTTGAGCAGGAGGGAGGTAGCAAGAAGGATGAGAGATAGAAGTAATTAGAGATTTTAATTAAGAGCGATTAGCAAACAAATAAATAAATAAATAATTCCAGCTTAATTGATATTTTTTCCATCTGTGTAGTCATGAATTTATCTAGCACATAGTTATTAAACAGGATTTAAATCAATGTTTGACGGTAAATCTATTTTAATTACAGGCGGTACAGGCTCTTTCGGTAAACAATTTGTGAAAACAATTCTTAGCCGATATAAGCCTCAGAAAGTCATAGTTTATTCACGGGATGAGCTAAAGCAATACGAAATGGCACAGGAATTCAACTCACCCCTAATGCGTTATTTTATTGGAGATGTGCGCGATCGCGATCGCCTGCGTATGGCGATGCGGGATGTGGATTATGTCGTTCATGCGGCTGCACTCAAGCATATTCCTGTGGCTGAATATAACCCCATGGAATGTATCAAAACCAATATCAATGGGGGTAACAATGTCATTGATGTGGCGATTGAGCAAGGGGTAGAGAAGGTAATTGCCCTATCTACAGATAAGGCTGTTAACCCGATTAACCTCTACGGTGCTACTAAATTAGCTGCTGATAAATTGTTTGTGGCAGCAAATAATATTGTTGGTTCCCTAAACACTCGTTTTGCGGTAGTACGCTATGGAAATGTGGTGGGTTCAAGGGGGTCAGTAGTACCTTTCTTTCAAAAACTCGTTCGGGAACAAGCCTCTGAGATACCTATTACTGACATCCGGATGACTCGTTTTTGGCTGACACTCCAAGGAGGTGTGGATCTCGTATTGAAGGGCTTTGAGCGGATGTATGGAGGAGAAATCTTTGTACCGAAGATTCCCTCAATGAAAATTACTGATTTAGCTGAAGCACTGGCACCGGGAATACCCACAAAAATTATTGGCATTCGACCAGGAGAAAAACTCCATGAAGTGATGTGCCCAGGAGAATCGTCACACTTGACTTTGGAGTTTGCCGATCATTATGTGATTACACCTACTATTGAGTATGGACACACAGTAGATTATACCTCTAATGCTTTGGGTGAAAAAGGTGTCCCTGTCCCTGATGGGTTTGAGTATAGCTCTGATAAAAATACAGAGTGGCTCAAGGGTTTTGAACTGCTAGATATGTTGAAGCTATGAGTGATTTTATTCCCTATGGACGGCAAGATATTAGTCAAGAAGATATTGATGCTGTGGTTGAAGTATTGAGATCTGACTGGATTACTCAAGGTCCAGCCATAGAGAAATTTGAGCAAGCAGTTGCCAATTATTGTGGGACAAAGTATGCTGTCGCAGTTTCCAGTGCCACGGCAGCATTGCATCTTGCTTGTCTAGCAGTCGATTTGGGACAGGGAGATATTCTCTGGACATCACCTAATACTTTTGTGGCTTCGGCTAACTGTGGATTATACTGTGGTGCCGAGGTTGATTTTGTTGATATCGATCCTCATACTTACAACCTAAGCGTAGAAGAGTTAGAGCGCAAATTAGCTTGGGCAGAAAAGCAAGGTTGTTTACCAAAAGTATTAGTACCAGTACATTTTGCAGGACAATCTTGTGAAATGGAACGAATAGCAGTTCTCTCAAAACGTTATGGTTTTAAGGTCATCGAAGATGCTTCCCATGCCATTGGGGGAACTTATCAAGGAACGCCTGTTGGCAACTGTAAATTTTCGGATATAACAGTATTTAGCTTTCATCCCGTGAAGATTATTACCACTGGTGAAGGCGGGATGTTGTTGACTAACCAGGAGGAATTGTATCAAAAACTAATTAGATTACGGAGTCATGGAATTACCCGCAATCCAAAGTTAATGAAAGGAGAATCTCATGGTTCTTGGTATTATCAGCAGTTAGAATTGGGCTTGAACTACCGGATTACAGATATTCAAGCGGCTTTGGGTGTTAGTCAAATGCAACGCCTCGATGAATTTGTCTCGCGTCGGCGGTTTTTAGCTCAAAGGTATAACGAGCTACTGCAAAATTTACCACTGACTTTACCTTGGCAACATCCAGATACAGAATCGAGTTGGCATTTATATGTAATTCGTCTGAAGCTAGATAAGATTGATAAAACTCACCGTCAGGTATTTGAAACGTTACATAGTGCAGGAATTGGTGTTAATTTGCACTATATCCCAGTTCACACCCAGCCTTATTACCAACAGTTGGGTTTTAAATTAGGTGACTTTCCTCAAGTTGAGAAGTATTACCAGGAAACCATTTCCCTACCTTTGTACTATGGCTTAATTCAAGAAGACCAAAACAGGATATTAACAGCACTCCAAAAGATTTTGCTATGAAAATTGTTGCTATTATTCAAGCCCGTATGGGGTCAACTCGTCTACCTGGAAAGGTAATGAAACGACTTTGCGACAAGACGATTTTAGCACATGTTATTTCTAGAGTTCAAGCTTGTCTTTTAGTTGATCAAGTGGTTGTAGCAACAACTACATCCATTGCAGACGATGTGATTGTGACAGAAGCAGAAAAATGTGGAGCAAAATGGTTTAGAGGAAGTGAAGAAGATGTTTTAGAACGGTATTATTTAGCAGCTAAACAGTATAAGGCTGACGTAGTGGTAAGAGTGACTTCTGACTGTCCATTGTTTGACCCTGATATACTCTCACAAATGCTGGAATACTTCAAAAATGAAACAATTCAGGGATTACAAATAGACTATCTGAGTAATTGCCTGCATCGCAGTTACCCTCGTGGTTTAGATGCAGAAGTTTTCACCTTTGAGGTATTAGAAAAAGCATTTAAAGAAGCAGAAAAGCCATACGAACGAGAACACGTTACCCCTTATATCTATCAACATCCCGAAATCTTTGCTCTGCATAACCAGACAAACGATCATGATATATCCCATTATCGCTGGACTTTAGATACTGAAGACGACTGGAAATTAATAGAAGCAGTCTATGCAGATTTATATCAGGAAAAAAAGATATTTCAAACTGAGCAAATTTTAGATTTGTTAATGAATAAACCAGAGCTAATTAACTTAAACTTTAATCCTAAGCAAAAAGAATTATAAAGAATTAAAGCAATAATATACTAATAACATTCGATATTAAAAATACTCGTAAATACATAAAATTATTACTAGGCAATAACAGAGCAAGAAATAGAAAGTGAAAATACAATTATTTTATTTTTATATAATCAATTCTATAATTTAATCGGTAATGATATTTTTTTGACATTTTACAGATATTTATCAAATCCTAATTAATGGTTTTTTAAAATTATTACATCTATTTATTATGAAAGAAATAAAAATTAAAATTATTGATTATGGAATGGCAAATCTCCGTTCAGTTGCTAATGCTTTTGCAGCACTAAAATATCAAGCTACGATTACAAATAACCCTGAAGATTTGCGTCAAGCCACTCATATTATTCTTCCGGGAGTTGGAGCATTTGGAGACGGAATGAAAAATCTCATGTCTGGTGGTTGGATTAAAGTTTTAGAAGAAGAAATCAGAGAAAAAAACAAACCTTTCTTAGGCATTTGTTTGGGTATGCAGCTTTTAGCTACTGTTGGGACAGAACATGGTTACAACAAAGGTTTAGATTGGATTAAAGGTGTGGTTAAGCCCTTAGAACCTAACGAACCTATTATTCGGATTCCCCATATTGGCTGGAATCAAGTTAATTTTCTTAAGAAAAATTATCTTTATAGCGACTTAGGTGATTCGCAAGTTTTTTATTTTGTGCATAGCTATGTATTTCATCCTGAAGATTACAAAGTGATTAGTAGTGTTACTTCACACGGTATAGAGTTTGTTTCTAGCATTGAATATGACAATATTTATGCGGTTCAATTTCATCCAGAAAAAAGCCATAAGATAGGATTACAAGTTTTAAAAAATTTCATCAATAAAACAGGAGGTGATAATGCTTAAAAAGCGTCTTATCCCTATTTTATTATTGAAAAATGGCTTACTTGTTCGCAGTGAGTTATTTAAAATACATCAAATTATTGGCAATCCTATTTATGAAGTGCAGCGCTTCAATGAATGGAATGTTGATGAGTTAATTTACTTAGATATCAGTAAAGACGAGCAATACGATTTACGTCGGGATGATCATAAAATTAAGGGTCTAACACATCCTCTGCAAATTCTTGAAGAAGTGAGCAAAACTTGTTTTATGCCTCTAACATGGGGTGGCAGAATTTGCACAGTTGAGCAGATGCGCCAAGTAATTAGTCGGGGTGCGGACAAAATCACAATTAACACAGCCGGAGTAAGAAATCCAGAATTAATTACTCAAGGTGCAAAGATATTTGGTAGTCAGGCAATTGTTGTCAGCATTGATGTACTGCGGCATCCTGATGGACAAACAGAGGTTTTTATCGATGGTGGTCGTGAATCTACAGGTATGAAACCTCAAGACTGGGCAAAGGAAGTAGAAGAAAGGGGAGCTGGGGAAATTTTACTAAATAGCATTGATCGCGATGGTACTGGACAGGGTTACGACCTTGAACTCATAAACCTCGTTACATCTGCGACAAAAATTCCAGTAATTGCTTGTGGTGGTGTTGGTCGATATGAGCATTATGTGGAAGGTATACAAGCAGGTGCTTCCGCAGTCGCTGCTGCTAACATCTGGCATTTTAAGGAATTGTCAGACCGAGGTGGAAAGCGTGCTTTAGCTAAAGCTGGGATTGAAATTAGGATATAGAAAATTAGAAAATCATCAAAAAATTATGTCAGTTAAGTATTGTACAAAATGTGTTTATCCCGCAGTCAGTGCTACTCCTTTAACATTTGATGAGGATGGTGTTTGTTCTGGATGTCGCGTCCATGAACAGAAAAAAAATATTGATTGGGAGCAGCGCTGGCAGTGGTTAAAAGAATTAACAGATGAATATCGAAGTGATAGTAACTATGACATTGTTATCCCAGTTAGTGGTGGTAAAGATAGTTATTTCCAAACACACATTGCTGTCAAAGAATTGGGTCTAAAACCTCTTTTAGTAACTTATCATGGCAATAATTATCTTCCTGAAGGTGAGTACAATCTTTACCGAATGAGAGAGGTATTTGATTGTGATCATATTATAGTTCGTCCTAGTGTAGACACCCTAATCAAAATGAATCGAATTGGATTCAAACTACAGGGCGATATGAACTGGCATGGACACTGTGGCATTTTTACAGTACCAATTCAAGTTGCAGTTCGTTACAAAGTCCCATTAATTTTGTGGGGTGAACATGGTTTTATGGATTTGGGTGGAATGTATTCTTATAATGACTTAGTGGAATTTACTGCCAAGTTTCGCTTAGAACATGCTCTCAGGGGATATGACTGGTATGATTTCACTGATGAAGGTTTACAAAAATTGGGTCGCCCAGAATTAAAAGAAGGCTTACAAACCAAGGATTTATTATGGGCACAGTATCCATCTGATGAGGAAATTGATGAAGTCGAAGTACGTGGTATTTATTTGAGTAACTTCGTAAATTGGGAAGCAAATGAACATACCAAATTGGTAATGGATCTGTATGGATGGCGTTCAGCACAGCAGCCTTTTGAGCGCACATATAGAAATATTTCCAACCTAGACGATATGCATGAAAATGGAATTCACGATTACTTAAAATTTGTCAAATTTGGTTACGGGCGAGCATCAGATCATGCTTGCAAAGATATTAGAGCAGGTATTATGACCCGCGAGCAAGGTATTGAGATGGTACGGCAATATGATCGCGTTAAGCCACGTCGAGACTTAGAACGCTGGCTAAATTATGTGAATATGACAGAGGAAGAATTTGATTATATTTGTGATAGTTTTCGTGATCCTCGTGTGTGGCGTATTGAGGATGGACAATGGGTAAAAGATAACATTTGGAAAGAATCTTCTACTTATGGTTTTGTATCTTTAGGTTGAAATATAGTTTTTATATGTTAACTAATAGTCAAATAGAACAATTTCACAGAGATGGTTTTTTACTAGTTCCATCAGTTTTTACCAAAAAACAAGTAACGGAAATGAGAACTTTTTTAGTAAATTTGTTTAACTCCAAGATACAGTTTCCAGGAGATACGCGAAATTTTCGCAATGATATTGCATCTAAATATCCACAACTGCAATGGTTGCTTTTTTATCCTTCCATGATTTCTGTATTAAAATCTCTGCTAGGTAATAATTTTGTTTTTCTCCCAGAGATGGCTGCTCATTATTCTAACTATTCAGGATGGCATAAAGATACTACTTCCCAAGAATGTGCGGGACATAAATTTCATTGGCAATCTAATTATTTAATGGTAGAAACTGCTATATATCTTCAGGATAATAATGAATATGGTGGTGGTCTTGATGTCATACCAGGTTCTCACAATTATCCGGATTTATACGCTACTTCCTATGGGCAAGAATTTCTACGCAATAGAAAAAATTATAAATCCCTACAATATTCAATACCGAGTAAAGCCGGAGATTTAATTATTTTCCATTTTCGTATAGATCATAAAGCTTCCCTTCCTAAAATATGCTCTATAGATTCAATACCTACTGAGCAACGGAAGCTAGCGATGTTTTTTGCTTGTAGTGCAAATAATGAACATGTCGCCAATTATAAAAATTTCTTGATGAGTCGTGCTGATTATCAATATTTGAAAAATCATCAATATTCTGCCGATTTGCTGAATTTAACAAAAGAGCATAATTTTATACTTGCTTGAAAGAATCACTAATAAATCCGATGTTTAAAGAATCAGATATCCGACCCACTCAATTAATGAAAGAGCAAGCTCAACGGCTGGCGGTAGATATTGAACGTTTAGTCCGATACAAATCGGAGTTTGTCACTGTTAATTGTCCTGCCTGTAATTGTGACAATAATACTAAAATATATGAAAAATATGGCGTGGAATTTGTAATTTGTAAGAGTTGTGAAACAGTCTATGCAAACCCCAGACCTAAACCTGAACATTTAGAGGAATATTATCAGAATTCGGAAAACTATGCTTATTGGAATAAGTATATTTTTCCTGCTTCGGAAGCGGCTCGGCGTGAAAAAATATTTAAGCCAAGAGTTCAGAAGGTTCTTGATATTTGTACAAAATTTAATGTACCAACTAATACACTATTGGAAGTAGGAGCGGGATTTGGTATTTTCTGTGAGGAAATTCAAAAACCTGGTGTTTTCCAGCAAATCATTGGGGTTGAACCCACGCCAGATTTGGCAAAAACCTGTCGGAATCGTGGTATAGAAATTATTGAAAAGCCGATAGAGCAAATAGATTTTGGCAATTCACTGATTGATGTCATTGTCAATTTTGAAGTTATTGAACATCTGTTTTCTCCTAGAGATTTTTTGATAAAATGTTATGAATTACTAGGTAACGGTGGAATTTTGATTATCACCTGTCCCAATGTCAAAGGTTTTGATATATTAACTTTGGGAAATAAATCTAGTGCAGTTGATAATGAGCATATAAATTTATTCAATCTCAATTCTTTAACAATATTATTAGAGTCTTGTGGGTTTGAAGTTATTGAAAAGCAAACACCAGGAAGACTAGATGCAGAATTAGTCAGAAAGCAAATTCTTTCTGGTAATTTTGATGTCAGTGAGCAACCTTTTTTACAACAAATTTTGGTCAATGAATGGGACAAAAAGGGGGAAGCATTTCAAGATTTTTTATCTACAAATAATCTTTCATCAAATATGCTCTTGGTAGCTAGGAAACCTTAAATGAATCTGATTATTCGTGTAAATGCTTCTACCAAAATAGGTACAGGTCATTTAATGCGTTGTCTTGCCTTAGCTCGAGCTCGTCAAGAACTTGGGGGCGAGGTTATTTTTATTTTGAATACAGAAGCTTTGACGCTAGAGGAGCGACTGCAATCGCAATCAATGAAAGTCGTTTACCTATCAGTTTCCTCTGGAAGTGCTGAAGATGCAAAGGAGACAGCAAATCTCGGACACCAGTTTACTGCTGATTGGGTGGTGATAGATAGCTATGATTTTGGTGGAGAGTATCAAAAAATAATTAAGAATGAAGGTTTGCGTCTTTTAACAATTGATGATTATGGACACGCCAAACATTACTATGCGGATATAGTTTTAAATCAAAATATTTCTGCTGATGAAGGATTATATGTAAACCGAGAGTCATACACTCAATTGTTGCTAGGCACAAAATATACTCTCTTGCGCCGCGAATTTTGGCAGTGGTGCGGATGGAAGAGAGAAATCTCTACGGTGGCTCGTAAAGTTTTGGTGACACTGGGTGGTAGCGATCCAGATAATGTGACTTTGAAGGTAATACAAGCTTTACAGTTGGTAGAAGTAGATGACTTAGAAGTAGTGGTTGTGGTGGGCGGAACCAATCCCCATCATGAGCAATTAAAATCTGTTTGCTTAGATTCAAAATTTCCCATCCAGCTAAAAAGGAATGTCACTAATATGCCCGAATTAATGGCTTGGGCTGATGTTGCGATCGCTGCTGGTGGTTCTACTAATTGGGAATTGGCTTTTATGGGTTTACCCAGCGTAATTATAGTTACGGCAGAAAATCAACGAGCGATCGCAGAAAAGCTTGATGTAATGAAATTAGCAGTCAACTTGGGATGGTATGAGAATATTTTGACTACGGATATAGCATCAGTAATTGGGGAATTAATAGTATCAGATACCACACGAAAGGAAATGACAAAATCCTGCCAAGATTTAGTAGATGCTGAGGGAAGCCAGCGAGTCTTAAGGAATATGGAAGCCAAGTTATTAAAATTACGCTTGGTAGAGGAAAAGGATTCTAGGTTGTTATGGGAATGGTCTAATGATCCAGAAGTACGTGCTGCTTCCTTTTCTACAGAGCCTATAGCCTGGGAAGATCATATTCAATGGTTTAAATCAAAAATTAATGCTCATAATTGTATTTTTTACATTGCTCTTGATATAAATAATGTACCTATTGGACAGATTAGATATGACATAGAAAGGAATGAAGCTGTTATTTCCATAAGTATTGATCGTAAATTTCGCTATCAAGGTTATGGAACTCACCTCATAAACTTGGGATGTAAACAAATATTTCGAGATACTAATTTAACTAAAATTCATGCCTATATTAAGCCTAATAATCAAGTATCGATCAAAGCATTTTCTCAAAGCAATTTCCAGATGATGGGAGCTACTATGATGGCGGGGTATGAGGCAGTTCATTTAGTCCAAGAACGATAAAAATTATCGAGAAATTAGATGCGAGAAATTAAGATTGCGGGGAAAACAATCGGTGCTAAGTATCCACCCTTTGTGGTTGCCGAAATGTCTGGCAATCACAATCAATCACTACAAAGGGCATTAGAAATTGTCGAAGTGGCTGCTGAAGCTGGAGTACATGGTTTGAAAATCCAGACTTATACTGCCGATACCATGACGTTAGATATAAAAGAAGGTGAATTTTATATTCAAGATTCTCATAGTTTGTGGTGTGGTAAATCACTATATCAGCTATACAAAGAAGCTTATGCACCTTGGGAATGGCATAAACCCATATTTGATCGGTGTAAAGAACTAGGAATTATTGGTTTTAGTACCCCTTTTGATCCTACATCCGTCGATTTTTTGGAATCATTAGATGTACCATGCTACAAAATAGCATCTTTTGAAAATACAGATTTACCTCTAATTCGTAAAGTCGCCAGTACAGGTAAACCAATGATTATCTCTACTGGAATGGCAACAATTGCAGAATTAGATGAAACAGTGCGGACAGCACGAGAAGCTGGCTGTGAGGATTTAATACTACTTAAATGTACAAGTACTTATCCCGCAACACCAGAGGATAGTAACCTGTTAACAATTCCTCATCTGCGTGACTTATTTAATGTGCAGGTGGGACTTTCAGATCACACCATGGGAATTGGTGTTGCAGTTGCCAGCGTCGCTTTGAGAGCAACATTTATTGAAAAGCATTTTACCTTATGTCGGGCTGATGGTGGAGTTGACGCAGCTTTTTCGATGGAACCGGTAGAAATGCAGCAGTTGGTGATAGAAACTGAAAGAGCATGGCAAGCACTAGGTAATATCAACTACGGAGTAACTGAGGCAGAAAAAGCTTCTTTAGTGTTTAGGCGATCGCTATACATTGCCCAAGATATGAAAGCAGGGGATGTTTTTACAACAGAAAATTTGAGATCAGTACGTCCTGGGTTAGGTTTATCTCCAAGATATTACGATATTTTCCTCGGCAAACCAATCAAATGCAACGTTAAAAATGGTACACCAGTAAGTTGGGATTTATTATGATTGATAGACTATATCTCGCGTATACACGGGCTGATGCTGAGTGGCTAGTTTCAGACCCAGAACTATTAAAAGCAGGTAAAATTATTTATTCGGGAATAGAGCCTCATTTAGTTTTACGCTCGGCAGGAATTTCGGCAGATGATGCAGTTGATTTATATAGGCAATTAGACTTTGTTGTCATCACCAATGAAGTCGAATATTTACGATCTAAATTTGAGCAGACTTTACGAAAAGTTAGTTCTGATTCTGGGGTGTCACTCATTTATCGAGATATTGATGTTTTATTTTGCTCTCTCCATCTTCTCTACTATTTTTTCTTTGAGGCTGTCACTTCCTATCATCTTGCAATAGCAATTCTGCGAAAATACAAGCCAAACGAAATTTGGGTAAATCAATCACCCTTTACTCCTGTAACACAGTGGGGGTTAGCTCCTCCACCCCAAATTAATTATGAAAATCAAGTATGGGGTGCCATCAGGAATGAAAGAGTAACGATCAAACCTCTGGAAATCCCTAATGTAGAATCATCAAATTATCAACAGGAGCAATTTAACTTTGTTTATAGATCCCAATATCAGCCTTGGCAACCTCAAAACAACCAAATCAATACAGTTAATCCAGGTATAAGCTCTCTACAGTCAGACATTTTATTAGCACTTCAGAGTAACTTTATCAAAAATTATGCGCCCATCGGTCAAGGTTTGGCAAACTCATTAAATGTCAAAACACTTGATTTAATTCAAGAAACTCTCTGGTTTGGATGGCATGGTAATTCACATTCAATCTCTGTACCTGTTAAATATGTAGGTAATATCAGTACAGAACAAATTAATCAGATATTGAATGATCGGCGGTTTGCTGTTGCGTTTTCGGATTATCCGCTAGACATCTGGAGAATTATTCAATCAAGAGTAGACTTTTTACTGTGTTTTGATATTCCCATTGTTTGCTCTTGGATAGAACGTGCTTACTGGATACTAGATGCAATCGATCCTAAATTTATCGTAATGGCTGAAGAAGTTTCATTACCAGCTCGTTCACTAGGAGCAGTGGCAGAACTGCATGGGATTAAAAAACTTGTGGTTGAGCATGGTGCTCCAATTTCTTTTGATACTAGAATATCAGGAAAAGGACGTTCTGATCTGTTATACTGGCAGCGCAATTATGGTGAGACAAAGGCAGATTATGTAGCAGTATGGGGTGCTTACGCTCGGCGTTATTATTTAGAAGGTCTTAATTGGTCACTAGAACGAGTTATTCCTACAGGTTGGTCTTGGATTGAAAGGGAAATAGGGGAGCATCTTAGCACTAGAAAAATTAAATCAGATAACCATGCCGAACTGCGTTTACTATTTTTGAGTACATCAACATACAAGTCTTACCATTATTTGTATGAAACACTCTTTGAAGCAGTCAAGTATTTTTCTGCTGAGATTGTTATCAGACCTCATGGTGCTGAAAATATTAATTATTTGCATGATTTAGCAGATCTAAATGGTATCAGCATCAAGATAGATAATTCGGCTAATATACTTGACCAAATTGCAGAAAGTGAGATCGTCTTGGGTGGTGCAACTAGTGTGTTAAGTTATGCGATCGCACTCGGCAAACCTTCTATTTTTGTAGACTTGTTAGGAATGAGAGATTTTATGCCCTATGCCTTAGAAGGTGCAGCCATAGGAGTATATGATCCCGAAGAATTAATCCCTGCAATTGAAAAACTACTCAATGATCCAGAGGAGAGGTATCGTCAACAGGAGAAACAAAAGCTATTTACACAGCAATACTTAGGTTCTCTAGATGGTAAAGCTACTGAAAGAATTATAAATTTTGTGAAAATGAAGTTGAATATGCAAAATCAATTATCACTTGGTCATTTACAATCCATTGCCAAAACAGATAAATTGCGTGTAGATATAGGTTGTGGTAATCATAAGCCAGAAAATTTCATTGGTGTAGATATTGCTCCTGGTATCGGTGTTGATATTGTTGCCGATATAAGTAAAGAATTTCCCTTTCCAGATAGTTCCATATATGAATTAAGAGCACACGATATTATTGAACATCTCCCAGACAGAATTAACACAATGAATGAGATTTGGAGAGTGTGTAAGCCTGGAGCAAAAGTTGACATTCGTGTGCCATCAACAGATGGTAGAGGGGCTTTTCAAGACCCAACCCATGTCAGTTTTTGGAATATTAATTCTTTCTTTTACTACTGTAGTGAATTCCCTGCTTATCTAGAGCTTTGCAAACGATATGGATTTAAGGGTGAATTTAAGGTTGTGAAACTTGAGCATGAAGAAACTCCAGGTGGAGTAATTCATGTAATTGCTGAACTATCTGTAGTCAAGCCAGTTTCAAGTTTAAGTAAACAGCAAATTACTGGAAATATCAAAGTTGACCATCAGTATCAAAAATTAATTGAAGAAAATGACTATCTAAAATTCCTGTTTTCTTCTCAACCATACTTCCAAGAAATAGGTGAAGCAGATAATTACTACCAATATTTGCAGAATTCACTTGATTATTTACACACATCTATATTCAGTAACTCTGATTCGGATTTATGGAATCAAGTGGTTAATAATTTTATTCAAAGTGCTAATTTTATTCCTGCATATTTTAATGAAAAGAATCTCAAAAATATTTATGTAAAACGTGCAGAAATACTAGAATTATTTCTTAAAAATAATGGATGTGAAGTCGATTATGAATTTCCGGCTCGACCTACAAACAGAAAAAAAATCCGGCTTGGTATTCTCGCAACACATTTTACACCTGGCTCTGAAACATTTGCTTACCTCCCTGTTTATGAATATCTGAGTAGGGATTTTGAAGTTGTCTTATATTCTCTCAAGCAAACTGGTCATTCTCTAGAACAATATTGCCGTAGTTGCGCCAACAGCTTTAAACTACTACCACAAAATTTATCAGAACAAGTCAATACAATTCGTGCTGATGACCTCGATATATTATTTATTGCAACAAATGTGACAGCAGTAACCAATCAAATCTGCCTCCTAGCAACCCATAGACTAGCCAGAATACAAGTTACTAGTGGTGGTTCTGTCGTCACAACCGGAATGCGTCATATGGATTATTACATCTCTAGTACACTAACCGATCCATCGCCAACAGCACAAGAACACTATCGAGAAAAGTTAGTGAAGCTAGAAGGAACGGCTCATTGTTTTAGCTATGGTTGTGATGAAGAAAAAGCAACTGTAAAAGTAGATCGAGAAAGTTTAGGTATTTCTGAAGAAGCAGTTATTTTTATTTCTGGTGCAAATTTCTTTAAAATAATCCCCGAACTCATTCATACATGGGCAAAAATAATAGCAGAAGTACCAAATTCAGTTCTAGTACTGCTGCCATTTGGTCCGAATTGGTCGAATGCTTATCCCAAGAAAGCTTTTGAAAATAACCTACATAAAGTATTTTCACAATATGGAATATCAGCAGAGAGATTAATAATTTTAGATCCTCAACCAGTTCCGAATCGAGAAGATATTAAAGAATACTTCAAAATTGCTAATATCTATCTAGATTCTTATCCATTTTCAGGAACGACTTCACTAGTAGAACCACTACAAGTTAATTTACCAGTAATTTCTAGACAAGGAAATACTTTCCGATCTGCAATGGGTGCAGCCATGGTGCGATCGCTGGATATTCCCGATCTAGTTGCAGATAGCGAAGAATCTTACATTCAGCTAGCTGTAGAATTCGGAACTAACCCCGAATTAAGAAAGCAAAAAAGCGACCAAATTAAGCAAAAAATGCAGCAAAATCCCAGTTTCTTAGACAGTCGCTCTTACTCTGCTCAAATGGGTGCATTATTCCAACAATTATTCCAAAAATACCAAGCCGATACTCTTGCTAACCAACTTAAATTGAGAGATATCAACTTAGTCATGTTCCCAAATTGGCATCAATCCGAAGAATCTCTCTACGAAGATTTTGCCAATGTCTTAAAAACCATCTCCACTAAACCCGATAAAAGTCGCATGACTCTACTTATAGATACAGATGGGATCGATGGGGAAGATGCTAACTGGTTATTCTCTAGCGTCGCTATGAATCTATTAATGGAAGAAGCAGTAGATATTGCCGATGAATTAGAAGTTTCCTTACTAGACGATC
>Ga0114939_10001725_pt1 | contig 16989 bp, 17 predicted proteins | sample AshMeaCrysSpring_FD_87196 | JGI IMG/M metagenome (GOLD analysis project Ga0114939, IMG submission 87196) | Groundwater microbial communities from Big Spring, Nevada to study Microbial Dark Matter (Phase II) - Ash Meadows Crystal Spring | ecosystem: Environmental > Aquatic > Deep subsurface >... | reverse complement strand
GCGCCAGCAAGGACCTCACCCGCGCCCTGTGGCTACAGGCCGAGCTGGAGATCGCCGCCGGCGAGTACAAAGCAGCCGCGCGGCTCCTCAACCGCATCGCGGAGCAGGACCGGGATCTCGTGCCGGAGGTGCTGCCGCAGCTCGTCGAGTGCCACCGCCGGCTCGGCCAGCGTCCCGAGCTGGTCGCGCTGCTCGAGGGGCTGCTCGCGAGCCGTGGAGATCCGGCGGTCCTGCTCACGCTCACGGACGTCGTGCAGGAAGAGGAGGGCGAGGCCGCGGCACTGCGTTACGTCGCCCAGCACCTCGGCCCGCGCCCGAGCCTCGCCAGCCTGCTGCGGCTCATCCGCCTCGCCGAGCGCGCGCCGAACACCGTGGTGCCGGATCTGATGCCCGTGCTGCGCACCGCGGTCGAGCGGCTGCTCGAGCGCCGCCCCCCCTACCAGTGCGCGCACTGCGGTTTTCACGCGAAGACGCTCCACTGGCAGTGCCCGGGCTGCCGGCGCTGGAGCACCATCAAGCCGGTCCGCGAACTGGACCACTGAATTCTCAGGAGACCGCCATGCCCTCGAGGACCACCGACCCGCGCGTCATCGTCGCGCTCGATTTCGCCGACTTGGGTCCGGCGCGGGAGCTCGTGCGCCGGCTGGATCCGACACTCTGCCGGCTCAAGGTCGGAAAGGAGATGTACACGCGCTATGGGCCGTACCTCGTCGAGGAACTGGTGAAGGGCGGCTTCGAGGTCTTCCTCGATCTCAAGTTCCACGACATCCCGACCACCGTGGCGGCCGCCTGCGCCGCGGCGGCGGACCTGGGCGTGTGGATGGTGAACGTTCACGCCTCCGGGGGAAGAAAGATGATGGAGGCGGCGCGCGAGCGTCTCGCCCTGGCGTCCCACCGTCCCCTGCTCGTTGGGGTGACGGTGCTCACCAGCATGGCCGAGGCCGACATCCGCGAGGTGGGTTACGCCGGCACGCCGGAGGAAATCGTGCTGCGACTCGCCGCGCTTGCGCATAACGCCGGGTTGGACGGCGTGGTCTGCTCGCCGCGCGAAGCGGCGGCGATCCGGGCCGCGGAAGGGCCGGACTTCCTGCTCGTGACGCCCGGCGTGCGCCCGCCAACGTCCTCGACGGACGATCAGCAGCGCGTGATGACGCCGGCGGAGGCGATTGTGGCCGGCGCCGACTACCTGGTGGTCGGCCGGCCGGTGACCAAGTCACCGGACCCGATAGGGGTGCTGCACGAGATCCGGGCGCAGGTGGCGGCTGCCTGCGCCTGAGCAGAACCGCTGCGAGGGCTCACCCCGTGCCGAGCAGGCGCTCGAGGATGCCTTCGTAGATCGCGTGCAGGGCCTCGAGCTCGTCGAGGCCGACGCATTCGTCCGTCTGATGGATGGTGGCGTTGCGCGGGCCGAGCTCCAGCACCTGAGCGCCGGTGGGCGCGATGAAGCGCCCGTCCGACGTGCCGCCCGAGGTGGACAGCGCCGCATCGTAGCCGCAGCGCGCCCGCACCGCGGCCTGCGCCGCCTCGACCAGCGCGCCGGCCGGCGTGAGGAAAGGGTTGCCGGACAGCCGCCAGTCGATCGCGTAGCGCAGGCCGTGACGGTCGAGCAGCGACTCGACGCGATGCTGGAGCGTGGGGGCGTCGAGCGCGGTCGAGAAGCGAAAGTTGAACAGCGCCGTGAGATCGCCGGGAATGACGTTCTCGGCGCCGGTGCCGCTGTTCAGGTTGGAGACCTGAAAGGTCGTGGGCGGAAAATGCGCGCTGCCCTCGTCCCAGGTCTGCGCCACCAGCTCGGCGAGCGCCGGGGCGAAGGCGTGCAGCGGGTTCTCGGCAAGATGCGGGTAGGCAACGTGCCCTTGCCGGCCGAGCACGCGGAGACGGCCGTTCAGCGAGCCGCGGCGGCCGTTCTTGATCGTGTCGCCGACCCGCGCCGTCGCCGTCGGCTCGCCGACCAGGCACCAGGCGATCTTCTCGCCGCGCGCCTCGAGCGTCTCGATCACGCGCACGGTGCCGTCCACCGCGGGCCCTTCCTCGTCGCTGGTCAGCAGGAAGCCAATGGATCCCCTGGGCTCGGGATGCTGCCGAAGGTAGCTCTCGGTGGCGGTCACCATCGCGGCCAGGCTGCCCTTCATGTCCGCGGCGCCGCGGCCGTACAGAAAGCCGTCGCGCACGCTGGGCGTGAAGGGGGGGGAGGTCCAGGCGCCGGCGGGGCCGGGCGGCACCACGTCGGTGTGGCCGGCGAAGCAGAACAGGGGGCCTGCGTTGCCGCGCCGCGCCCAGAGGTTCTCGACCGTGCCGAAGCGCATCGGCTCGATCGTGAAGCCGAGCGCCGCGAGCCGGTCGGCCATCAGCGCCTGGCAGCCGGCGTCGTCCGGCGTGACCGAGGGGCGGGCGATCAGCGCGCAGGCGAGGTCGAAGGTCGCGGACACGGTGGCTCCGTCGTTGGGTTCAGCGGCGACCGAGCAGGGCGCCGTATCGGGCCTCGTCGAAGCCGATCAGCCGCGCCTTGCCGCTGTCGAGCACCGGCCGCTTGATGGCGGAAGGCTGCTCGAGCATGAAGCGGATCGCCGAGGAGGCGTCGACCGTCGCCTTCAGGGTGTCGGGCGCCGCGCGCCAGGTCGTGCCCTTGCGGTTGAGGACACTCTCCCAGCCGAGCTCGTCCACCCAGCGGCGCAACCGTTCCTCGTCGATCCCGTCCTTGCGGAAGTCGTGGAAGCGGTAGGCCACGCCGTGCTCGTCGAGCCAGCGGCGCGCTTTCTTCACCGAGCCGCAGTTGGGGATGCCGTACAGGTCGATCATGTCGCCGCCTCACTGAAGACGCGGTCCGCGCGCCGTTGCGGAGTGCTGCTCGCCGCCCTGGGATCCGTCCGGGATCCACGGGCTTTCGCGCACCCATCCGCTAAGCAGTCCTGCTTCGCGGCTGGGACCTGCCCATGCCCTCCTGGCAAGGGCGTTCACCGCGCTGCGAAGGTCCACCGGACCTTCGGTCGCGGTTCACCCCTGCGCGCTGCTCCCAGCACATCCGCACCGGCACGAAACCGCTCGCTGCCAAGAGTTCCGCCATGAAACGGCATCGATAGGTTGCCCGCGAGACTCAGATATCCCGCAGCAGCTCGTTGATGCCCACCTTGCCGCGCGTCTTCTCGTCGACCCGCTTTATGATGACGGCGCAGTACAGGCTGTAGGCGCCGTCCTTCGAGGGCAGGCTTCCCGGCACGACGACCGAGCCCGCCGGCACACGGCCGTAATGGATCTCACCGGTCTCGCGATCGTAGATCTTGGTCGACTGGCCGATGTACACGCCCATCGACAGCACCGAGCCGCGCTCGACGATCACGCCCTCGACGACCTCGGAGCGCGCGCCGATGAAGCAGTCGTCCTCGATGATCGTGGGCGCCGCCTGCACCGGCTCGAGCACGCCGCCGATGCCGACGCCGCCCGAGAGGTGCACGTTCCTGCCGATCTGCGCGCACGAACCGACCGTCGCCCAGGTGTCGACCATGGTGCCGGAATCGACATAGGCGCCGATGTTCACGTAGGACGGCATCAGCACGCAGGACGGGGCAATGTAGGCGCCCTTGCGCGCCGCCGCGGGCGGCACCACGCGCACGCCGCCGGCGCGGAAGTCGCGCGCGTTGCACTCGGCGAACTTCGACGGGATCTTGTCGTAGTAATTGGTGAAGCCGCCCTTGATGAAGGCGTTGTCCTCGATGCGGAAGGCCAGCAGAACGGCCTTCTTGACCCAGTCGTTCACCTGCCAGGCGCCGTCGCGTCGCTCGGCGACGCGGATCTCGCCGCGGTCGAGCTGCTCGATCGCGGCCGTCACCGCGTCCTTGACGCGCGTGTCGACGTTGCGCGGGGTGATATCGGCGCGGCGCTCGAAGGCCTCGGTGATGATGGACTGGATCTCGCTCATGGGTCTCTCCGGGGTCGGTCAGATCGGTTCGTTCAGATCGGTTCGTTCAGATCAGGGATTCGGTGTGGCGACGGATGCGCCGCGCGGCCTCGACGCACTCGTCGAGCGGCGCCACCAGCGCGATGCGGACGTGGCCGGCGCCGGGGTTCGCGCCGCCCGCCGCGCGGGACAGGAAGCTGCCGGGCAGCACGGTGACGTTCTCGCGCGCGTAGAGGCCGCGCGCGAACTCGGCGTCGTCCACCGGGGTGCGGGGCCACAGATAGAAGCTCGCGGCGGGACGCTCGACTGCGAGACAGCCGCCGAGGGTGTCGAACACCGCGGCGAACTTCTCGCGGTAAGCGGCGCGGTTCGCGACGACGTGGGCCTCGTCGCTCCAGGCGCGCGCGCTGGCCGCCTGCACCGGCAGCGGCATCGCGCAGCCGTGATAGGTGCGGTAGAGGAGGAAGCGCTCGAGCACCTCGGGGTCGCCGGCGACGAAGCCCGAGCGCAGCCCGGGGGCGTTCGAGCGCTTCGACAGGCTGTGAAAGGCGACGCAGCGCCGCCAGTCCGTGCGGCCGAGCCGGGCGGCGGCTTCGAGCAGGCCGGGCGGCGGCGCTGACTCGTCGGCGTAGATCTCCGAGTAGCACTCGTCCGCGGCGATGATGAAGTCGTGGCGGTCGGCGAGGGTGATCAGGCGCTCGAGGGTGGCCAGATCGAGCACGGCCCCCGTAGGGTTGCCGGGGGAGCAGAGGTAGAGGAGCTGGCAGCGCCGCCAGACGGCGTCCGGTACCGACGCGAAATCGGGCGCCCAGCCGGTGGCGGCCGTGCAGGGCACGAACCAGGGCTCGGCGCCCGCGAGCAGGGCCGCGCCCTCGTAGATTTGGTAGAACGGGTTCGGCATCAGCACGGCCGGCCCGTCGCGTCGATCGACCACGGCCTGGGCGAAGGCGAACAACGCCTCGCGCGTGCCGTTGACTGGCAGGACGTGGCGCTCGGGATCGATGCTGCCTCCCGGCAGGCCGAAGCGGCGCATCAGCCATTGCGCGATCGCGACGCGCAACGCCGCGGCGCCTTTCGTGGTCGGGTACGACGCCAGGCCGTGCAGGTGCTCGAGCAGGGTTTCGGTGACGACGGCGGGCGTCGGGTGCTTGGGCTCACCGATGTACAGCCCGATGTGCTCCGGCGGCCCGGCCGGCACGATGCCCGACTTGAGCGCGCTGAGCTTCTCGAAAGGGTAGGGCTGGAGGCGGTCGAGATCGGGATTCATGCGCGCAGCGTCTGCGGCGGGGCGGGCCTGCGGGGCGGCGGCGTAGTATAGGGGATGGCCACCCCCTCACCAATGCACGCCTTCCTGCCCGTGCTGGCGCTGCTGTTCGCCGCCTCTGCCTGGGGGATGGTGTGGTATCCGCTGCGCCTGCTCGCCGAGGCCGGCATTGCCGGGCCGTGGCAGGCGGGCGTCAGTTACCTGTCCGCCGCGCTGGTGCTGCTGCCGTTCTCCTGGCCACGTCGCCGCGAGCTTGCGCGTCATGCCTTCGCGCTCGTGCCGCTGGGGCTCACCGCGGGATGGTGCAACGTCGCCTTCATCGTCGCGATGCTCGAGGGCGAGGTCGTTCGCGTCCTGCTCCTCTTCTATCTCTCGCCCGTCTGGTCCGTGCTGCTCGCGCACTGGCTGCTCGGCGAGCAGCTCGATCGCCGCACCTGGGGGGCCCTCGGTGCGGCGCTGGCGGGGGCAGGGCTGATGCTGTACGAGCCGGGCGTGGGCCTGCCCCTGCCGACCGATCTCGCCGATTGGCTGGGCCTGAGCGCCGGCCTCACCTTTGCCGTGTCGAACGTGGAGACGCGCCGCCTGCAGCACGTGAGTCTGCACGCCAAGACGCTCGCAACCTGGAGCGGGGTCGTCACGGTCGCCGCCGCCTGGGTGATGATCGCCGCGCTGCCGGTGCCGGCCGCGGGCGCGGGGCCTTGGCTGGGCACGGTTGCGCTCGGCGTGACCGTGTTCCTGTGTGCCACGCTGGCGGTGCAGTACGGGCTCACGCGGTTGCCGGTGCAGCGCAGCGCGGTGATCCTGCTCGTCGAGATCGTCATCGGCGCCGTCTCGGCGGCCTGGCTGGCCGGAGAGTACACTGCGACGCGGGAATGGATCGGCGGGCTGCTGATCCTGGGGGCGGGTCTCGCCGTGGCGCGCGGAGGGAGGGAAGTGAATGGGTGACCTGGTGCTGGGCGTCGACCACGTCAGCGTGCTGGTGCAGGACACCCGCAGGTCACTCGACTTCTACCGCAGCGTGCTCGGGCTGGAGGTCGATCCCCAGCGGCCTGAGCTCGGCTACCCCGGCGCCTGGCTGCGGGCGGGCACCCAGGCGATCCACCTGATCCAGCTTCCCAGCCCCGATCCGGTCGCCGGCAGGCCGGCCCATGGCGGCCACGACCGGCACATCGCGCTGCGCGTCGCCGATCTCAACGCGCTGCGCTTCCGGCTGGACGTGTCCGGCATCGCGCACACCGTGAGCCGCTCGGGACGCAAGGCGGTGTTCTGCCGCGATCCCGACGGCAACGCGCTCGAGTTCGTGGAGGCCAAGGGCGGGGGCTGACCCGGAGTCCCTACCAACCCTGGAAGTACCAGGGGTTGCCCCAGCCTGGCGGGTTGGCCGGCCCGGGTTGGGCGGGGTCGCGGCGCTGCTCGGCCTGCTCGCGGTGGGCGCGCCGATGCTCGTCGGCCGCCTCCCGCTGCTCGCGCCGCGCCCGTTCGCTTTCGCTGCGCGACTCGGCCCGCAGCCGCTCGTGCTGCGCCCGGCGCTGGGCACGCACCTGATCGAGGTAGTCGCCCAGCGGATCCTGCGTAACGGACTGCGTTCCGGCCGCGTCGGACGGTGCAGGGGGCTCGGGCGGGGCGGGCTCGGCCATTGCCCGGTCGACGCCGGTGGCAGCCAGGATCAGGGTGAGGACGTTGAGGAGTGGTGGGATGCGTTCCATCGGGGCGGCTCTTTGCACGCGCCCATCATCGAGCCGGCACGGGAGCGGCGTCCAGCCGCTCGCGCAGCGCGCCGACGAGGCGCTGCCGCTGATCGGGGTCGTCGAGTGGCCGGTCCATGCGGTCGGTGATGAAGAAGGTGTCTTCGGCGAGTGCCCCGACGGTCGCGATCTTCGCGCTGATCAGCCGCACGCCGCAGAGTGCGAAGGCCTCGCCCACCAGTGACAGCAGGCCGGGCCGGTCGGTGGTCGTGAGGTACAGGATGGTCCGCCGGTTGACCGGGTCCTGGGCAAAGTGCGTGCGGGTGGGTCCCTCGAAGTGGCGGATGCGTCGCTGGAGGCGCTGCGGCAGGCTCGGCGCGAACCCGGCCGGGTCGGCCAGCGCGTCCGCGAGCGTCTGCACGATCTCCGCCTCGCGCCGCGCCCCGCTCACCACGGCCCCGTCCTCCTCCAGCACGAGGAAGGTGTTCATGGTGCAGCCGGAGCCGGCGGTCTGGATGCGGGCCTCGACGACGTTGAGGGCGAGCTGGCTGAGCACCGCGGTGGTGTGGGCGAAGAGGTTGTCGCGATCGGGTGTGCACACGAAGATCGCCGTGCTGCCGCGTGCCGCCTGCCGCCGCACCTGCACCAGGGTCTGCTGCTGGCCCGCCTGTTCGGCATCGAGCACGGCCTCGGTCTGCCAGGCGATCTCGTCAGGCGAGCTGTGCAGGAAGTAGTCGGTGCTGAGCGTCATCCACAGCCCGGTGACCGCCTCCGGGAGGATGCCGCGGCCCGTCAGCAGGCGTCGCGCCTCGGCCTGCTTCTCGCCGATCAGCTCGTCCTGCGCGCGCGGGTTGTCGAGGCCGCGCAGCAGGGCACGCCGCGTCTCGCTGTAGAGCTGGCGCAGCAGCGATTCCTTCCAGGAGTTCCAGCGGGCCGGGTTGGTGGCGCGCACGTCGGCCACGGTGAGCAGGTAGAGATAGTCGAGTCGCACCGCATCGGCGACCTCCTCGGCGAAGCGCTGGACCACCTCCGGATCCTCGATGTCCTTGCGCTGCGCTGTCATCGACATGAGGAGATGCTTGCGCACCAGCCAGGCGACGAGTCGGGCGTCGTACTCGGACAGCCCGTGGCGCCGGCAGAAGGCGAGGGCATCCTCGGCCCCGAGCTCCGAATGATCGCCGCCTCGCCCCTTGGCGATGTCGTGAAAGAGCCCGGCGATGATCAGCAACTCGGGCTTGGGAATGCTCTGCGAGATCTCGCTGCAGTGGGGAAACTCGTGGAAGTGCTCAGGCACGGTGAAGCGCCGCAGGTTGCGCACCACCCAGAGCGTGTGCTCGTCCACCGTGAACACGTGGAACAGGTCGTACTGCATCCGGCCGGTGATCGCGCCGAACTCCGGCAGATACCTACCCAGGATGCCCATGCGGTGCATGCGCCGCAACTCATGCGTGATGCCGTGCGGCTGGCGCAGGATCTCCATGAACAGGCTGCGGGCAGCCAGGCCCGCGCGAAAGCCCTCGTCGATCAGGTCGCGGTAGGTGCGGATGAGCCGGATGGTGGCCGCGCGCACGCCGGTGAGCTCGGGGTGCTGCTGCATGAGCAGGAAGATCTCGAGCATCGCCAGCGGACTGCGCCGGAACACGTGCTCGTCGCGCACCTCGATGAAGCCGCTGCGTGCCTGGAACCGGCTGTTGATGGGCTGCGGCTCGCCGAGCTGGTCGTGCAGCAGGATGGTTTCCTGGAATAGCTGCAGCAGCAGCTCGTTCAGGCGGTTGAGCCGCATCACCGTGCGGTAGTACTGCTGCATGAACTGCTCGACCGCGAGGCTGTTCGGCCGGTCCACGAAGCCGAACTGGCGGGCGAGCGCGCGCTGGTGGTCGAACAGCAGGCGGTCCTCGCGTCGGCCGGTGAGCAGGTGCAGCGCGAATCGCAGGCGCCAGAGGTGGGACTGGCCGGCGATGAGGTCTGCGTGCTCGAGCTCGGTGAGAAAGCCCCGGTGCACCAGGTCCTCCAGCGTGTCGACGCCGAAGTGGCGCTTCGCCACCCAGCCCACCATCTGGATGTCGCGCAGGCCGCCGGGGTTCTCTTTGATGTTCGGCTCGAGGTTGTAGGCCGTGTCGTTGAACTTGTGGTGGCGTTGCCGCTGTTCTTCCCACTTGGCGGCGAAGAACCGGTCGCTAGGCCAGATGCGGTCGGGTCCCGTGGCCGCACGCATCGCATCGACGAGGGCGTTCCGGCCCGCGAGCCAGCGGGCCTCCATGACGTTGGTGGCGACCGTGATGTCGCGCTCGGCCTCGGCGGCGCACTCGGCGACGGTGCGCACGCTGTGCCCCACTTCGAGGCCGATGTCCCAGAGCAGGACCACGAGCGCCTCGATGGCGGCGGCAGCCGCGGAAGCGTTGGCGCCGAGCAGGACCATGACATCGACGTCGGAGGCCGGGTGCAGCTCGCCGCGGCCGTATCCCCCGACCGCGACCAGCGCGGCGTCCAGCTCTTCCGGCACCACGGCCGCCCAGGCGCGCCGCAACAGCGAGTCGACGAAGGCGGCGCGACCGTGGACCAGCGCACCGACGTCGACGTCCGCCTCGAAGCGGCGGCTCAGCTCGTCGTTGCCGGCGCGCAGGGCGTCGCGCAGACAGGAGACCGGGGCCTCGCCTGCCGCGAGGCGAGCGTCCAGCGCCGCGATGGGCTCGGCAAAGGAGGGGATCGGGGCGACGGCGTTCATCCCGCCCGGGGCGGCATACCGGCGGTTTCCTCGTCCTGGCGCAGCGTGAGCACTTCGCAGCCGTCGTCCGTAACCAGGATGGTGTGCTCCCACTGGGCCGACAGCGAACGGTCCTTGGTGACCACCGTCCAGCCGTCGGCCAGCAGCTTCACGTTGCGCTTGCCGGCGTTGACCATCGGCTCGACGGTGAAGCACATCCCCGGGCGTAGCTCGAGGCCGGTGCCCGGGTCGCCGTAATGCAGCACCTGCGGGTCCTCGTGAAACTCTCGGCCGATGCCGTGGCCGCAGTACTCGCGCACGATGGAGTAGCCGTGCGCCTCGGCATGGCGCTGGATCGCATGGCCGATATCGCCCAGCCGGGCCCCCGGACGCACTGCCCGGATGCCCAGCCACATGGCCTCCTGCGTCACGCGCACCAGCCGGCGGGCGAGGATGGACGGCTCGCCGACGAGGAACATCCGGCTGGTGTCTCCGTGGTAGCCGTCCTTGATCACGGTGATGTCGACGTTGACGATGTCGCCGTTCTTGAGCTGCTTGTTGGCCGGGATGCCGTGGCAGACCTGGTGGTTCACCGAGGTGCAGATCGATTTGGGGAAGCCGCGGTAGTTGAGCGGCGCCGGGATGGCGTTCTGCACCCGGACGATGTGGTCGTGGCAGCGCCGGTCGAGCTCGTCTGTCGTCACGCCGGCCACGACGTGCGGGACGATCATCTCGAGGACTTCGGCCGCGAGGCGGCCGGCGACGCGCATCTTCGCGATCTCTGCGGGCGTCTTGATCGTGACGCTCATGCGCGAGCCTCGAGCGGAAACTGCGGGAAAATTAAGATCTTGGCGCGGCTCGTGATTGAGCCCGAAGAGATCGCATGGTATAAGACGCGCCGCAAATCGGCAAACCGGCCGGTTGCGGCCAATCCCACACACGCGTCGTCACGTCCGGCGGGGTGCCCGGGGAACCGGGTTGCCGTGCGGGGCGCGTGGAGGCTCAACCCAAAATACTGGAGTGATTCTGCAATGAGTTCGGTATCCATGCGCCAGATGCTAGAGGCTGGCGTGCATTTCGGTCATCAGACCCGTTACTGGAACCCGAAGATGGGGGCTTACATCTTCGGTGAGCGCAACCGCATCCACATCATCAACCTGGAAAAGACGCTCCCGCTGTTCAACGACGCGATGAACTTCATCGGCAAGCTCGCGGCGAATGGCGGCAAGGTCCTGTTCGTCGGCACGAAGCGCGCGGCCCGCGAGGCGGTCCGCGAGGAGGCGTCGCGCTGCGGCATGCCTTTCGTGAACTATCGCTGGTTGGGCGGCATGCTCACCAACTACAAGACCGTCAAGCAGTCCGTGAAGCGCCTCAAGGATCTCGAGGCGATGTCCGAGGACGGCAGCATGGACCGCAAGTTCAGCAAGAAGGAAGCGCTCGGCATGCGCCGGGAGATGGAAAAGCTCAACCGCAGCCTCGGCGGCATCAAGGACATGAGCCAACTGCCCGACGCGCTCTTCATCGTCGACGTCGGCTACGAGGACATCGCCGTGGCCGAGGCGAGGTCGCTCGGTATCCCTGTCATCGGCGTCGTCGACACCAACAACAACCCGGAGAGCATCGACTACGTGATCCCGGGCAACGACGATGCGATCCGCGCCGTCCAGCTGTATGTCCAGGGGGCTGCTGCCGCGGTGCTCGAGGGACGTGCCGCCGCCGCGCAGGCGGTGGCCGCCGGAGGTGACGAGTTCGTCGAGGTCCCGGCCGGCAGGGCAGGGGCCTGACCGCAGGCCGCGAACGGCCCCGCCCGCCGCCAGGTGCGGCGGGGCCGGACGACCCACGAAGAAGACGCAAGCCAATCCCGAGGTGTTTCAAATGACCATTTCCGCATCGCTCGTCAAGGAACTGCGTGAGCGCACCGGCGCCGGCATGATGGAGTGCAAGAAGGCGCTCGGCGAGACCAACGGCGACATCGAGGCCGCCATCGAACTGATGCGCAAGTCCGGCCAGGCCAAGGCAGCCAAGAAGGCCGGCCGCACCGCCGCCGAGGGCGTCGTCGTTATCCGTACCAGCCCGGATGCGAAGCGCGCCGTGATGGTGGAGGTCAATTGCGAGACCGACTTCGTCGCCAAGGACGCCAACTTCCAGGCCTTCGCCGACGCGGTGGCCGACTGCCTGATGGACGGCGCCGTCGACGACGTCGAGGCGCTGGCCGCCGCGCCGCTCAAGGCCGGCGAGGCGACGACGGTCGAGGAGGCCCGCCAGGCCCTGATCGCCAAGATCGGCGAGAACATGCAGGTGCGGCGCTTCGTGCGCTTCGCCACCAGCAACGGCCACATCGCGAGCTACCGGCACGGCGTGCGCATCGGCGTGCTCGTCGACCACGAAGGCGGCGGCGCCGAGCTCGGCAAGGACGTGGCCATGCACATCGCGGCGTCCAGCCCGCTGTGCGTCGATGCGGCGGATGTCCCGGCCGAGACGGTGGCGAAGGAGCGCGAGATCTATTCTGCGCAGGCTGCGGAGAGCGGCAAGCCGGCAAACATCGTCGAGAAGATGGTGGACGGCCGCATCCGCAAGTATCTCGAGGAGGTCACGTTGAGCGGCCAGCCCTTCGTGAAGGATCCCGAGACGACGGTCGGCAAGCTGCTCGCCAAGGCCGGCGCCAAGGTGGTTGCCTTCCGCCGCTTCGAGGTCGGCGAGGGGGTCGAGAAGAGGCAGGGCGACTTCGCCGCCGAGGTGGCCGAGGCGGCCGCAGCGGCCAAGGGCTGACGGGCGGGCTGCCGCGATGGTCCAGCTCGCTCACCGGCGGGTGCTGCTCAAGCTCTCCGGCGAGGCCTTGATGGGAGGCGCCGGATTCGGCATCGACCCGGCGATCCTCGCGCGGCTGGCGGACGAGGTGTGCGAGCTTGCCGCCGCCGGCGCGCAGCTCGGCCTGGTGATCGGCGGGGGCAACATCTTCCGCGGCGCCGGGCTCGCCGCTGCGGGCATGGATCGCGTCACCGGCGACCAGATGGGCATGCTCGCCACCGTCATGAACGCGCTCGCGATGCGCGACGCGGTCGAGAGTCGGGGCGTGCCCGCGCGGGTGCTGTCGGCGCTCGCCATGGGGCAGGTCTGCGAGACCTACAGCGTCCAGGCCGCGCGCGAGCACCTCGATGCCGGCCGGGTCGCGCTCTTCGCGGCCGGGACCGGCAATCCCTTCTTCACCACGGATTCGGCCGCCAGTCTGCGGGCGATCGAGATCGGGGCCGACCTGCTGGTCAAGGCGACCCAGGTCGATGGCGTGTACTCGGCCGATCCCAAGAAGCATGCCGACGCCGTCTTCTATCCGCACCTCGGCTACGATCGGGTGCTGCGCGAGAGGCTCGGCGTCATGGACTTGACCGCAATCCTGCTGTGCCGCGAGCACGGCATGCCGCTGCGGGTGATGAACATCCACGAGCCTGGCGCCCTGATGCGCGTACTGCGCGGCGAGGACGTCGGGACGCTCGTGCGAGGCGGAGACTGACGATGATCGAGGACGTCAAGAAGGAAGCCACGGGCCTGATGAAGAAGGCCGTCGAGGCGCTGTCGACCGAGTTCCAAAAGATCCGGACCGGCCGGGCGCACCCCAGCCTGCTCGACCACATCCAGGTCAGCTACTACGGCTCGCAGGTGCCTCTCAAGCAGGTGGCCAACGTCTCGGCCGAGGATGCGCGCACCCTCCTGGTGCAGGTCTGGGACAAAGGCATGGCCACGGTGGTGGACAAGGCGATCCGCGAATCGGATCTCGGCCTCAATCCGAGCACCGCCGGGATGAGCATCCGGGTGCCGATGCCGCCGCTCACGGAGGAGCGCCGGCGTGACCTGCTCAAGGTCGTCCGGCACGAGGCCGAGCTGGCCAAGGTGGCCGTGCGCAACGCCCGGCGCGATGCCAACAAGGACCTCGAGGCCCTGGTCAAGGAAAAGCTCGTGTCGGAAGACGACGAGCGGCGCGCCCACGAGGCGATCCAGAAGCTCACCGACCAGTACATCAAGGACATCGACGAGGTGCTGGCGAAGAAAGAGCAGGACATGATGGCCGTCTGAGCCGGCACCGGCGGGAGAGGCGCGTGTCCACCCAGGCTGAGCCGCCCACCGCCCCCGAGGGGCGCATACCGCGCCACGTCGCCATCGTGATGGACGGCAACGGCCGCTGGGCGCAGCGGGCCGGCCTGCCGCGCCATGCCGGACATCAGGCCGGGGCCGACGCCGTGCGGCGCATCGTTGAGGAGTCCATCCGCGTCGGCCTTCGCGTCCTCACCCTGTTCGCCTTCAGCAGCGAGAACTGGCGGCGCCCGAAAGCCGAGATCGCGCTGCTGATGGATCTCTTCCTGCGCGCCTTGAAGCGCGAGCTGCCGCTGCTCAAGGCCAACGGCGTGCGCCTGCGCATCCTCGGCGACCGCAGCGCCTTCAGCGAGAAGCTGCAGCGCCGCATCGCCGAGGCCGAGGCCGCCACCGCCGGCAACGATCGCCTGCTGCTGCAGGTCGCGGCGAACTACGGCGGGCGCTGGGACATCAGCGAGGCGGCCAGAAAGCTGGCGCGCGCCGCACGCGACGGGGCGCTCGACCCGGCCGACATCGATGAGTCGACCGTGGCTGCGGCGCTCTCCTTCTCCGACTGCGGCGACCCCGACCTCTTCATCCGCACGGGCGGCGAGCGACGGCTCAGCAATTTCCTGCTCTGGCAGTCCGCCTACGCGGAGCTCTATTTCACCGACCTGCTCTGGCCCGACTTCGATGCCGCCGCCTTCGGAGAGGCGCTGCGGGACTTCGCGGGGCGCCAGCGGCGCTTCGGCCGGACCGGCGAGCAGATCGAGGCGCCGACCCATGGCTGAATCCGCCGCCGCCCTGCGTGCCCGGGTCGCGACCGCCCTGGTGCTGGCGCCCCTTGCCATCGCGGCCATCCTCACGTTGCCGACGCTCGGACTGGCAGCCGTGCTGGCGGTGATCGTGGCATTCGGGGCGCTCGAGTGGGCGCGCCTCGGCGGGCTTCCGGCCGGCTGGGCACAGGGTGGTCTCGTCGCCTATCAGGCCGTGCTGCTTGCTGCGGGCTACTGGATTGCGGTTCACCATCCGCATTGGCTACTGCCGGCGCTGGGTGTCTTCACCGGCTGGTGGCTGGCCATCGGGGCCGTGCTGGCGTTGCGCCGGCAGCCGGTCGTCGCCGATCCGCGGCGGCGGCCACTGTTGCTCGCCGGTGCGCCCCTGTTGACCGCTGCGGCCTGGCTCGCGCTCGTGCTGCTGCACGGGGCCGGACCCCGCGGTCCGGCCCTGTTGCTGCTCCTCATGCTCCTGATCTGGGGGGCGGACACGGCAGCCTACTTCAGCGGCCGGGCGTTCGGACGCCGCAAGCTCGCTCCCGCGGTCAGCCCCGGCAAGACCTTCGAGGGCCTCGTCGGCGCGCTCGTAGCTGCCGCCGCCTGCGGGCTGTTGCTCGCGGGCACGGGCTTCGCCGGCAGGGTGGATGCCGTCCCGGCGGTGGCGCTGTGCCTCGTCGTGGCGCTGTCCTCGGTGTCCGGCGATCTGTTCGAGAGCTACGCGAAGCGGCTGGCCGGCCTCAAAGACAGCGGCCGGTTGCTGCCCGGCCACGGCGGCGTGCTCGATCGGATTGACAGCCTGATCGCGGCCGCGCCGGTATTCCTGTTCGGCTGGCTCACCGCCTCGGGGGGCGCGTGATCGGCGTCACGGTGCTCGGCGCGACCGGCTCGATCGGCCGCAGCACGCTCGACGTCCTCGCTCGGCATGGCGATCGCTACCGCGCGGTCGCCCTGACCGCGAACCGCGACGTTGACGGCCTGCACGCGCAGTGCCTCGCCACTGCGCCCGACTACGCGGTGATGGCCGACCCGGCCGCGGCGCGCCGGCTCGAGGCGCGTCTCGCGGGGGCAGGGCTTCCCACACGGGTCCTGGCGGGGGAGGCGGGCCTTTGCGCCGTGTGCGAGCTGCCCGAGGTGGACCAGGTGATGGCGGCGATCGTCGGCGCCGCCGGCCTGATCCCCGCGTTGGTGGCGGCCCGGGCGGGCAAGCGGGTCCTGCTCGCAAACAAGGAGGCCCTGGTGATGGCGGGGCCCCTTTTCATGAAAGCGGTGAGCGACGGCGGTGCCGAGGTCCTCCCGATCGACAGCGAGCACAACGCGATCTTCCAGTGTCTGCCGCCGGGCGGGACCGCGGCGCCCGGAGCAGGGGTCCGCCGGATCCTGTTGACCGCCTCCGGCGGGCCTTTCCGCACGGCGGCGCCCGAATCCCTGGCGGCAGTGACCCCCGAGCAGGCCTGCGCGCACCCCAACTGGTCGATGGGCCGGAAAATCTCCGTTGATTCGGCGACGATGATGAACAAGGGGCTCGAGGTGATCGAGGCCCACTGGCTGTTCGGTGTCGGGCCCGAGCGCATCGAGGTCGTCGTGCATCCGCAAAGCGTCGTGCACTCGATGGTCGAGTACGTGGACGGCTCCGTGCTCGCCCAGCTGGGCAACCCGGACATGCGCACTCCCATCGCCCATGCCCTCGCCTGGCCGGGGCGCTTGGAATCAGGGGTGGATAGCCTCAACCTCCCCGCCGTGGGGCGATTGGATTTCGAGCCGCCGGACCTGGCGCGTTTCCCTTGCCTCGGCCTGGCCTTCGCGGCCCTGCGACAGGGCGGGGCCGCGCCGGCGGTGCTCAATGCCGCCAACGAGGTGGCGGTTGCCGCCTTTCTCGAGAGGCGGCTATCGTTCACCGCGATCGCACGCGTGATCGAGTCTGTCCTCGACCGGGGCGTCGAAGGACAGCCGGGGAGTGTGGATGACCTGCTGGCACTGGACGCGAGCGCGCGTCGGCAGGCGGAAGCTGAGGCCACGGCGCTCGCTTGACGGAGTCAGATGGACTCGTTTCTCACCACGGCGATCGCATTCCTCGTCGCCCTCGGCATCCTCATTACCGTGCACGAGTTCGGGCACTTCTGGGTGGCCCGCCGCCTGGGCGTGAAGGTGCTGCGGTTCTCGGTCGGCTTCGGCCGTCCCCTCTGGCAACGCCGCGGGCAGGTGGACGGTACCGAGTACGTGGTCGCCGCGATTCCCCTGGGCGGCTACGTCCGGATGCTCGACGAGCGGGAGGGCGAGGTTCCCGAGGCCGAGGCCCACCGTGCCTTCAACCGGCAGCGGCTGCCCGTCCGGGCGGCGATCGTGGCGGCCGGCCCCGCCTTCAATTTCGCCTTCGCCATCCTGGCCTACTGGCTCGTCTTCGTCGTCGGCGATGTCGGCACGCGTCCGCTGGTCGGGCAGGTGGATGCGGGCAGTCCGGCGGCAGGGGCCGGCTTCCAGCCGGGTGATCTGGTGAGGAGGGTGAACGGCGAGGAGACGCCGACCTGGGAGGCGGTAGTCTACGAGCTGTTGAGCGCCGGCGTCGCCCAGGTCGCGGCGCGGGTCGAGGTCATGGGCGAGGG